>Ga0315904_10009312_pt1 | contig 12858 bp, 8 predicted proteins | sample LakEriMetagenome_6_FD_203529 | JGI IMG/M metagenome (GOLD analysis project Ga0315904, IMG submission 203529) | Freshwater fungal communities from buoy surface, Lake Erie, Ohio, United States - Buoy 12 MA120 | ecosystem: Environmental > Aquatic > Freshwater > Lake | place: USA: Lake Erie, Ohio...
TAGGCGCAGAACTGGCAACTAAAAACGCAGACATTGGTCGGTTCTATATGAAAATTTCTATTAAAGTAAACCTTGTTGCCGTGCCATCGCTCTTTGATCTCATTGGCCAATGCGCCCACCAGCCCAATGCTGCCCTCGTTAAAAAGGGTCAGGCATTCTTCGTCGGAGATGCGCTCACCGGCACTTACTTTATTGGCAATGCGAGAGAGGTCAGAAGAGAGGTTACGATAGGGGGTCATAGTAATGCTATATCGTGGCGGTAAAGGTAAGTTGAATTCGGCAGGTGACTTTGTCTTGTTGACTGTTGTTTAAAAATTACTATCTTTCGATCAATCAAACCAGCGCTTCTTATGGAACGATTGCAAGGAATTATCGGCGTTATCATGATCTTGGGGATTGCCTTTTTATTTTCAAACAATAAAAGAAAGATCGATCTCCGTCTAGTGATTAGCGGAATTCTTTTGCAAGTTACTATTGCGCTCTTGATATTTAAGGTGGGACCTGTACAGTGGTTCTTTCAGCAGCTGGGAAGGGGGATTGGTAAGCTGGAGCAATTTTCGAAGGCCGGCGTAGATTTTGTATATGGCGGGGTAGCTACCATAGGTGCCGAAGGGGCTGCACAAAGCTACCGAGCTCCTGATTCGTTCGTGTTTGCCTTTAATGTAACTGCTACAATTGTGCTTGTTTGTGCATTGGTGGCTGTATTTTATCATATTGGGCTTATGCAGCGAATCGTCTCGCTCATTGCGCGTGCGATGAATAAGGTAATGCGGGTCAGTGGGGCTGAAGCGCTCAGTAACGTGGCCAGTGCATTTGTAGGCCAGGTAGAGGCGCAAGTAATGATCAGACCTTATTTGCCTACCATGACAAAAAGTGAACTACTAGCCTCTATGAGTGGAAGCTTGGCTTGTATTGCCGGGGGTATTTTGATCGTATATGCCAATATGGGTGCGAAAGCCGGTATGGATCTTGCACCGACGTTGATAATGGCTAGTTTAATGGCTGCTCCCGGGGCACTGGTCATTTCAAAGATAGTATGGCCCGAGACAGAAGAGAGCCAGACCATGGGAAGGGTAAAACTAGAGGTCAAAAGCAATTACGTCAATGTGATCGATGCTATTTCGCATGGCGCCGGAGATGGGTTTAAGATCGCCATGAACGTTATTGCCATGCTGATTGGATTTATTGCGGTTATCACGCTCATTGATTGGACGCTGCTAAAGGCAGGCCATTTATTCGCACCCAACTTTGATCTTAGTTTAAACTGGATCTTCGCCAAACTTTTTTATCCCTTTGCATGGGCTATGGGTATTCCGACAGTCGACGTTAATGCCGCCGCTACCTTACTGGGGCAAAAACTCACTATTAATGAATTTGTAGCGTTCTCTAATCTTACATCCAAGGCTGTGCCTATTGTTACCACCAAAGGATTGATGATTGTGAGCATCGCCATTTGTGGCTTTGCCAACTTTAGTTCGGTGGGTATGCAGATTGGAGGGATAGGCGCTTTGGCACCCGAGAGAAGGGGAGATCTCGCTAAACTGGGATTCAAAGCCCTGCTGTGCGGAACACTTGCCTCTTATCTCTCTGCTTCAATTGCGGGTCTATTGATGTAGGACGTTGTAGAAGAAGGATTGCCTTAGATATGAGCCTCAATCTTCTTGACAAAGTTAGCCTTGGGTTGCGCGCCTACCAGTTTATCTACCACCTGACCATTCTTGATAAATAAGATAGCAGGAATTGAGGTGATACCGTAGTTCATGGATACTTCTGGGTTGTGATCGACGTTTAGTTTGCCAACATTTACTTTTCCATCATATTCTTTAGAGAGCTCTTCAATTACTGGACCGATCGCTCTGCAAGGACCGCACCACTCTGCCCAGAAATCGACCAGGGCTAGTTTTGGAGATTCGAGTACTTCGGTCTTAAAATTCTGATCGGTAAATTCTTTTGCCATGTTTTTTTATTTATAAGTGTGCAAATTTAGTTCCGTGTCGTCTATTACGGTCTGCCTGGCATGTATTGTGCAAAAGTTGTCAGCCTACACACTTTGCACCAATAATCCAATGCCTGGGGTGTTTTCTAAAAACTGGACAAGCTCTGGATTGACCTCGATGCCATAACTCGTAGATAGTAGATTGACCTTCATTTTTTTATGAATGTCGTTGACAATTAATTTAAATGCTGTTTTTCCGGGGTGCCGCTTTAGATTCTTTTCAAAAAAGCGGATCATGTCGCTATTGACGTCTTTAGGTTGTATTTCTATGGTCAGCGATCTTGTCAGGTTGGCTAACATGGTTTCGGCCAGTGTTACGCCGTTGAGCTTGAACTCAAATTCGTTTCTATTATAGCGTTGTTTAAGGTAGCCCACTATGAGCACGCTGCTGCCGGGTTGCAGGATCGGCGATAGGCGCAGGTAATCGTCGCTAAAAAGCGGGAACTCCAACTTACCCGTATAGTCTTCGATCACAAAGTTGCCGTACTTGTTTCCACTCTTTGCAATCCGGTGCTGCGCATCAGTGACCAACCCGACCAGCCTAAAGGATGCGGCAGGGTTGGATTGTTGAGAGATGGTGTCCCTAAATTCATTAAAATCACTGATGGCCGTTATACCGTAGTGCTTAATCTCGAAGCGGTAATTGTCTAGAGGGTGACCACTTAGATAAATTCCGGCTACTTCTTTTTCATGATCCAGTTGCACTACCAGTGGCCAAGTTGGTACGTCGCTGATTCGAGGTGGGGGAATTTCCATTGTAATGGGGAGGTCACCAAAAAGGGTGTTGGCAGCGGAGGCCTGGTGTTGTCCCATGACCTGCCCGTATTTCATGATTTTTTCGAGCCCGTTAACCTGCTCTCCCTCGGGTACGGTAAAATACTGCGCCCGGTGTAACTCCGGAAAACAATCAAATCCACCGGCATAGGCCAGACTCTCCAGGGTTCGTTTATTGACCGTACGTTGGTTAACCCTTTTGATAAAGTCGAATATATTTTTGTACAACCCTCCTTTCTTTCTTTCTTCTATAATACTTTCTACAGCCGCTTCGCCCACGCCTTTTAATCCCCCAAGTCCAAATCGAATTTCTCCTTTGGCATTAACGGCAAATCCTTTTAGCGATTCATTACTGTCTGGCCCCAGTACTTTAATGCCCATTCGCTTACACTCTTCCATAAAAAAAGTGATCTTCTCTATGCTACCGGCGTTGTTGAGTACGGCCGACATATAGGCGGCAGGGTAGTGGGCTTTTAGATAGGCCGTCTGGTAAGCAACATAGGCATAGCAGGTCGAGTGAGATTTATTAAAAGCATATTGTGCAAAGGCTTCCCAGTCAGTCCAGATTTTTTCAAGCCGTTCAACTGGAAGCAGCTTGGCAGTGGCTCCTTCGATAAATTGTTTTTTCATTTTATCGAGGGTCTCTCGATTTTTCTTACCCATGGCTTTACGCAAAACGTCAGCATCTCCTTTACTAAACCCGGCTAACTTTTGCGCCAGCAGCATCACTTGTTCTTGATATACTGTTATGCCATACGTCTCTTCTAAGAATTCCTGCATCTCGGGTAGATCGTAACTAATGGCCTCCCTGCCATGTTTTCTATCGATATAATTGGGAATGTAGGCCATTGGTCCTGGGCGATAGAGGGCATTCATCGCAATCAGGTCACCGAATTTGTCGGGCTTTAGCTCGCGCAGGTACTTTTGCATGCCCGGACTTTCGAACTGAAAAGTGCCAATGGTAGCACCGTGCTGGTAGAGTTCAAAAGTCTTGGCATCATCGAGAGGAATTTTATCGATATCGATCTCAACGTCGTGCAACTGCTTAATTAGCGATAGTGCCTGTTTGATGATCGAAAGGGTCTTAAGCCCCAGAAAATCCATCTTGATAATACCGGCACTTTCAATGTCGTTTCCTTCTATTTGGGTGACCCATAGAGGGGAATCCTTAGCGGTAGCAACCGGTATTAAATCTGTCAAGTCTTTAGGGGCAATGATGATGCCTGCCGCATGTATTCCAGTGCTCCGAACCGAGCCTTCGAGTCGCTCAGCCTCGTGTAATACCTTAGAGGCAATAGACTCTTTTTGCTTATAGATTTCTCTTAGCTTTTTGACGCTCTCCAAATCGTCATTGCCCAGCCCGTCTTTTTCTTCGAGCGATTTTTGACCGTCTTTGGTCTTAAGTGGGGCATGTAAGACACGACGCAATTCAATACCCGGTTTATCGGGCACTAGTTTGGCCAATGCATTCGAATCGGCCAGCGGAAGGTCCATTACACGGGCCACATCTTTGATACTCATCTTGGCGGCCATGGTGCCATAGGTAATGATCTGGGCTACCTGGTTCTTTCCATATTTCTCCACCACATAGTCGATGACTTTTTGTCGACCCTCATCATCAAAATCGGTATCGATATCAGGCATCGATTTACGATCGGGATTCAAAAAACGTTCGAAAAGCAAGTTGTACTTAATAGGATCTATGTTAGTAATTCCGATGCAATAGGCGACCACAGAGCCAGCCGCCGAGCCACGGCCGGGTCCGATAAAGACCCCTTTTTCGCGACCAGCTCTAATAAAATCACTTACGATCAGAAAGTAGCCGGCAAAGCCCATCATCTTGATCGTGAATAGTTCGAATTCGATTCTTTCTTTGATCTCGTCGGTAAGTGTCTGGTATCTTTTTTCGGCACCCTCGTACGTAAGATGACGCAAAAACTCCCATTGATTTTGCGACTCGGCTGATACTTTGTATTTACCGATAGTTTCTTCTTTGGTGTGAATTTGAAACCGTTTGGCCACTGGAAAATTCGGCAGCAAAATATCACGCGTTAAATGTACCGGCTCTACTTTTTCGACAATTTCGTTGGTATTGTCAATGGCCTCAGGCAGATCGGCAAAGGTTTTTTGCATCTGCGCAGCCGTCTTAAAAAAGAACTGGTCATTTGGAAAAGCGAAGCGTTTGTTACGAACATTTACGTCATCGTCAGCAATCTCTCGCAGCGCGGGAGTCGATTGTTTCTCGCCGGTGTTGATGCAAAGTAAAATATCGTGCGCATTAAAATCGTCTTGGTCTACGTAATGGCTATCGTTGCTAGCGATGATTTTTACCTGGTACTGGCGAGCCCATTTAATGAGTACTTCGTTGACCTTATCTTGTTCGGGAAGTCCATGGCGCTGCAATTCTACGTAGAAGTCTTGTTGAAAAATATTGAGCCACCAGCGAAATTCATTCTCTGCCTCTTCTTCGCCTTTTTTTAAAATGGCTTGAGGTACAGATGCTCCTAGGCAACAGGTGGTCGCTATTAGTCCCTCGGCATACTTTACAATCAATTCCTTGTCGATGCGGGGATATTTGCTATACATTCCTTCTACATACCCCAGCGATGTTAGCTTGACCAGATTATGATATCCCTTCTCGTTCTTGGCCAGCAATATCTGGTGATAGCGTTTGTCCCTTTGGTCTTTGGTAAATGTTTTTTGATGGCGGTTCTCGGTCAGGTAAAATTCACAGCCTACGATTGGTTTTACTTTAAGCTTTCCGTTTTCGTCTTTATTACGATAAGCCTCAGCAACAAATTCAAATACGCCAAACATGTTTCCATGATCACTGATGGCAAGTCCTGGCATACCATCACCAATGGCTTTTTTATATAGGGCAGGTATAGAGGCGGCGCCATCTAGCAACGAAAACTGGGTGTGAACATGCAGGTGAGAGAATGTCATAGAGCATCAATAATAGGTAAATTAACTACCTTTACAAAATTCCGATTTACACCATTGAGACCCTGTTTTTTTCTATATAATTTTTTTATCATCCTTTCCACTTTGATGCTGAGCGGATGTGCGGCACTATCTCCTTTTTTACAGCGTAGCCGCTCAAGCGGGGCAACACCTTTAGCCACTGTTTCGCCTCGTTTTTTGGCTCCCATAGCCGTCGACAAGCCGGTCGTTTCCGAAGAATATGTTAGTAAATCCGTTCGCTCAACCCTTACTTCGCCTGCTGTTCCCGCTGTAAGTCAAACCGTGCAGGTGCAACCCGCTCAATTGAGTTATAGTACCCCGCAAATCGAGACTGCTACGGCTGTTCAACTTAAATATGCTGTATTACTAGATACTGAGGTCGAGCAGTTGCCCTCCTCCGCGCTGCTGGAACAAATTGATCCTTGGATGGGAGTGCCTTACCGCTCGGGTGGCAGCAGTCGATCTGGCATAGATTGTTCGGCCTTTACTATGCAGGTGCTGGAGCAGTGTTGCGGTTATAAGCTACCTCGCACGTCCAAACAGCAGCATGCTTTTTGTCAACCGGCCGCTATAGCATCGCTTAGCAGCGGCGATCTGCTTTTTTATGCTACCCGGGGCAGGGGCGTTTCTCATGTAGGCATCTATTTGGGGAATGGAAAATTTGCTCACGCATCGGTGAGTAATGGCGTTACAGTCAGCGACCTATCGGATCCATATTACCAGAAGCGGTTTATTTCTGCTGGGCGTATTCCCGTAGGCTCCACTCGTCAGTAGTGGGGTATGATGTTTAGTTACTTGAGGGAGATTTTTTTTCTTACAGCGTCGAGTAGCTCCTTTACATCGGGGGTTAATTGTAATCGATAAATGCCTGCCGCATATAAAACTACAAAAGTGAAGCTTTGCACAAACAGCGCTACCCATCCGCTCCACTGTTCGAAAAGAAAATGGCATAGCGCCCAGGTTGCTGTGGCCAGTACAATAGTGTATAAAGATTGTATGGAGAATGGCTGTAGTCTAAATTGTTTCCATAAAAAAAAGAGACGAAACAGATTGTAGCATCCAATCGAAATTAATTGTGCCATTGCCGTGCCGGTGATACCTTCTTTTTTAGTTAACCAATAGCTCAATGGTAGCATAACGGCTAGTAAAAGGACACCACTGATAAACTCAAAACGCCATTTAGGGGAAGTAACAATGATCTGCGAATTAACTCCTGTGCCCATATCGATCAGCTTGGTTACACCCAGAAGCACCAATACCGAATAGGCCTGCAAATAGGTTGACTTTAAGTGAAACGTCTCTACTGCATCGTTGTAGTTAATGATGAGTAAGGCCAGTAGCCCTGCTCCCACGATCAGCTGGTTAATAGACGATCGTTGATAGATTTTTGCAATCGTGGTCATGTCTTTCTGTTTCCAGGCGGCCGACAAAGGAGCAATAGCGGCCGCAATCACTCCTCGTTGCGGTACTTGTACCAGTGAAGCCATATTTTGCGCCAGCGAGTAGAGGGCTACCTTGGTCATCGCATTACTTAATACCGATGCAATGAGAATCGTGTCAAAGACCTGGGCAATGGTAAAGACAAGTGTGCCGAAGTATGTAAAACTAGTATAGCGTATCGCAGATTTTCTAAGGCGATGACTCACGTAACTGAAGGGCTTTGCAAATGGGGCTTGTTTTCGGTACAACAAGATCAGTAGTAGCACAAGAGCTATGAAGGGAAAGCTAAAAGCAAAAAGTTTGATGAATCCGTCGTAGCTGCGAATAATCCCTGCAGCAAAACAACCTATCAGCAGTAAAATAAATAGTCGCCATCCTGCTTCCTTTAAAAAGTGACTGGTGGCAGCTCGTTGTTGCTGCCAGTTCCACGCTTCTAAAATTGAGAAGAGCAGCAAGCCCGCCCCCAATAAAAAGGTCCAGTGGTAGTAGTTGACCAGCTGGGGAGCGTTAGTTGCATATTTTTTTATTACAACCGGCTCTATATAGATACCGACCATTATGGCAGCTATAAAACCAAGCATGCCCAGAAGGATCGACAGGGTCAACTGGTCGTTCTTTTCTGCACGCAGATGATCGCGGTAGTAGGGGTAGAATTTATAAATAAAATAGGGGGCTCCAAAATTTCCCGCGGCAGCTAGCAATGTAGCAATGGCAATAAAGGCATTGTACAGCCCGAATTCCTCCTCGGTAAAAAGTCCCTGTCGGGTAAATAGATACGTATTAAGCAGACCGACTGCAAAGCCGACATAGATAACTAGGGTAGAGAGAATACTTTGCTTTCTAATCACGCTCATGCTATAAAGATACTATCTGTATGGTCAACCGATGCGGCGCAGCGTCCAATAGTAATTGCCATCTAGTTGCTGCGGGTCGCTGTCTTCGTTTATGGGTGTTTCGCTCCATTGAGTGGTGATGGTCAATTGGCGTTGTCCCCAGCGAATCGGCATCTGAAAGTTGTCTATACAATTACTAAAACGAAGTCTGATCTTGCCCTGATCCATCTTGTACTCCAATACAGGAATGGTAGTACTGCGCAGGTATTGATCAAAGACCACGGAGAGATCTAGTTTTGCTTTTTGCGACAAATAAGTCTCCACTTGTTTGGAGTCTACAGTGCGGTGACGAAAATCGTTATTGAGTCCTACAAGAATGGCTCTAAAGATTGAGTCGTTGCCGATCATTTCTCTAATATGGTGTAATAGGCCGGCTCCCTTATTGTACATGTCACCGCTGCCTTCTTGGTTAACGCCATAGTCGCCGATAAGCGGTTTATCGTTTCGAATATTTTTACGCACCCCGCGGCAGTATTCATCGGCTGCTTTTTTACCATAATGATAATCGATAAAGAGTACCTCCGAATACATGGTGAATCCTTCGTGGACCCACATATCTGCAATATCGTTGGTAGTAATGTTATTGGCGAACCATTCGTGACCGCTTTCGTGTATAATGATATAATCCCAATCCTTGCCCCATCCGCTACCCGACAGGTCTCGTCCCCGATATCCGTTCTTAAAACCATTCCCATAGGCAATTGCGCTTTGGTGCTCCATTCCTAAGTGCGATGATTCAACCAACTTGTAACCGTCTTCATAAAAAGGGTAGGGGCCAAACCAATATTCAAAGGCCTTTAGCATGCGGGGTACGTCCTTGTTAAAAGAGAGCTTAGCCTTATCTAGATTATAATCCAGCACCCAGTAATCCAGATCCAGTTTTTTGGATGCGATACCCTCATAGTGATCTTTCCAGTGCACATACTTTCCGATGTAGGGAACAAGGTTATAGTTGTTGATGGGATTGGTGACCTTCCAGTTGAAGGTATGCCTACCCTCTTTGGCGGGTTGTTGGTTGACTAGTCGGCCATTGGCTACTGCAACAAGAGAATCAGGTACTGTTATAGAGAGTGTTGCACCAAAATCGGGTTCATCACTTTGATGGTCCTTGCAAGGGTACCATACACTGGCTCCCAGTCCCTGACAGGCGACCGTCATCCAAGGTCTTCCTTCTTTATCTTTAGAAAAGATCCAGCCTCCGTCCCATGGGGGATTTTTGGCAATGCGTGGAGCGCCGCTAAAGTAAATTATAAGCGATTGTTCGTTTTTTTTCTTGGCAACCGATCGCATACCTAGTTGCACAAGCCAGCTATCTTTTCCTCTTTTTTCAAAATCGACCCGGCGCCCCTCGAACAGTACGCTATCGATTTTCATAGGTGATTGCAGATCGATCTGCATTACTGGTTTGGCCTTGGAGTTTGTGCTTATAAATCGGATTGTATTGTTGCCGCTGATCGTTTTTGTAGCATAATCAGGTACTACTAGCAGTGCATAATGTTGTACATTCCACCAGCTGCGCTCCGTGTTGAGTGACCCGCGCAGCGTATCATCTAGGGTGTAAGAGGGTTTGCGTTGCAGTGGCTGCGCCATGAGCAAAAAAGGGGCACTGCACAGACAGCCTATCAGTAAAAGGATAAAGTAAGGTCTTTGCATGGGTAAGGGGTAAGTTATTGCATCAATTCAATGCTAATATACCCCGCCTTGGTCAGATATAGCCGATCCTTTTAATCGTAAGTGCTCAATTCTTTTTGAGCTTTTCGGCAAATACTTTTCTAAACTTATCTAGTTTGGGTTGAATAACGAACTGACAGTAGGGGTTGCTGTTGCCATTTAATTCCATGTACTGCTGGTGATAATCTTCTGCCGAATAAAATACCGTAAACGGACTTATTTCAGTCACGATCGGATCGTTCCAGGCGCCCGAGCGGTCCAAGGCTGTCTTGTACGCCTCGGCCTTTTGTCGCTGCTCCTCGTTGTGATAGAAAATGCCACTCCTGTATTGAGTACCCACATCATTACCCTGCCGGTTGAGAGTGGTGGGGTCATGTGTTTTCCAAAACACTTCGAGAAGCTCATCGAAGCTTATTCGTTGGGGGTCGTAGGTAATTTGTATGCATTCGGCATGCCCGGTAGAACCGGAACAAACTTCTTTGTAGGTAGGATTTTTAGTTTCACCGCCGGTATAGCCAGAAACAGCGCTAATAACACCATCTAATTGCTCGAAGATAGCTTCGGTGCACCAGAAGCATCCGTTGGCAAAGGTGGCCGTATCTGTGTTTCCGGAAAAGGCAGGGGTTGTCATGGCAATTTTATTTTTTTTAGTGGCAGATGGTTGTCCACAAGCAGGCAGAACACCCGCCAACCAGAATAGGAGCGGTATGGTCTTGCATCCCAAATAAAGCAGGTGTTGTTTCATGATTTACAATAACAAAAAAAATCATATACGGTTTAAAGGCTGGTGAAGTGCCTGGGGTTTATGTGCCGATTTGATGTATTTTTATACATTAAACACTCCTTTTTATGAAGCCAGTACTTTCTTTTTTTAGCTGTTTGCTTTTTTGCACTATTTCCGCATGGTCTCAAACGCAACAAACCGCAGCCGCGGACCTGCGAATGGAAAAAGCGGCAAGCCAGGGTAGCATGGTCTTTAAGCCAATTCGTAATGGCGTAGATAATAGTGAAGCGATTGAAATAGTTGGGCTTGGCACGCCTTCTTTTAAGGTATCTAACATGGCTGATGGTACCTATAGTAGCTACGAGCACTCCTTGCGCGTTAGCTACCCCTTACTGCTCAGCGGTGGAAAAACGGGATATGTCATTTGTTTTTATGGAACGACCGAAAAAATCCCTTACGCTGTCGAAACAAAAGGGGGTACCACCACTTTATTTCTCCCATTTTCTACACACGATCTCATCAAGGGTCGCATTGAGCAGACCATTGCCACAAAAAAGAAGATCGCAGTTAAGCTTGTCCAGCAAGCCGATGGGTATCGCGAGGCGATAATTGGGGGAAATTAAGAGAGGGGTGTTGCTCGCTGCGCTCGGACATCTTTTAATTATGTTCACTTTGGAATGCAAGCATTCCACGCTCACCTAATGAAAAATGCCCCCAAGAGGGCATCCAATTTGAAGTGCGGAGAGAGAGGGATTCGAACCCCCGGACCTGTTACAGTCAACGGTTTTCAAGACCGCCGCAATCGACCGCTCTGCCATCTCTCCGGCGCAAATGTACGTCAATGATCTTTTCAGCCCAAATCCCGCACAACAAAAGCTAACTTTGCATTTCTGTTTATGCGCGAGTTATTTTCACTAGCACCTTTTTTTTGGAAGTATCGGCTTAGGCTGGCGGCAGGCTTTGGGTTTGTTATTCTCTCAAACTACTTTAATGTGTTGTCGCCTCAGGTCACCGGTTTCGTCATTGACCACGTTCAGCGGTCGTTGTCGTTGCAAGGCTATCAATCTCCTGTTATTTATGCAGGCTATGACAGATCTGTAAAATTATTTATTGAATGGATCAGGCAGTGGGGTTCAGGTGTATCAACAGTGGTGGCATTGTGTGGGGCGGTTATCTTATTGCTGGCTTTATTACGGGGTGTTTTTTTATTTATGATGCGACAGACACTCATTGTAATGAGTCGCTACATAGAGTACGAGCAAAAAAATCAGATCTTTTCGCACTATCAATTGCTCGATACTGCTTTTTATCGTGAGCAGCGTACGGGCGATCTTATGAACCGTATAACCGAAGATGTAAGCCGGGTACGCATGTTTACCGGTCCTGCGGTAATGTACATGGCCAACTTGGTCTCTGTAATATCGCTGAGTTTGTATTTTATGTTCAGACGAAACGTAGAGCTAACTATTTACGTTCTCTTGCCATTACCCATACTAGCCATTGCCATTTACTATATAAATAACCTTATTCATCGGCGTAGTGAGCGTATTCAAGAAACCTTGTCGGATCTTACCACCCATGCGCAGGAGACGTATTCAGGCATTCGAGTGGTCAAGGCATTTGCACAGGAGCAGGCCTTGTCGGGTTTTTTTCGACAGATTGCCGGGCGTTACAAAAGAGAAGTGTTGGGGCTGGTTAAAGTGGAATCTCTTTATTTTCCATCGATCAGCTTATTGATCGGTCTCAGCACGTTGCTTACCATTATGATAGGAGGACTCTATTACATAGAGGGCTCTCATAGCATCACCCTTAGCACCATCGTGGAGTTCGTGATGTACATCAATATGCTTACGTTTCCCGTTAGTGCCATAGGACTTACTGCTAGTATGGTCCAGCGCGCAGCCGCTTCACAGCAACGCATCAACGAGTTCTTGTTAGCGCAGCCCGCTGTTACAGATGCCACCGATGCCGGCTCTCCTTCGATTAAAGGAGGTATAACATTCGATCGGGTAAGCTTTACCTATGCCGACACGGGTATTAAGGCCTTGCAGGATATAAGTTTTACTATTTCTCCGGGCGAAAAGGTGGCTATCGTAGGCCGAACCGGCAGTGGTAAATCGACACTGGTGCAACTTTTGCTTCGACAGTTCGATGCCTCATCGGGCTGCGTACTCGTAGACGATATTCCGCTGGAGCAAATCAGCCTACGATCTTTACGCAGTCAAATCGGCTATGTACCCCAGGATGTCTTTTTATTTAGTGATACGGTACGTGCCAATATTGCATTTGGAAGCGATATTATCGATCTCGAAAAGATTACCACTGCCGCTCGCCTTTCCTGCATCGAGGATGAGGTCCATCAACTTTCTTCGGGTTTCGATACGATGGTCGGAGAA
>Ga0315904_10009315_pt1 | contig 12857 bp, 10 predicted proteins | sample LakEriMetagenome_6_FD_203529 | JGI IMG/M metagenome (GOLD analysis project Ga0315904, IMG submission 203529) | Freshwater fungal communities from buoy surface, Lake Erie, Ohio, United States - Buoy 12 MA120 | ecosystem: Environmental > Aquatic > Freshwater > Lake | place: USA: Lake Erie, Ohio...
TGGCGGCCGCGATGAGCGTGGCGAGCATGCTCCTGAACCTCGACGAGACTCTCACGAAAGACTGACCATGAGTCATCCCGCGCGCCCCGTCACGAGCCGCCGCGACTTCCTCGCCCGCACCGGGCTGGGCGTGGGGGCCGCCGCGCTCTCCGACCTGCTCACGGGTCCGGTGGCCGCCGCGGCGAGTGCGGCGACCGCCGCCGGCGGCCTCGGCGGCCTGCCGCACTTCGCGCCGCGGGCCAAGCGGGTGATCTGCCTGTTCCAGTCGGGCGGACCGTCGCATCTCGATCTGCTCGACCACAAGCCGGTGCTGCTGGAGCGGTTCAACGAGGACCTGCCCGACTCGGTGCGGCAGGGCCAGCGGATCACGGGCATGGTGAGCGGCCAGTCCCGGCTGGCGCTGCAGCCGACGAAGTGGGGCTTCGGTCGCGGCGGCTCCTGCGGCATGGAGATCGGCGACCTCCTGCCGCACATCCGCGCTTCCGCCGACGACATCTGCATGATCCGCTCGATGCACACCGAGGCGATCAACCACGACCCGGCGATCACCTTCTTCCAGACCGGCAGCCAGTTGCCCGGCCGGCCCAGCATGGGCGCCTGGACCGACTACGGCCTGGGCCACATGAACGAGAGCCTGCCGGCGTTCGTGGTGCTGGTGTCGGTGAACAAGGAGCGATCCGGCCAGGGCCTGCTCTCGCGGCTCTGGGGGAGCGGCTTCCTGCCCAGCCGTCACCAGGGCGTGCAGTTCCGTTCGGCCGGCGCGCCGGTGCTCTACCTCGACGACCCGCCGGGCATCACGCGGGAGCGGCGGCGGCTCATGCTCGACGGCCTCGGCGAGCTCAACCGCCTGGAGTTCGCCCGGGCGGGCGATCCCGAGATCGAGACGCGGATCGCGCAGGGCGAGATGGCCTACCGCATGCAGATGAGCGTGCCGGAGCTCGTGGACCTCGCGGACGAGTCGGAGCACACGCTCGGAATGTACGGCCCCGACGTCCGCGAGCCCGGCAGCTTCGCCCGCAACTGCCTGCTCGCCCGCCGCCTGGCGGAGCGGGGCGTGCGGTTCATCCAGCTCTACCACCGCGACTGGGACCATCACTTCGACCTCCACAAGCGGCTGCCGTCGATGGCCCGGGACGTCGACCAGCCCTCCGCCGCGCTGCTCGCCGACCTCAAGCAGCGCGGGCTGCTCGACGACACGCTCGTGATCTGGGGGGGCGAGTTCGGCCGCACGGCCTACGCCCAGGGCGAGGCCAGCCACGAGAAGTTCGGCCGCGACCACCACGGCCGGGCCTTCTCGCTGTGGCTCGCCGGGGCCGGCGTGCGGGGCGGGCTGGTCCACGGCGCCACCGACGACTTCGGCTTCAACATCGTGGAGAAGCCCGTGCACATCCACGACTTGCAGGCCACGATCCTGCATTGCCTGGGGATCGACCACGAGCGGCTGACCTACCGCTTCCAGGGCCGGCAGTACCGCCTCACCGACGTGCACGGGCACGTGGTTCGGGATATCTTGGCCTGACTCGCGGGGCGGGCGACGGGCCACGGCCCGCGTCTCCCCGTCATGTCTCGCACTTCGTCCCCTCTCGCAGGAGCCTGCCGTCATGCGGCGTTCACCGCTCGCCCTCGCGTTCGTCATCCTCGCCGGCCTCACGGGCCGTGCGGCCGACTGGCAGCCGGTTCCGCGGCCGCTCATCACTCAGTGGGGCAGGGAGGTGACGCCCGACAACGCCTGGCGCGATTACCCGCGGCCGCAGCTCGTGCGGGAGGCGTGGGCGTCGCTCAACGGCCTCTGGGACTATTCAATCGTCGATCGAGCGGCCGGCGAGAGCGGCCCGCCTGCCGGCGACACACCGGTGCCCACGGCCTGGGACGGGAAGATTCTCGTGCCGTTCTGCGTGGAGTCGTCGCTCTCGGGCGTCGGCCGCGCCGTGACGAAGAACCAGCTCCTCTGGTATCGGCGGAGCCTCACCGTGCCGGAGGCCTGGCGGGGGAAGCGGGTGATGCTCCGCTTCGACGCGGTCGACTGGCATGCGACCGCCTGGCTCAACGGCCGCCGGCTCGGCGACCACGCGGGCGGCTCCGATCCCTTCGCCTTCGACGTCACCGACCACCTGCGGCCCGGCGAGAACGAGCTGCTCCTGCGGGTGTGGGATCCGACCGACGCCGGCGCCCAGCCCCGCGGCAAGCAGCAGCTCAAGCCGGCAAAGATCTGGTACACGGCCGTCACCGGCATCTGGCAGTCGGTGTGGCTCGAGCCCGTGCCGGAGAGCCGGATCGAGGGCGTCTATCCCGTCGCCGACATCGGTCGGGGCGAGGTGACCTTCGCGGCGGAGGTCGCGGCGGCGGCGGCCGCCGCGCCGCTGACGGTGCGGATCGTGGGCGACGTGGGGGCGGGGCGGGCGACGCTGGCCTCCGGGCCCGTGGCCGCGCCGCTACGGTGTGCCGTGCCCACGCCGCGGCTCTGGACGCCCGACGACCCGCACCTCTATCCCGTCGACGTGGAACTGGTCGCCGCCGACGGCACGGTGGTCGACCGGGTGGGCACCTATTTCGCGATGCGGTCGATCGCCGTCGGCCGCGACGAGCGGGGCTTCCAGCGGCTGCTGCTCAACGGTCGGCCGCTGTTCCAGTTCGGGCCGCTCGACCAGGGCTGGTGGCCCGACGGCCTGCTCACGCCGCCGAGCGACGCGGCGCTGAAGTACGACCTCGAGGTGCTCAAGCGGCTGGGGTGCAACATGCTCCGCAAGCACATCAAGGTGGAGCCCGCCCGCTACTACCACCACTGCGACCGGCTCGGCCTGCTCGTCTGGCAGGACCAGCCCAGCGGCGCCCAGCTCGGCCGCGGGCAGTTCGTGAAGACCGAGTCGTCGCCCGACGCGACGTTCACCCCGGAGGAGCGGGCCCAGTTCCGCACCGAGCTGGGGCGGATGGTCGATCGGCTGCGGTTCTTCCCCTCGATCGTGGTCTGGGTGCCGTTCAACGAGGGCTGGGGCCAGCACGACACGAACGACATCCTCCGCTGGGTGAAGGAGCGCGACCCCACGCGGCTCGTGGACGGCCCGAGCGGCTGGCACGACCGCGGCTACGGCGACATGCGCGACAAGCACGACTACCCCGGGCCCGCCATGTATCCCGTGATGCCCGACCGGGCCAGCGTGCTGGGCGAGTATGGCGGGCTGAAACTGGCCGTGCCCGGCCACATGTGGACCGACGCCGACCACTGGGGCTTCGGCGAGGCCACCACCACGGCCGAGTTCCGCACCGCCTACCGCGATCTCCTCCGCCAGGTTCGCGGGCTGATCGCCGAGGGGCTGGCGGCCGCCATCTACACGCAGACGACCGACGTGGAGGCCGAGATCAACGGGTTTCTCACCTACGATCGGGCCGTGCTCAAACTCGACCCCGAGGAGACGGCGGCCTGGCACCGCGAGCTCTACGAGCCGGCCACCGCGGCCAAGCCCTGACGAGCCCCGTCAGTGCCCCGGTCCGCGGCGACCCTACTTCTTCGGTGCGGCCGCCTTCTGCGGGGCGTCGGCGACGGCCTGCTTGAGCTTTTCGCCGGCCGCGCCTTTGGCGATGCGGGTGAGCTTTCGGGCCACGCCGATGTGCCGCTTCACGATCTCCTCCGGCGTGATGGTCTTGACCTCGACCCCGGGAAACTCGGCCTGAAACCGCTCCAGGTCGGCGTCGTTGACCACGGTCATCGAGAGGCTCAGTTCCGTGAGGCGATCCTTCATCGGCGCGAGCAGCGCGAGGCCGTCGTCGTAGGTGACGAAGCTCTCGCCGAACGCGACCCGCTTCACCTTCGGCATCTTCGCGATCGTGCCCAGAGCCTGCTGCGAGACGGAGCCCATCTGCGCCACCGTAATGGTTTCGAGCGTCGGATGCCCTTCGAGGACCTTCAGGCCGTCCTCGGTCACATTGCAGTGCACGATCTGCAAGGACCTGAGGCCGCGGATGCCGACCAGTTTCTCGAGGCCCGCGTCGTTGAGACCGAGCGTCAATCGCACGTCCGTGATCTTGGAATCGGCCAGGGCGTCGAAGCCTGCGCCGCTGAAGAACGCCCCCTGAGGATGGCCGCGAAGGTAGCCGTTGTGATCGACGCTGATCATGCGGAGTTCGGGCATGCCCCGCATGGCCCGGAGGTGCTCGTCGCGGATCCAGGGACCGTTGCCGTGGATGCCCACGACCCGCCCGTCCGCGGTCGAGACGAAGGTCAGGAACACCGCGGGCGTGTCGGCATGGTGAACCCGCCAGGCCTTGAGTCCCTGCGGATCGACGCCCGGCGGCTGCAGCCGGGCGATGATCCCGGCCGCGGCCTTGGCGGGGAGGTCCGCCGCCTCCAGGGTGGTCTCCTGCGACGCGATGATGGCGCGAACGATCGGCACCTCGTCGGGATGGACGGGCGGCTCGATGTCGGCCGCGGCCGCGACGCCGAGCGCGGCGAACCAGCCCGCGGTCAGCGCGACGACACGAACAAGGTGCCAGTCACCTTGTTCGGCGCGGCCCGGCGCCAAAACGTTCACGATCGACATGACGAATCTCCTCGGGCGGAACATGCAGCCGCCGCGGCCGGGAACTGCTCCCGAACGCGGCCCGCGATCAGTAGCCCCCGGCGCCGATCGCCCCCGACGACGCGGCGGTCGCCTGGCCCGCCTTCTCGGCCGCCTCGCGGCGGCGGTAGTCGTCGAGCATGGCGGCGGTGGCCGTGGCCCCGCAGCGGGAGCAGCCGAGGTCGCGGACCTTGATCAGGCCGTCGAGGTCCCGCACGCCGCCGGCCGCCTTCACCTGCACCGCCGGCGACACGGCGGCCCGCATGAGCGCGAGGTCGTGCTCGGTGGCGCCCTTGTAGTTGTAGCTGCCGTCGGCCTGCTTCACGAAGCCGTAGCCGCTCGACGTCTTCACCCAGGCGGCACCGGCCCGCTCGCAGATCTGGCAGAGCTTCTTCTTGAAGTCGTCGGCGGAGAGGCCCGCGCCCCCGTTGCCGAGATAGTCGTTCTCGAAGATCACCTTGACCTTCGCCCCGTGCTTGCGGGCCTCGTCGCAGACCGCCTTCACGTCGCGCTCCACGTAGTCCCAGTCGCCGCCGAGGGCCTTGCCGATGTTGATCACCATGTCGATCTCGGCGGCGCCGTCGCGGCAGGCGAGTTCGGTCTCGTAGCGTTTCGACTCGGTGCAGGAGTTGCCGTGCGGGAAGCCGATCACCGCGCCCACGAGCACGCCCGAGCCCTGGAGCAGCTCGGCCGCCCGCTTCACGGCGTAGGGCTTGATGCACACCGAAGCGACGCCGTACTTCGCGGCCAGCTTGCAGCCGTCCTCCAGCTCCTTGTCGGTCATCGTGGGGTGCAGGAGCGAGTGGTCGATCATCTTGGCCATGTCGTCGTAGCTGTAGCGCATCGCATCTCTCCGAAGGGTGGCGGGGGTGGGGTGGATCGTCAGGCTGGTTGGGGGCTCGAGCGGCGGGCCAGGGCGATGCCGCCGAGCAGGCCGGCGCGGTCGCCGAGGGCCGACCGCTCGACGCGGACGTCGGCGGTGGGAAACATGCCGACGCGGCGGCGGATCGCGTCGCGAACGGGCTCGAGCAAGAGCTCGCCCAGCTCGGCGACGCCGCCGCCGAGCACGACGAGGTCGGGGTGGAGGGCGGTGACGAGGTTGGCCGCGGCGATGCCCAGCCAGTCTGCCGCCCGCCGGATGGCGGCGGCCACGGCGGCGTCGCCGCTCCGCGCCGCCTCGCCCATCGTGGCCGGCGTCACCTGCGCCACCTGGCCCGCGCAGATCTCGTGGAGCCGCGGCGCGTTGCCCGCGAGCAGGAGCCGCACGCCCTCGGCGGCGATGGCCGGGCCGCTGGCGAGCGTCTCCAGGCAGCCGCGGTTGCCGCAGCCGCACAGCGGGCCGTCGGGCAGGATCGTCTGGTGGCCGATCTCGCCGGCCGCGCCCAGGGGCCCCAGCCGCAGCTGGCCGCCCACCACCACGCCCCCGCCCACGCCCGTGCCGAGCGTGAAGAACACCATCGTGTCGGCCTCGCGGCCGTGGCCGAAGACGAGCTCGCCGAGCGTGGCCACCCGCGCGTCGTTGAGCAGCGCGACGGGGACGCCGAGCAGCCGCTCGAGGGCCGCCCGCACCTCCACGCCCCGCCACTGTCCCGGCATGTTGGGCAGGAACAGCGTCGTGCCCGCGGCCACGTCGACGAGGCCCGGCACGCCGATGCCGACCGCCGCGGGCCGGTCGCCGGCCTCCGCGGACAAGCGCTGGATGAGGCCGGCCATCCGTCCGAGCACCGCCTCCGGCCCCTCGTGCGACCGCGTCGGCTCGCGGGCCTCGGCCACGAGCCGGCCGTCGCCGCGGGCCAGCGCCGCGTGGATGTTCGTCCCGCCCAGGTCGACTGCGGCGAAGAGCTCGGCCATCAGGCGGGGCTTCCCATGAAGGGCTCGAGCACGTTCCGCGCCACCCGCAGCGCCCGCTGCCGGCCGGCCAGGGTCTTGCCGAACGTGTCGTCCTCGACCTCGATGCACACCGGCCCGTCGTAGCCGGTCTCCATGAGCACGCCCATGAACGCGGCCCAGTCGATCTCGCCGTAGCCGGGCACCCGCGGCTGATGCCACTCCAGCGGCGGCGCGAAGATGCCCACCTCGGCGAGCCGCCGGCGGTCGATCTTCACGTCCTTGGCGTGGAAGTGGAACAGCCGGTCCTTGAACTCGTGCAGGGCGGAGGCCGGCTCGATGAACTGCAGCACGAAGTGCGACGGGTCGAAGTTGAGGCCGAAGTTCGCCGCGGGGATGTCGGCGAACGCCCGCCGCCAGAGGGCCGGCGTGGTGAGCAGGTTCTTGCCGCCGGGCCACTCGTCGCGGGAAAAGAACATCGGGCAGTTCTCGATCGCGATCCGCACGCCGTGGTCCGCGGCGAACGTCACGAGCGGCCGCCAGACCTGGAGAAACCGCGGCCAGTTGTCGTCCACGCTCTGCCGCCAGTCGCGGCCCACGAACGTGTTGACCGTGTCGAGGCCGAGCAGCGGCGCCGCGGCGATCACCTTCTTGATGTGCTCGAGCGCCACCGCCGCCGCGGCCGCGTCGGGATCGAGCAGGTTGGGGTAGTAGCCGAGGGCGCTGAGCGCCACCCCGTGCCGCGCGACGACGGCGTTGACGTCGTCGGCCGCCGCCCGCGAGAAGTCGGTGACGTCCACGTGGGTCACGCCCGCATACTTCCGCTCGGCCTTGCCCACCGGCCAGCACATCGCCTCGACGCAGGCGAACCTCTCGGCCCGGGCGAAGGCGCAGACCTCGTCGAGCGACAGTTCGGGGAGGATGGCGGAGACGAATCCGAGCTGCATGGCGGTGGCGTCCGGCGAGGCGGCGTCAGGGGTCGGGCGGGCCGGCGCGACGGTGCGGACACGCCCCTGACAGAGGCCCCTGATAATTGCATCTCCGCGGCGCGGTTTGTAGCATTGACGGTCGAGGCCGTCAAAAAACGGCGTCCGTCGGCCCCAGCCTCCCAGGACGGCCCCCGCCCGCGCTCCGGGCCGCACACCCCATGCACTTCCACGCTTCGTTCGTTCTGGCTGCCACGGGTCTGGTGGCGGCTCTCGTCTCCGGCCCCGCCGCCCTCGGCAGGCAGCCCAACATCGTCTTCATCCTCGCCGACGACATCGGCCAGACGGATCTCGGCTGCTACGGCAACACGCAGATCGCCACGCCCCGGTTCGACCGCATGGCGGCCGAGGGCACGCGGTTCACGCAGGCCTTCTGCGGGGCGCCGGTCTGCGCCCCCAGCCGCACGGTGCTCAACGTCGGGCTGCACAGCGGCCATGCCCCCGTCCGCGGCAACCGCGGGAGCGTGCCGCTCGCGGGGCAGCATCCGCTGCCGGCCGACACCGTGACCGTGGCCGAGCTCCTGAAGAAAGCCGGCTATGCGACCGGGGCGATGGGCAAGTGGGGCATGGGCATGTTCGATACGACGGGCAGCCCGCTCAAGCAGGGCTACGACCGGTTCTTCGGCTACAACTGCCAGTGGCACGCCCACACGTATTTCCCCGACTATCTCTACGACGACGACCGCCGCATGCCGCTCGCCGGCAACGAGGGGGACGGGATCGGCAAGACCTACGCCCAGGATCTCATCCAGAAGGCCGCGCTCGACTTCGTGCGGCAGAACAGCCAGCGGCCGTTCTTCCTCTATTACGCCGTCACGCTGCCGCACGGCAAGCACGAGATCGACGACCTCGGGGCCTACCGTGACCGGCCGTGGGGGGCGCAACAGAAGGCGTTCGCGGCCCAGGTGTCGCGGCTCGACAGCGACGTGGGCCAACTGCTCGACCTGCTCGCCGAACTGGGCATCGACGACAACACGATCGTGTTCTTCGCCGGCGACAACGGCCTGATCCCCACGGGCGAGCCGCTGCGGCCCAAGGCCGAGCCGCAGCTCCGCGGCGGCAAGGGCACGATGTACGAGGGTGGCTTGCGGCAGCCGGCGCTCGTTCGCTGGCCGGGCACCGTGCCCGCCGGCCGCGTGAGCGACGAGCCCTGGGCGTTCTGGGATTTTCTGCCGACGGCGGTGGAGCTCGCCGGCGCGACCCTCCCCGCGGGCTTCGAGACCGACGGGCTGTCGCTGGTGTCGTTTTTGAAGGGGGGCAAGGCGCCCGAGCGGGAGTTTTTCTACTGGGAGTTGCACGTGGGCGAGAGGCGGCCCACGCCCCTGTCGGCCGTGCGGTTCGGCCCCTGGAAGGCCCTCCGCGAAAGCCCGGCCATGCCGCTCGAGCTCTACAACATCGCCGACGACGTCGGGGAGACCCGCGATCTCGCCGCCGCGCATCCCGACCTCGTGGCGAAGGCCGAGGCGCTCATGAAGCAGGCGCACCGCGACGATCCGGCCTGGCCGGTCCGCTTCGGCAAGAAGCCGGCCGCGGCCGCGGCTCGCTGAGCGGCAGTCATCACCCCTTCCCGTCCTCCCCGTCACCCGTCCCGTCAGCTCCTCCGCGAGGCTCCGCCATGAACCGCCGCACCTTCGTCACACGGTCCGTCTTCGCCGGCACCGCCGCCGCCCTCTCCGCGCGGTCCTACGCCCAGGTGGCCGGGGCGAACGACCGCGTCCGCGTCGGCATGCTCGGCTTCGGCCTCATCGGGCGGATCCACACCCGCAGCTTCCACGGCCTCGCCGACCGGAGCCGCGTGGTGGGCGTCTCCGACTGCTACGCCCCCCGCATGGACGCCTGCGTGGACCTCGTGGGCAGCGGCTGCGAGAAGCATCCCGACTTTCGCCGCATGCTCGACCGCAAGGACGTCGACGCCGTCGTCATCAGTTCGGGCGACCACTGGCACGGCCTGCAGACGATGCTGGCCTGTGCCGCCGGCAAGGACGTGTTCGTGGAGAAGCCGCTGCACCTGTTCGTCCGCGAGGGGGAGTGGATGCAGAAGGTGGCCGCGCGGACCGGCCGCGTCGTGCAGGTGGGCACGCAGCAGCGGAGCGCCCCCCACTACCACAAGGCCAAGGAGCTGCTCCGCGGCGGGGCCATCGGCGACGTGGTCAGCGTGCAGTGCAACTTCTTCCGCAACGTCATGCCCGGCATCGGCAATCCGCCCGACGGCGATCCGCCGGCTGACCTCGACTGGCAGATGCTCCTCGGCCCGGCGCCGGAGCGCCGCTACAACCCCAACCGCGCCCTCTACCACTTCCGCTGGTTCTGGGACTACAGCGGCGGCCAGATGACGAACCTCGGCCACCACTCGCTCGACGTGGTCCATTGGATCTTCGACATCGAGGCCCCCAAGGCCGTGGCCAGCAGCGGCGGTCGGTATTTCCTCAAGGACAACGGCGAGGTGCCCGACACGCAGGACGCGATCATCGAGTATCCGAAGTTCAACACGATCGTGCAGTTCCGCGAGTGTGCGGCCGGCGCCGGCAGCACGAGCATGGGCGCACTCACCTTCATGGGCACGAAGGGCACGATGACGCTCGGCCGCGACGGCTTCCAGATCATGCCCGACAAGAAGATCAATCCGGTGAACGCCTTCGCCCACATCATCGGCGGCCATCCGGTGGGCGGCCCGCAGCCCGTGCCCGAGCCGTCCGACGACTTCTGGTGCGAGAAGGCCGAGGACACGTCGGGCGACTGGAAGCAGCAATACGTGGAGCACGCCAGGAACTTCCTCGACTGCGTCCGCAGCCGGGCCACGCCCGTCTCCGACATCGCCAGCAGCCACTGGGTGAGCACCACCTGCCATCTCGCCAACATCAGCGCCCGCACCGGCCGCAAGATCGTCTGGGACGCCGCGGCCAACGACATCGCCGGCGACCCCGAGGCGAGCCGCATGCTCGTGCGTCCCTACCGCGCGCCGTGGGACGCAGACCTCAAGGCGCTCCTGTCATGAACCGTCGCCGCTTCCTCGCCGCCTCCGCATGGGCCGCCACCGTGGCTGCTGCCCGGGCGAGCCTGGCCGCGGCCGGGGTGGCCGACAGTCGGCTGGGCATCTGCACCTTCTCCTGCCACCAGCACTGGAAGGCCGTGGCCGCGGGGCAGGCGGGCAGGGGGTTCAGCGACGCCGCCGGCTTCTACCGCTACGCCCGCGACCTCGGGGCCGAGGGGGTGCAGACGCCGCTCAAGGGCACCGATCCCAAGGCCCTGCGGGAGCTCGTCGAGGAAACCGGCGGCTACTACGAGGGCGAGCTCGTGCTGCCCCTGAAGGAGGCCGACGTGGCCGCCTTCGAGGAGGGGGTGCGGAACACCCGCGCGGCCGGGGCCACGGTCGCCCGGGCCGTGTTCACCACCGGCCGGCGCTACGAGGTGTTCGACACGCTCGAGGAGTTTCAGGCCTTCCACCGCCAGGCCGAGCGCTCGCTCGCGCTCGTCGAGCCGGTGGCCCGCCGCCACCGGCTGAGGATCGCCATCGAAAACCACAAGGACCACACCACCGACGAGCTCGTGGGCCTGATGAAGGGTCTCTCGAGCGAGTGGGTGGGCGTGCTCGTGGACACGGGCAACAACATCGCGCTCCTGGAGGAGCCCCACGGCGTGGTCGAGGCCCTGGCCCCGTTCGCCTTCAGCATGCACCTCAAGGACATGGCGGTGCAGCCGGCCCCCGACGGTTTTCTCTTGAGCGAGGTGCCGCTGGGCACGGGGATGCTCGACCTCGGCCGCATGGTGGCGGCCGTGCGGAAGGCGAATCCCGGGATCGTCGTCAACCTCGAGATGGCCACCCGCGACCCGCTGCCGATTCCCTGCCTCACCGACCGCTACTTCGTCAGCTTCCCGGAGCGGAAGGCCACGCACCTCGCCGCCGCCCTGCGGCTGGTGGAGGAGAACCCGCCGCCGCCGGCGGTGCCCGCGGTGCGCGGCAAGCCGCTCGAGCAGGTGCTCGGCGACGAGGAGCGGAACAACCGCGACGGCCTCGGCTGGATGCGGCGGGAACTCGCCGTATGATCGGCCGGCCGCGGCCGGTCCGCGACCGGTGCCGCGGTCGATGGGCGGCCGGCGTGTCGGCCCTCGACCACGCCCTGGAGCCTCGACGATGACTCAGCAATCGCCTCTGCCCGGCATCGGGCTGTTCAACCTCTCCGGCCGCACGGCCCTCGTCACCGGCGGCTCGAAGGGGCTCGGGTTCGCGATGGCCGCCGGCCTCGCCTCGGCGGGCGCCGAGGTGATGCTCGTCAGCCGCCACCGCGCCGAGGCGGAGGAGGCGGCCGGCCGGATCGCCGCGGGCTTCGGCCGGCGGGCGGTGGCCGAGGCCGGCGACGTCACCGTGCCGGAGCAGGTGGACGCCGTCTTCGCCGCCGCCGAGCGGGCGCTCGGCAAGGTGGACATCCTCGTCAACAGCGCGGGCATCAACATCCGCGGCCCGATCGCCGACCTCACGCCGGAGCAGTTCGACGACGTGATGCGGGTGAACGTCCGCGGCACCTGGCTCTGCTGCCGGGCGGCGCTGCCGGGGATGCGGGCCCGGAAGTGGGGCCGGATCATCAACCTCGCGAGCGCCCTGGGTCTCGTCGGGCTCGCCGGCCGCACGCCCTACACGGCGAGCAAGGGGGCGGTGGTGCAGATGACCCGCACGCTCGCGCTCGAGGCCGCGGCCGACGGCGTGACCGCCAACGCGGTCTGCCCGGGACCGTTCCTCACCGAGATGAACGTCTCGATCGCCGACACCGAAGACGGCCAGAAGTTCGTCGTCGGCGCGACGGCGCTCAAGCGTTGGGGCCGCCTGGAGGAGATCCAGGGGGCGGCGATCTACCTCGCCAGCGACGCCGCCAGTTACGTGACCGGGTCGGCGCTCGTGGTGGACGGCGGCTGGACGGCGCAGTGACGTGGCCCGCCTCCGCGACGTGTGTTCCCCGCCGAGAAACCCCGCACCACCAGCGCATCACGGGACAAACCAAAAGGGCAGGATTCCCCCGGCACCAAATCCGGCACCAGGAAACGGGGTAGCCGCCGCGGGCCCGCCAAGGGAAGGCTGGCGACCGCAAGGGTGGCGGCAATCGCCGCCAGGCTTCATGACGTCAGGACGTCGGGGGAGCGGTCGTTGATTTCGGCTTTGCCTTCGGCCTCCAGATCTCACGACCGGAGGCGGCTTGCCGCTTTCGGGCATCCTCGAGAATCGCCTTGAGATCACCACCAAACTTCTCCGCAATGCGGCGTCGTGTCTGGTGAATGTCCTCGATGGTCGAATCGCCATCAGGGGCTGACTGTGTCATCGGTCAACAGCTCCTCGGGAGTACAGATGATCGGCCTCGGAAGCCCGCAACTGTCGAGCACATCAAAGACACGGGGAAGGATGCGCGCATTCGCTATATGGGAGCAATTCCAAGTCAAAAGATAGTCCACTTGGTGATGAGCCACCATGGCGATATGCAGCGCATCAACACTCGCAGATGGC
>Ga0315904_10009316_pt1 | contig 12855 bp, 11 predicted proteins | sample LakEriMetagenome_6_FD_203529 | JGI IMG/M metagenome (GOLD analysis project Ga0315904, IMG submission 203529) | Freshwater fungal communities from buoy surface, Lake Erie, Ohio, United States - Buoy 12 MA120 | ecosystem: Environmental > Aquatic > Freshwater > Lake | place: USA: Lake Erie, Ohio...
ATTAGTTATATGGTTTAACCATTTTTTCAGCTGCTTTAATATCGCCTTTATTTAAAGCTGTTCTAGCTTGTTTAAGGTTATTTTGATCTGAAGTGTCTTTATTAGCTTTATCTTTAAGTGCTTTAGCAATTTTAGCAGCTAATTTATCTACTTTAGTTACTTCATCTTCCATTAATGGCTCTTCATTGTCTATCATATCTTCAGCACTAGCCACACCTACCATAGCATCAATAGCTGGTTCTTTTAATTCAAAGTCTAAGTAATGTTTAGCTGATACCATCATTTCTTGGGCTTTAGTAATTTTTGACTGCCACCAAGCAGGAAAATCAACCTCACCTTTACCTTCAAATCCATCTACCATTTGGTATAATTCCATAGCGTATTTTCCAATACGATATAATTCAGCTTTAATCATATGAGGCTCATTATCTTCATGACCTAAGTCAAGATCTTCACTTAATGGTGAAGGTTCCATAGAAAAGAAATATGAATATAAATTAGTCTCACCTTCTAATTCTTGAGTTAAATAAAACTCAGTAACATCAGCTTCAGATTGATCTTCTACTTGGAAAAAGAATGTTTGAAATTCATCATTTATATCAAAAGGACTATATCCTGAATTAGTTTTAAAATGTTCTTTTGCTCTTTCAAACTCATCTTTATTTCTAAAAGTTAAAGCTAAAACTTCATCATTTCCCATATTGTATTCTTTAATTCCTTTTGCTTTTTTAATAGCTTTATCTTTAACACCTTTATACTCTTCTTCTGATGATTCTATTTCACCATCTCCATCATAATCTTTTGTAGCTTTTTTAGGTTTTTTACCTTCACCCATCTCAGATCTATAATCTTCATAAGTTTCAAGTAAACCTTTTATAGCATTTCCCAGACTCATATAATTTTTTGAAGTATTAATATATGATTGAATATCTTCAACTGTGAATTGAGGAGTTTCAAAATATTTAATTAAATTATAATCATAATTTTTTCGCTCTTCAGGACTAAATCCTTCTGAAAAGATTAAATCATATAATGATAATTTTTTATCTATATTTTCTAAAGTTTTTTTCGTTTTAAACTGGTGCATTAAGTCATTACTATCAATGATACCTTTCTTTTTTAATTCTTCTCCTCTTTTAGTAAAAAGATTATCAAAAAGTCTAGTTTCATCCATTGTAATAGGTTCAGAATTAGATTCCTGTTGTAAGGTTTTTCTAACGAGTTCTTTTAGTTTTTGTTGGTTCATTGATTCGGCTTGTTTTTTAGCTATGTTGGTAGCTCGTCCATACATAACTGCTTCCGCGTCCTTACCATAGCGTTTTACTAAGGACTTTTTTTGTTTTTTAAGGTTTTTTAAAACCTCTTCTCTTTTCTCTAGTTCAGCTTTGGTAAGTTCGCGTTCGTTAAGCATAATTATTATTTTTTATCTTCGTTAATAGAAGCTTTACGGTACTCAGTAACCAATTTCTTGATTTCACCTAATGCCTTACGGGCACGACCGTGAGCTGCTTTAGTAGTTTTGGCATGTTCTGCCTTAAACTCTTCAAATAATAACTCGATTTTTTCTGCTAATTCTTGTGTGTTCATATACTTTTATTTTATTTTATCTTTAATATAATCCGTTACTTTTGATGAAGCGCTGTCATAATCTTTGTTTGGGAATAAACTAATAAGTTCATCAATTAATTCATTTTCAAACCAATCGGCTTTTTTTAATTCTTCAAATTCTCCATCTTTTTTAGAATCAGCTATAGCTTTATTAATAAAAGATTTTACTTTTGAAGTTAAAGGCACTTCATCTTCATCCTCTGAAATTTCGTTTAATTTTTGTTTATATTGAGTTTCAGTGATTATGCCAGCACGTTTTTGTAACAATAAGGTTTCTTTAAGATTTTCTTTAACAACATGCTGGCGAGTAAAGAAAGTTAATGAGTTACCAATTTGTTGTTGTAGTTTTTCATCACCTATCTTTTTAGCAGCTTCTAAAGCAGCTTCTAAGTTGTCTTGTAATTCTTTTTCAGTACCAGTTAAGTCAGCATCAGCGTTTTGAGTAACATTAATACCACCTGTTGGTGTATCCATTGGTTCTGGAGATTCAATATCAATATCTACTTCATCTTCTACTTCTTCATCTTTTTTAGCTTCTTTTACTGCTTTAGGAGTGTAAACCATTCCTTTTTTTTCTTTAGCTATTTCTGTTGCTGATTTAAGATTATATTTCATAGCATCTTCCATATCATCAACAAATTCAGTACCAGTATAAAATTTATTACCTTTCATAACTACATGCTTGTCATCTTCAGCTTCGTTTAAGTTATCTTCAGCTTTAACTTTCTTTAATACCCAATCTGTAAATTCTTGATTCGTTTTTAATGTTTTAATTTGATCTAAAGATTTTTTAGCTTCATCATTTCCGAATCTTTCTTTTGTATAGCTGTAAGCTCTTCTTTGAAGAGGAGTTAAATCATCAGTTGTAATTAAATTAGCAAATTTTCTTTTTACTTGTCTAAATATATTATTTACATCATAATCTTGTAACTCTCTACCATAAGCATAGTAGTCATAAACATCTTGTGGAGTGTTTAATTGTCTAATATCATCTAAGAAATCTTGAGCTCTATCTTCACCGCTTATTTCTATTTCGTATTGGTAAACATAGTCTTGAAGAGGAGTTAAACCTTCAGCTTCATCTAACATGCCTTCTAATTCAGCTAAAAAATCAACTTCAGATTCTGGGGCGTCTTCCATATTGTCTATGTCTAAAGCCATTTCTGCTACAATCATTTCTTTGATTTTAGCTTTAAATTCTGATACTTTCATTTTCTTTTTTTCTATTTCTTCACCTTTTTTAACTCCAGCTCCGTATACTTCTTCTTCACCTTTGTTTTTAGCGGTTACATTTTTTGAACCTTTATCAGCTCTTTTAAATTCATCATAGCCTTCTTTTAACATGCTAACAATATCAGCTATATATTCATCTACTTCTTCTGCTGATTCCATTCCAGTAAATCTATCCCAAGAATTTTCATCCATGTCATAAATTTCATCTTCAATTTGTTTAGCCATTTCCTTACCATACTTTTTTTCTATATATTCAGGAGCGTAAAATTGACCCATATAACCTTCACCAATATAATCTAACATATCATCTGTAGTAGCATAAATTGGGTTTCCAGGAATAGCTACATTATGGATATTACCATTTTGGATAAGATAGCTTCCACCAGCATATGGTTCACCATCTAAGTCTAAATCAAAAGAATACTCATCTACTGAATTCATAGTAACTTCAAAGTCTTTACCTTCTTTTTTAGACATATATTTAGCAAAGTTTTTAGCTACTTTAAAAGTGTAAGTATTATATGCTTCTTCAACTTTAGATTCATCTAATTTTTCTTCATCATCATTATACCCATAGTCCTCATCATCATTATCACTTCCAAAATCATCATCTTGATCTTCTTCTGGTTCATACCAAGATTGGTTAGGATCATGTTCTGCTTCTTTAGTAAAGTCATGAGTTCTATAATTAAAATTACTAGGACCAACTACTAATGCTGGAAATAATACTGGTCCTCCATTTTTTGGTTCTAATTCACCAAAAGCTAATTTAATACCAATACCTCTTAATTCCCTAAAAGTGCCACCAAACTTTTCAGCATCATCTGCTGTGTAGCCATTCATCTCAGCTACTAAATCGTAGTAATCTTTACCGCCAAATACACCATATCCTTCATAGTCTCTTTCAAACCAATATTTACCTTTATCATCAAACATGTATACAGGGATTTTATTTTCATCTTGTGAACCAATTTGTTGTCCTGTATCTTGAGTCATCCAAGAGAATTGACCCTCAGTTAATGAGCCAAAGAATGTAGCTTTATTTTTAGCTATATGTTCTTTTAAATTAAATTTAGTCATAATATATATGTGATAAATATGTTATTTTTTTAACTTAGCGAGAATAGTCTCAGCTAATTCTTTTTCCCTACGTTTCATATAATCCGTTTTACCTGAAGGATTTGGGTTTGATGATTTTTTAGGTTTATCTTTTTTATTAACAGCGTAATCATTTTGGGCTTGTCTACGTTTCATGTAGTCTGTAGCTTCAGTTACTTTATTATATAAATCTTCATCCGCGTTCCATTTCCAATCACTTGCTTTAAAAGATTTTAATTTTTTAGCCATTTGATATTCTGCAGAAGATAGTTTTGACTGATTTTGTAAACCTCTTCTTTTATCTCCTCTTCCATAAAATCCTTCTTCAATTTCTTCAGCAGCATACACACGTTGAAAATCATTAAAACTATAAACTGGTTCATCATATAGTGTGACTGTATCATTATTTGTATTAATACGGATTTCTGAACCTTGGTATTCCATATCTAAAATAAGAGTAGAATAATTCATTCCAATAGCAGTTCCACCGGTAATCCTTTTTCCTACTTTTTCAGCCCAACCTGCTACTTTATTTACTAAAGAAGATACACCTTTTCTTTTAGCAAATTCTTTAATGTTTGAAGGAACATATGCTTCAGTTAATTCAGCTTCTTCCATTTCTCCTTTTCTTTTACCAAAAGTATTATGAACTAAAGTATCTAATTTTTTATGGAATTTAGTTTCTTCGTCTTTTGTAGCTTCATTAACTGGGCTTTCATATGAAGCATTATTAAAGAAATCAAAAATCCATTCAGCCATTTCCATTGTAAAATTAGATTCACCAATCATATCAATTAATTGGTTAACTTTAGCTGTTGCTTTAGGATAGTTTTTTAATTTTATATTAATCATTTGTTTACCAGAGGTAAAACCATTTGATTCATTCATTAATGTTTTTTTAATAGCAGTAATACCACCACCAAAATTGGGTTTAGCATCCCAACCTTCTGCTTCAAACCTTCTAATCATTCTTTCTCTAGTGGCATCATCCATTGGTTCTACAATTACAATTTTTTCAAAACCTTCACCAGAGGTTTTTCTATAGGGGTATCCGGCTGTTAATGATTCATTCATTGATGGTTTTACAGCACTACCTAAATTAAATAGGTAAATAATTTCATCAAATTTTTCTAATTGTTTACCTTTTTCTCTTATTTGAGATAATTTTTTCCAATTTTCTTCACTTTTATCATTTTGATATATACGAGTTAATTCATATTCTTGGTCATACAAAGCATCTAAATCTTCATTGGATGGTTTATAAATAGCTTTAAATGGCTTAAATTTATTACCTGACATTTCGTATTTGATACCTAAATCATCTAATTGCTTTTTAGCCATGTCAACCGCTGTTTCTTCTTCTTCAGCTTCATCTAATGAAGGAGAAGTCATTTTAATAAACTTATCTGATACAGCAAATACTTGTACTTTACCATTTTTTAAATCTTTTACTTCAATATCATCACTATCAATGTTGTATTTTGCTTCTAATTTTTTAGCAACATTATTACCTATTGATAATGCTTTAGCAGCTCCTGATTCTCTATCTTGACCACCCATAGTTTTAGATCCACCAACAGATAAAACATCTGAGCCGGCAGGGTAAGCTATATCAATATATAGGAAATTAGGATTGGATTTGTCCTTACGGATTGACGGTTTAAAATATTCTCCTTTAGCTTCATAAGCTGCAGTAACTGCTTCCATAGGTTTAGAGAAAAATTCTTTTATTTTTTGAATGTCTTTCATGTGTAATATATAATAAATATTATTCTTTCTTTTGTTTCTTTAAATACTCAAGAGCTTCCTCTTTATATTTAAGTAATTGAGTTTTACCATTACCATCCCATTTTTCAACATCACCTGCTTCTGTGATAAAGGTTTCTTTTTCATTAATTAATTCATCAAACCAAACTTCAAAATCTTTAATTGTACCTTCTAAATGTTGGTTAATGACTTGTTTTTCAACTTCTTCTAATTTACCTTCTTTACGAAGATTATGTTCATGGTCTACCTGGCAATTAAAACAGTGCCCATACATTATAAACCATTTTTTATCTAGATGTTGTTTAGTGGCTTTAGAACATTTAGGACAAAATAAAGGCAAAACAATGCCTTCTTTTGCCTTATCTAATTTTGTAATATTTTGTTTAACACCATTTTTTATAGTCCATGTTCTACCGTCTTCCTCCCAAACATCACCTTCATCATGGAACTCTTTTGCTTTTGTATAACCAGTTCCCATAGTAGTTTTTTCTCCATACTTGCCTTGAACCAAGTTACGGAGACGTTCTACATCTCTATGTTTAAACTCTTTTTTTAAAACCGAATCTTTTTTCATTTATTTTTTTTTACCAAAATATTCGCTATATTTTGTTCTTGCTTTTTGTTGGTCACTAGCTTCTAGTTGATTGAATATAGTTATTAACTTAGTCCTATCGTAATAACCATCACCTTTTTCATGGCGTTTAATAGCAGATTCTAAGTTATCAAATGATTCAAAATTTTCTTTTTGAATATTTTTAATTTCTTCTTTAATAATTTCTTTTAATTGTGTTACAGTTACTTTACCTGTTTTCTTTAACAATTCATACAAGTCAAAATCAGAATATGAAGTAGCTCCTGGTGTTGCTCCTGGTCTAGCCGCCATATCTCTGGTTTGTTTAGGTATAGAATCAGAAGGATTACTTGGTTTTTCAGGTGCTAATTTTATTTTTCTAGGACTGTAACCTGGTTCTTCAAATTTAATATTATAGCTTTGAGCTAATTTATCAAATATTTTACTTTCTGTAAAGTCAGATAAAGCATCTTCTGATCCTTTAAATAGTCTTGTATTTTCTAAATCATCAATAAAACTAGAATAATTACTTCCTGGTTCATAGTCTAGTTCAATTTCTTGGTTTTTGTATTTTTCAAAAACATTTTTAATTTTATCAATCATTTTTGGTTTAGGAGCTTCTTCTTCTTTTATTTTATAACCAGACAATTGTCCTTTTATAGATTTCATAAAATTAGGTTTACGTTTTTCAAATTCATCTCTTAATTCTTTATCAGTAGGGACAGGTCTATCTGATAGTTTAGTTGAGTTTGGATTTTCTTTTAAAGCTACTTTTTTATCTTTACTATAGCTTTTTAGTTTACCTCTAGTTCCTATTTGATTAGAAATTTTACCAGTGACAGCTGCTTCACCTTCTCCACCAATTTCTATTTTCATTTCATTTTTTTTAATCATAGGAACGAATTTGATAGTTGAAAATTTATCATTAGAAATATCTGTCACTTTAAGAACATCAATATCTTTTTCGCTGATTTTTTTAGTATCAGGATCTTGAATCCTGCGTTTTTCAGTACTTTTTTTACTTTCGTACTGATTTGTGGTATCAAACCAGTTCATGATTTTATTCATGATGGTTTCTAAATCTTCTTCTGAGTTTGCTACTATTCTTTTAAAGGCCATATGCTTGTAGTTGTTTAAGTGTGTCTGCTGTGTTAGTATGTAATATTCCTATACCGCCTTTTGATCTCCATTGTTCAATGTTATCAGGACGGTCATCAATAAGTATTTTATTTGTTCCAGAATAATTCTGTTTTTTAGAAGCGGATGCTAAGATTAATTTAGTTCCTGGAATGTTGTTTTTAACCCATAATCTTTTTCCTAGACGAGATTCATTTTCTCTAGAAGGAGCTGATAGTAATGTTGGTTTATATTTTTCAATATAACTCCATAATTCTTTACCATCAGGCATCCAAGGCATTCCTACCCAAAACTTAACTCCTATTTCTCCATCAATTAACTGCCAAAACTTATCAGTACCATATTTGGTTTGATATTGTGATGGTGATAATCTTTCAGGATTAGAATTTTTAAAACGTTTATCAAAGTCAGTTAATACCCCATCCATATCACAATAAATTTTATATTGTTGTTCAGGTTCAACTTCTGCTTCTTTAATTTGTTTATATAAATCTGTTAACTTATACATTTTTAATATTATCCTCCCAATTGCGTAACATCATATTTCCTTTTTCATATGCTTCTCTTTCAATTTCAGGTAAATCACCATCTTCATTTGTATTAGTAGTATTAATATTATTTAATCTACCTTCTAAATTTTGCATATGATGCACCATTTCATGAGAAAAAGAACGTAAAACATCTTTTGGGTGTCTATTCATAGTGAACAAAGTTATAGACTTATCAGCCGGATTGTAATAAGCTGTTTTACCCAAAAGATTGGATGCGTTTTCTTTATCATCCTTTATAACCTTTATTTTAGGCAATGGTTTAATATTCATTCCATTGTCCATCATATACTTAGTTAAAGATAACATCCCATCTTGGAGATTCCAATCTTCTTCAAAAGCTTCTTTAACAAAAGTTTCAACTAATTTATTTAAACCAAATAAATCATTTTCTTTTACAGGAGCAAAACCAGAACCATAAGGTAAAGCTGTTCCTGCTTGTGGGTTTGATGCTTCTTTAATTGGAGGTAAGTTTAATGCTTTTAATCTTTTAGTCCATAAGTTAAGAACATCTTGTTTATCTTCACCTTCTAAACCTACTTTTTCAAAATAATCATTAATAATATCTTTAAAAGGTGTTTTAGATTTTTTAGCTTTTAAGTACATGCCTTGTAACATAGCATCTACTTCTTTTTCTAATTTAAAGTATTCAGCTTGAGGCAATAAACCCCAATTAATCATTTGTCTGATAGACTGGTCATCAGCCATTTCTTTAGAAGAAATAACATTAGTACCAGCTTGAGTCAAATGCTCTATTTCATGTCTAACAACGTCTATTAAGTCATTATATATAGTAGACCACATTTTAGGTAAATTCCGTGGGTCAACCTGGAATGTAACTTCTAAGTATGGAGGATCTAATTCTTCATTAGCACCACCATCTACAATATAAGTTTTATCTTCAGTTTCTTCTAACTTTAAGACAGCTAAAAGTTCAAAATCAATAGGTTGGCCTTTTGAATTTTCTAACTCATAGTCTTCCTCAAATCTTAACTCACCTTCTTTACTGTCAAATTGATTTTTCCAACTATCCATTATGTCTTTAACTACTAATCTAGTTATAGAATCATAACGACCTTCATTAATCATATTATTAGGCAAAATAGCTGTTATATAATCTCCGGATTGTTTGAATGTTGTTCCTGGAAGTGCTTTAGAAATAAAAGCTCTGTATAAATTATCTCTTTGAATACCAAAATTTTCCTCACTTGATTTCTTAGATGGTGAATAAATAATGGCTTGAGCTTTAGATTTTTTAAGGTATTTTTTAATTATATCAGCTAGGGTAGCCATTACTCTATAAAGTTCACCTTTATTAACTACTACTTTAGCAGATGAACCTTGAGCATCTTTAGGTTTAGCTAAAAATTCAATTTCTAAAGCAGGAACAGAATCCATTTGTCCTGGAGGGTAATAAGTTGTTGATTTAATATCTACATCATATTGAGTCTCACTATCTGTTACAAAATGAATATAAACATAATAACTTTCTCTATCTATTTCTTCCCATTTGTATGGTTTAAGATTCGCTTCGCCTACTTCATTAAGTGTTTCTTTATTAGGTAAAATAGCTGTTATATCATCTCCAGATTGTTCAAATCTTACGCCTGGTATAGCTTTAGAAATAAATGCTTTATATAAATTATCTCTTTGAGTACCAAAATTTTCCTCACTTGATTTCTTAGATGGTGAATATGTTATAGCTTGGGATTCAAATTTCTTTACATAATGTTTAATAATAGCTGTTATTGTAGACATTACTTTATAAAGTTCGCCTTTATTAACTACTATTTTAGCAGATCCACCTTCAGCACCTTTAGGTTTAGCTCTAAATTCAATTGCTAATGCATCATAGTTATTTAGATCATTATCTATATAATTAAACTCTGTTAAATCTACTTTATACTCAGTTTCACTATCTGTTATAAATTCAACAAAAATAAATGGACCATTCGCATAAACTTCTTTCCATTTGTATGGTTTAAGATTTGCTTCACCTACTTCGTTTAATGTTTGTAAACTTAAAGCTTCCCAAGGTATAGTGCCTCTATATTCTAAAGTATCTCCTTCATTATTTTGAACATTTTGATCTATAAATAATTTAGATTTATCTAATTTACTAGTATCTACTTTTAATATAATAATATTATCCAACCAACTTTCAGGAACCATTTCAGATTCTTCAGCGTATGATTCAGCCACATAAGGATCTAAAGCTAAATAAACATATCCAGAAACTGAATCATCCCATGCTTTTTTACTATCATTTGTATCTAAACCTTTTTCTTTAATTTTTTTAAGTAAAGGTTTGTAGGTAGCATGATAAAGATATTGGGGGGTATTCATTTCACCTACCTCAAATACTAATTTAGGACTTGAAGATAAAAAATTATCTTTCCTCATGATGGTTTTAGCTATCGCTTTATTAGTCATGTTAAGGAAAGGAATGTTTAAGTTAGTAGTTTTATCATTAACTACAATTTCTTTATATTTTTTAAAGAAATCAAAAAATTCTTTTTTGTTTCTGCCTAATCGTTTAAAGAAACCAATTAATTGAGCTAAAGTAACATCTGAGTCTCTGCCTGTTAATCTGTCAAAAACATGCTTTGAAGTTAAATCAATATCTACTGGAGCTAATTGTTTGTCAGCAAAAGCATCTGCTTGTTTTATTTGGTCAGGAGTAATTTCTTCTTTAACAGCAGGTTGAACAATATTCCATATTTGTTCTTTTTCTTTAATGTTTGGAATTAATTGAAAGAATTGTTCTTTATTATTTGCTTTAAGGGATTGTCTTGTTTTAGTACCACTTACACCTCCTGTTGAGGTAATCACTTTAACCTCAAGGTTAGGGTACTTAGAAATAGACTTTGTTCGACTAGCTATATCTTCTAAATCACTTTCTTCACCATCCCGGGCACCTAGAACCCAATATACTTTAGTGTCAGGATTTTCTTTAGCATATCCCAAAATTGATTTAACAGGAGCTACAGATGGTTCAACACTAACTTTATCTGAAAGATAATTTTTATAGATATTCCAAACCTGGATTGATTCATCTTGGGTAATTCCGTCTCTAACTCCTCCACCAACGAATATCTTTAACTCATCTATTTCAGGAAATTGCTCTAATGTTTGTTTAGCTACAGTAAAGTGACCTTTGGTAGGAGGCTTAAACCCACCACCATAAATGGCTACTGTTTTTTGTTCATCTAACAGTTCCTTAATAAGGAATTTAGTTAGTTCATTCATTATTTTAATTTCATTATTTTTTCTTTAGCAGCTGCTTTTTTATCATTGATAACTTGTTTAGCTTCACGAAAATCATTCATAGCATCTTCCATTTCTTTAAGATTAGATTCATATGCTTTAATAGCTTCTTTAGCTGCTTTATTAGCATCTCCTCGCTTTATATAAAAACCAATAATGTCTTTTTCATTTAAACCACCTCTAATTTGGTTAGCAAAATAAGCTAGAGTTGATTCAAATACTAAATCTTCAGTAGTATCCCCTTTTGATTTAGGTTTTTCAACTACAAAAAATTTACCAATTTCATCTACCATATCTATTTTAACCTCATCAATTTGTGTGGTTTCGTTTTCTTCCATTTCTCTTAAGAGATCTAATAATTTTTTCATTTTTGTATAAAGTTAGTGATTTTTGTTTTTGCTTGTTCTTCAGTGTCAAAATCAGGTTGTGATTTAAGAGACTGTTTAATATCAGAGTAAAGTTGTTCTGATTCTGCCTTTGATTTGGTTTTTTCTTCGGGTGATTTTTCTTTACCTACTTGTCCTAAAGGTTTAATATATGTTTGATAAATAAATTCCTCATCAAACTCTTTACTAGCTTCTTCAGGATCATTATTAATTAATATAAAATCATCCCCAAACGCCTGTTTATATACGTTTATATTTTTATTTACATCACGCCAAGAACGAAGCACAATACTCGGCAACAATGATCTGTCTCGCTGTTTATTACGTTCTAGTGAGGTAATAGGCGACACATAAGCCATAATCATGGCTGTGCTATAACCTAAGTCTTCTAATTCTTGTTTTTTCTTAAGTAGCATTTTAGATGAACCACCTACACTATCAATCAATAAATTTTTAGCATTTTTAGTAGCATTTTGAAGTTTAGCGTCTGTAGCTTTTCTAGCTTGACCCATTAATTCACCTGATTTTTTTAATTCATCAGGTGACATGTTAGCTAATTTCATTCCAATACCTGAGGATTTAAGTAATTCCTCATAAGTATCATCTACATTAATAGTATTAAAATCAGAAGGGACTAATTGTTTTGAGATAAATGATTTACCTGAACCAGCAGGACCAGCCATAAAAATTGCTTTTGGCTTGCCTTGTATTTCTTTTAAGAGTGATATCAGTCCAATCATGGATACAGTTTGGTATAAATATAACAAAAAAGGCTTGGATAACCAAGCCCTTTCTTTTAATATTTTCTATTTATTAAAAATCGTCTACAGCAGCTTGCACCATTTCATTCCAATCTGGAATTTTTTCTAGTGTTGCTAAAGCTTGTTGACCTTCTTCACCCATATCTATAAGTTGGTTAATAACAGATTGGACTGAGTTACTATAACCAAAAGCATCCATTTCTTCAGTTAATACTTTTGACATTTTTTTAGCTTGGCCTTCAGTTATAGTACCTGCTAATTGGTTCATTCTTATAATATCTTTCATTTTTTTATTTATCTATAAATATATGAAAAAAATTCTAGATTTCCAAATCCCGCTTTACTGTAGTCTTGAATTCAGTGAAGATAGGAGCGTGAGTTGGGTTTTCTAAATCAAATAAACGTTTTACTGTTTTAAAGATGTCAATGTTTTCCTCTTGTGTTCTAGTAGAGGTAACCATTTCCCATCCTTTACCCTG
>Ga0315904_10009320_pt1 | contig 12853 bp, 12 predicted proteins | sample LakEriMetagenome_6_FD_203529 | JGI IMG/M metagenome (GOLD analysis project Ga0315904, IMG submission 203529) | Freshwater fungal communities from buoy surface, Lake Erie, Ohio, United States - Buoy 12 MA120 | ecosystem: Environmental > Aquatic > Freshwater > Lake | place: USA: Lake Erie, Ohio...
CGAAGTAAGTCTTGCTCCAGTTCTCGGGCACGAAGCGGATGCGGCCATCCTCGACGCAGGCGATCGCGGGCTCCGCGAGCGGCGCGATCTGCACGAACCACTGGTCGGTGAGGTAGGGCTCGATGACCGCCTGCGAGCGGTCGCCGCGCGGCACCATCAGCTTGTGCGGGTCGACGCGCACGACGAGGCCCTGGGCCTCGAGGTCGGCGACGATGCGCTTGCGGGCCTCGTAGCGGTCGAGCCCGCGGTAGGGCGCCGGACCGTTGTCGTTGATCGCGGCGTGGTCGGTGAAGATGTTGATTTTCGGCAGGCCGTGGCGCTCGCCGACCGCGTAGTCGTTGAAATCGTGGGCGGGCGTGATCTTCACGCAGCCCGAGCCGAACTCGGGCTCGACGTAGTCGTCGGCGATGATCGGGATGCTGCGGTTACACAGCGGCAGGGTGACGTACTTGCCGATGAGGCGCCGGTAACGCTCGTCCTCCGGGTGCACCGCGACCGCAACGTCACCGAGCATCGTCTCCGGGCGGGTCGTCGCGACGACGACGTGACCCGCGCCGTTCTCCAGCGGGTAACGGATGTGCCAGATCTGCCCCTGCTCCTCCTGCGACACCACCTCGAGGTCGGAGATTGCGGTCGTCAGCACCGGGTCCCAGTTCACGAGCCGCTTGCCGCGGTAGATGAGGCCTTCCTCGTGCAGGCGCACGAAGACCTCGGTCACCGCCTGCGACAGGCCGTGGTCCATCGTGAAGCGTTCGCGCGCCCAGTCCATCGAGGCGCCCATGCGGCGCAGCTGCTGGGAAATCGTGCCGCCGGACTCGCCCTTCCACTGCCAGACGGCGTCGAGGAAGGTCTCGCGGCCGAGGTCGTGGCGCGACTGGCCTTTCAGGCCCAGCTGGCGCTCGACGACCATCTGCGTCGCGATGCCGGCGTGGTCGGTGCCGCACTGCCACAGCGTGCGGTAGCCCTGCATCCGGTGGTAGCGGATCAGCGCGTCCATCAGCGTGTCCTGGAACGCGTGGCCCATGTGCAGGCTGCCGGTGACGTTCGGCGGCGGCAGCATGATGCAGTAGGGCGCGTCGCGGCCCTGCGCGGCGAAATGGCCGGCGGCTTCCCACTGTTCGTAACGGGGGCGCTCGATGGCGTGGGGATCGTAGGTTTTCGCGATGGGCGGTTCGAACTTCATGGGGGCGTGGGGGCCTGCTGGCGTATGTTTGGGGGCCGGTGGCGGTTCCGCCAGCTCGGCCGGGATCGTCATGCGCGCGTGCGCGGCGGGCACGTGGCTCGCCGTGGGCAGCGCGGGTGGGTGCGCGAACAGTGCGGGGTCGACGTCGGTCACGCGTTCGGTCAGTCGCGGGGGCGTGACGCCGGGCGGCGGCCGCCGGCCGCTGATGACGTCGTTCAACTCAGCCCGCTTGGTGTCGATCAGGGTCTCGAGCTGGGCAATCGTCGCATCGAGATCCCGCTTCCAGCTGTCGTGCTGGCCCGTGCGGTCGCCGGGAGGCTTATCGGCCATGTGCGCGCCTATCCATTCACCGTCGCGATCGGATAACCGCGGTCCTTGTAAAACTTGTAGCGCCCGCGGGCGAGCGCCTTGGTGTGCTCGTCCTCGCCGGTGGTTTCGATCACCTGCTCGAACTGGCTGAAGAACGGCGGCACTTCACAGTGCAGGTTCACCAGCAGGTCGTCGCCGTCCGGCGGCACGGGGCTCGCGGCGAGGAGCACCGGCGCGTCAGCCGCTTCCGGGCTGCCGGCGACCGCATGCGGAATGAAGCTCGTGTCGTGCCAGGTCCACAACAGGTCGTCCATCGCCGTCACCATGTCGTCGTCCAGGCAGTGCAGGTATACCCGGCGTCCGGCCCGGTAGGCCTGCTCGACCAGTTCACAGACGTAGACGTCGTGCTGGCGGCGGGCCTGCGCGGGCAGGATGTGGAAGTCGATCCGGGTCACGCGCGGACGTCAGGCGCCGTGGCCGGCGCGGCCGAGGATGAATTCCATCAGCAGGCCCAGCGGCCGGCCGGTCGCGCCTTTCGCCTTGCCCGATGTCCACGCGGTGCCGGCGATGTCCAGATGCGCCCAGTGGTATTCCTTCGCGAAGCGCGCGAGGAAGCAGGCGGCGGTGATCGTGCCCGCTTCGCGGCCGCCGACGTTCGCCATGTCGGCGAACGGGCTGTCCAGCTGCTTCTGGTAGTCCTCCCACAGCGGCAGGCGCCACGCGCGGTCGCCGCTCTTCTCGCCGGCGGCGAGCAGTTCCTCGGCGAGGCCGTCGTGGTTGCTGAGCAGCCCGCTGGCGTGGCTGCCGAGCGCGATCACGCAGGCCCCGGTCAGCGTTGCGATGTCGATCACGACGTCGGGCTCGTAGCGTGCCGCATAGGTCAGCGCGTCGCACAGGATGAGCCGGCCTTCGGCGTCGGTGTTCAGGATTTCGATGGTCTGGCCCGACATGCTGGTGACGATGTCACCCGGCTTGATCGCCTCGCCGTCGGGCATGTTCTCCACCGCCGGCACGATGCCGACCACGTTGATCGGCAGCGCCAGTTCCGCCACGGCCTGCATGACCCCCAGCACGGACGCCGCGCCCGTCATGTCGAACTTCATCTCGTCCATGCCGGCGCCCGGCTTGATCGAGATGCCGCCGGAGTCGAAGGTCACGCCCTTGCCGACCAGCACGATCGGTTTCGACTTGTCGGGGCGGCCGGTGTATTCGACGGTGATGAGCTTGGGCGCCTGCGCGCTGCCGCGGGCGACCGCGAGCAGCGAGCCCATGCCGAGCTTCTGCATCTCGGCCTTCTCGAGCACGTGCACCTTGAGGCTGCGATGGGTCTTCGCGAGTTCGCGCGCGGTCGCCGCGAGGTGGGCCGGCGGACAGTGATTGCCCGGCAGGTTCGCGAGATCCCGCATCAGGGCCATGCCGGACAGCACGCCCTTCGCAGTGTTCGCGGCCGCCTGGGCCGCGCTGGCCTCGTCCGCGCCGACCAGCAGCGTCAGGCGGGCGAACTGCGCGCGCTTCGACGGCTTGCTCTTCATCTTCTCGAAGCGATAGGCGCTCGCGCCGAAGGCGAGCGCGGCCTGCCGGAATTTCCAGTCCGGGTCCCGGTCGCGGACATGGACGTCGCCGAGGCAGCTGACGGCATTCCTGAGGCCCGCTTCGGTCACCGTGCGCGCCGCTTTCTGCACCAGCTGGCGGTATTCGGCGGCGCTGACGCCGTCGGACTTGCCGCAGCCGATCAGCAGCACCCGCTCCGCGCCGGTGCCCTGGGCCTCGGGGATCATCAGGGTTTCGGCGAGGCTGCCGCTGATGTCCCCGCGCTTGAGCAGCCGCGCCAGCAGGCCCTTGGTGGCCTTGTCCACCGCCTCGGCGGCGGCGCCGAGCTTCTTGCCGGCATGCACGCCGACGATGAGGCACGCGGTTTTCTGTTCCTGCGCGGGGCCGCGCTTGACCGTGATTTCCATGTTCGCTCCGGCTGGTGGTTCGGACTGGATACGCCGCACGCGGAGCGCCGGCCGTATCAGGGGCAGTGTAAAGCCCGGTAAGTGTATGCGCTGGAATTTATGGGAGCCAAGCGTGAAAAACGTATACTGTCGCCGAAATCCCGGTTACGCATGAAAATCCTCGATCGTTACATCGGCTGGACCATCATCAGCGCCACGTTGACCGTGCTTGCGGTGCTGGTCGCGATTTTCAGTTTCTTCCAGTTCATCGAACAGCTCGAGGACGTCGGCCGCGGCACCTATTCGGTGCTCAAGGTCGTGGTGTTCGTGCTGTCCAGCCTGCCGGGCCTGACCTACGAACTGTTCCCGATGGCGTCCCTGATCGGGGCGCTGATCGGGTTCGGCACCCTGATGCGCAATGGCGAGCTGACCGTCATCCGCGTCGCCGGCGTGCCGAAGGCGCGCCTGCTGCTGTCGGTGGTCAAGGCCGGCAGCGCGCTGCTCGCGCTGGCAGTGCTGCTCGGTGAACTGGTCGCGCCACCCGCCGAGCGCTTCGCGCGGGACTTCCGCAACATGGCAATCTCCGACCGCGTGGCCTTCCGCTCCGATCACGGCTTCTGGTCGCGCGACGGCGAAAGCTTCATCAACATCCGCGAAATCCTGCCGGGCAACCAGGTGCGGGGACTCTATATCTACGAGTTCGACGACCTGAATCGCCTGCGCACCAGCACCTATGCCGAATCGGCGCGCTACGACGGCCAGCAGTGGGTGCTCAAGGACATCGCGCAGACCGAACTCGACGACGAAGGCATCCGCGAACGCCACCTGCCGGAGGCCGCGTGGGACTCCATGCTCAAGCCCGACCTGCTGTCGATGATCACGATCGACCCCGAGAGCCTCGGGATCCTGAGCCTGGTGCGCTACATCTCCTTCCTGAACCGGAATTCGCAGGACACCCAGCGCTACGAGCACGCGCTGTGGACCAAGCTGACCTATCCGCTGGCGTCGGTCGTCATGGTGATCCTCGCGGTGCCGATGGTGTTGCGGGGCGGTCGCTCGGTGACGATCGGCCAGCGCGTGCTGGTCGGTGCGCTGGTCGGCCTCGGCTTTCACCTGCTGAACCAGGCCGCGGGCCATCTCGGCGTGGTCTACGAGATGCACCCGATCCTGTCCGCCGCCGGACCGGCGCTGCTGATGAGCGTGGTTGCCGCGATCCTGCTGTCGAAGACGCCCTGACGCCGTGCCGATGGCGTTCGCGCCCCGGCTTTCCGGAGATCGCGTCAGTCCCTAGGCCCTGACCACCTGCGAGTGCGAGGCCCGGTCGTGCCAGGCGCGGCCTGCGCCGGTGAGGGCCCACCAGTAGCCGAGACCCAGCGGCACCCAGGACACCAGCGCCATCCCGAAACGCACGAGCGTCTGGCGCCAGGTCAAGCGTGTCCCGCCCTGCTCGTCGACGACGCGGATGCGCCAGCATTTCATGCCGAGCGTCTGTCCGCCGCGGCGCCACGAGAACGCGAAGTAGGCATAGGACAGGACCAGCAGCACCAGCGAGAAGCCGGGACTGCCCTCGACCGCCTCGCCGTGATGGAAACCGACGGCGATACCTCCGGCGACGAACCAGATGCCGATCAGGCACAGCGCGTCGTAGATCATCGACAGCAGGCGCCGCCAGAATGCGGCGGCGACCGGTGAGGCCGGTGTTGCGGCGGGCGGGGGAGGCGTGTGCGACATGAACATTTCCGGGATCGTCGGGTGTGAAAACCCGGGCGCGGCGAATCTGTCACAATGCGAGCATGTCGCGCAAGGCGCGCATTTCCGGGGCGGCAGGACGAGGGAAGCAGGCATGCGGTTGGCGCGTTTGTTCGCGACGCTGGTGGGCTCGCTGATCGTGGTGCTGACGGTGGCGGCGAACGCGGACGCGCACCCGCTCGGCGAGGCGCCCGGGCGCCTCGTCGACATCGGAGGCCGGCGCCTGCACCTGTACTGCATCGGCCGTGGCGAGCCGACCGTCGTCATCGATACCGGTCTCGGCGCGACCGCACTCGAATGGCAGGACGTGATGCGGCGGGTCGGCGGCCCCACCCGGGTCTGCGTCTACGACCGGGCCGGTTACGGCTGGAGCGATCCCGGCCCTTATCCGCGCACCAGCTCCCGGCATGCGAACGACCTCTACCTGCTGTTGACCGCCGCCGACCTGCCCGGCCCGTTCGTGCTGGTCGGCCACTCGTACGGCGGCTACAACGTGCAGTTGTTCGCCCGCCGCTATCCTTTTCTCGTCGCGGGCCTGGTGCTCGTCGATGCGTCCCATCCCCAGCAGGTCGAGCGCTTCCTGGCGCCCCCGTACGCGATCCGGGTCGCGCCCACGAACCGTCACGGCGTCGTCAGGTTCGGGGAAGTCCCGCCCCCGCACCCGGCGCTACCGGCCCGCGCGCGCGAGGTGGTCGCCTACCAGCACCGGCACTGGCGGCCGCGGCGCGCCATTTCCAACGAGCTGCTCGGTTTTCGCGACAGCGGCCACGAACTGCTCGCCGAGCCGCCGCTGGCCCCGATGCCGCTCGTCGTGCTGACCCGCGGCAAGCGGGTGTGGCCGGCTGGCGCGCACGGTGATGCACTCGAGGCCCTGTGGCTGACGCTGCAGTCGGAGCTCGCGGCACAGAGTCCCGTGTCGGCCCATCTGCTCGCAAGCGTCAGCGGCCACCAGATTCACCTCGACCAGCCGGATCTCGTGGCCTTCGCGATCGCGCTCGCGAGCGACGCCTGGCGGATCCGCCGCGGCGAGGGGCCGATGCTGACGACTCCCGGCGCGCGCTGGCTGTCCCTGCTGGACATGCGGCGCTTCACGTGGCTGCGCGATTCGCTCGACGTGCCGCTGCCGCAGCGCGTCGTGCAACTGGATCGGCGCGCGGCGGCGCCGTGAGCGCAGGTCGCCACCCGACTTGCCGGGAAGGGCCGGCGCGCGGGCGCGTTGCCAAGGCCCCGGGGCCGGCTTGCGCCGCTGCACGTCGTGGTCAGCCTCGTTCTCTGGCAGCATGGCGGGATGTCGACGAATTCCCCTGACGCCGGGCCGGCGCGACTGCGCGATGCGGCATGGCAGGCCCTGCGGCTCGGGGAGCCCACGCAGAAAATCGCGTTGCTGGGCCTCCTCGACGCGACGACCGCGGTCGTCGATACGCAGCGCGCCCTGCCGCCGATCGACGAACCCGGCCGGCCGCCGCGCCCCGAACTCGTGCATCCGGCGCGGGTGCCGCGGCGGAGCACCGGCAGCGACCAGGGGCGCGCGGCGCTGCTGCACGCCATCGCGCACATCGAGTTCAACGCGATCAATCTCGCACTCGATGCGGTCGCCCGCTTCGCGGGATTGCCCGAGGCGTATTACCGGGACTGGTGGCGGGTCGCCTGTGAGGAGGCGCACCACTTCTCCCTGCTCGCCGCGCACCTGGCCTCGCTCGGTCATGCCTACGGCGACTTCCAGGCCCACGCCGGCCTGTGGGAGGCGGCGCGCAAGACCACCGACGACCCGCTCGCGCGCATGGGGCTGGTGCCACGCGTGCTGGAAGCGCGGGGACTCGACGTCACGCCGGGCATGCGCGCGCGCTTCGTCGCCGCCGGCGACGCGCAGGCCGCAGCCATCCTCGACGTGATCCTGCGCGACGAGATCGGCCATGTCGCGATCGGCAACCGCTGGTTCCATCACCTGTGCGCCGAGCGCGGGCTCGAACCGGCGGCGACCTTTCGCGCCCTGTGCGCCCGCTACGGCCAGCCCCCGCCGCGCCCGCCGTTCAACGTCGAGGCCAGGCTGGCCGGGGGCTTCACCGCCGAGGAACTCGACGCGCTGTCGGCCGCGCCGCACTGAGCGCTGGCAGCCGTCCCACGTGCCGCCCGCCGCTGGTGACGCTCACCGCACGCTCAGTTCCGCCCGCCGGTTGCGCGGCTCGGCGACGCCGTCGCCGGTCGGCACCAGCGGCTCGCGCTCGCCGCGGCCGGCGACACTGATGCGGGCCGGATCGCCGCCCAGTTCCACGAGCCTGGCCCGCAGCGCCTCCGCGCGCTGCCGGGAGAGTCGATCGTTGTAGTCGAGTTCGCCGGCGCGATCGGTGTGGCCGATGACGACCACGTCCGCGACGGGCCGCGCCGCGATCTCGGCGAGTACCGTGCGCGCCAGGGCGGCGGAATCCGCGGTCAGCTGGTCGGAGTCGAGTTCGAAGTAGAGCATGTAGGACACCGGCCGCGGCGGCAGCGCGGCGAGCGTGGAGCCGAAGTCGCTCGCGACCTGGGCCGCGCTGCTCGTGGCCTGTTCGATCCCGCCCCGCGCGTCGAAGCGCGCGCTCGCGTAGGCCGACGCGAGCACGGTCTCCGCGCCGCCGGGGTTGACGGCGACCGCGCCGACCCTGCCGTCGGGGCCCGGCAGCAGCACCACGCGGTCCTGCGGCACGGCGGCGCAGGCGCCGAGCGCGGCCGTCAGCAGCGCGAGGGCGAGCCGATGCCCCGCCGGACGCGTGCCGCGGTTCACGGCCGGGCTCCGGCTTCGACGACGAATTCCGTGCCGCGCACGCCCAGGATGCTCGCCGGCGTCCGGACTTTCATCGCGTCCGGCGCGTGTTTCGCGATCTTGCCGGAGATCACCGCGAGTCGACCCTGCTTCAGGGTCGACTCGAATCCGCCCTCGTGCGTCGTCGCGTCGAAGCGGAAGCTGTCGATCACCAGCCGGCTGTTCGGGCCCAGCGACAGCAGCGAATTGTCGCGGAAGGTCACCCCGACGCGACCGTGTTGGCCGGTGACGAGCACGTCCGCGGGTTGCACCAGCGTCCCCGGTGTCGCGGCGAGCGTGCTGCCGCCGCGCTGCAGGCTCACCTCCCCGTCGGTGAGCTTGATGATGCCGGCGGCCTCGTCCGCCAGCACCGTGGTGGCGGCGAAGCAGGCGCCCAGCAGCAGCGCGAGTCGACGACAAGTCCTTTTCATCGGGATCTCCGCGGGGTGGCTGGCACCTATAATAGCCAGACGTGGAATCCGACGCGCAGATGCCCTCGAATGACCGCCCCCGCGCGCCGGCGCTCGCGTTCCGCGCGCGCGAGTCCGAATTGCGCGCGGTCCTCGCCCACGTAGAGGCGTGTGCGCGGGAGCTCGACCTGCCGCGCGAGCTGTGCCTGCGCCTGTGCCTGGTGGTCGAGGAACTCTTCGTCAACACGGCACGTTACGGTGGCCGGGACGGCGCCGAGGCCTCGGTCGAGCTTGCCGTCGATGCCGCTGGCGTCGAGCTGTGCTACGCGGACACGGCGCTGCCGTTCAATCCGCTCGATGGCCTCGCCGTCGACGCGCTGTCGCGGCCGGTGGAACTGCGGCCCATCGGTGGACTCGGCCGCATCCTCGTCAGGGAACTGAGTGCGTCGGCGCACTACGCGCGCGACGGCGGACGCAACGTCCTCTGCCTGCGTTTCGAACGCGCCTGACAACCCCGGCTCAGCGCCGCGCGACGACCAGCACCGTCATGTCGTCGGTCTGCTCGGTGCTGCCGGCATGCATGCGCACCGTGTCGCCGATCGCGTCCGCGACGGCCTGCGCGTGCGCGCCCGCCGGCAGTCCGCCCAGGCAGGCGAGCAGTCGTTCCCTGCCGAACATCGCGTCATCCGCGGCACGGGCGTCGGTGATGCCGTCGGTGTAGACGCACAAGGCCTCGCCACGCCCGAGTTGCAGTGGCAGCGAGTCGTAGCGGAAGGCGTCGACGGTGCACAGCGGCGGCCCCCCGGCACCGGGTCCCGCATGCACGCGTCCCGCGGCCAGCCGCAGCGGGCCCTCGTGCCCGGCGTTCGCATACAGCAGCGCGCCACTGTCGAGATCCAGGCAGCCGGCGAACACGGTCACGAACAGGAGTTCCGGATTGTCCTGCGCGATCGCGTCGTTCGCCGCGGTCAGCGCCGCGCCGGGGTCGCCACCCGCCCGCAGCGCCGCGCTCTTGATCAGCGCTTTCGCGAGCGCCATGAGGAGGGCGCTGGGAAGCCCCTTCCCCGACACGTCGCCGACGAGGAAGAACAGGCGGCGCCCACCGACGAAGAAAAAGTCGTAGAGGTCGCCGCCGACCGTGCGCGCCGGCTCGCTGAAGGCGGCGAGATCCAGGCCCGGCACGCCCGCCAGTGTCTCGGGTCGCGGCAGCATCCCGGTCTGGATGCGGCGGGCGGTGTCGAGTTCGCCCTGCATGCGCTGCTGCGCGTCACGGCTCGCGCCGAGCTGTTCGCCGAGCAGCCGGCGCTGCTGCCGGACCTCGGCCAGCGAGCCGCCCAGCACGCCGATCAGCACGAGGCCGACCCCCGCGAGCGGGTTCACCGCGTCGACGAGGACCCCCTCGAGGGTGAACAGGCCCAGCGCCGTCGCGACGAAACCCATCGCCCCGAGCGCGACGAGGGCGAGCGTGCGGGCCGGTCCCAGCGCCGGCGCGCCGAGCGCCGCCATGAGCGACAGCAGCGTCATCGCCGCGAACTCGACCCAGCGTGTCCACGTCGGCCGCGACAGCAGGCGCCCGGCGAGCGCGTTCTCGATTGCTTCCGCGTGCAGCGCGACGCCGGGCATGCGGCCGAGCGGCGTCGTCACGATGTCCTGCAGCCCGAGCGCCGTGTAGCCGATCAGCACGATGCGGCCCTCGACCAGGTCCGGATCGTAGGCCCCGGCCAGGACGTCGGCCGCCGAGAGCGTCGGTCGCGCCGTCCAGGGCGAGAAATGAACCCACCAGTCCCCGTTCGGTTCGACCGGGATTTCGATGTCGGCGATCCCGATCCGCTGCACGCCGTCGCGGCCGGTCTCGACCGCGATGGCGCCGCCGCCGACGACCCGCAGCGTCTCGACCGCGAGGCCGGGCAGCAGCGCGCCCGCGCCGATGGCGGCGAGCGCCGGTACCCGCCGGTGCACGCCGCGCTCCGGCTCGCTGTTCAACAGCGCCTGGCCGCGGGCCGCGTCGGCAATGACGGGCAGGCTCTGCAGCAGCGTGGGGTAGTGCCGGACGAACCGCGCGGGGTCCCCGCCGAAGCTGCGGAGCGTCGCGGCCGGCACCGGGCCGCGCGGGACCCCAGCCTCGTCCGGCACGCCGGCGACGCCGAGTATCACCGGCGAGCCGCGAATCGCGGAGGCGAGGCGGCGGTCGCTGTCCGGCAGATGACGTTCCAGCGGGCCGACCGCGGCCGGCGGCAGGGCGAGCTGACGGACGATCTCGGTCGGCGCGAAGCGGTCCGGCTCGACGAACAGCGCATCGATCGCGATGGCCGCCGGCGCGCCGACGATCAGGCGTTCGATCAGCTGCGCGAGCCGCGCGCGCGGCCAGGGCCACTGGCCGATCTCGCGCAGGCTGCGCTCGTCGATCGCGACGACGACGACGGGGTCGCCGGTCCGTTCGCGCGGGAATGCACGCTGGTAGGCGTCGAAGACCTCGCCGCGCAGGACCCGCTCGAACGGCAGATCCAGCACCAGCAGCAGCACGCAGTTCAGCGCGATCAGCAGCAGGCCCAGCCGGCGCGCGAAGTGCGGCGCGGGGCGGGTGTGGGCGCGCCGCGCCGGCGAGGGCGCCGTGCCTGCGGTCATTGGGCTGTCCTGCGCGTCATCGTGCGGTGCCGCCGCGACGCGCCGCTGGCTACAGCGCTACCTCGAGGCCGTCGTAGGCGGAGAACACGTCGAGCGGTGTGCCGCCGACGCGGGTGATTTCCTCGAAGCGCCGCGTCTCGGCTTCGATGGTGGCGATGCGGGCGTCGTCGTGGATCGGTTCGTGGTGGAAGAGGGCGAGACGTTTTGCGTTGGCGAGCTGGCAGAGCTCGACGCCGACGACATTGCTGGAATGGCCCCAGTCCTCCTTGACCGAAATCGCGTCCGCAAAGGAATACATCGCGTCGAAGGCGACCAGGTCGGCGTCGCAGAAGAAGTCGACGAAGCCCTCCGTCACGTCGGGGTCGTCGAGCTTGTGCTCGGAGTCCGTCGAGTAGACGAAGACCTTCCCGTTGCGCTCGAAGCGGTAACCGTAGGACTCGCCGGCGTGGATCTGCAGCTTCGGCAGCACGCTGAGGCCGGCGATTTCCACCTGCTCGCCCGGGTTCAGCGGAACGAACTCGATGCGCGCCGCAAGTTGCGAGAAGTCGACCGGAAAGCACGGCGCGCCGTGCTGGGCGCGGAACGCGTCCTCGAGATTGCGATGGCAGCCGTAGATGCGGATCACGTTGCCCGGGATATAGGCCGGCGTGAACAGCGGGAAGCCCATGATGTGGTCCCAGTGCACGTGGGACATGAATACGTGGAAGGTGTTCGGCGTCCCCGCCCCGTGGTGGGCCAGCACCTTGCCGCCGAAAGGCCGTGCGCCGGAGCCGAGATCGCACAGCACGTAATCGTGCGGACCCGCGCCGGGCGGCGCGAGTTCGATCTCGACGCAGCTCGAATGGCCGCCGAAGGTGCCGGCGACGTGGAAGGGCAGGCCGGCCGCATAGGCGCTGGCCTGCTCGATGTTCGCGAAACGCCGGCCCGACGCGGCGAGCAGGGCCTGCGCGACTTTCGCCTGGACCTGCGGCGCGGTCAGCGCAATCGGCAGCGAACCCCGCGTTCCCCAGAAACGGACCAGCATCTCGCTCATGGCGTTGCGGCCAGCGCCCGCAGTCCCTCGTCGACCGAGGCGTGAATCGGGAACACGAGATTGAACCGGGATATCTCGAGCACTTCCGCGACCAGCGCCTGCGGCGCGGCGACCGCCACCCTGCCCCCGCGCGGCTTCGCCTGCTTGGCCGCGAGCATCAGCACGCGCAGGCCCGAACTCGACATGTACTCGACACTGGAAAGATCGAACAGCAGCGCGACGCCACCGGCTTCGCACTGCGCGAGGTGGGGTTCGACGGCGGCGAGGAATTCATCCGAGTTGAGATGATCGACCCGCCCGGCAGGTCCCAGCACGATCACGTCGCCTTGTCGACGCGGACGAAGGTCCATGGGCGGCTCGCTCGATTGCGAAATCATTGTCGTGCCCGGGATTCTAGGGTGCGGCGTGGGGGCGGGCAATCGTCCTGCCGGCGGGCAGGATCGTCCGGGCCGCATCCCGGACCGCGGGCCGCCACGACGGCGGCCCGCGTCCCCGATCAGGCGTTGGCCCACCAGCGTTCGACGGCCTGGTTGACCTCGTGGGCGTGGAAGCGGGCCACCTGGTTCGTCGGCTCGAGCGCCTCCTCGTAGAAGAAGGTCGGCAGTTCGTCGTCTTCCTCGGTGAAGCCCGCCGCGATGTTGAAGTCGCGCTCGTAACGCAGCGTCTCGCGGCCGAGGGTGTCGAAGAAGCTGTCCTGCAGTTCCGTGCCCAGCGCCGCGTTGATCGACTCGACGACCATCGGGATGTTCATGTTGGTCGTCGAGCGCCCGAACAGGCACAGGCCCAGCGAGTCGGCCGCGGCGCACAGGATCTGGGTGTCCATGCTGA
>Ga0315904_10009321_pt1 | contig 12853 bp, 12 predicted proteins | sample LakEriMetagenome_6_FD_203529 | JGI IMG/M metagenome (GOLD analysis project Ga0315904, IMG submission 203529) | Freshwater fungal communities from buoy surface, Lake Erie, Ohio, United States - Buoy 12 MA120 | ecosystem: Environmental > Aquatic > Freshwater > Lake | place: USA: Lake Erie, Ohio...
TACGGGCAACGTGGGGCGGCGGTACTGCAAAGGCGGCGTACTTGGTCGGGGCAACGATGCGGATTAGCGCGTTTAATGCAGCCGGGCCGATGAATCTATACCAGATCAACCCGGCACTTTGGTGCGATGCGGATAGGGTCGTTTTCCTACGGCGCACGGCGCAGAACTGGACACCGTGGAGACCGGAGATAAGATGACCAAGCACGACCTTTTGTGGCCGGACGAGCCTACCGCACCTACGCCAGCAAGTGTAGTGATAGCTGTTATTGACGCAGAACGGGAGAGGTTGAATACTATTCAAAGTGCACTTGAAAGTTGCAAGCAAACAATCAGTGCGCTAAAGAAACACGAAGCGGAGATTTTGCAAAACATAAGTGCGATGGAAGAGGCGTTGTTGGCGGTGACAAAAAGAGGGTAAATTACGAAGCGAACATGAATGATATATTCTTGCCATTTGTTATGACGTTACATGCGGTTATTATTTTTGTGTTCATATTTTTAACTGGATACGCTTTATATATTTTTTGGAAGCGAATCAAAAATATATCCAAATGGAAATGATGAAAAGAAAGGATGGGACAGTATCAAGGCGTGGCCTTTACGACAACATCAGGGAGAAAGCAGAAAAGAATAAACGTCAGGGCAAAAAAGGCAAGAAGCCTACTGCGGAAATGTTGCGCCAGGAAAAGAAAATCAAATTGAAAACCGGGAAAAATAAAAACAAAAAATGAAACAGACAACCGTATTTTTTGCATTGCTCCTATGTGTTGCAGCATTGAGGGCTCAAACATTGGATCCTATTTACGCTTACACATTTACGCCGGATACCATCACAAATACTGAGTCCGACACACTATTGCTTCCGGTTGATTTCGTATCTCCTTGGTCTTATGTGTATCACGCTGTCATGGATTCTTTATCCGGAACAGACACACTTTTGTTTATTGTTCAGGAAAGCGTATTGAAAAGTGGAAACACGGATTGGATTACCATAGCAACTGGAGCCGGAAGCAAAGGTGTTAGGACCAGGATTTCCGGAGCATTGATATATGGCAGACGGCAAAGGATCATTGTGAATGGTAGCGGCACACAAAGTACGAGATACAGCATTACATTTATTGCTAAAAAGGTGTTTAAATAATACCATTTGAGGCACAAAGGCAATGAGATATTTGTTTGTACCTTTGTGAAAAATATTGCGATGGACAAGATAAAGGCAATGCTTTCGAGCATACCTTCTGAAGATATAGCTTTGATTATTAGCGGCCTTGTGGGTAGCTTTATATATGTATCTCGAAGGAAACTTACGCCTATGCAGCAAATCATCTCGATGGGATCGGGTGTTTCTGCCGCTTACTTCATTGCACCTATTGTATGCGCATATCTTGACTGGACTACAGTTCAGCAATTAACCGCAATCGGTTTTGCTATTGGTCTATTCGGAATAGAAATCGTTGAACTTATCATGGCGATATTCGACGAGCTTCAGTCTAATCCAGGTTTCTTCCTGGACATTATCAAATCAAAACTTAAAATCAAATCCAATGAAGGCAACAAAAATGAAACCAAAGAAGGGCAAGAAAACAAAGATGAAAGCCCCAAAGGTTAAGATGTACTGATTCATGCCCGCGAGAAAAGGACTTCATTTGGCGATCATCAACAATAAGTCATGCCAAATGAAGTCCTGTGTCATCATCAGAAAGTTTATACGCTATGTCTGCAGGAAAAAAATACAAAAAAGTAGTCACGAATCCTAAGACGGGAAGAAAGAAAACCGTTCGCTATGGCGCAAAAGGATACACCATTGCACCTGGTACTCCAAAAGGTGATAACTACTGTACACGTTCGTATGGGCAAATGAAGAAACATCCTGAAGCGGCAAAGGATCCTAATAGCCCATTGAGGCTATCGAGAGCAAAATGGAAATGTTCAGGCAAAAAATCAAGAAGGTAATGGCAAACTTCAACAACGCTATAAGATTTGTTTTAGCGAAAGAGGGTGGATACCAATCGCATCCAAATGATCGTGGAAACTATAATAGCCAAAACGAATTGATTGGCACCAATATGGGTATATCTGCTCCAGTGCTTGAGCGCCATCTTGGTCGCGTTCCAACAGAGCAGGACATGAAGGCATTGACTCAGGCTACTGCAAAAGAAATATACAGGAGGAATTTTTGGAATCCTATCCAAGGTGATAAGTTAGTGCATGATTCCACCGCCATTGCTATTTTTGATTGGTTTGTAAATGCCGGTCGTCCGGCAATCATTAAGGCACAAGAAGTAGTTAATGTAGGTACCGACGGAGTTGTTGGACGTATAACGCTAAAAGCCTTGAACGAATATGATCCAAAGAAATTTTTCAATGAATATCAGGAAAAACGTGTTGAATGGTATAAGCGACTCACTGATCGCAGACCATCGCTTCGTGTTTTTCTTAATGGTTGGCTAAGCAGAATTAGCAGTTTAACGAATTTCATAACTAAAAAAGACGAAAATGTCAAAAGTTAAAAAGCGGGAATCAAAACCGATTGGCGATGTGCTTGCAGCAATCCTTCGAACCGGCATTAAATTTACGGAGGATCAGCTAAAGAAGCGTGTAAGAAATCCTTACCTACTCGATGGCGTTTCGCTTGCCTTTCCATTCTCTACGCAGGTTGTTAACATCCTTAACGATGAGAATCCGGAAAACAACGCTCAAGTCAGGGAGCTGCTTCTCGATCACGTTAACGGCCCGATTGCAGAATTTTTGGATCGCATTCTGACGGAAAAAATCTCTGCGGTAGATGAGGACAATCTAAGGAAAATCCTTTTCTTCCTGAAAGAGAAAGGCATTGATGCTCTTGAAATCCTGAGCGATGACGATATCGAAAACAACAAGCAACTCAAAGCGTTTTGGGATGCACTTCTCGAATCGAAGGAGTTTCACGACCTCGTAAAGTTCAGCATCATCGTTCCATTCCTGGCGAAGCGCAATGTAAAGGAAGATGTGATTACGTTTGTACTCGAGGTGATTGACCTGGCTATTGCCGGATTCAACAAGACAAGTGTCAAAGAAAAAGTTGATTTGATCAAATAAGAATTTGTCTTTGCCTAATTTCTTAATCGAGCCCCCGTCTTTTCGGGGGTTTTTTATTTAACTACAATGAGTGAACAACAAATAGGTTTTGAAGTAGGACATTTTGTTCAAACTCCATACGGCGAAGGAATCATATTGAGTATAGAAGAAGGCAGATACCTTGTGGCACATGAAACAAATCCATGTGCTGTGGGCGAGTGTTGGTTGAACGAATGGGATTTGAGTTAATTTACCATTTGAACAAACTCCAAAATAAGCTAAATGAATGCGTACTTTGCATAAATAATTTACAGCGATGGATTTAAAGGTCATCCATGACAACATATTGTTCGAGCTAAACAAATCTATTGAGGGGTACATTACCCCTTCAGAGATAGATGAGATGCTTGACCGTGCGCAAATGGAAGAATTTAGATACTTGATTGGAGATGAACGATCCGTTCAAGCGGGAAGGGCTGTTGCAACGCCGTCCTACGGTCAATTAATGAAGACTAATGCGGATTTAGAACCATTCAAGAAAGCATTTCAATTCACCTCAAGGAATTACACGCCATCCGTTTCTAATGGAACCGGACCAGGTGGCATAATCGTTCTTCCGGCAGATTTCTTGTACCCGAATTCTATCGTGCTTACATCGCAGCACAGGAGAATAAAAATCGTGAACGAGAATGAACTTGCATTCATCCTTGATTCTCCTGTGTTAGCTCCTACGATTCAGCGGCCAATTGCGGTGTTAGGTAACGTAGGAGGGATTGTGAACAACTATCCGGTGCAGAACAAGAAGATACAACTATTTCCAAATTTTGGGAACAGTGGCATTGTGTATTATTTCTCAAGACCTGTCAAGCCAAATTATGTTGAAACAATCAACGGTAGGGTCAGGACATATAATCAAGCGGAATCAACGCAAATGGAATGGAATGACGTGGCGATAAACAGGGTAATTGAAAGAGCTTTAAAAATTGCGGCTACGCATTTGAAAGACGCTGCTACATTACAAATAAACGCTCAGAAGAATGTTTCTTAAAAAACTATCAGACGAGATAAAACTTGCGTATCACAATGGGATGCCTACCGACGATTCGCCGTTGGATGACAGGCAGCTATACCTTATGATCACCAAGTCTATTAACAAGCTAATCAAAGCTGAGACTTTATCATATATTGGGATAGGTGAGGAAACACCTCCGAATGCTGCACTCGCTACTTACGATGTAGATGTATTACCTGTTGATGATTTCAAATACACGGAAGTAAAGCAAAGTGAATTCGGCACATTCAGATATACGGTAGGTGTTTGGGCTACGGAAAATGACGAAGCCTGGCAGGACGGCACAACGAATCTTTGGCAAGCGAGTGCAACGTCTCAAAACATTACACTGTCGGTTACTGAAATAGATGGTGATACCTACACCATAAAAGTCTCGGGGTATATACTCCCGATGAACTCCATAGAAAATACATTGAGGACATTCTTATCTGCTCCAGGTCAAAATGTTTACTTTATACTATCGGGTGTTAGCGATGGCAAGCCAAAGGCATTTGCAAAAAATGCAATATCAAATCTCATTGTAACGAATACAGCGTTTCAATTTACCTATAAGATTTCAGATACATTTAATTTACCGGAGGAAGTATTTCTCAAAGTTGGCGATACAAATAATGTATTGACGGGAAGCTACACCTCGAGCGAGCCGCTTGATAAAATCATACGATACGAAAATATCCTGAATGCCTCTACATCTCGGGCAAAGATTACACTGCCAGCCCAGCCTATTGCCTTGCGCAGGGGAATGGGTATATGGCGCATCTACAATCCTGCGGAACCATTTGTTTCGTACATACCAGTTCAAGCTGGTGAAATGTCTATCGCCGCACAGACTTCTCACACCGGATTGAAAAATATGCTCGGCAGGATGACGGCCTATGAGTGGCATTCAAACAACACTATTATCTTTAATAAACTGGTAAACCAAATGCCTGAGCGTGTCTCTGTGCAGCTTGTTGTTGTGGATCCGGAGAAGATTGGCGAGTATGATTTACTTCCAATACCAGCAGATATGCAACAACAGGTTGTGCTTGAGGTACTTGAGCAACTTCGCTCCCAAGTAAAGCCAGATTTAGCGGCCAATAAAAATCCTGAAGTATGAACATGGTCACGATAGACTCGATTGTGCGGGGTTCGCTAATGAGTATGCAGAAGCCAATTCACTTCTATGTACAGGCATTGCACTATGCCCTGAATGGTTTGAGGGACATCAACATTCACACCTTTTCTGCTGTTCAATCAGCAGAACTCACGGTAGATAATTTCAACTCCGCCACACTGCCAGGAGATTTCACAGATGTAGTCAAAGTGGGTTGGAAGAAAGACAGACTCATAGTACCGCTTGGCGAAACAAACAAATATAATCGCAAACCAAATCTCAATGGCACCACGGAAATACCATACCAAAACCAAAATGTTGATGTTAGGTTCGCATCGAATTTTACGGTGGACGAATGGGCGGTTTATACAGGCTACTACGGCGAGTCTCTTGGCGGCAACTACGGGTCTGGACTTGGAGACCGTACAGATGTTTACCAAATTGTACCCGAGAGAAATAAAATCCTGGTTGGACCGTCAATTAAACCAGGTGAAGTAATCTACATGGAGTATATCTCGTTATCCGACTTCGCTACTGCCGATGCTATGATCCATGTATATTGCGCGGATGCAATTAATTACTTCATCCTCTATCAGTTTTCCATGCACGACCGCGTAAAGCGTTTGGGTGATCAGGAACTAATGCGTCGGGAATACTACAACGCAGTTCGAAAAATGCGTGCATCACTAAACCGACTTACGAAAGAAGACATTATTCGCTTGACACGGGACAATGTATCCCTTTCAATTAAAGCATAATGGTTCAGGGTTTTCTATTTACTGGGCGAATGAACACGGACGATGATAACAACATCTTTCCGGAAGGCGATTTCTTGAATGCGGAGAACGTTGATCTTATGTCACCTGCAGATGGTAAGATTGCGGGTGTACAAAGAAGTATTGGGAATAGACAAATCCTGGATTCTGAAATTACGCTTGGCGACAAGATAGTTGGCCAATACGAATCGTTTTCTGAGCAGCGTATTTTTTATTTTGTAAAAGGTGTCACATCCACAATTGGCGACACCCAATACGACAGAGTCCTGTGTTACGATTACAGAAGCGGTAAAGTATATCGAATGCTTGAGCAGCCTTCAAATACGATACTGAACTTCAACGACACACCAATCACCGGCATTACGAAAATAGGAGACTGGTTGTTTTGGACGCAGGATGACGATGAACCAAAGCGCATTAATGTCGAGCGGGCTATAAAGACATTCCACATAGATTATGTATCTCAGGACGGAACCAATCCAGTTCCCTATGGCACGATTGCCAAGGAGGACATTACGGTAATCAGGCGTGGTTCACGTTATGCGCCGACAATTGAGAAGATTGTATCCGGAATTTCATCTGCCCTCGCTCCTTTGCAGAATAATTTTATAGCAGACAATGCGTTTCAATTCGCCTATCGGTATATTTATCGAGATGGCGAAGTCAGCGTGCTATCTCCATACTCTGTACTTGCCAATTACAATAACGAAGACGAGGCATTTGATGCGATATTTGTATCCATTCCTGGATCAGAAAATATTGTCAATGAAATAAACAAAGTCCAGGTGCTTGTTCGGATTGGCAATCTTAACAACTTTGCTATTGTCAAGGAATTCGAGAGGAATTTAAACGGACAAATGCCGACGTTATCTTTCTACTTCCTCAATGATGTTGCCGGTATCACTATATCCGCAGAAGAAAGTGCAAAGCCTTTTGACAATGTTCCAAACTCAAGCAGATGCGTAGAGTCCGCCAAAAATAGAATTTTGCTTGGCAATAATACTTATGGATATGCACCTGTTAAAAATGGAATTATAACCGCAAGCGCACAAAGTATTCCTGGTGGCGTATCTCAAATAAAAGGAGACTATGTATTCTTGTCGTTTGAATATCAGGATATAACCGCTAACTTTACCTCGGTAAGATACTTGCTTGTTCGTGTGTCGCAAGCACCGAACAATGAAGACAATGGATACTATCTCATTACGGGCAACAATCCATCTATTGATGCCTCTTCATTTTTGAGTGGTACGCTTCCATCGGTAATTACCCTGAATGCTAATTGGAAGATAATAGACGAAATAGCAGAAGGTGACGATGATACTACGCTTGCGCTTGCGGTTGATCCAAACTTTGTTTTAGGTACCGCACCTGTAACAGTAAATAGAAACTATCAAAATAAAACTGATCAATTTGATGGCGATGTAATTCTTCAGGGTATATCAGGTGCGATTAACGAAGGTAATAATACTTTTAAGTCCAACTCCAGGTATCGGATAGGTATTGTTTTTTATGATGTCTATGGCCGGAATATGGGCGTATATTCGCCGGATAGTGCAATCGTTCAAATACCAAAGCGGTCGTATAATGAGGTTGGTATATATCCAAACATCAATTGGGTATTGAATTTTACCTCAAGTGAGATACCATCGTGGGCTACTCACTATCAAATAGTTAGGACTCGCTCTTTGAATTATCTCAGCTTCATTCAAGGCATAAGCGACGATGTTCGCTACGTGACAAAGGACAGTCAAGGCGAATATGTTATTGGGGCCGTCTCGGATTATTCGAATCAAATTGTTGGGATTGCGATAAATCTAAATAGCATCACTGCTTGGGGAGGAGGATACACCTACACCGATGGAGATGTATGTACTATCTGGTTTAGCGATGAGATTTCACACAATCTACGCGCGATAGATCAATTCGGTTCTTATATCATCTTAGCCGGTAAAAACATAGGTAGCTTACCCAGTAGCAAACACTGCATATTTGAGGTTTCAACACAGCGCAAAACACTTCAGGCAGAACCGTTCTATGAAGTTGGTTATACGTTCAGCATTACCAATGCAGGGGCATTCAATAGGTCATTATCTGTTAACGCGGGAATAATTCCTGGTGATGCCTATATCAAAAGCAGAGCCTCTACATTCGGACAGTTTCTTTTTGAATCAATGAATATCAATGACTTGCATTGGGATGAATGGTTAACAGATATAGGCCGTCCCAATATAGTCATACCAAATGCCGGTGTAGAGTATAAGCCAACAAATATTGCATACTCCAATCGCTGGATTCAAGGAACGATTATCAATGGCCTTTGCACTTTTGATGCGCTGGATCAAACAGACTTGGACCAGTCCAATGGTTCTATCAGAAAACTTATTCTTACGTCAAAGGTGCAACAAGATGGCAATGTAATGCTCGCAATATGTGAAAGCGAAACCGCTTCCATCTATTTAGAGGAAACGCAGATACTGGACAATCAAGGCGCAGCAATTCTTGCAACTTCCGGAAGATTCATTGGCACTGTTAATACTCTACGCGGTGGTTATGGCACATTAAATCCGGAAAGCGTAGCGTCTTCGTCCGGCCTGGTGTTTTGGGTAGATGTTCGCTCGGGCGCAGTAGTGCAGTACAGTTCAAACGGACTGGTGCCTATTAGCTTCATTAAAATGGATTCTTTCTTCAAGCGCCGGTTATACAATTACTCGGATCGCGATTTGTATGGGTGCATTGACGGGAAGCGAAATCGCTACCTACTCTATCTCAAGAGATTGATTCCTCCAACAAACCTATCCGATTATCCACGGCAAAAGGAATCACCACACGAACCGAAGGATGGATCGGTGGTTATGTTTAGCTACGAGACAAATTCCTGGTGCGGATTCCTCACTATTCAACCTGAGTTTCTTTCTCAAGTGGCAGATGAGGTTGTATCATTTAGATATGGTATTTTGTATATACACGATAGCCCGGTGTTTGAATTTCATGGATATCCATTTGATTCAACCGTATCTGTATTAATCGGAAAGCCAGCGGCAATGATTCGTTCGCTTCAATCTGTGACCATGGAAGCAGACCGAAAGCCTGACTGGGTGCATGCACGAACCGAATTTCCGGTAATCCAGTCAAGCGACATCGAGGCATCTGAATTCAATATGAAAGAAGGGCTATTCCATGCGCCGTTCTTCCGCGATAGATTAACACCTGGATACAACAGTACCAACGAAGCACTTATGTATGGAGACGCAATTCGCGGAAAATTTGTGAAGCTCGCAATAATGTTTAGTGGATTAACAAGCGATGCGACACTCAATAGTGTTGCTGTTCGTTTTGACCCTTCCTTTGGATATGGCGAACTTCCAAACTATTGATTAACTTTGTAAAAAATACGGATACATGGATCCAACGAAACTCATGGGACCACTTGCTGCAGTTGGAGGTGGCCTATCAATCCTCAGTAATTTATACGGTCTGTTTACCGGCGCTCGCCAGGCTCGGGAAGCCAGGCAGATGCTCAATAAACCACTTCCTCAGTACGAAATTCCACAGGAACTTGAGCGTGCTGCAGCGGCCAGGCAGATGGCATTGTATGGCCGAACTCCTGAAGCAATAAGTGCTGAACAGGCGATCCTTGCCAATCAGGCCGGCACCACTTTCAATGCCCGGCAAGCAGCACCAACTGCGTCCGCAATGCTTGGCGTACTCGGAACATCTCAAGCGGAAACTAACCGGGCATTACTTGCCAATGCTGCGCAGGAATCCGCTCAATTTGAACAGCGCCTATCAGGAATGGAGCGTACTGGCCAGGCACTCGGTCAGCAGCGCGAAAGGCAGTTCATGCTCAATGAATTTCTTCCGGCGCAAGAGCAGCGTCAATATGCGCGTGAACTTCTCGCCAGTGGTCAGAGCAACGTCGCAGGCAGCCTGATGGGTCTTTCTTCCACTGCAGGTATGGCGTTCCAGGCAGAGGCAGAGAATCAGTTATTCAGTAGGATGTTTCGAAGAGCGCCATCATTTAAACCAATGAGTGGGATTGTGAATACTTTTACAGGATCTCGATACCTATAACACGATGCGAAACGTACTATTCAGTCAAAGCAAACAGGGAGACTTCTTCGAAATTGCTGCCGGTGTTGCAGAGCGGCAAGCAGAGAGAAAACGCGGAACGCTCGCAGAGATTCGTAAGACACTTGCGGATCGCGATGTCTATGCGCCGTACACGGAAAATGTCTCTAAGTTTTTGACCGACCAGATTGATCAGATATCCTCTGCAATGGACGTGGATCCTGCCGCATATACGGAGGCAGCAAGTCAGTACTATAAGTACTACAACATGGCAAACCAGATGAAAGAATTCATCAGGGATGCCGCTTCCTCGTATGCGAAGGATGAGCAAGTGAATGAATCTGTTGCGCTCGATGCTATGCGGAAAAAATACATTCAGCGCGGCGACATTGCGGAACTTGAAAAGAACGTCACATCCGGAATAGATGCGGAGCAGGTTTTGCTCACTACTCCTGGCGCACTCAATCAGCAAAGAGTCCTTGCCGATGCGGTCAAGGGGTTAGGCGAGACCGCCATGGATATGACAAACACGGCAGAGAGTCTTAAAAAGCTGGGTGGTTATACACTTGGTCTTGACACCAATGAAATAAAAGCTGCGTATTCTAATCTCGTTACACTCGAACCTGTCCTGGATGCAAAAGGAAATCCTACCGGAGAGGTGAATCCAAAGATTAAGGACGTAGCAGAACTTGATAGGCAAGGATTCACTGATGTACTACTCGGCAATCAACGCATAGATGCCGTTGTTACTCAGGCACTTGCAAAAGACGGTGTAACAGAAATAGACGACACCAAGAAAAAGGAAAAGCTACGCGAATTACTTACGCCATTCGTTAGTACTAAGATTGCGCAAGCAAGGACGACTCAAGCTATCGCGGATCGCACTCCGGAAATTGCAGCAAGAAACCGACAGCTCGCCATGGAAGAGAAGCGCTTGAATGCACAGCTAAAAGACGGAGGAGACGATGCGGAAAAAGGCAGTATGCTATTCCAGGCGGTTAAAGGATTGGTTCAAGATAGACAAGGTGTAATGATTCAGTACACCAATCAGGACTATCCGAAGGATGCCGAAGGCAAAGAGAAGACAATCAACGGAGAGAAGTTTACTGGATACAGCAATATGCTCAAGGACGTATTACTTCGAGACGACAGAAAGATAGGCAAAATAGTATATACGCAGTCTGGTAAAATGTACACAGAGCTGATTGAACTGAATGAATCAGGAGGCGTAAAGCAAAAGCGTCTCGTTCCATTCACGTTCAATCTATTCGGTGAATCATTAAGTCCGGAACAGTCAAGGAATTTTAACGATGCTTTAACGCAGTCAGGTTTGATAAATATGTATGGTGAAGCTGGAGTAAGAAGGACTACATGGGAGCCGCAGGGCACTGGAGTCCCAGCAAATAGTGGAATGCCAGAGTAACTAATTGAAAAGAATTAAACAATAAATAAATGGATAGGCAAAAGCAGTTGCTTCAGTATCTTCAGTCTCAAGGTTATTATAAGGACTATGACGAGGCAAAATTTGCGTCTAAGCTGAGTGACCCAAATTGGGCTGGCGCGCTGTATAATGGTATGCGTCAGAACGGTTTGATGTCTGAGAAGTTTGATTCGTTTGATTCATTTGCAAACGACTTGGGCATAAAAAAAAAGATTCAGCCTGGCGCAGAATCTGGCGTTGGCTCACAGGAAGTTAGCCTTACGCCTCCGCAGGTTGAAGCGCCTGCTCCTCCTTCGCCTCAAGCACCTGGTCCACAGGCTGCGACTACTCCTCAGGTGGGTGTTCCTACGCAGGAGCAGATATCCCGCGAACAGCTTGCCCGGCAAAGGCAGATAGCTGAACAGACTCCTCTTGTCCTATCCCCAGAAAGATACAAGCAAGCAGAACAGGAACGTGCGCAGCCTGCAGAACTCGGACAAATCGAGCAGGACTTTCCGATTAAGTCTCCTCAATCCGGCGTAGCTGATTTACAAAGGGCACGTTCGGAAAGGATGACTGGTGTACAAAGGCCATCGCCTGCTACACCTACGGTTGAAATGACAGGTACTGCGTATAAAACAAAAACAGAAAAGCGTCCTATATTCGGACCATCTGGTGACATCATTCGTTTTGCAGATGTTCCGGTTGGCCCTGCGGTCGAGAGGGAGAGAACCCTTAATTCTGGATTAAAACTCTCAGAGGCGTACACGCTTCTAAAGCTACGCGGAGAAATACCCAAAGAAACAAAAATAGGAGAATTTGTAAGCCAATACGCTGGTAATACAAACCGATTAACGGAACTTGATACTCGCATATCAGGCATACAGCAGGAGAAAGAACAGGAAAAACAGGCGCAGACAATGCGCATACAAGAAGAATATGATGTTGCAATCAAAGACATAAAACAAGGAGTACAGAGCAAAACTGGTAAACAATATACTGATGAGCAGGTAAAGAAAATGCTCGAGGAGCAGTTCGGAATTTATGAACCAGGAAAAGAACCAGTTCAACAAGCACCGGAAAAGCCAATGACCTCATCTGAAAATTACAGTAGGTGGGGCATACTCAGAGGAGTTAGACAAGGATTGCGCGGATTTGCTCCCGGATTAGAGCTTCGGATAAGGGAAGGTTCAAAAATAAGAGAACTTGGAAATGATTTAATAGAGGGTATTGCGGTTGACTTTGACGGAGAAGTAAGTAGGCTTCAGAGCCTTGTACAGAAAGGATTAGTTGACCCCAAAGCACCAAAGGAACTATTCGATAAACGAGTCGAAGCATTAAAAGAAAAGTATCCAGGAGGC
>Ga0315904_10009329_pt1 | contig 12848 bp, 19 predicted proteins | sample LakEriMetagenome_6_FD_203529 | JGI IMG/M metagenome (GOLD analysis project Ga0315904, IMG submission 203529) | Freshwater fungal communities from buoy surface, Lake Erie, Ohio, United States - Buoy 12 MA120 | ecosystem: Environmental > Aquatic > Freshwater > Lake | place: USA: Lake Erie, Ohio...
AGAAACGACATTTGTTTTTTCTTTTGTCATTTTAACTCCTCTTAATTGTTGTTTTATTATAAGAGGATTTTAACAAAAAAATAATACCTAGGCATTTGCCTGTATCGATCTGTGCAGTCTACTCTATTATACCCGCTTGTTTATTAATTTCTTTAGGAAAGCGTTTATATAAATTTTCATATTTTTGTCTGATAGATTTGTAAAAATTAGGATCATTTTTCCACTGTTTCTTAATTATATGATTCCTTTTAAATAAATCTAAATCGGCACGAATTGCATAATGGATGTCCTGCTCACCTTCTCTTCTTCTAACTAAATTTCCACGTATGTCTCTTAAATGTTTACCTAACTTTATTTGAATTAAGTTTTTTCTAATTACAGAAAATATTAATATTTCTTTAAATTTAGGTTGTTTGTGGTGCTTTGTTTTCCAAAGAATGTCACAAACATCAAACCAACTATAACCCAATTTTTTTGCAAGTTTTTTAACACCGGCCCAGCCTGAATATTGATCTTTCATATAGTATTAAATGTAAATTAAATTAAAAATTTCAACTAGAAAAAGAATTTGGCAGAGGTGGCATTGCTGAGTTAATGAGACCTTTGTAATTTTTAAATTATTGACTTCTATTCATTAAAAATTCCTTAACTTGATTGTAATTTGCATTTGCAGATATATTTTGATTGTAACCAACATTTAAAATTTTAGTAAAATTTTGAAGATTATAAAATGAGTCATTTAAAAAAATAGATTTTTTTATTGACTCAAGTTTAGAAAATAAAAGTTTAGTTTGGAAACTCTCGTCTACAATTGAAAAGTTAGAATTAGGGTGTGCTCGATTTCTATGTTCATTGGGAGTAAGATTTATTAAATTTTCTTTATAAACTCTTAAATTTTCAAATTGTGATCTAGTAAAAATGTGATGTGCTTCTGTTGCTCCTGTTTCTCCGCTGTATTCACTGATTTGTTTATGTCTGCTCTTTACTTTTCTTATTGCGGTTCTTTCTTCAGCATCAAATCCCCACTGCTCATCAAGTGTAGCTAAATAAGTTGGTAAGTACTCTTGCCGCGTCATCCCTGGTGGCACACCAATATTTTCATTATAAAAGTTAGGACGATTATATTTTAGATCATTATAAATTATTATTCTTGGAGATATTTTTCCACTTATAGAGCCTCTTTTCTGAAGATCATAGGCAATAGAATTTATGAATGGAGCAAATACTCTTCTTGGTTCGGCAATATTAACTATGTTTGTATATTTATTTATAAATTTTTCAAATTCATTTTTTACAATAGCGTATGTTGTTTGATTTTGATGAAAAAAAAAATTATCAAAATAAATTTTTAATTCAGGATTCTTTATTAAAAAATTTTTATTAGCAGCAATTATAAATTGTAGAGAATTGTAAGTGCTAGATTTTATATATTCTAAAATATCTTTTTTTAATACTGTATAATAATTTCTATTTCTAATTGTTTCAATTGCTAGCACTTTATAAAATGAAAGATATTTTAAAGGTTGACTAAAAAATTTGTCCATTTCTCTTGCTGCAAGAGGGTCATCTGTTAAAGCTTTGCTAAAAGTTTTACTAATTATTTCTATGTTAATTTCATTATTTTCTAGTTCTGATGAAGTAAAATGTCCTTGATGTTCATCAGTATATTTAATTATGAGTTCTGCAATTACCTCAAGAACGTCTGCTTTAATTTTTTGATTTGCAAAAGATAAAGGACCTCTATCGCGAAGCGTGAGATCTTGAGAAGATAAATAGCTATTTATCTGTTCAATATTTAACATCTAATTAGATTAGTAATTTATTAGCTTTTTTAAGCCCCAGAAAAAAACACTATTTTTATCTATATTGAGTGATCGCGTTCCAAAATTTCTAGCTATCTTATAAAACTCTTTATATTCATTCGATGCAAAATATTCGATGTCATTATTATTAATTTTTAGATCGTTTTTAGGAATTAATATTGCAGCTGAACCATCAGGAATAGAGTCAGCGGGCAATTTACACGCTCTTGGATAATAAGATAAATTTGGGACTAAATATAAATTTTTTTTATTTAAAAACTTAGAAACTTGAAATTTTTTATAATCGTTAAGATAAGAGTCATAACCATTAATTTTCTTGATACGATTTTTATCTATATTTCTAGATTTGATTAATCTAATTTTTCCTTTGGATACTGTATCTTTTTTAGTTATTTGCCTATCTCTATAAAAGTCAAAAACATTAAAATTTAAAGTCTTAGAAATATTATCAAAATATTCATTTCTATATAACAACCAATAAGGATAATTTTTGTCCATTATATAGTCTTGTAGTTTATGTTGATAATTTTTATTTATATAACTAAAAATATTAATTTTATTATTTTTTTTTAAACTTCCATTAGTAATTAAAAAAATAGTCTCAATTTTAACTCCTTTAAAACCAAATTCTCCAAAATCAATTATTGTATGAATATTTTTTTTTTCAATTTTATATCTTAAATCGTTATATTCTGGAGAAGAAATAAAACTTTTTGGTAAAACTAAACCGACATTTTTAGATAGCATTAATGATTTTTCTAGAAATAATTCAAACTGATTTTTATTTTTGTTACAAATATTAAGTTGTTTATATTCCTCCAATTTTTTAAAATTTTTTATTTTACCAAAAGGTGGATTTCCTATTACTAAATCATATTTTTTTTTGATTTGTTCTTTTAAAAAATCATTATTGTAAAAATTTATATGGATATTTTTAGGATAATTTTGTTTTTGTACCAGATATTTAAAAATGTCCAATATATTCTGGTCCACATCAAAAACATCTATTTCAACTTTTTTTAAATCTTTATATTTTTTTATAACTTGAAATAAAATATTTCCTACACCTACAGATGGTTCTAGTATTTTTATTTCATCCTTAAAGTTGGGTAATAAATTAGCAATATCAATAGCTATTGTATTATCTGTAAAAAAAGCAGAATTTTGATCTCTGCCTGGATTGGATAACTCTAAAATCTTTAGTAAATATTCTAAATCTAATTTTTTATAAAATTTATCTATAAAAATTTTTTGGTTTGAAAAAATATCTAATTTATGGATTTCAATTAATTTATAAATTGATGAATAATTATTTTTATAGCCAATATTTTTAATATTTGAATTTTTAGAGATTTTTTTAGCTATATTTCTTATTACTCTTGTAGGTACAGCCTCTCCTATGCAATGTCTTATGTTTAGTTCATTTTCTTTTAAGAATTTGATTTTTTTTTGATTATTAAGATTATTTAAGTGATCTTCATTTAAATTAGACCACTTAAAATCTTTGGGAATAGTCATAAAAGTCATCAACTCTCTAATACTAAAAACTCTATTTTCTGAGGGATGAATTGTGTTTTGACTAGCTAAAATATCATTACGAGTATGAATGCATGGTGCAACTTGGTCCCAATAATTTCTTTTATATTTATCTGCATTTTTATTAGAATTAATTTTTATTACACCTTTAACAATTTTATGTGGTTTGTTGATTAGTTTCTTATTATCAAAAGCACTTTGTCCCTCTTTAAGATTTTTTATCCAATTCAACATTTTTTTATCATACTTTCTAAATGAATGATAAATATCAAACGATATCTGTCCAAATTTTTTAAGTTTTTCAAAATTTGAAATTAATTCTCTTATAGTTTTTGATTTTAATTGATCGGGGAACAAATCAATTGGATTAATATCTAAATCTCTTCTTGATCCAATAACTAATGTTCTAGTTCTACTTGAGTTAGAACCATAATCTTTTAAATTAACTACTCGAGAATGTATAAAATAATATTTAAATAAATATTGAAATAAAATTTTTTCAATTGTTGAAATAGAATCATTTTTGTCTTGACATAAAGTTTTCAAAAAACTTTGAACATTTTCGTATATAAAAAATTTAGGTAAAATTTTTTTAGTAATTAAAAAAGTATCTACAATTAAAGAGTTTCTTTTTAATTCATTATTTTTTTTATGATTTGCTACTGAAATACCTTGGCAAGGCGGTGTCGCAAGCAAGACATCAACATCTTTAATTTTATTTTTTGCTTTAAATTTATTTATAATAGAATAAATTTTTTCTTTTACATCTTCTTTAGATATATCTCCATTGACATACCCATCTTCGTCTTCACAAATTTTATTAAATCTTTGGATTTCTAACCTTTTTTTTAAAATCTCAGCTGTAACAATACATTTGAAGTTTTCTTGATTTAGACCAAAACAACCTACTCCAGCTGAGCTAAAAAGCGAAATATAATTAAGTTTGTTCATTTTTTTGAATCACTATTTTTATCATACTTGAATAGATCATTCACGGTACAAGAATAAGGATATGTACTAAATAATTATATGAATTGTTTACCTGTATCTAAATATAAACATTTTTCACAATACTTATTAAGATCGGGAACATCTTTTAATTCTAGAGTTTTTTTCATTTCAATTATCTTATTTTTAACCCAGCTATCATCAGTTTTGTAAGGAACTAAAGTTAGATCAAAATGTAATGTAGCATCAAATTTATCTGGGGTTTTAAGTCCGTTACATACTAAAAAATAGGCAGTATCAGATACTTTAAATTTCATTTGCCTCAAGATGTACACATAGATGTCCATTTGCACTTTATAACTTTGATGATACTGATTTTCTAAATAAGCTTCTGTTTCCACAGTCTCGTTTTTAGATTGAGCTTTGTAGTCGACTACTACCAACTCCTTATTGTCAGGATTAAACCAAATATCATCTACTCCGCCATGAATTTCTAAATTAGTATCAGTATCAGTAAAAGCTATTCCGCCTCTTAATGCATCTCTCCAATAATCAATTTTTTTATGTTGAAATGGAATAAAATTTAATTTGTTTTTTGTTACTAAAGGATGTGGTTTTTGTATCTTTCTATAATGGTCAAATTCTTTCTTTAATAATTCATCAACTGCTGTATTGAGAGCCCAGCCTGGCATACCTGGATCTTTTAACCCTATTACACGTTCTAAATAAAAGCATCTTGGGCAATCAATAAAATTACTAAATTTAGATCTGCTAATTTTAAAAATTTCGTTAGTACCTTTTTGATAAATTGAACCTTTACGAGTTCTTAAAGGAATAACTTCTTTATCTTTATTCATCTAAAACTTCTTCTGTGTTTTATCGCATGTATAGTAGAATAAAGTTTCCCACTTTTCTTCTCTATTATAGCCACTAATAGTTAAATTTCCGTTGATAGTATTCAGAACATACTTGTCATACCAACCAGTCCACTTATGAGACCAGTGGAATGAGTCTTTAAAAGCATAGTATGGCTCATAAGTTCTGTCAGTACTTTTGATAACTTTCTTTTCCTTGTCCCAAGATAACGTTACATCCGGACTTTTTTTAACTGTTTCGTATTTTGCGCCCTTTTGATGCCATCCTTCATTAAACTTACAGTTCATATAAGTTATTTCTGCGCTAGCAAAAGAAATAAACAATAATATTCCGAATAATGTGAAAATGGTTAAACGCATTTAGCCTCAATGAATAGGTCTTTTATAATAACGTTTTTCGTACTCACTAAATATTCTAGCACAACTTAATCGCACAAGATTAATAAAATCAATCCAGTCTTTTTGTTCATCGGTTTCATACCTCCAAGGCAGTCTTTTCTCATCTATTTTTAATGTATTAATGATAAAATCGTCAATTACTAATAGTACTTTTCTATATTCTTCTGGATCTAGACGATTTAGAATTTCAGATAAAGCTTCATTAATTGGTAAGTTATTTTTTTGGGTCATGTTACATTTTTTTAAATTGATTCTAAAAATGCAGAAAATTTTAAATAGATAGTATTTGTGGGTGTGAATTATTTTTATCTACTAATTGTATTTAGTAATATTTATATTTTATCTTGCTGTTGCCCCCAGCAGCAACATTCCAGATACTATGAATATGATTAGGCGGGTCATTTATTTTTTTTAATCATCTCATCGCTTCACCTAGCCAAGTAGGTCCGAAATATAAAATAGCCACAATAGCGATACCAATTAATATAAATAGAAAATTTCTCAATTTATTATTTTGAACTTCTCCGCTTTTTTCAAATAACAAGGATAATGGAAGAAAAATAATAAATGCTCCAATTAATGCTGCTGCATATATAAACAAACTATAACCTTCACTCCCTGTTCTGCTGCAAGCCCCTAATATTATTAATAATCCAAAACATATGACTTTAAATTTATTCATTATTTTACATATTCGCATTTAAAAAAATTGTATTCAGCCACTTCTAACATTAAGTTTTTTTTAACAAGGGCTATACGATGACCCTGCGTATATGGGGGCATTATTAAATTATGTTTTTCTTCAACTATTAAGTTTTTATCTTTTGCTCTTAATCCAATAGCTGTAATTTTTATTTTTTTGTTAGTCGGATTTTTGAAATCAAACATCATATGCGTATCAGGACTATAAGTTTTCTTTTTGTAATCAGTAAAAGGAACATAGTAGACAGTTGGTTTTCTATCTGTAAAACGTTCTACATCAAATATAACTTCATCAGTACATTTTTTATCTTGTGCACTCACAACTCCGACAAGAACCAAGAATAGGAAAGAAGATAAAAGAATTAATAAGCGCATTATTTAATAAATAGTGAAATTATTTCAGAACATCCTACAAATGACATTATTACTATCACGCTTAAAATTATGAAAATAGTTCTTATGGCCCATTTTTGATCTTTTTCAGCACATTCAACACATAGACCTTTAAATTGATATTCATTATTACCGTCTAGCGCTGCCCTGTTATGGCAACCGTTAAACGTACATTTTGGTCCTGTCATTTTTTAAAATAGTCCAAAGAATAAAAAAAGACAAACCCAGGTTATAATAAAATGTAATGGGTTTTTTTTAGCATCTTTATGTAAAAAATGTACATAAGCCGACATAAAAAAAGTTACTATCAAAGCGATTGCAAAACCTTGTATCGTCCAATATCTAAACATATTTAATGCACCCCCACCACGATCAAAGATAAAAGAATAGCGAATAAGGCTCGGGTCATTTCATTTCAGTAGAAAATAAAAAAGTATTAAACTTTCTTGTTAATACCTCAAATCTATACTGGTCTTTAGCTTGAGGGTCTGCATTTGGAATAGTAATACATGAAAAATTAACTATCATTTCTTTATCCCCAAAGACCATAACATCTTTATTTGTTATACCAAAGGTTCCAATTTCCTGTCCCTTTTTTGGAGGTAGAATAAATTCTTTTTGAACATCTACAATATCCTTATTTCTTCTGTTAATACATTCTTGTTTATTTTTGATGATAAAGACATTAGCAATGTAGACAATTTTCTTTGATTTTCTTTCAGAAAAAATCTGAACTGCATAGTTGTCTGATGTTAAGTATTCAAACTGTTGGTAATCTTTTTTAAATCTTGGATCGTAATTAACCTCAAATTTTGAATAGTTTTCCTTTCCGATGGCTTGAATAACATTATCACCTAAATTAGCCCCTAACATTCCTGTAAGTTTTTCTTTAGCGATACTATCAAAGCTCAATAAACATAAAAAAAATATTATTATTTTCAATATTATTTACCTATTATTTTCTGTAATCCTTTTTTTAAAGAACTGGTTTCTCTTCCAATATTTACAAGTGCATCATATGGTGGGCATAATTGTAATTTAAGATACGCTGCTTTTTTTAAATCGTTAATATTTGATTCAACATTAATTGTTGTTTTAAGTATTTTTCTATGTTCCAGTATTATTTGACGCATACCTAAAATATTTAACCGCCTATCTTTTTCGTCATAAGGAATTATGTTACATATTTTTACTATTTTATCGGAAAGACGACTATCATTGTATAATTCTAAATTAAGGTTCTTTCCGTCAATTGAATAGGTTCCTTGAATATAGGCACTTAAATCCAACATTATATTTATTTTTTTTAATTCTTCGTCTGTTAAAGAATAAGAAACTGAACTAGTGAATAGTAAAGTAAAAATTAAAATTATTTTTTTCAATATTACTTACCTATTATTTTTTTTAATATTTTTTTTGACTCACTATCATTTTTAATTTCACTTAAAATAATTGTAGTTTTTTTGCCAGACTGGTAATTTTCAGTTGTTAATTTACAAGTTGATTTCATAATTTTATCAGAAGAGTAACAGAGACTTGAAATTTTACCACGCTCAAAAAAAGCTTCTAAAGTTTTTTTTGTGCCATTTTCATTTAAAATGTAAGTACCTAAACCATCGGGCAAATCGTCCCACCACCTTCCCTTATAACTTCCTTTATTTCCGAAAGTAATTTTACCATCACCATCTTTCTTTCCTGATACAAATGTACCTTCATATATATATCCATTAGCATACATAAATTTTCCTTTGCCGTAGGGCAAACCTACCAACCACTCACCTTCGTAAATATTCTTTAGGTTGCCCTTAAAATAATTTTTATCTTCAGAAAATTTAAATTTATAAGTTTCTGGAAATATATAAGCAGAATAACAATAATGGTATTTACTTAAGTCGTTTCCTTTGCATTTGGGTAATTGACCTTCTGCGTAACCAGTTGAAAAAAAAAATAAATACAAAATTAAAGCTAAAATTATTTTTTTCATCTTCCAAAAATTTTATCTAAACTTTTATTTACAACTCCTTTTTCACGAACTAATGGTAATTCAGGACCATCACAAGGTTTTAATGTTAGAGATTTAGCTTTTCTAATTTCTTTATAAAAATGTGGTAAATAAATAATTTTTTTTACAATAGTTGTACGTTTAACATCTATATTTAGATCCCCCCCAATAATTTCATTGAATTTTCTATTTTTATCATCATACAAATTTAAAGAACAGAAACTAAAATTATATATTGTACTGTAGAGTTCTAAATTAAGTTTGTCTCCGTCTAAAGACCATGATCCCTGAAAAGTATCTTGCCAATTTTCGAGAAGTAGTGGGATGTCTTTAAAGCTAAAAGGGCGATTTTGTGATGATGCATATTGATTACTTAAAATTAATAAAATGAATAAACTAAAAATTATTTTTCTCATTAACTAGAAAATAATTTAAAAAACTGCACTATTAAACTTAATGCGGTAAGGACATTCAAAACTCTAACTACATAACCCCAAAATGGAGGTTTGTTTTCTTCAATATAAAATCCTGCACTACGCCACTGCCCAATAATTACTCCAATATTAAAAGCATAAAGAAAAATTGCATAAGCAACTAGTATAAAAGCTGTAAAGTCACTGACATCATCAACGCCTGTTATAAAAAAATATAAAAACGGTGTCGCAACAACCATTTGCATTAAAACTCCAACAAACCAAAAGCTATGAGCTAAAGAGTACTGTCCATTTAAAAAATATTTAACTTTTTTAATTAATGTAAATGATGATGTGTCTTTGCTAATTTTTTTTGGTTTTGAGGTTGGATTTGGAGCTCCGCACCCAATACAACTCCTAGCTTCTGTTGAAATTCTTTTTCCACATTCTCTACAAGCAGCTAAAGCCATAATTTACTTTCTAAATATATTTTATAATTCCAGATACCATTTTACCAAAAACTGAACCGATGAACATGTAAAAAGTAGGTAGAATCTATAAGATATTAATTTATTTTTTAAAGGCTACTAAATAATCATATCACAATAAAAATTAATACTTTCTTCAATTTTATCAACCTTAAATATTTTTTCTATAAACTCTCTAATTAAGACTATATAAAAAAAGAAGAATATATTTGTAGACTTTGTAATTTTAATCTTTATACAATTTCAACCCAATATCCATCCGGGTCTTTGATAAAAGCAATATTACTCATCTTGCCCTCTGAGGGCTTTTTTTGAAATACTACACCCATTTTTTCAAACCGTTCACAGGCTTTGTGAACATCGGGAACTCGAAAAGCAATATGACCAAAACCACGTGGTTCGCTATTGCCATGATGATAGGAAAAATTAGCATCAGTTTCGGTTCCATAATTGTGTGTTAGTTCTAAAATTGATTTTTGAGCAAGAACCCAGCTTCTTCTTTCTTCATCCGTTTGTGGAATATTCTTAACTTCATTCTCATCAAAGCTTCCAAGAAAATATAAAGAAAATTTAGCAGCAGGAAAATCAATTTTACGAAGAAGTTTCATACCCATAACACGGGTGTAAAAGTCCACAGATTTTACAGGGTCTTTCACCCTTAACATGGTGTGATTTAATCTATACTTTATTGTTTCTTGATCTGGATTTTTGCAATTTCCTTCAACATCAATTGTCATATTTTTTTTTAATCTTTTTTTATTTATATCCTCTCAATTTATTGTAACTATTAATTTGTTCAGGAGTTAAGATCTCAACAGTTGATAAATGATAACGAAGATGAGCTACTCTTAATTTCGCCTGTGTTTGTCCGATTTGTAGAGTTGCCTCTTTTAAATTCTGCAAATTTGCTTTTTTATTTTTAAATAATAAATCTAGTGTTTTCTCCTCCTTAATTAGTTGTGCCCCTAAAGCCTTGGTTTCTTTAGTCATGGCTTTAAACAGATCTTGGGTTTGTTGTTTTTGTTTACTTGTTAAGTTTATTTTATCTGCAAGCTCTAATACGTGGGCAGGTCCTGGATAACCATTAAGTTCAGCTGCTAAAGCAAGACTCATTCCCTTTCCTGATTTTAAGTCTTTAATTTGCTCATCAGATAAAGCTTTAATTTCTCTTTTTTGCAAACCTGCGTAAGGGGCATGATCATGCTTATGTTGCGCAAAGGAAGAGGTGACAAGAAGTAGAGTTAAAATAAATAAAGTCTTAAACATTTAAATTTATTATATTTTAAAGTTTTAACATTATAATAAAAGTATAAACTAACAAAAAATTTGGAGTGGATAATGTTGGGCTATGCAATTTTTAATATCAATATAACAAATCCTGAAAATTATAAGGAATATATTGAAAAGGTTGTTAAGGTTACAGAAAAGTTTGGTGGTAAATATATTGTACGCGGTGGCACAACTTCAAAAATTGAAGGAACCTTTCCGCATCCCCGAACAGTGGTGATCCAATTTCCAAGTTATCAAAAGGCTTTGGATTGGTACAATAGTGAGGAATATAAACCCATCCGCGAAATTAGATTTAAGAATGCAGAGTCTATTGCGATAATTATAGAGGGTGCTTAGGATTTTTTTCTCTTAATAATAAACCCATAAATTATTCCATTTATAATAATAAGTGCAATTCCAAGACTAATTTGAGTCTCTTTAGTTAGATTGATTGGGTAAATTATTGCGTAGAGATAATTTTGGATGAAGCTGGTGGAATAAGATGCAAGATTTGCCTTAGTTAGGAAGTAATTTTCCAAATAAGTAAGCGGACAAATTCTTTGAGTAAACTCCACATAAACCCCATAGAAAAATGCTGGAATATGAAAGTATAATGTCCAAGGTTTAATAAAAAATAACAAAGCTCCAAAAATTACATAAATGATAAAGAGAAAATGAATGATAAGCGTGAAAGTTGCTAGGAGTTCATACATTTGCTTAAAGAGTATTGAATTAAATAATTTAAGCTAAGTATTTTTTGAAAAAATCCATGGATCTTTTCCAAGATAACTCTGCAGCAGCTTTGTCGTATCTTGGGGTAGTATCATTATGAAATGCGTGGTTAACTCCTTTATAATAATGAATAACATAATTTTTATTATTATCCTTTAATGCCTTTTCAAAATCAGGCCAGCCTTTATTAATTCTCTCATCAATCTCTGCATAATGAAGCATTAAGGGAGATTGAATTTTTGGCACATCCTTTAGATCGGCTTGCGGACCATAATAAGAAACGGCTGCAGAAATATTTTTAAAGTTTACAGCAAGTTGATTTACCATTCCGCCACCATAACAAAAGCCAATGACACCAATTTTAGATTTGTAATTTTTCTCTAAATATTCAATTCCTGCAAAAAAATCTTGTTTTAACTTTTCTTGATCTAGGGATGCCTGCAGTTCTCTTCCTTGATCATCATTGCCAGGGTAGCCCCCTTTTGCAGACAATCCATCGGGTGCAAATGCGATAAAGTTTTCTTTAGCAAGTCTTCGAGCAACATCCATAATGTAAGGGTTTAATCCTCTATTTTCATGGACTAATAAAATGACCGGAGTTTTTTCATTACTAGTTATAGGTTTTGCTACATAACTTTTAATTGCCCCATGACCTTTTGTAGATTGATATGTGATGGTTGTGATTTGAAGGCTTTTATCATTTGGATCTACTTGATTAGCGTAGGAGTATTTTGGACTTAATACTTCAAGGACTGCAACTGCGCTTATGCCAATGACAAACTTTTGAACTTTATCTAAAAATTCTCTTTTAGTAATTTTACCGTGTGCGTACTGATCATATAGCTGAATGACTTCTTTGTTATTCTTTATATTGTCGATCTCTTTTAAAGTCATAGGGGTTAATAATAGCTAATTTTAATAAAATTAATATTTATAAATTTAAAATCACCAAAAATAAGAAGAATATGATAATACAACTGACAAAAAATTATAATAAATGCAAAACATACTAGATCCTGCAATTTTATTTTTTATCTTTGGAGTTTTTGCAGGCGCTGTTCGATCTAATTTAGAAATTCCTCCAGCTATTACAAAGTTTTTATCTTTATATCTGTTGATGGCTCTGGGTTTAAAGGGTGGCTTTGCTTTACAAAAATCAGGATTAACAATTGATATTGCAAAAACATTATCCATTGCGGTAATGCTTGCAATTATAGTTCCAATACTTGGTTACTTTTTTCTTAAAAAAAAATTAAATAATTATGATG
>Ga0315904_10009330_pt1 | contig 12848 bp, 11 predicted proteins | sample LakEriMetagenome_6_FD_203529 | JGI IMG/M metagenome (GOLD analysis project Ga0315904, IMG submission 203529) | Freshwater fungal communities from buoy surface, Lake Erie, Ohio, United States - Buoy 12 MA120 | ecosystem: Environmental > Aquatic > Freshwater > Lake | place: USA: Lake Erie, Ohio...
AGATCTGGGAGTATCCCGCGCTCTGGCGACAGGGCCTGGCCGACGTCCCGTGGGCGCGGGCCCGGCTGGTCGACATCGGCAGCGAACTCTCCGCGCTACCCTGGTGGTTGGCAACGCGCGGGGCCCGCGTGACGCTGATCGAGCGCAGCGCGAACTTCACCGGACACTGGGACTTTGTGCGGCGAAAGCTCGGCGTGGCGGTCGACTGGCGGATCGTCGACACGAGTGACCTGCCTCTGGCGCCCGGCAGTGCGGACGTGGTGACCAGCCTCTCCGTACTGGAACACCAGCCGGATAAACGCCGCGCCATCGACGAGATCGCTCGCGTGCTCCGTCCCGGCGGCCTCCTTGCGCTCTCGTGCGACCTCTGTGAGCCGGAGTACGGAATGACCTACCCCGCCTGGGGAGGAACGCCGCTCACCGCCCGCGGCTTCGATGCACTGCTCACGCAGCATCCCCAGTTCGAGCCCGTGCGCCCGGCCGCCTGGAATACGGAGGACATCGAAGCCTTCCTCGCGTGGCATCGGGAGACCGCGCCCCACCACACCTACATCACCGCCGCGACTGTGCTGCGCCGGCTCCCCGGCGGGTGGCGCTCGCTGCAGCGGCGCCTTCGCCAGGCGCACGCGCGCTTCTCGACCCCGGAGTGAACTCGCCGTTGGACACGCTACGCTCACGCCTCGCCGGCCCGCGAATCCCAATCGCTGCGGAACGCTTCCTCCAACCATGAGAATCGGCATCGGGCTCAACCTCCTCGCGCCGGACAACGGCGGCGTGACCAATTACGCGCTGACCCTGCTGCGGCACTGGCCCGTGCTGGCTCCTGAGCACCCCATGGTCCTGTTCAGCTTTGCGCACAACGAACCTCTCCTCGCGACGCTTCCGGCCGCCTCGCGTCGGCACGAGATCCGACTCCAGACGCAGGAAGAGGCGTTGAACCACTTCGCCGGCATCGACGTCTACTTCTGTCCCTTCGGCACCCTCTGGCCGCGCCCCGTGCGCAAACCCTCGGTGCTCACCTTCCACGACATGCAGGAACGCTTCTACCCCGAGTTCTTCACCCAGAAGGAACTCGCGGAGCGATTCTTCCATTACGACTGGTCGCTCCGGATGGCCGACGCCGTGATCACCATCTCCGACTTCACCCGTGAGATGGTGACGGAAATGGCCCGGGTGCCGCGGAGCCACTGCCACGTCGTACCGCACGTGGCCGACGAACTGCCCGCGCCGCTGCGCCCAAAGCACCTGCCAGCAGGCCTCGGGACCGAGCGCCCCTTCGTCTTCTACCCTGCGAACTTCTGGCGGCATAAGAATCACGAGCAACTCCTTGAAGCCTTCGCCCGCGACGAACTCCGTGCATCACGCGTGGAGCTAGTCTGCACGGGCAGCCTCCTCGGCCGGGAGGAGACGTGGAACGCCCACCTCGGGCGGCTTGGCCTGCACGGTCGCGTCCACCACCTTGGAAAGGTCTCGCGCCCCGAGGTCAGCTGGCTTTTCCGAAACAGCCGAGGCCTCGTGTTCCCCTCGCTCTTTGAAGGTTTCGGGATCCCGCTGCTCGAGGCGATGACCTCCGGCTGCCCCATCGCCTGCGGCGCCAACACCAGCCAGGCCGACGTCGCCGGGCGGGCCGCGCTGTACTTTTCCGCCGATGATCCCGGGGCGATCGCTCGTGCCGTTCGGCGAATCGACGAAGACGACACCCTTCGCCGGCGACTCATCGCGGCCGGACTCGACCGCGCGCCCACCTTCAACGTCCACCGTCTCATCGACGGCCACCTCCGTGCGTTCACCGCCGCGCGCAACCGCTACAATCCGGCGCGCGCGTGGTGGAACGAACGCGTCCGGTTGCCCCGCTCCCTGCGTCCCCGCGAGTCGCTCACCCCGCACGAGCGGGCCACGGCGGCGGCGCTACTCGGACGACGCTCGCAACTGCCGGCCGAATTCGAAACCCTCTCGCCATGAGTCGCCCGCGCTTCTCGATCGTCATGCCCACGTACAACCACGGCCGGTGGATTGACGTGGCCCTGCGCAGCATCTTCGACCAAGGCGTGGGCTCGGTCGAAGTCACGGTGATGGACTCCGTGTCCACGGACAACACCCCAACCATCCTCGCTGGCTACGGAGAACGCATTCAGTGGATTCGTCGGAAGGACAAGGGGCAGGCCGACGCGATCAACCAAGGCTTCGCGCTCGTCCGTGGCGACATCGTGGCGTGGCTCAACTCCGACGACACCTACCTCCCCGGCGCCTTTGCCCGAGTCGAGGCGGCCTTCGCGGCCGACCCTTCGCTCGACTTTGTCTACGGCGACGCTCTTGAGATCGACCAAGAGGGCCAGATCCTCACGCCGAATCTCTTCACGGAGGACTGTAGTCGCGACCGCTTCTACTTCTCTCACGACTACATCTGCCAGCCGACCCTGTTCCTCCGGCGCGAGGTGCTCGCCCGCGTCGGCCCACTCCGGCCAGACCTCCGCTGGTTCCTGGATTATCAGTGGCTCACACGCTTCTTCGCCGCCGGCCTGCGCGGACGCCGCCTTCCCCACTTTCTCGCGGCGAATCGGGACCATCCTCAGACCAAAACCAACTCCGGTGGACTGCGTCGCTGGTGGGAGATCATGTCCGTGCTCGCCTCGACCCCTCCGCCGGGCCCCCTCGTGCTCGCGCGTCGCTGCGTCTGGATCTACTCGCTGGAATACGTCATCAAGACGATCAATGCCGCGCCTTGGGGGGCAACGGACGATTCTTCCCGCGACGCCCGCGAAGCCCGCGCGGCGGTCCTCGCCCGCCTGAACCGTTGGTTCATGAAGCTCGTCAGCCCGCGCTCTTTCAACGATATCGTCCACCGCTACCATCGTGACGTGGTTCCCGGCGGTGGCACGGTGGCCGGCCTCTGGCGGCAACACGACGCGTCTGCCGCGCCAGCGGCGCGATAATCAGACCTCGCCCATGATCCCGCTCGAGCCGAACACGCAGATCAAGTACCCGGAGCTGGTGCGCGAGCTTCACGACGCGCTGCGCGATCAGCTCTTCCCGAACCTCCCCGCCTGCGAGGGTCGTACCGCCCTGCTCGCGCGACTGCTCGGTACGGGGATCAGCGAAGCGATGTACCTCCTCGATCAGCTTCACGCGAGCCTCGCCCAGCCGGGAGACGTGGTGGAGTTTGGCATCGCCCAAGGCGCCACCTCGGCACTCATCGCCAACGAGATCCAAGCCACCACCAAGGCGCTCTGGCTCTACGATACCTTCGCCGGCCTTCCTCGGCCCTCGCCGCAGGATCAACTCAAGGACGACATCTTCGGTCTCGGCTCGATCGAGCGCTACGAAGGCGAAATGCGCTGCGAGCAGGCCGAAGTGCGCGCGCGCCTCGCCGCAATCGGGTTTCCCGAATCGCGCCTGCGCGTCCAGCCCGGCCTCGTCGAGGACACCTTGATCGCCGGAAAGGGACCCGCCGCGATCAGCTTCGCCTACATCGATTTCGATTTCTACGCACCGATTCGGCACGCGCTCGAGTACCTTGATGCGCACCTTGCGGAGGGCGGGCGCATCGTCGTCGACGACTACGACTTCTTTTCCACCGGTGCGAAGACCGCGGTGGATGAGTTCATCGCACGGCATCCGGGGCGCTACCAACTGGAGCTGCCTCGCCCCTTCGCCGGACATTTCTGCATGATCTCGCGCGCTCCCCGCGGCTGGCGCCGCTGGCTTGGCGCGGCGCGGTAAAGCCGGGCGCGGGCGGCATCCAGCCCGTCCCCTTTACCTTCCGCCGCGAGGTGGCCCGAAGGGCCGCTCAGCGTCCGGAGAACTGACGATAGTGCCCCGCCACATCGGCGGCCTGCGTATCGCCGAGGTGGACTAACACGCCATAGCGGAACGTCACGCTCTGGCCGGCTGGGATCGTCATGTCGCCGATGCGCGGCTGATCCCTGAGTCCCTCGAAGTCATGCCGTCCGAAAGGATTGGCCGCGAACAGGCCGTAGTCACGCACGTGCCACCACGTCGGATGGCGCGGGTTGCTCGCAGCGTCGAAGAACGCCACCCCGTACACTTGGCCATCGCGCGGCGCGAAATAGTCGACCCACTCGGCCCGCTTACCCCAGATCCCGGCACCGGAGCCGCCGACGCTGTTCACCATTTGACCCACACCCGGCTCATCGCGGCCCTGTGCGCGATGCGGCAGGGTCATCCAACGGGCCAGTCGGAGCGCGAACGCTCCCTCCTTGGTATCTCCCAAGACCAGCGGACCGTCGGCGGGCGCCTCGAGTGTGAGGGAGACCTCCCAGAAACTTCCGATGGGAAGCGACGTAATCTTTACCGCCAACTGGTCGGTGCAGATCTGCCGCCCGTCCGCGGCGAGCCAGCGGCGCCGATCACGGATCACGGCGGAGTCGCCTTCCACAAACGCCTCGGGGTTGCCCGTGGACACGATCCGTCCGGTCGCGCCCGCCTTCTCGGCCCAAAAGTCGACGCCGTTCACGGAGCCATGTGCGAACCACAGCCCCCGGTGGTGCGGGTGGTCCTTCGCCTCGCCGGGGACGTCCGCCATCGGATAGCTCCGGCTCAGCTGCGTACCATCGACGGCGCGCACCGGGTGAAAATACGTCTTGGGCGCTGCGCTACTGAAGAAGTAAGTCGTGAACGGTCGCCCATCGATCGTGACCGCAATGGCGCCCGCCTCACGCTCAAGCGCGAGCGTTGTCCGCCACGGCACCCGCGCGCCCGCGCCTGCCGATGCTTGAACCGCAGGTGTTGAATCGGAGCCCGGCGCCGCCACGAGGCCAGAGGACGCAGCCGCAAACGCGGCGAAGCCGAGCACGGCTAGACCCAAAACACGAAACACCACGACGCGGGGTAGAGTCATGCCGCAAGCAAAGCACACTCCCGCCAAATGCCAAGCCAGCGGCGCTCGGCCTAGCGCAGCCGCTCCGGCAGGGAACGCCAACGGCGATTCAGGTCTTCGAGCTTCGGACCGGTCGGCTGATCCGGTGCGATGGTACCGAGCGAGATCACCTGCGACAGCGCGAATGAGTCGAGGACGACGCAGTAGTCGGAGTTTACCATGATCCCGAGGAGTTCGCCGCTTTTTCCCAGCACCAGATCGCCACGCGACGGCGAAAACTCGCCCAGTACCCGGCGCATGAGTCGGTTGTCCATCCGCACATGGCGAGCGCTGCCCGGATCTAGCTTGAACGGCACCTCGCCGTAGCCGGCGCCCCCGTTGGCGATCAGGACCGCCTCCGGGAAACGGAACGGGTCGGTGGCCGTGCGATACACCTTCGCCCCGAGCGCCTGCACCTGCTCCGGCGTGACCGGCAGAACCACAATCCGCGGATCGAGCGCGAGGAAACCCAGCTGTGCGGCGCCCAGCCGGCGGCCCGCGCGGCCGAACTCGGCGGTCAAACGCTCCCAGTCCACTGCCGATTCGCGGAGCGCGAGCGGCGTGTCGTCGACGTGCAGCACCGCGTAGGTCGCCTGTCCGTCGCTGACCAACAGCGTGCGGGAATCGACGTTGCGCGTGACCGGCCCGAGGAACGTCTGGCGCGCGGCGGTGAACTGAGCCTGTACCCGATTGGCGAGGAACTCGTTGAACAGCGTGTTGGCATTGACCGGTCGGTTCTCACGGATTTCTCGGCTTAGCTCGGTGGACTTCTCCGCCAGCTGGCCCACCCCCTGCGCCAGTTCGGTGGTGACCTGCTGCACCTTCAAGCGCTCCTCGCGCTCGGCGGCGACTTGACTGCGCAGCGTCTCCGAGGTCTCGCGGAGGAGCATCTTCTCCTGTTCGGCGACCCGGACGGCGACCGAAAGACCCTCGATGCGTTCGCGGGCCTGCGCCTGGTCTCGCTCGAGCCCAGCGAGACGACGCTGCTGCTCCTCCGCCTCGCGCCGCTTCTCGTCCAACTCGCGCTGGACGGCCGCGAGGCGATCCTTGGAGACGGCGGCCTCCTCCGCCGCGGACGCCGCCCGCCGCGCGACCTCCTCGGCCGCGCGGCGCGAGGACTCCAAGTCCGCCCCCAGACGCGTGCGCTCGGCCTCGGCCTGGCTCAACGTGACCTCCCGAGCACGGACCTGCTCCTCCGCCGAGGTAAGATCACGGGCGAGGCGCTCGCGTGAGGCGCGCTCGTCGGCGAGCGACACCTTCATGGCCGCGAGCAGGTCGTCCTCGCGCGATGCGGCACCAGCGGACTTACTGACGGCCGGCGTGCCCGCCTGAGCGGGCGGAGGCGGCTCCGCCTGCTCCCAGCGCGTCAGCGCCAGCAGGTTAAGCAGGAGAAAGTCACACAGGATGAGGAGGAGCGTACGATTCATGGCGTGACCACCCGGACTGGCGTGAAACGAGAAGACTCAGGACGTGGACGCGGGCTCGGTCGCTTGACCGGCGAGGATGAGCTGCCGCTTGAAGGGCCGGACGTGGCGGATCTTGATCAGCGCCACGCAGACGATGCCGAAGAGATTCGAGGAATAGGCCGCCAGCAGGTTCGGCTGGATTACTCCGAGCACCTGGAGCACGAGGGCGGTGGCGGTGCCGGCGATGCCGAGATAGAGGCCACCGTCGAAGAGATTCTCCTCGTTCTCCATCAGCCGCAGCTGCACCAGCGGTGGGAGGGACGACCGGGAAATCTCCGTGATCTTGCGCAGGCACAGGAAAAACCAGCCGATTTGAAGGAGCGCGAACAGGCCGATCGAGAGCAAGGTTGAGGTATCCATGGCGAAAGTGGGAGAAACGGTGGCGAGGGAGGAGGGATCCGTCAGCGAGCCGAGTACCGGCAGGACCACGCGGAAGGCGAATTCCGACGGCGGGACGGCGGCGAGGAGGAACGGCTCCGAGGCAAGGATCAGCAGCGCTCCGCTCAACACCGCGAGGACCGCGGTGGTGAGGGATTGGCCCGACGAGCCAAGGAGTTCCCGGAAGACGAGGCCCGCCGCGCCCCTCAGGAGGAGGAAGGCCGCGAGCAGGAAGCCGGTCCAGCGCAACGCGACCGCCGCTGCGGGATAGAGCAGGGCGAACTCCGCACCCCAGCCGAAGGAAGAGTCCCGCGCCCGATTCACCGGCACCTGGCGCTCGACCAGCACGTCGAGCGCACCCTGCCCCGCACGCAACGCCAGGCCCACGTCCCCGAGCCCGGCCCGACCATACACCAGCAGGTAAGCCGCCACGTGATTCGCCGAGCCCGCCAGCAGGGTCGCGCTGTAGATCAGCGCGAAGTCGTCCGGCGCCACCCGAGCCAGGTGGGCATACTCGCGCAGCGACCCCAGTCCATTTGTCCGGCGCAGCAGTTCGGTCAGGGCGACCCAGTCCAGCCGCGCCCCCAGCGACACGAGGTCGAGGTACACCGCCTCGAGGTCGCCAAGGTCGTTGCGCGCGACCGCGCGCTCCGCCAGCCCGCGCAGCTGACGCTGCAGCGCGGGCGACAGGTGCTCGCCCTGGTAGAGGAGCGCCGTCATGAGGATCACCGCATCCAACGGTTGTCCGCCGGCCTCGCGGGCCGGTGTGAACGAGGCGGCGAGCGTGACGTCGGCAGTGCGCAGCAGCGCCTGCACCCCGGCGGAGCGGGAGTTGGCGAGGTAGAGACGGACCGCCTGCCGTGCTTTCTCCGGGAGCAGGACGTTGAAGACCGGTGCCCCCTTCGTCGGATCGGACAGCAAAGCGACCGGCAGCAGCGGCTCGAGCATCGGGTCCCATCCGCCCCACGGCACGTGCGCCGGGTTGCGCGCGGCGGCGGCGGCGACCGCCTCGGACAGCTCGGCGGCGCGGGGGACCGAGAGAGCGCGTGCGGCCGACAGCAGGAGCGTCGCCGGGCCGAGCTTCTCGCGCTCCAGCAACTCCTCGCCGCGCTCGATCAGCGACGGCGTGCCGCGGCCCGCGGCGCCGAGCAGCGACTGCGGGATCGCCCCGATGTTCACCGGCAGGAGCGCGGCCGCCGCCAGCAGCGCCCCGCCGACGAGCAGCAGGGCCAGCGAGCGCTGGGTCAGGCTCAGGCGTTGGTGGGAGCGATCCATCAAGGGCAACAATTGGTTTGCGAGCAGCGCAACCTGAAGCAAGGTGACTCCTCCATCGACCGATGCCACTCCGAATTGTTCACTACAATAGCCCAGTTTTGCGCAAAAAAGGGCGCAAGGTGACCGCCTTCGATGCGGCGCTGGCCGGCCTCGTGAAGGAGATGGTAGAAACCATGCACGCGGCCGAGGGCATCGGACTGGCGGCGCAGCAGATCGGCCTCGACCTGCAGGTCTGCGTGATGGACCTCCGACCCACCGACCGTGATTTCACGTGGTCGCTCGACGGTTCCTCGACCCCGCTGGAACTGATCATGCCGATGGCCCTGATCAATCCTGAGGTCACGCTTCTCCCCTCTCCGCGCGAGCCCTACAACGAAGGTTGTCTCTCGTTCCCGGAAATCCGCGGCGACGTGGTCCGGCCCACGGAGATCTTGGTCCGGTTTCAGGACGTACATGGTACCGCGCACGAACTGAGGTGCTCGGGACTCCTCGCCCGCTGCGTGCAGCATGAAGTCGATCACCTGAACGGCACGCTCTTCATCGACCGGATGGAGAAGAAGGTGCGCGCCGGCCTCGAGACGGCAGTACGCGACCTCGCCGAGCGCACGCGCGAGAGCGGTGCCGAGGTGGCGTGATTCGACTCGCCCCCTCCCCCACTTACCCATGAGCCAGAAAGCGGACGGCATGAACTACGCGCCCCAGGGCAAACCCAGCCCGGTGGTGCAGGCCGGCGAATTCGTCTTCGCCGCCGCACATCTCGACCACGGCCACATTTACGGCCAGACCAATGGCCTGCTGGAAGCCGGCGCGACGCTGAAGTGGGTCTATGATCCCGACCCCGTGAAGGTCGAGGCCTTCCGGAAGCGCTACCCACAGGCCGTGGCCGCGCGCTCGCTGCAGGAAATCCTCGATGACCCCGCCGTCCGCCTCGTCACGGCGGCCGCCGTCCCCTGCGACCGTGGCCCGCTCGGATGCCGTGTTATGGAGGCCGGCAAGGACTACTTCACGGACAAGACACCGTTCACCTCGCTCGACCAACTGGACCAAGCGAAGGCCGTCGTTGCCCGCACCGGGCGAAAGTATGCGGTGTACTACAGCGAGCGCCTGCACGTCGAAAGCGCGATGTACGCCACCGACCTCGTGACCTCTGGCGCGATCGGCAAAGTCATCCAAGTGCTCGGACTCGGCCCGCACCGTATCGGTCCGAAGAGCAGCCGGCCGGCTTGGTTCTATGAGAAGGCGAAGTACGGCGGCATTCTCTGCGACATCGGCAGCCATCAATTCGAACAGTACCTGACCTTCTCCGGCGCGAAGGACGCCACGGTCACGCAGGCGGCGGTGGCAAATTACCATAACCCCGACACTCCGGAGCTCGAGGATTTCGGTGAGGCCTCACTCGTGGGCGACAACGGCACCTCGAACTACATCCGCGTCGACTGGTTCACCCCGGCCGGCCTGAGTACCTGGGGGGACGGACGTACGATCATTCTCGGAACCAAGGGCTACCTTGAACTCCGCAAGTACGTGGATGTCGGCCGCGACCGGCAGGGCGACCAAGTCTATCTCGTCGATGAAACCGGCGAGCATCACCTCAACGTCGCCGGCAAAGTCGGCTTCCGCTACTTCGGCGAGTTGGTGCTCGACTGCCTGAACCGCACGGAGAAGGCGATGACGCAGGCCCACACCTTCAAAGCGGCTGAGCTGTGCCTGCGGGCGCAGATGGCGGCACGACGGATCGCCTGACCGTGAGCTCGATTGCGACGCGGCACGGCGATGATGGCACGACGAGCCTGCTCTACGGGCAGCGGGTGGCGAAGGATCATCCCCAGATCGAGGCGGTGGGCGCCTTTGACGAGTTAAACGTCGCGATCGGTCTCGCCAAGGCCGCGAGCCCGGATGCGGCGCGGCGCCGGGCACTGGAGCAGATCCAGCATGAACTTGTGGCGCTGATGGGAGAACTCGCCTGCGCTGAGGCGGATGCCGCCCGGCATGCCGCATCCCAGTTCCGACGCCTTGGCGCCGACGAACTCGCGCGCGTGGACCAGGCGCTCGCGGAGTTGGAGGCAAGGAATCTCCGCTTTGACGGTTGGGCCACCCCTGGCGCGAACCCAGCCGCAGCGGCGCTCGACCTTGCCCGTACCGCAGCGCGGCGCGCCGAGCGACGCCTCTGCGGACTCCCCGCCACGGGCAGATCAGTGCGCCCAGTGATCCTGCAGTACACCAATCGCCTCAGCGACCTTCTCTGGCTGCTCGCGCGCGAAGCTGAGCAGGACCGTCAGGCCTAGAGCAGATCAGCGGCGAGCTCAGCGAGCTTCGAACGCTCACCCTTGGTCAGCTTTACGTGAGCGTGCAGCGACTGCCCCTTCATCCGATTGTGGGCGTAAACGAGACCATTGCTCCGCGCATCCACGTAAGGGTTGTCGATTTGGGCCGGGTCGCCGATCAGCACGATCTTCGAGCCCTCGCTAATCCGCGTGATCACCGTCTTGACCTCGTGGGGCGTGAGCTGCTGCGCCTCGTCGAGAATGAAGAACCGCCGCGCGATCGAGCGGCCGCGGATGAACGCCAGCGCCTCGATCTCGACAAGTCCGGAGCGCAGTAAGCGCTCGTAAGGTTTGATCGCGGGCGAACCGGGAGGCAACGCCTGGGATGCGTGCATCGGCTGCGGCGTGGACATCATCGCCATCAGCGAGTCGCGCTTGCGCGCCTTCTTGTTCGAAACTTTTTTCGCAGCGAACTGCGGATCCTTCTGCGGCTTGGAGGGAATCAGTACTTCCAACGCATCGTGATACGGCTGCAGCCATGGCTTCATCTTCTCCTCAAGCGAACCCGGCAGGAAACCTAGATCCTTACCGAGCGCGATCACCGGCCGGGAAATGGAAAGGCCATCGTACCGTCCGCTCTCATCACAGATCTGCTGCAGAGCGCAGGCCGTCGAAAGCAGTGTCTTGCCCGTGCCCGCCTTGCCAAAGCACGTGATCAACGTCACGGAGTCGTCGAGCAACGCGTCCATGAAGAACTGCTGCTCCAAGTTGCGCGCGCGAATCGGGATTCCCCCCGGCGCTTTGACGTATTCGGGCAGCTTGAGCCGCCGGACCATCCCGTCGCCGTAATAGCGCGCCGGCATCGTCTTGTCCTGCTCCGAGCGCAACAGCACATACTCGTTGAGATAAAGACCGCGCGCCGCCTCCGCGCCGATGTCGAATTCACCCTCGGAGCAAAAACGCTGCAGCTCATACACCGTGAGCGGCACCTCGGTGTAGGACTGCTCGTCTTCCGCCGCGGGCACCTTGTCGTTGAGGTAGTCTTCGGACTCGAGCCCCACCGCGCGGGCCTTGAGTTGGACGTTGACGTCCTTCGTGACCAAAATGGTCGGTGGCGGAAACTGCTCCTGCACGAAAAGCGCACAGGCGATGATCCGATTGTCCTTCTTCGAAAGATCGGGCAGCACGGCCCGGAGCCGGAGCATCGCGGGCGTGTCGTGCCGATTCTCGAGCAAGTAGCGATTGATGATGACGGAGAGCGTGCCTCCCGTAGACAGGCGCACGCCCTCCAGCATCGCGCGCGAATCGGGGAGCAACTCCTGGAGAATGCGGTGCACGCGCCGTGCGTTGCGCCCACGCTCCGTGGATTGCTCGCCCTTGATCGCGTCGAGTTCCTCAAGGACCTCGACGGGAATCGCGAGATTGTTGTCCTCAAACTTAAAGATCGACTGGGGATCGTGCAGGAGGACGTTCGTATCGAGAACGAAGGTCTTCACCTTCGCCGAGACCTTGAGCTGCGAGATTTGGGCCGAAGGCCCGCTCAGGTGTGCCATCGCGTGTGGATAACGTGTGAATAACCAGCACGCCGAATGCCAGTTGTCGATCACCGACTTGCGCCGCGCACGATTGTTGCACGGACGCGGAAAACAGAAAGGGCGGATCGCCTACCCCTAGGCGATCCGCCCATCAGTTTCTAACTAACCCCAAATCTTCCGCAGAGCGGAAGAGACCAAAACCAGAACCACTAGGAAAGACGTCAGGATACCCCAAAAGTCTCAAAATTCGTTGCGGCCGACACCCCATGATTCCGCAAGTATCTAGAACAAAGCCTCTTCAGATGATTGTTGTCGTCTAGTCGAGCGTCGGACGTGCCTCGTTCGCCTTGCCCGAAGACGCAGCCTTGCGCCGCGGTTCGCCCCAAACCCTCAGCCAATACTCGGCGAGCGTCCGCAAACTCAGTCGGGCCACGGCATCTGGACTGAGGCCACCCCGAAGGTCCGGCACGACGCTGGCCCGCTCGCGTAGATAGCTGCGTAAGTCGCGCTCCAGCACCCTTGCAACCTCATGCAAATCAGAAGCTTTGGCGCTGGCAGCACGAACCTTTTCCCGCCAGTGCTGTCGTTCATCTCGATGACCCTCGACGTAGGCCTTCAAGCGCTCCTCGCTCGGATTCAAGCTCATGGCCGCACGGTGCTCGCACTCGGCTGAAAAACAACGTATTTCCCTGTCCATCCTCGAATTGCTGCTTCAAACTCCCGCCAAATCATGAGCTCGCCCACCGATCCCGCCACTCCGACCGAAGCGCCGGAATCTGCCACGTCCGCACCGTCTGCCTGGAGCAAGTTGTCCGATCAACTCCCGGCCGTGATCCTTACCGTCGCCATCATCGGCGGCCTCGCCTATTGGATGCACACGCGCACGCTCGCGCAAACGGCGGCCTCGCAGCAGGCGGAGCTGGCGCTGCTGCGCGACCAGACCAACGCCGAAATCAAGGCTGCAGCGGAGGAGAATCGTCGCCAGATCGAGGCCGTGAACACGCTGCTGAAGGACGCGATCTCGAAGCGCTCGGCCGAGGTCTTCATGACCGAC
>Ga0315904_10009332_pt1 | contig 12845 bp, 8 predicted proteins | sample LakEriMetagenome_6_FD_203529 | JGI IMG/M metagenome (GOLD analysis project Ga0315904, IMG submission 203529) | Freshwater fungal communities from buoy surface, Lake Erie, Ohio, United States - Buoy 12 MA120 | ecosystem: Environmental > Aquatic > Freshwater > Lake | place: USA: Lake Erie, Ohio...
TTTAAAATCCTGGTCGGTTAAAGGATATCGTATGTAGAATTTCATCTATCTACAAAAACAATTTTTTTTATCTAAAGTGAATTGAAAAATAGTAAAAATAGATAAATTAGAAAAATAATAAAAAAATGATAGTATTATTACTTTTACATAGTATTATTACTTTCACACCAAGCAAGATTCAGAAAATGGCATCTGCATCTTGCACTTGTGCATGCGGGTCACCTGCACCTGCACCTGCACCAGCACCTGCACCAGCACCTGCACGTGGTATCACCGCAGTGCAGACCTACGAGGGGCTTGCAAATTGCGTTCGAGAGCTTTCTGGAGATCTTGCAACTTTGACCAAGAAGCTTTTCGACTGCGCGGTGGCAAATCCACAGGACAGAATAGCCATTTCCCCCCATGCGGAGAGAGTGCAACAGGTCGCCTACGAGATCAGTCTTCTCGAAGCGGCAAGGGAGATCGTCCACGAGCTGGTTGACATGGACAAGGCACCTGTGCCTGCTCCAGCACCTGCACGTGGTATCACCGCAGTGCAGACCTACGAGGGGCTTGCAAATTGCGTTCGAAAGCTTTCTCAAGTTCTTGCAACTTTGACCAAGGAGCTTTTCGCCCACACGGTGCCATTTCCACAGGACAGAATAGCCATTTCCACCCTTGCGAAGAGAGTGCAAGAGGTCAACAACAAGATCGAGCCGCTCGAAGCGGCAAGGAAGATCATCTCCCAGCTGTTTGACATGTCCAACATCTAAGACCACACCTACCACAAGTCTCTCTTGCTAACAAACCATTTTTTTTTATTATTCATTCAATTACTGGCAAGCTATGCTAGAACAACTAATATTAGAAGGACACCATGTACCATTTTCACATTGTTTCCAATAGCCAGAATAAGCGGGATAATATCCATATGGTCGCCAATTACCCCAACCACGAAGCCATGGATGACGCCATCCTCGGTGATAACCATAGCCTGGACCCCACCAGTGACGAGGATAAAATCCCTCTTTCATTTCTGTCATGTCTGTCATGTCTGTCATGTCTGTCATGTCTTTCAAATCTGGTTTTGTATCATTATAGTAGATAAATACATCATAGATAAATAAACCTACTAACATAAGTAATAAACCCCATCCCAAAGTAATTGAATTTACTAACATTTTTTATTCCAGTATCTAAAATAAAATTAGAAAAATATTTCTTTCTAAATAATAGATTAAATATATTGTATTATATTCCATCGAAAATGAATGTCCCTAATTTAGGCAAATATGCAAGCGTATGTGATTTACCATATACCACTCAAAAAATCAATTATCATCGTGGATATGGTAATATTGTAGTTCATGACGTGCGAGGTGATAATTCAGTATCCACAGCCATTACTAAATATAATCGTATTGATCCGCTACAAATGCCTTTTGGTCAACACACCCCTAAACCTGTAAATGGGTATGAAATGCCCAATTCGGAAACTAGCATCGCATGGGCTGATAAAAGGTTTTGGGAATAGATATCCTTTAACCGACTAAAGGTGTCAAAACACCTTTAGTCGTTTAAGGGATATTAAAATGTATTTTTTTATTTTTTTAATTATTATTATATAATAGTATATAATAAAATTATATTAGTAATATGGCACAAAATCCTGTTGTAACTACTGTTAAAAGACCTGAAAAAACATTATTAAAAACATCAGCTGTAGATGAATTAGACAAATTTAGCGGTATAGGTAATATAACCATCGATGGAACTGGCAAAATTAATGTGAAAACTGAAAAAACAAATTTAGATGAAATTATGCGTGTTCTAGATGAACCTTTAAAAAAATTAATCGAAAAAATAAAAGCGTTGGACTTGGGCAATTTACAAGATAAATTAAATTTTCCAAATGAAATTAATCCTGAAAATGCTTCTAAATTACAAATTACAGAACTAAATTTATATGTATTAAATTTACAACAAATTCTATCAAATATTTTTGCGAACGCAAAAATTAATGGTCAAGCTATAAATTTTGATACTTATTTAGGTGATTTTAACGCATTACGAGAAAAACTAGTAAGATTATTGAATATTCAAGCTAATAATACATTTACTATAAAAAAAGTTTCATTTGAAGAACAAGATGGTAATGGTTGGGAACAAGTTGATAATGATAGAATTAACGATGATTTTCATACGTTTTCTAATGTTAATAAGCAAAGTATAATAAACAGAAGAATAACCAATATAGAAGACAAAAAAAGTGCAGCTAAAACATATTTTCTTGAATGTGAAAAACTACAAGTTTATTATAATCGTAAACATAATGAATTAATTGAATTATATAAATATTTACGAAAATTAATTGAGATGAAACTTAATTTGATAGATCTAATATCAAGAATTTTAAAAGTTGTACTTATTCGAATTAATTCACAAGAAACTACTGAAACTGAATATATTACGAGATCAACCCCAGTATCAGTAGCTAAATTTAATATTCCTAAAAAATTAATTAAAGATTATCAAACATTTTTAGATAATCAAAAAAGTATTTTAGAAGTAGCAAAAGAAACTTTAGGTGATGCTAGTTCTGGTGCTAGTGCTAGTGCTAGTGCTAGTGCTGGTGCTGGTGCTGGTGATGGTGCTATTGAGCAAGTAGGTGGTGCTGCAGCTGCCGCCTCAGCACCAGCACAAGCAATGAAAATTGAAGTTTTACAAGATGATAATACATTTACAATAACTAATTTTTTTAAAAATGATATTACCACTGGACAAAATGTTATAATATATAACCCAAATACATCTGATGATCAAAATACTGCTGCTGGTGCTGGTGCTGGTGCTGCTGGTGCTGCTGGTGCTGCTGGTGCTTCGCAACAATTTTTTCCAGCTAAATATTTAGAGAAAGTTGAAAATGAAAATGAAAATGAAAATACTTATAAATTTCAATTAATAAACCCAGAAAAATATAAAGTTAACTTTTACAGCCTAAAAGAGAAATTCAATCAACAACAACTAGATATACAAAAATTATATATTGATTATTTGGATTATGGTGTTGAAGATGAAACAATTGCATCAATTTTAACAATGCGACAATTAATTACACAAGAACAAACTGAATTAAGCCGAAGATTTCAACATTTACTAAGTAATGATAATTTAAATAGAATGAAAGTATTAAATACAGAGAGTAAGGGTTATTTAGCAAGCAATAAAGACTTAAATAATATTAGAAGTCCTAGAGGAAGATCAACAAATAATAAAGATAAAATAGAGACAGTGTTATTCAGATGTTATGATTTGCAGGTTTTGTATTTAATCAAACATAATGAAGTTATTAATATGTTCAAACTAATATTGTATTATCTAGATATGTTTATGGCTAATATTACCTTTTTTCAAGTAATAATTAGTATTTTCAATGTTATACAGTTAGATGCTAACAAATATACTAAAAGAACAGAAAACATAAGTCATACTTATGATGAACCAATTAAGGTTAATTTACCTAAAGATTTATTACCTGGTATTGTAAAACAGATTGAACAACAAGCAAAATTAACTGGTTCTGTTTTCCATAATAAATCAGAAGAACCAAATACAATAAGAGAAAGTCATGCAGGTCAGATTGGTGGTGCAGGTCAACCAGTAAATGCACCTGCAAATCCACCTACAAATACAACTACAACCACAACTACCACAACTGCAACAGTTCCTTTACCCGCACTAGCAAGTAATGAACACATATTTAAAACCAAAATACAAGATGTACTAGGCACACCTAATGATATTGAACCTTATAGTTATTCAAATTTAGAAGAATTAGAAAATAAATTAATTGATAAACTAGCCGACCCTCATCAAGACCATACTAAATACTATAAAGCGTATTTATTAGTCAGAATTGAACGATTACAAAGATTAAAATCCATGACTGATACAGTACCAGAAGTAAAAAGAAAAGCAGAGAATATGATAAAAAGATATAAAGGAATATTGAACTCTGAAAATACAAGTGATTTAAGTTCATTAGGAGAAATTATATCTGAATATGCAGATTTAATTACATCAGAAAAAATTCAGAAGAAAATTCAACAAGTAGTAAATACTGCAAAATCTATGACTATTAAAAAAGTTAACAATAGCAACTCTTTAGAGTATAATTTTGCAAATAGCCTACGTGTATTAAGAGCTAAAATTGATAAGCAAATATGTAAAAAAGGTGATAAAAGTTGTGCTACTGAAAATTTTAATGAATCTAAGATTGTAGTGGAAAACGCTTTAAAAATCCTAGGTCTGGAAGAAGATAAAATTGAAAACATTTTATCTATGGTGAATAATGATGGAGCTAGTGCTAGTGAAGGTGCGAGTGCAAATGAAGGTAGTACTAATACATCAAAAAAATTTGTAATTAGTTATCTAGCAGAACAATTACTTCAATTACATAATTATGAAAAAGAAAGAATTAAAGCAAAAATAGAAGAATTACTCAAAGAAGAAAATATAAACTTATTAAAATCGGAAGAAGACCGAACCAATTTAAGAAATTTTCTTAATAAATATGATGAAATAAATTTACAACTACAACGGGAAGCAGAAGAAAGGGAACACCGACGTCTTGAAGAAGAACGGGAACGTGTACGACGTGAAGAAGAAGAAAGGGAACGCTTACGACTGGAACAAGAAGAACGGGAACGCTTACGACTGGAAGAAGAAGAACAGGAACGTTTGCGACGTGAAGAAGAACAAAAATCCCAAAAACTACTAGATGCAAAAGCAAAATTAGGACAATTAACTTCTGGTAATGTACTAAACCTATATAAAATATTACAAATAAATCAAAATAAACATGGATTACAAGATAAATTAAAAAAAATTGGTTTACAGGATTTTAAAATAAAAGAATTTATGGAAAACATGAATGTACACAAAACTGATGGACTTACTCTTGAAAAAGTGGAAGAACTTACTACTTATTTTCGAAATATATCAGAATCTATTAAGACAATCACTGCCCAAAATTTACAAGATCTTGATTTTTTTATTAATAGTAAAACAAAAAGTGATTTATTGCAATTACCTAATTATGAAGGATTAATAAAACCCTTGGATTTCATTTGGAGTAAAATATCCCCGGATGGTGATAAAATAAATGATGATTACCTAACCAAGTTTGATGATTTATTAACATCATTGAAAGCTATAAATGGTTTAACTGAAATTACACGGGACATACTTATAGGTTTTTTAAAAGATGCACATGAAAATAAAGAAATAGTTGATAAATTAAATGAAGTAGTTGATTCAGAAACATATAAAAATTTAAAAAAAAAAATTGAAGAATTTACGAATGAAAAGCCTGTATTAGAAGCAATTAGGAAAAATATAAATGTATTTTTTGAAATTATTGTTGGTGCAGCAATGGTTTTTATTCGTGAGAAACCCCGTATCAAGGGTAATAATGCATTAAAACTAAGTGCTAAGGACAAAGAGTACAACGAATTTACATTAGATGATTATTATGAATTAAAAAAACCAAAAGTAGATGGACAATCTGGTGGTTATAGATATGAGGATATATTAGATATACAAGAAGAAAATAATGAAATATTTATAAAGTTAGGTAATGCATGTACAAATGGGTTATCACAAACGGAATGGGCAGAAAAGAAAGGAACGGTATATGGTCCTTTTTCTGGTGTTTTTCCAGCAAATTATAATAATTTTGATATTTATGGTCATTTGTTTGGAAGAGAGAAATTAGTTTCTGCAGGTGCAGGGGCAGGGGCAGTGGCTGGTACAGAAGCAGGTGCAGTAATAGCTCCTAAGGGATTAAGTGATCCTAATTTTGGCAGAGAAAAGGTGCCGATGAATCAAAATCGAAACTTAATGAAAAAATTACAACAAGGGGGTAATGTTGTATTATTTGGATTTGGTTTTTCGGGTTCAGGTAAAACATATACATTACTTAATGGTCAACGTCCTGCTAATGGTCAACCACAAGACAATCAAGTATATGATCCATCTTTACTTGAACTTTTTATTAAAGAAAATAAAGAAGCAATTAAAAATGTTGAATTTGTTGAAATATATCCATTAGGTATTGAAGTTGTTGATGAAGGTTCAGGTATAGGTGCTGCTACCAAACCAGAATCCAAAACAAAACGAATAATCTGTGGAACACAAAATAAGAGTTATACTGGTAAAGATAACGTAGTGAAAGATAATAATTTTGATTTTACTGGCGAAATTACATTTGAAAATATTATGAGAAAACTAGATGCAATAGATAATGTAAGAAGGCAAAATTTACGAGTTCTAGCAACACCTAATAATCCAGACAGTAGTCGTAGCTTTTTACAAATTTCATTAAACTTGAAAAAGCCTGATGGCAATGATAGTGGTAAATTAATTTTCTTTGATATGCCTGGAACAGAAAATACAGTTCGAATTAAAGTTGATTTCTTAGGTATTGAAACATTTGAATCAATTATACCTCAAGTACAAAAATCTGTTTCATTATCTGGTGATTTTGCTAAACCAGCAACAGTAAAATCAATATACAAATTGCAATTTGAATTTTATCAAATTGTAAAAATGACTTTTGAAGAACGTACAGACAAAAAAATAGCATTAACATTACAACCAAATCATTTTACAAAACCAAAAACAAAAACAGATAGGCCAACTAAAAAAACACCTGATAATATAAGAAAACAAATAAATGAATATTATGATTCAGTAGAAAAGGAAAGGGAAAAAAATTTTGTTTATCATATTTCTATATTTAAAGATGCATTAATATCAAAAACAAATTTAGGTAATTCGTTAAATTGCACTGTACCAGAAATTGAACAAATTGCTTCTATTACTGAAGAATTAATATTATTTTTTAATAAAAGACCAGAAAAAACAATAAAAGAATTCCTACTAAATTCTGCAGAACAAGATGAACCACAAACATTATATTTTTTAACTATTGAAATAAAAAATAAAATTGTAACGAACTTTTTTAATAAATTAATATATAATAGTTCATTATTTAATTATGTATCAGAGGGAGATAAAAAGTTGCTGCAACCAGAACAACAAAAACAAATTGAAGAAAATCTAAAAATTAAAGACAAAGACACAGACAAAGACAAAGACAAAGACAAAGACAAAGACACAGACAAAGACAAAGACAAAGATTTTAGAAATCTTGAAATTATTTTTAGAATTATTAACTGTAAAAATTCCTCTAAAGAATTTGATATGACTAAAACTATAAAAACAATTAATTTTAATACTATTACTATATTGACTCCAAATAGTTTTACACAATTTAAAAACGATACAAAAAAGCCAGATTCATATGTCACTTTTAAAGATAATAAAGATCAACCTATGCTAAAATATTTAATAAAACTAATTAATATTATATTAATGAATACTAATGAATATGAAAACTTTATCAGTGCTTTAGTGTTCGTAATATTTCAATATGTAAATTTTATAGTAAAACAAGGTTCGGCTATCGTAACAACATTAGAACACCTTAAATTTTTCTTTTTATCTAATACTGATAACATACCAAAATATAATAATATTAATAGATATCAAAAAGCTAGTTTTGAATGTGATACTGAAGATTGCAAATGTTTATTAGAACAACCTAAAGAATTTTCTAAAGAAACTGTTCTAGCAACCACAACTGGACAAACTATAAAATTACAAGAACAAATAAATCAAGGCGAAATGATTAAATATGAATTATTATCAATATTACAAGGCTTAGCAAATAATGAAACAGATCTAACTAAAATAAAAACTGATACGCAAGAGGGTAGTAAAAAATATACTCTTGATTTATTCAAGACTAAAGCAGCAGAACAAAAAGAAGGTGGTAAACACAAATCACGAATATCACCATCTACTTCTAATGAAACCCATTCACAATCACCAGTTCCTAAAGACGCAGGTCAAAAACCACCAGGTAAAAACTCATTATTCGTGATGTTTGCAAATATTAAAATATTTAGAGATGATGATACCACAGATACATTACCAATTGATGATACTAAATTAGTAAATAGTCTTAAATTATTATGTCCTGCAGAACTAGATACCCTAGAATTTGCCCAAAGTATTTCTTCTACAACACAAGTTACAAAACAAGTTACAAATACAGGTGCTATTGCAGGTCTTCCAGGTTCTGGTGAAGGTCCGGTCGGTGCAGCAGCTGCCGCTACAACTGGTGGCGGTAAATATAAAATAGAAAAGTTCAAAATGAAAAATTTAATGCGAACACTACATAGACACAAAACACATAAATCTAGCACACTGAAAAAAAATAAACTAGCACGTACACATAGTAATAATCCTATAAAAACTAAATATCAACATTACAAATTAGATAATACAATTTTTAAACGTAAGTCTAAGAAGAATACTTAATCACACTAATAACACTAATAACACTAATAACACTTATTACACTAATTACAATACTTTTTAGTTTTTTTTTTATTTTTTTTTTTTATTTTTATCTTTCCAATTAAATTTTCAAATATATATTTATATTAGTATATATCCTCAAAAATAATTTTAAATGCCACCTAAGAATATACCTAAAGGGAAATCTAAAAAGGTAAGAGCTAGTTCTGAAGTTACAAGTCCAACTTTGTTAGATTTGGTAAATACTATATCTAGCAATCGTTCAAAATTATCTAAAATGGATACTAATTTACCTGCTAGATTAATGTCTATATCAATACATCCTAGTAATCAACAACATTTATACCCAAACGAACATATACATACCCATTATCACCCTCAAGACCACAACCACAACCACAACCATGATCATGAACATGAACATGAACATGAACACGACCATTATCATAAACATGAATACGATCATGATTATGAACATGATCAGGATCACAGTCACCAACATAAGTCTAGGTCATTTTCATCTAGTTTTTCCAGCAGTATGCAAATGCATAATGGAAAAGTGCATTCAATTAGTAAAAAAGTAATTAATGATTCAACTAAACCATTTATTCAAGTAAGTGAAGAACACAATGGACAAACTGAAAAATATATTATACCTAGAACTAATAGGCTTCATCTAGGAACACAATTAAAAACTTTTATGAAACAAAAAATGAATAAGAAACCAAAAATAAAATCCAAGAAAAATAAGTCAAAAAAGATAACTAAGACAAAGTAAATTAATTAAGTAAAATTGCGTAATTATTTTCTTAAATAATAATAAAAATATAATAAAAAATATAAGTATCATTTAGTTGTATTCTTATCTATCTATAAATTAGAATATCTAAAATAAAAATAATGTCTGTTAACAAAGTTGTTCTAGTTTCTTTAGCTGTTCTAGGTGTAGTAGCACTTCTCTATATTGTCTATAATCGCAACACACCTGTTGCTACTCGACAATCTAATATGGCACCTATGAATATGCCTATTGAGAATTTCGAGACTCAGGCACCTGCTGACCAGGTCAGTGTATCCTCTGGTATGGGCGAAGCAATGCCTACCCAGGCGTATAATGTTGATGCTAGTGAAAGTATTGGTATGAATTCACAACCTCAAGGTCTAGATCAATCTAACCCCATGACTCTCAATCAACTCCCATCTGAATGTTATCCTAAAGACGTTCTATCTAGTGCTGATCTTCTCCCCCGTGATGCTAACTCCCTATGGGCACAAGTTAACCCTTCTGGACAAGGTTCTCTAGCAGATCAAAACTTTCTAAGCTCAGGATTTCATCAAGGAATTTCCACAGTAGGTTCTAGTCTTCGTAATGCAAATCGCCAACTTCGTAGTGAACCTCTCAACCCCCAAGTAAAAGTTTCACCTTGGCTACAAACTACCATCGAACCTGATATTAACCGACGTCCTCTTGAAATTCAAGGTGATTTGTAAATTACACATAATAAAACCGCAAATCTTCCTTATTTATTTGTATTTTATTAAACTATGAAAATGTTTTTCTAATTCCTAATTTTTCCTAATTTTTCCTAATTGTTTTCAAACTAGTTTCAAATAAATATATATTATAGTATTATCTAATGCCTATGAAATATAAGGAATCGGCTAGTCATGGTTCTAGGGTGCGGTCTCTAGCCCGCCGTGTTTATTCGTTAAAAGCAAAAAAAGAACGTATAATTGGCACTCGTAAATTTCGTAAACAATCTAAAAAACGTATAGCCAGTAATAATATTATAAAATCCCAGGGATTAGATAAAGTATCTAGCATAGTTTTGCCACAATCAAATATTTCTCTAGATAAAACTGAACTTGATAAACTAGAACAATTTGATATCTTACCTGCTAGTAATATCTCTGTGACTGTATCCATACCAGATAAGAAAGAACTATCTGAAATAGATAAACCAATTATTAAAGTGGGTGGTATACAAGTTCCAGAAATAGATATACAGTTAGATACAAAACCTAACACCCCAGGACAAATAACTGGAACAGTTAAATTATTATCACCAAATGCACTAAAAGATGTAATTAGTACTGATGATTATAGAATTGCAATACCTAGTTATAATCGTGCAGATATGATACAAGTTAAAACATTGGCATTATTAAATCGTCATGGTATACCACCTATTAAAATAGATATATTTGTTGCCAATCGAGATCAATATGATTTATATGCTAGCAAAGTTCCTAAATTCTTATATGACCAATTAATCATCGGACATTTAGGACTTAAGAATCAGCGTAATTTCATAAATAATTATTATCCAGAAGGCGAACAAATAGTTCAAATGGATGATGATTTATCTAGAATTGTAGAATTAGTTATACAACCAAGAATAACTAATAAATCTAAATTAAAATCTAATTCTAAAAGTCAACAAAGGATAAGTACAAGAACATTAAAACCAATAACAGATTTAAATGCATTTATAAAGAAAGCATTTAATATTTGCAGGGAACGAGGAATATATTTATGGGGTGTGTATCCTTTGGCAAATTCTCGATTTATGTCCCCACGTATGACAACTGATCTACGATTTATAGTGGGTCCATTTTGGGGAATTATTAATCGCCATCGCCCAGATTTACACCTTACTATAGATGAAAAAGAAAATGCCGAACGCACTTTACAACATTATGTTATTGATCATGCCGTTTTACGATTTAATAATATTGGTATCGAAACCCGATATTATAAAAATAAAGGCGGTATGCAAAATGAAGGCAAAAATAGAAAAGAAGAATCCCTAAAATCTGTTTATTATCTGCATAAAAAATATCCAACACTCACTAAAATCTATCTAGGTAAGAAATCAGGTATACCTGAAATTAAAATGCGTGACCCACAAAAATAACGATTATATTACTTGTGAGATTCGTTAAGAATAGTTGACCATATTTCACGTTGTTTAATTAAGTCAGGTTCTAAACTATACCATTTATCACGTTCTTGAAGAATTGCCCATTTTTGATCTAATGCCCATGGTTCATGATTTTTTTCATTTAATTTTTCTGGTTGCATTTTGTTATTACAGGTATCAAATAGTTCTAGAATTTTATCCACATAAAAATCACGCACAATATATGCAGATGAAGTTGTAGCACTTTTAATTTTTTGTAATTTTCGGGATGGTTCTATATCTAGTTCTATATTTTGTTGTTTATTAGGTAAAACCTTATTTAGTGTTGCTAACATTAATACATTCCATTCAGGATCTACTACATCCAGTTTTTCGAGTGCTGTAGATAGTGTTTTATTGAATATGTCGGGTTCTACAGTTAATTCTGCGTCATCTTCTAAGATTAAAACACGTTTCCATCGTGGTGAATTTAGTTTAATCATATTAAGTGCTAGGATATGAGATTGAATACAGCCTTTATGACCATTTTTTGGAATATATATACCTGAAACTTTATGGATTTTAGATTTATCAACATCAAGTGATTCTAGTTCTTTGATAAGAAGATCTTTACGATCATTGCGATTTTCTAGATTGATATAAATAATTGCATCTAGCTGATTAATACCTTTGTTTTCATTAAAAAAATTTTCTAAAGTTCGATTTATTAGTATTACTGCTAGAATTAAAACAAATATGAAAAATATAATATATTCTAGATTATGATTTATATATCTTAATGTACTTTTTAATAAATTCATTATATAATATGTATATTACTATTTAATATTTAGAAATAATTCCAAAAAGATGCTAGAATTATATTCATATATAATAGCATATAGCAATTTGTGCATTATAATTTTGTATGAAAATTAATAAAAAAATTAGTTATCTATATCATGGTAGGGGTAGTGGTGGGGGTTGGGGTCGTTACAAACAAAAAATTAAAGATAATTTTAGTGCAATTCCTAAGCATTGGCAAACAATAAAAGATGAAACGGCAACTGAAAGAGAAAATTATAAAAAAACAGTTGCTATTACAGCTGCAGGTTTAGGTGGTACAATAGGTACTATATATAATTCAACACTTGGTGCTGTTTATAAATCACCAAGTGCTGTAGGTTTGGGTGCAAAAAGTTTATATCAATCTTATAAATTAAGTAGAGCAAGTAAAGCATTAAAAAAGGAAGCAGGTATTAATCTAGTAAGCAAAGAAAGAAAATTAGCAAGTTTTGAAAACAAGACTAAAAAAATTCAAAATCAGCTTAATGCATTATTAGTACGTGAACAAACAAAATTAAAACAATTAGAAAATAAAGGTATGAATACACAATCAAAACAGGAAAGATATAAAAAATTAAAAGAAAAATTATTAAAAAAAAAAGAAAAAAGTATAAAAGCCACAGATAATTGGGCACAACGACAACAGGAAAAATATGGTATAGGTGGTAA
>Ga0315904_10009334_pt1 | contig 12843 bp, 10 predicted proteins | sample LakEriMetagenome_6_FD_203529 | JGI IMG/M metagenome (GOLD analysis project Ga0315904, IMG submission 203529) | Freshwater fungal communities from buoy surface, Lake Erie, Ohio, United States - Buoy 12 MA120 | ecosystem: Environmental > Aquatic > Freshwater > Lake | place: USA: Lake Erie, Ohio...
TTGACCATCAAAACCCCAATAAATTGGTCCCGTTTCCTTGGCACACGCCCTGCCTATACTGGTTCAAACCAACCTAGCACCCATATGAGCAAAATCATCGGCATCGACCTCGGCACCACCAACTCCTGCATGGCCGTCCTGGAAGCAGGCGAGTCCGTCGTCATCCCCAACTCCGAAGGCGCGCGCACCACGCCCTCGATCGTCGCCTTCACCAAGAACGGCGATACCCTCGTCGGTCAGGCCGCCAAGCGCCAGGCCGTGACCAATCCCAAGAACACCGTCTTCTCCGCCAAGCGCCTCATCGGCCGCAAGTTCGGCGAGGTGAAGGCCATCGCCTCCAAGCTCCCCTACAAGGTGGTCGAGGGCAAGAACGGCGACGCCGCCATCGAGTGCGAAGTCGACGGCAAGCCCCGCGTCTTCACGCCGGAGGAGATCGCCGCCAAGGTGCTCGCCAAGCTGAAGGCCGACGCCGAGGCCTACCTGGGCGAGAAGGTCACGCAGGCCGTCATCACCGTCCCCGCCTACTTCAACGACGCGCAGCGCCAGGCCACCAAGGACGCCGGCACCATCGCCGGCCTCGAGGTGCTCCGCATCGTCAACGAGCCCACCGCGGCCTCTCTGGCCTACGGCCTCGACAAGAAGGGCGACGAGAAGATCGCGGTCTACGACCTCGGCGGCGGCACCTTCGACGTGTCCGTGCTCGAGATCGGCGGCGGCGTCTTCGAGGTCCGCGCGACCAACGGCGACACCGAACTCGGCGGCGACAACTGGGATGAGCGCCTGATCCAGTGGCTCGTCGACGGCTTCCGCGTCGAGCAGGGCATCGACCTCTCCAAGGACCCGATGGCCCGCCAGCGCCTGAAGGAAGAGGCCGAGAAGGCCAAGATCGCCCTTTCGTCCTCCAACTCGGTCGACATCAACCTGCCGTTCATCACGGCCGACGCCTCCGGCCCCAAGCACCTCAACGTCACGCTCACCCGCGCGCAGATGGAGAAGGTCTGCGATGACCTCTCCGAGCGCACGCGCCGTCCGTTCGAGTCCTGCCTCAAGGACGCCGGCCTCAAGATGAGCGAGGTCGATGAGCTCGTGCTCGTCGGCGGCATGACCCGCATGCCCAAGATCATCGAGATCGCCCGCGGCCTCGCCGGCAAGGAGCCCCATAAGGGCGTCAACCCGGACGAAGTCGTCGCGATCGGCGCGGCCATCCAGGCCGGCGTGCTCAAGGGCGACGTCAAGGACGTGCTCCTGCTCGACGTGACCCCGTTGACGCTCTCCATCGAGACCATGGGCGGCGTGGCCACGGCCATGATCGACCGCAACACCACCATCCCGACCAAGAAGTCGCAGGTCTACTCGACCGCGGCCGACAACCAGCCGGCGGTGGACATCGTGATCCTCCAGGGCGAGCGCCCGATGGCGAAGGACAACAAGAAGCTCGGGACGTTCAAGCTGGACGGCATCATGCCGGCCCCGCGCGGCACCCCGCAGATCGAGGTCATCTTCGACATCGACGCCAACGGCATCCTCCACGTCTCGGCCATCGACAAGGGCACGGGCAAGGAGCAGAAGATCTCCATCACCGGCTCCTCGGGCCTCTCCAAGGAGGAGGTCGAGAAGCTCCGCAAGGAAGCCGAGCTGCACGCGGCCGACGACAAGCTCGCCCGCGAGCTCGTCGAGGCCCGCAACCAGCTCGACGCGGTGATCTTCCAGGCCGAGAAGCAGCTCAAGGACAATGGGGACAAGTTCCCCGGCGACACCAAGGCCCGCACCGAAGCCGCCCTCAAGGAAGGCCAGGAACTCCTGAAGAAGGAGGGTGCCACCGCCGAGGAGTTCGAGAAGGCCCGCGAAGCCATCTTCACCCCGCTCGGCGAGGCCGCGCAGGCGATCTACGCCGACGCCGCCAAGCAGGCCGAGGCCAACGCGGGCGCTCCGGGCGCCGGCGCGGGTCCCGCCCCCGAGGGGAAGAAGAAGGCCAAGGACGGCAAGGTGGTTGACGGCGACTTCGAGGTCGTCGACGAGGATAAGAAGTAAGCGCCTGCTCGACGCTCCGGGCTGAAACGGGGTCGGGACCGCGAGGTCCCGGCCCCTTGTGTTTTGGGCCTAAATCCGCTAGCACCGGGCAACCTTCCCCCTACTCGCCTGTCTTCCCACCCATGAACAAGTCCGCCGTCGCCCTCATCCTGCTGTTCATCGTCGGCTGCATCGTCGTCGTCTCCGGCCTCGTCTCCGGCAAGCCGACCGCCGTCGCCCCGGCGCCCGCCGTCGCACCCGTCGCGCCGCCGCCCGAGCCCGTCGCCCGTCCCGTCAAGCGTACCCCGCCCGCGGCGGCCGCCGTTCCCGCCGTCGCCGACAAGGGTGACGCCGCCGCGGTCATGGAGGCCCGCTTCACCGACTTCCGCGAGGAGGGCCGCCGGCTGCGCCAGTTGCTCAGCGAGTCCGACCCCAAGGCCGGCCAGGCTTTCGTGAACGCCTCCCAGAGTCCCGACTACCGGGTCCTGACCGATCGGCGCCATGAGCTCGAGCGCGCCTGGTCGCGAGCCTCCGAGGCGGAGAAGGAGGCGATCCTCGCCGAGATGAACGCGATCCGCGAGCGCACCACCGGCATGGTCATGATGGAACTGGGCAAGCTCAACGCGGCGCCGGCCGCGGCGTCCGCCGTCCCGGTCCCGAAGTCGGAAGCGTCGCAGCGGACGGCCAGCACCCCGGCCGAGGCGACGAAGGCCCCGGCCGCTCCCCCCGTGGTCATCATGTGACCCGGCTTCGGCTCCGTCCCGCCAGTCAACCCTTGCCCCGCAAGGCTCCGTCCATACGCAGGAGGGCGTGAATTCCTCGGAACAACTCTTCCAGCGCGCCCTCGCGATGATCCCGGGTGGCGTCAATTCCCCGGTCCGCGCCTTCCGCTCGGTCGGCGGCACGCCTTTCTTCACCAAATCGGCGAACGGCGCCCGCCTGACCACCGCCGATGGGCAGGAACTCGTCGACTTCGTCCTCACCTGGGGGCCCGCCATCCACGGCCATAACGACCCGGACATCCGCGCGGCCATCCGCGAGGCGCTCGACCGCGGCACCAGCTTCGGCACCCCGAATCCGCTCGAGGTCGAGATGGCCGAGCTCATCCTCGCCTCCGTCCCCGCCGTCAAGAAGGTCCGCATGACCAACAGCGGCACGGAGGCCACGATGTCGGCCATCCGGCTGGCGCGCGGTTTCACCGGCCGCCCCAAGATCGTCAAGTTCTCCGGCTGCTACCACGGCCACGTCGACTCCCTCCTCGTGAAGGCGGGTTCCGGCGCGCTCACGCAGGGCAACCCCGACTCCGCCGGCGTCACGCCCGGCACCGCCGCCGACACGCTCGTCGCGGAGTACAACAACCTCCCGGCCCTCGCGGCCCTCTTCGAGGCCAACGCCGGCCAGGTCGCCGGCCTCATCGTCGAGCCCTTCCCGGCGAACGTCGGCCTGATCCTGCCCGACGCGGGTTTCCTCGCGGGGCTGCGCGAGCTCTGCACGAAGCATGGCGCGGTCCTCATCTTCGATGAGGTCATGACCGGCTTCCGGCTTTCCCTCGCCGGCACCCAGGGGCTCCACGACGTCGTCCCCGACCTGGTCTGCATGGGCAAGATCATCGGCGGCGGCCTCCCGGTCGGCGCCTTCGGCGGCAAGGCCGAAATCATGGACAAGCTCGCCCCGCTCGGCCCCGTCTACCAAGCCGGGACGCTCTCGGGCAATCCGCTGGCCATGGCCGCGGGCCTCGCCTCGGTCCGCAAGCTCAAGGCCCAGGACCCCTACGCGCGGCTCGACGTCCTCGGCCGCCGCGTGCGCGACACGTTGCTCGCGGCCGCGCAGGCCAAGGGCATCCCTCTGCAGGTCCCGCAGGTCGGTTCGATGTTCTCGTTGTTCTTCAACGAGCAGAAGGTCCGTAACTACGACCAGGCCATCGCCTCCAACGGCGACCTTTACCGCAAGGTGTTCCGCACCGCCCTCGACCGGGGCGTGTACCTCGCGCCCTCGCCTTACGAGACCGCCTTCCTTTCGACCGCCCACGAGGGCAAGGACATCGATAAAGCCTGCGAGGTCCTCGACGCCGCCGTGCGCGCCCTCTGACCATGAAACTCGCGTTCATCGGAGCGGGCCGGATGGCCGGGGCCATGGTGCGTGGGCTGCTGCGTTCCGGGGCCTGCGCGCCCGCGGACATCGCCGTGATCGGCGGTGCCGGCGCCACCGCCCAGAAGCTCGCGGCCGAGACGGGGGTGCGCCTGGCCGCCTCCGCCGACGACCTGATGCGTGGGGCCGATGCGGTGGTGGTCGCCTGCAAGCCCCAGGTCTTCCTCAAACTCGACCCTTCATTCGGTCCGCCCGCCGCCGGTAAACTCGTGCTGTCGGTCCTCGCCGGGACGCGGACGGAAAAGCTCGGCGCGTTCTTCCCGGGCGCCCGGGCGCTCGCCCGCGCGATGCCCAACACCCCGGGAGCGGTGGGCCAGGGTATCACCGCCCTCTGCTCCGCGCAGACGCTGTCGCCGGCCGATGCCGCGACGGTGCAGGCGATCCTCGCCGGGCTCGGCGCCGTCGTGGAGGTGCCCGAATCGATGTTCGACGCCGTCACCGCGGTCTCCGGCAGCGGCCCCGGTTTCTTCTTCGAATACGTCGCCGCCTACGAGCAGGCCGCCGTCGGCCTGGGCTTCACGCCGGAACAGGCCAAGTGGCTCGTCCGCCAGACTTTCGCCGGCTCGCTGGCGTTGCTGTCCGCCACGGGCGAGACTCCCGAGGCCCTGCGCAATCAGGTCACCTCGCCGGGTGGGACGACGCGTGCCGGCCTCGACGCGCTCGAAGCCGGGAAGTTCCGCGAGGTCGTCGCCTCGGCCTTGCTTGCCGCCCGTCGGCGGGGCGAAGAGCTGGGGAAGGCTTAGATCAAGGACCTGGGCTAGGGAGCTGCCCGCCCGAGGGTCACCAAGTCTGCTCGATGGCGATCGGGCCTTCGAGCGGCAGGCGCACGAAGGAGCGGCCCGCGAAGCTGGGTTCACCGTCGAAGCCGTTCAGGGGACGGTGCTTCTCGCGCGTCCCGAGCAGGCGGAGGTTGGTCTTCGAGGTGATCGCGAGGTCGAAATGCAGGAAGCCCCACGCATCGTAGCGCTGGTCCTTCCAGGAAGGGCAGTAGGCCTCGACGACGATCTTGCCGTCGACGATCTGGTAACGGCCCGCGTACCACTTGCCGACCTCGAGCTTGAGGAGCACCGTGTTCATCAGCGACGCGGCGGGCGATTCGACGACCCCGCCGGCGTAGCTCGCGTTCGTCAGCACCCGTCCGTCCGGCAGGAAGAGGAACGCTAGCCGCTTCTCGGCCGGCGCGTTGCCCAGCGGCGGCCGGGGCTGCGAGATGTAGAGCCGCGGTTCATCGGCCGTCGCTTCCCCGGGGGCGGGGGCCGCGATCGACCAAAGCCCCGCGGGCGGCAGGGTGAGGCCTCTTTCCGTCGGGGTGGGAGTGGAGCCGCAACCGACCAGGAAGGTCGCGAGGGAGGCGAGCAGGACGAGGCGCATACCCGGCGGACGATGCCCGTCCGCCGGCTTTTGACTACTCTTATCAGCGATTCCAGGGGGCGCGGGCCAGCAGCAGACCCATGCCGCACCAGTCCGTGACGCCGGCGAAGACCAGGCCGGCGCCGATGAAGCCGCTGAGACCGTAGAAACCGGGGTGGACGAAGGTGCCCAGGAGGACGCCGGTGAAGACCATCGCGCCCGCAGCGATGCGGACCTGACGTTCGACCGAGATCATCCCGCCTGCCTCCTGCTCCATCGGTAGGCCGGCCTGCCGGCAGGCGTTCGTGCCGCCCTGGACGACGAGCGTCCGGAGGCCGCTCGCGGCGAGTTGCTTGGCCGCCGTGCGGGCCCGGCCGCCCGAGGCGCACAGGAGCAGCAGGGCCTTCGGGTCGCGGCCGGCGAGGAGCGCGCGGACGTTCGCAGCCGTGACCTGCTCGAGGGGCAGGTTGATGGCCCCGCGGACTCGGCTGGAGCGGAATTCGGCGGGGGAGCGAACATCAAGCAGCAGCGCACCCGCGCCGGCCTCGGCCAGGACGTTCAGGGGGTGCAGCTCGTCGTGGCGGTCGGGGGCGAGCGTCCCGGGGGCGCCGCAGGCTTTGACCGTTCCGCAGGCGGCGGCCGCCGCCTCGAACGTCGCGGGCCGATGGAGGGCGAGGTCGCGGACATAGGTGGCGCCGCTGACGTTGTGGGCGTCGAAGCCATGTTCGCGGAGGAGACGCGTGCCGACGTGGGCTCGCAGGCCGCTGTGGCAGACGACGGCCGTGGGCTTGGACCGATCGAGTTCACCCAGCCGCGCCCGCAGGTCGTTCAGCGGGATGGGGTGGGCGTGCGGGGCGCCGAGGAGGGCGAGTTCGGCGCGTTCATCGGCGTCGCGTAGGTCGATCACCTGGTAACCGGTCAGGTCGGCGTCGGGCGGGATGATCGGGGCGAGCCCGTCCAGGTCGTTCATCGCCGCGAAGGCGGCCATGTGCAGTGGATCCTTGGCGGAACCGAAGGGCGGGGCGTAGGCGAGGTCGACCTGCGCCAGGTCGCGCACGGTGCCGCCGAAGTGCAGGAACGAGGCGACCACGTCCAGGCGCTTGTCGATGCCGGCCGCGCCGACGGCCTGGGCGCCGAGGATGCGCCCCGTGCCGGCTTCGTAGACGAGCTTGAGCGTGAGGGACTTGGCGCCCGGGTAGTAGCCGGCGTGGTGGTTGGCGGTGATGTGCACGGCCCGCGCCGCGAGTCCGCGCTTGCGGGCGGACTTCAGCGAGTCCCCGGCGATCCCCGCCCCGAGCCCGAAGACCTTGATGATCGCAGTTCCCCAAGCGGAAGGGGCCGGGGCGGATTTTCCGGTCGCGGCGTGTTCGCCGACCAGGCGGCCCGTGCGGTTGGCGATGCCCGCGAGCGGCACGCGTCCGCGGAGGCCGGTGGGGCCGAGCCGGTATTCCGCGGCGTCGCCGACCGCGTAGATGTCGTGGTCGGCGGTACGCTGGTACTCGTCGGTCAGGATGCCGCCCGCGGGGCCCACGCCGAGGCCGGCGGCGACGGCGAGCTGGTTGGAGGGACGGACGCCCAGGCCGAGGATGACTAGGTCGGCGTCGACCGTGACGCCGTTCTCGAGCACCACGCCCGTGGCCGCGCCCGCGGACTCGCGGATGGCCTTGAAGCCGGAGCCCGAAATCAGGCGGACGCCGTGGCGGAGGAGTTCGCGACGGAGGGGTTCCGCCATCTCGGCGTCGAGGGGCGGGAGGACCTGCCCGATTTTCTCGATCAGGGTCACGTCGAGGCCGCGCTCCTTGAGCTGTTCGGCGACTTCGAGGCCGATGAAGCCCGCGCCGACCACGGCGACCTGCTTGACCGAAGGCAGCTGGGCCAGGATGCGGTCCATATCCTCGATGTTGCGGAGCGAATGGACGCCGCGGGCGCGGACGCCGGGCACGTCGGGGATGAGCGGGGCCGCGCCGGGGGCAAGGATCAGCTTGTCGTAGGATTCCTCGTAGTCCGTGCCCGCGACGTGGTCGCGGATGCGGACGGTCTTCCTGGCGCGGTCGATCGCCAGGGCCTCATGGCGGACGCGGACTTCGATGTTGAAGCGCTTCTTGAACAGTTCGGGCTTGGCGACGAGCAGCTTGGCGCGGTCTTGGATGAAGCCACCGAGGTGGTAGGGGAGTCCGCAGTTGGCGAAGGAGACGTAGGCGTCCTTCTCCAGCATGATGATGCGGGCTTGCTCGTTCATGCGGCGGGCGCGGGTCGCGGCCGAGGCGCCGCCGGCGACGCCGCCGACGATGAGGATCTTGGGGGAAGGGGTCATGGGATTATTTCGCGAAGTGGGAGCGGATGCAGCCGAGGATCGTCAGGCAGCCCGCATGGGCCACGCGGTAGCGGGCGACGCGGCCCGCGCGGTCGGCGGCCACGAGGCCGTGGGCGCGCAGGCGCATGAGGTGCTGGCTCACGGTCGCCTGCGGGCGGCGGAGGCGCGAGGTGAGTTCGGACACGTCAAGCGGACCCTGTTCCAGGGCTTCGACGATGCGGAGCCGGTCGGGGTGCGAAAGCGTGCGGAGGGCCGCGGCGCAGTGCTTCAGGATCTTCGGGTCGAGCGGGACTGCTTTTAACATATTCAAAAGTTTGAATGTATTTAGCCGGGGTGGCAAGAGGGAAAAGGGGTGGCGGTTAGCGGTTGGCGGTTGGGGGGGAACGAGGACCGGAGGGCACGAGGACACGAGTATCCAAGACGATGCTCCCGTCGCTTGCCACCCGTCATCCTGGAATGGCTGCGCTCGGGCGGCACGTGGTGCTGCCCCTACTTCCGGAGCCTACGCCTTCGCTTCGGCCTTCCGAACAAGGGCGAAGATGCCCAGGGCCATCGCCACCAAACCGGCGTAACAGGCCCACTCCGGCAGGCCGAGGAGCTCGGGGAGGCGGAGTTTGCCGTAGGCGCCGACCGGCAGGAGGTTCGCGGCGATCCAGTCGAAGCTCAGGGCGTAGGCGATGCCCCCGACGAGCATGCCGCCGAGGCCGGCCAGGGCATCTAGCCGGCCGGTCGCGAGGGCGGCGAGGCCGGTGCCCGGGCAGTAGCCGTAGAGGACCATGCCGACCCCGAAGATCGCCGCCCCGAGCCCGACCGCCAGGAGGTTCAGCGGCTTGATGTGGAACTGGGCCAAGTCCTGGCCATGGAGGATCGCGATACCGACCCCGCCGACGGCGATGGCGGTCAGCATGACCTTGAGCACCGTGAAGTCGCGGAATTGGAACAGGCGGACGATCACGTCGAAGTCGGTCAGGCCGCCGCGGTGCAGCAGGAAGCCGAATAGCGCTCCGAAAAGGACGGCGGCGCCGAGGAGTTCGGGGCCGGTGAGGAAGGCGAGGGGGAGGATCATGGCGTTTGTTTCGACGGCTTCAGGCTTGGGTGGACCGGCCGTAGAGCAGCCGTGCGGTGAGGATGCCCGAGGCGAACATCACGATGAAGAAGAGCCAGCCGCTCACGGCGAGCTGCAGGCAGCCGCTGATGCCGTGGCCGCTGGTGCACCCGTCGGCGAGGCGCGCCCCGTAAAGCGCGAGGAAGCCGCCCACGAAGGCCGCGACCAGCCGCTTGGGCTTCGAGGTCCCGAAGCGGGCGTTCCAGACCGAGGAGTCGAGGGTGAATCGGAAGGCGCCCCCGAGCACGGCGCTCACGAAGGCCCCCAGCATCGTGCCGACGAGGAAGAGGGTGCTGTAATCCCAGGCTGGGATGGCCGATTTGGCCCAATAGGTGTTTTGCGCCACGCTCTCGGCGCCGAGGAACGGCACGGCGCAGGCCCCGGCCGCTTGCGCGAGGCCGGTCGACATCCCGAGCGGCTTATTGGCGAGCGAGAACGTGAGCACGCTGAGCAGACCGATGAGCGCACCGACGAGGTAAGGGTTCCAGCGGGGGGTCTTCATGGGGTCGGGGAAGGATGGAGGATGAGGGGGCGGGGATGAAGGATTAATTTAGCGGTTGGCGGTGAGCGGGTGGCGGTTGGGAAGCCGAAGAGGCAAGGGGAGGCCGGAACGGAAAATTGATCCCCAGCCAATGATCCGGTCTCCGGTTTCCCTTTGAGTTCTCCGTGTGTCTCCCGCCGCCCGAGAACGTGAACTCAAGTGCAGCGCGCGGTGCTGCCCCTGCATCGATGCAGCTAGGTCGTGATGCGGTCCCGGCCCTGCCTGATGCCTCTCATCGATCCAGCCCTCGATTCAGCACTCAATGCAGCCATCGACTCAGCCATCGACGCTGGCCAGGGGCTCAGCCCAACCGATTGGCCGCGCTCACGAGGGCCTTGAGGCCGGCGAGCTCGATGTTGGCGTCGACGCCGCAGCCCCAGACGGTGCGGCCGTCCTTGGACTGCAGGCTGACGTACGCGGCGGCGGCCGACTCGGAGCCGGCGGTCAGCGCGTGCGAGCGGTAGTCCTTGAGGGTGAAGTTGGCCCAGCCCTTGGATTCCAAGGCATGCACGAGGGCGCTGATCGGGCCATTGCCTTCCCCGGTGAGGGTGAGGACCTGGCCTGCGCGCCGGACCTCGGCTTGGCAGGTGAAGGATTGCGGCCCGTTCTGCTTGGAGGCGAAGGCCACGAGCTCGAGGGGCGAGGCGACGTTGACGAAGTGGGTCCGGAAGCACTCGTGGATCTCCTTCGGGGAAAGTTCCTTGCCCAGGGAATCCGCGTGCTTGCCGATGAGGTTGCCGACCTCGGGGTGCATGAGCTTGGGCAGGTCGAAGCCGAACTCGCGGTCCAGCACGTAGGCGACGCCGCCCTTGCCGCTCTGCGAGTTGATGCGGATGATGGCCTCGTAGGAACGGCCGATGTCCATCGGGTCGATGGTGAGGTAGGGGACGTCCCAGAGGGCGTCGTGGCCGATCTTCCCGCGCCGGTCCATGCCCTTCTTGATCGCGTCCTGGTGGGAGCCGGAGAAGGCCGTGAAGACGAGGTCGCCGCCGTACGGGTGGCGGTCGTGCACGCTCATGCGGGTCACGCGCTCGTAGACCTCGCGGATGCGCCCGAGGTCGCGGAAATCGAGGTGCGGGTCGATGCCGTGCGAGTACATGTTCAGCGCGACGGTCACGATGTCGAGGTTGCCGGTCCGTTCGCCGTTGCCGAAGAGCGTGCCTTCGACGCGGTCCGCGCCGGCCATGAGGCCGAGTTCGGTGGCGGCGACCCCGGTGCCGCGGTCGTTGTGCGTGTGCAGGGAGACGATCGCCATGGAGCGGTCGCTCAGGTGGCGGCAGAACCACTCGATCTGGTCGGCGTGCGTGTTCGGCGTGCCGGCTTCGACGGTGAGGGGCAGGTTCAGGATGATCGGCCTCTTCGCCGAGGCCCCCCAGGCCTTGGCCACGGCCTCGCAGACCGCGAGGGCGTAGTCGGGCTCGGTGAGCACGAAGGTCTCGGGGCTGAACTCCAGCTGCCACTGGGTGTCCGGCAGGGCGTCGGTGAGCTCGCGGATGAGCTTTGCGCCGGTGACCGCCATCTCGAGGACCTGCTCCTTGGACAGGCCGAAGACGATCTCGCGCTGCGCGGGGTTGGTCGGCGTGTAGAGGTGGACGATCGCGCGACGGGCGCCCTTGAGGGAGTCGATCGTGCGGCGGATGAGGTGCTCGCGGGCCTGGACGAGCACCTGTACGGAGACGTCGTCGGGGATGAGCTTCCGTTCGATCAGCTCGCGGGTGAAGTTGAACTCGGTATCGGAGGCCGACGGGAAGCCGATCTCGATCTCCTTGAAGCCGATGCGGCAGAGTTCCTGGAAGAGCTCGTGCTTCTCCGCCACGTTCATGGGGATGGCCAGCGCCTGGTTGCCGTCGCGGAGGTCGACCGAGCACCAGCGCGGGGCGCGCTCGATGCGGGCGTCGGGCCAGCGGCGGTCGGGGAGACGGACGGTCTCGAACGGGCGGTACTTCTTCCGGGGCGATTCCATGCGGGGCGAAGGGGAGAGGGTGGGAAAGGGTGGGTAGGGTGGCGAGCGTGGTTTGACCCCCTGAAAGCAAAAAGCCCGCCCGGAAGTCCGGGCGGGCTTTTTCGCAAGGGAGCGAGACCCGGACTTAGGCGTCAGGCTTGGTCTTCGGAAGCTTGGTCACGCGCTTCAGGTCCTTGACCGTGCCGCGCTTCTTGAGCAGTTCCACGCGTTCGAAACGCTTGAGGACGTTGCGCTTGGCGCCGGAGGAGGAGGCGCTGGCTTTGAAACTGTTGTGCTGGGTCATGGCCGTAAGGTGGGTGAGGTTTTGAGCAAAGGCGGGCGAACCCCGGGGGCAAGGGGAAAAAGACGGGAAATCCGTCTTTTAACCCGCCCTTTCGGGGGTAGCCGGGCCGGGGGCCTCAGGCCAGGATACCTTTGACCGCCTTGCCGTGCACGTCGGTCAGGCGGAATTGGCGGCCCTGGTAGCGGTAGGTCAGCGCCTCGTGGTTGATCCCGCAGAGGTGGAGCAGGGTCGCCTGCATGTCGTGGATGTGCACCGAATCCTTCGCCACGTTCCAGCCGAAGTCGTCGGTCTCGCCGTAGACATGCCCCTTCTTCACGCCGCCGCCGGCCAGCCACCAGCTGTAGGCCCGGCCGAAATGGTCGCGTCCCTTGTAGCCTTGCCCCTGCTGGTTCTGGCCGAACGGCGTGCGGCCGAACTCCCCGCCCCAGATGACGAGCGTGTCGTCGAGCAGGCCGCGTTGCTTGAGGTCCTTGACGAGGGCGGCGCTCGGCTGGTCCGTGTCGCGGCACTGCATCTCGAGCTGCGTGAAGAGGTTGTTGTGCTGGTCCCAGCCCGCGTGCATGAGCTGCGTGAAGCGCACGCCGCGTTCGGCCAGCCGGCGGGCGATCAGGCAGTTGTTGGCGAACGTCCCCGGCGTGAGCACGTCGGGGCCGTACATCTCGAGCACCGCCTTCGGCTCGTTGCGGAAGTCCAGCAGGTCGGGCACGGAGGCCTGCATGCGGAACGCCATCTCGTACTGCGAGATCCGCGTGTCGATCTCGGGGTCGCCGGCCCAGCCGAAGTGCTCGCGGTTGAGGGCCTGGAGGTCGTCGAGCATCGTGCGGCGCGCCGCGCGGTCCACGCCCGCGGGGTTGGCCACGTAGGGCACCGGTTCGCCGACGCCGCGGAAGCGGACGCCCTGATGCTTGCCGGGCAGGAAGCCGTTGCTCCAATAGTGCTCGAAGAACAGCTGGCCGCAGGTCTTGGTCTTGTCGGAGGACGTCATGACCACGTAGGCGGGCAGGTCCTGGTTCATCGTGCCGAGGCCGTAGGCGAGCCAGGCGCCGACCGCGGGGCGACCCGGGATCTGCGAACCGGTCATGAAGAAGGTCACGCCCGGGGCGTGGTTGACGGCCTCCGTATTCATGGA
>Ga0315904_10009336_pt1 | contig 12843 bp, 11 predicted proteins | sample LakEriMetagenome_6_FD_203529 | JGI IMG/M metagenome (GOLD analysis project Ga0315904, IMG submission 203529) | Freshwater fungal communities from buoy surface, Lake Erie, Ohio, United States - Buoy 12 MA120 | ecosystem: Environmental > Aquatic > Freshwater > Lake | place: USA: Lake Erie, Ohio...
CCGGGGCCGGCGCCGGGCACCGCGGTGAGGTCGGCGGCCCACGCCTCCTGCGGCCGGCCGAACACCGGGCTGGCCACGAAGTGCTGGCCGGCACCGGCGTGGCTGGCCGCGAGCGAGCCGGCCAGCGCCACGCTGATGGTGCCCAGGCACAGGTGCACTGCGCCAGGGGCCAGCCTCGCGCGCAGCCCTTCGGGCGCGCGCACCAGCGCCTCGAGCGCAGGGTCGTCGGGCAGCAGGCTGACGGCCACCTGCGCGTGCGCCATCGCCTGAGCGGGTTCGGCGATGACCAGACCGTGGCTGACGGCCAGCGCGCAACGCGCGGAATCGGGGTCGTGCGCAACCACGTCGAGCCCGGCGCGGGCGACGGCCGCGGCCACCGGCAGACCGAGTTCGCCCAGACCGAACACCGCCACGCGCAGCGCGGCGGTGTTCGCAGGCGGATCGATGCGCGGCGCAACGCCGGGCGACGCTGCTCCAGCAGGAAGGGGCATGGCTGAAGTGCGGTCAGGCCGCGGTGGTGCTGACCGGGCGGCCGGCGCCATCCTGCGGCGAATCCATCGGCGGCGGCACCGGCCGCAGCTCCACCTCGTCGTAGGCCTCGAGCGCAGGCAGCAGCGCATCGGCCTGCTCGGCCATGAGGGCCGCGGTGATGCCGCCCACCAGGCGCGGAATCGCGTACTTGTGGCCGCTCGCCGACGTGGTGTGCGGCCCCATGCTCACCACCGACGAGAAGTTGAAGGCGCGCACGCGGCGCACCCAGTCGCTGCCTTCGTTCAGCGGCAGGTATTCGAAGCCGGCGCCCAGATAAGGGTACTCGCCCAGCGTCTCGCTGGCCTCGCCCGCGGGCGGCGTGAACACGTGCCGCCAGCGCCTGACCACCGGGCCCAGCCGGCGCAGCTCGGGGCGCGCGTCGTAGTCGACCACCGAGCCGGTGGCGCAGATCACATGGTCGAAGGTCAGGCGCGCGCGCGGCGTGCGCACCCACACCTGCGCGCCATCGTCGTTCACCTCGAGCCAGGGTGAGCCGGCGTGCACCCGGAAGCCGGGGTGGCGGTGGGCGCGATCCCAGCCGTTCTGCGTGGGCGGCTGGTCGTGCACCTCGAAGAACCGGTTGGTGCGCCAGCGGGTGAGGTCGGGCAGCTCGTGGAAGTGCTTCAGGAAGCCGGCGAACTCCAGGCGCCGGTGCGGGTTGATGGTGGGAATGTGCTCGCGACGAAAACACAGGTCGACCGAGGCCGCGCCGTGATCGAGCGCCACGCAGGCGTTGTCGAAGGCCGATGCGCCGTGACCCAGGATGCCCACCCGCTTGCCGGCCAGCTTCGCGAAGTCGATGGCTTCGTTGGAGTGGTTCAGGCGCTGCGGGGCCACCGCCGCCGCGATCGCCGGGGGCACCTGCCAGCAGCCCGCGCCATCGTAGCCGCTGGCCAGCACCACCTGGCGGGCGAGCACCTTGCGGGTCTGAACGCCGGCGCCAACGCGCAGCGTGAGCGCCACCAGGTCTTCCTCGGGCGCGAGATCGGTGCAGGCGGTGTCGTTGCAGACCTCGATGCCGGCGGCATCGCGGAACCAGCGCAGGAACGCCATCCAGCGCGGCCGCTCGATGCGCTCGATGGCCGCCCAGTCGGCCTCGCCGAAGGCGGCGCGATAGAACGAGGGGGCAGCCAGCGCCGGAACGCCGCCTTCGATGCCCACCGTGGCCTTGGGCGTGCGCAGGTGGGTCATGCGGGCGAAGGTTTCCCACACGCCCTCGCGCCCCGGCGGCTGAGCATCGATGACCAGCACGTTGGCCACGCCGTCGCGGCGCAGCGCGAGCGCCGTCCCGAGGCCGGCCTGGCCGGCGCCGATGATCACCACGTCGTGCACCGGCAGGCCGCTGGCGTGCACGATCGGGCGGACCCAGTCGCGGCCGGGATAGGAGAGCAGCGCGAGCTGCTCGCGCACCTGACGGCGCAGCGCATCGAGGGCGGGGGAGGAAGGATCGGTCACGCGGGACTCCGAGATAGGGCGAGCTGATCGAGGACGAAGGCGCGCAGGCCCGAGGCCGCGCGATTGAATTCGAGGGCGGCATCGAAGTGCGCCGCCGCGGCGATGCCCAGCCAGCGCGCGGGCTGGTGCGCCTGCAGCGCCCAGTGCAGCGCGCGCGACTGGCGCACGAACTCCACCGTCTCGTCGGCGCCCACCGCCACCAGGGTGGGTGGCAAGGCAAGCTGGCGCCCGGCGGCCTGCGCCTGCTCGAGCACCACCAGCGGGCTCGCCTCGCGGGCCTCGTCCGCGCCCAGCGCCAGCGCCTGCTGCTGCGGGCTCAGACGCAGCGGCTCGAGGTCGTACATGCCGCCCAGCAGGAGCAGGCCGCGCAGCCGGCCCACCCACGCCGGTGCGGCCAGCCCGGCGCAAGGCAGCAGGCTGGCGAGCGCGAGGTGCGCGCCGGAGGAGTGGCCTGCCAGCACCAGCGCATCCGGGTCGATGCCCAGGGCGTCGGCCTGATCGATGACCCGGGCGATGGCCTGCGCGACGGCGTCGATCATGGCCGGCAGACGCACCTGCGAGAGCGGTGGGAAGTTGAGCCCGACGAAGGCGATGCCATCACGCACACAAGCCCGTGCCCAGAAGGCGGTCTGGCGGCTGGTGTTCAGCTGCCAGCGCCCGCCGTGCACGAAGAGCAGCGCCGGCACCGGCCCGCTGGCGCCTGCCGGGCGCACGAGGTCGACCCAGTCGTGCTCGCCAGTGCCCAGGCTGCACCGGCCGGCCGCGAGGTCGGCAGCGGCGAAGACCTCGGCACTGGTGGCCTGCAGCGTCTTCAGGTCGGCCTGATTGCGCGGCGGTCGATTGTTGTCGTACCACTCGCCCAGCACCGCGGGGTCGGTGCTGCCGGGGTAACGGTAGGGATTCTCGGTGGTGGCCGCGCTCATGGGCTGTCTTCGACGCAAGTCCCGTGCCATCGAGCCGGAAGGGGAATTCCATGGCATGGCTCTTGCGTGACGCATCCCACTGACCTACCCGCCCTGGCCGACCATGACCGATGCCCACGCCACGTCCGAACTCGCCGCGCTGAAGGCGCGCATCACCCACGACCTGGCCTGTCTGTCGTACCCGGCCAAGGCCTGGGTGCGGCCGGCAGCAGCCGGGCCCGACGTGCTCAACTGCGCGATCGTGGGCGGCGGCCAGTTCGGCCAGAGCCTCGCCTTCGGCCTGCAGCGCGAACGGGTCGACCAGGTGGTGGTCTTCGATGCCCATCCGCCGGGGCTGGCGGGTCCGTGGATGACCTTCGCGCGGATGATCATGCTGCGCACACCCAAGGACCTCACCGGCCCGGATCTCGGCATCGGCAGCCTCACCTTCCGCGCCTTCTACGAGGCGATGCACGGCCCTGAGGGCTGGGAGCGGCTGTTCCGGATCTCGCGGCCCGACTGGCAGGCCTACCTCAACTGGCACCGCGAGGTCACCGGCATCGATGTGCGACCGGCCTCCCGCGTGACCCGGATCGCGCCCCGCGACGACGGCCTGTTCGAACTCGACGTGCAGGCCGAGGCGACCACCCGCACCTGGCTGGCGCGCACGGTGGTGCTGGCCACCGGGGCCGAGGGCAGCGGCTCGCGCGTGGTGCCCGATTTCATCCGCGACGCGCTGCCCGCCGAGCGCTGGGCCCACACCAACGACCCCATCGACTTCAGCCGTCTCGCGGGCAAACGGGTGGGCATCCTGGGCGCGGGCGCGTCGTCCTTCGACAATGCCGCCGCGGCACTCGAGGCCGGCGCCGTCAGCGCCGAACTGTGCTTTCGCCGACCCAGCCTGCCGCTGTCCAATCCGCGCCGCTGGATGGAGTTCGCGGGCTTTCTCGCGCACTACCCCGAGCTGCCCGACGTGCAGCGCTGGCGCTACCTCAAGCGCCTCTACGACATCAGCCAGCCGCCGCCCGAGCCGACCTTCAGGCGCGCGGTGGAGATGCCGGGCTTCCGGATGCGGGCGGCCACGCCCTGGGTGTCCGTCAGGCTCGCGGGCGATGCCGTGCAGGTGACCACCCCTGCGGGCCCCCTGGAGTACGACTTTCTGATCGCGGGCACGGGCATCTCGGTGAACCTGCGCGAGCGGCCCGAGCTCGCGGCGCTGCTGCCCGGCATTGCGCTGTGGGGCGATCGCTTCCAGCCACCCCCGGGCGAAGCCGATCCCCGGCTTGCCGCTTTCCCCTATCTCGACCGCTGGGGCGCCTTCACCGAGCGCACGCCGGGCAGCGCCCCGTGGGCCTCGCGCCTGTTCGCGATCTTTCGCGGCGCCACGCTCAGCCTGGGGCCGAGCTCGGCGTCCAACAGCAACATCCGCTACACCGCCCCGCGCATCATCTCGGGCATCACCCGCCAGCTGTTCCTGAGCGACGCCGACCGGGTGTTCGACGAGTTCATGGCGCAGGAGCACCACGAACTGGCGCCCACCGCTGTGGCCCGGGCCGGTGCGGTGGCCGCGGGCTGAAACGGCTCAGGGCACGATGCCGGGCGCAAGCCCGGCGACGTGCCGGGCAATCTCGCCGGGGTGGGTGATCCAGACCTCGTCGCGGTGGGCTGCCAGATGGGCCAGGAAGCGCCGGAAGGGCCGCAGCCGGAAGGCGTGACCGATCAGGTAGGGATGCAGGCTGAGGTTGAAGACCAGCGGCCGGCGGCGCGCGGTGTGCAGCATCTCGTCGAAGCCGTCGAACAAGGTTTCGACCCACGCGCGCGGCGCCTGCTTGGCGCCGTGCAGCGCGGCGATGTCGTTGGTCGGTCGGGCATAGGGCACCGCAAGCAGGCGCCCCGACTCGGTGCGCAGCCAGATCGGCTGGTCGTCGCAGGGCCAGTCGAGCACGTAGCGAAAGCCGGCTTCGGCCAGCAGCTCGGGCGTGACGGGACTTTCATTGACCCATGGGCCGAGCCAGCCCGCCGGAGGTGCGCCCTCCTCGGCGCCGATGCGCGCTGCGCACTGGCGCACCATCTCGGCCTCCTCATGCCTGCTCATGTCGCACTGCCGCTCGGCATTGGTGCGGCCGTGCCCCACCACTTCGTCGCCGCGCGCGCGCACCGCCCGGGCGATGGCGGGGTGCAGATCGTAGATGGCGGTGTTCATGAGCGCCGCCGCCGGCAGGCGGTATTCGTCGAGCGCCTCGAAGAGGTTCCACACCCCCACCCGGTTGCCCCAGTCGCGCCAGGCGTGGTTGACGATGTCGGGTTCGGGCTGGCGCGGATTGAGATCAGGGCCCAGACCTTCGCCGAACGGGAAGGCCTCGAGGTTGACGGCGATGTAGACCGCCAGGCGGCGGCCGCCCGGCCAGTCGTAGACCGGCCGCTCGACGATGGGGGAGTCGTCGTAGCGGCCGTGTCGGCGCAAGGGTGCTGCGCCGATCGGCGCGCCGCTCATGCCGCGAACCGGAAGGCCAGGCCGAAGCGCTGGTCGAGCAGGCAGTTGTGGTGATCGACCTGATTGGTGTCGGCAAGCTCCAGGTTGAAGAAGTCCTGGGTGGGCGCATCGAAGAACGGCCCGACGTGCCAGGTGGCACGGTGCAGGCACACCGCCACGTTGCCCGGCACCCGGAAGGCGCGGATCGCCGAGGGGTCGGCATCGCCTTCGGGATTGTCGGGATCGTGGGGCGGGGCGACCGCAAGCAGCCAGGGCTGCCCGCCCACCGCCGCGAGCACCTGCGTGACCGAAAGGTGTCGCGTGATGTGCCGGAACTGCTTTTCCTTGCGACGCAGGCGCATCACGTAGAAGCGCGGCGTGCCGCGCCCGAGTTCGAGCATGGCCTCATCGGGGCCGAAGGGCTTGCCGTCCTCGGCAGCCTCGATCAGCGTGCCAAAGGGTGCGAAGGCCTGCTGGCTGATCGGCTCGACCGGCAGGTCGGTCACCCGCAGGTCGGCGGGAAGGGTATCGGAAGCTTGGATGGACATGATCGGGGCTGCTCTCGGCGCGCAGGGCGCTCAGTTGCGGCGCGGGGCGATCAAGGCCGGCACCTGCCGCTCGGCGCGCGGGGGCAGGAATGCCTCGGTGTAGACGTCGTCGACCTTGGGCTTGTTGGTGTACTTGAAGGACTCGCCGATCTGGTCGATCGAACGGCCCAGACGGGCGAGATCGACATGGCCGATGCCGTTGGCCCTGACCTCGGGCGTGAGCAGGTTGTCGTTGAGGAACATGCCCAGGCGCATGCGTTCGCCAGCCTCGTTGAGCACCGAGTTGCGCCGCATCGCGGCGGCGATGCCCTCGGCCGGGTTGGCGGCCACATCGAGAAAGCCGCGGATGCTCGCGCGGATGAAGCGGCGCACGGCATCGGGGTTGTCGCGCATGAAGGCGGGGCTGACCAGCAGCGCGTTGCCGTAGTGCTCCAGACCGGCGTCCTTCATGTACATCACCGAGATTTCCTCGGGCTTGAAGCCTCCCATGAGCAGGTTGGCCGCGTTGTAGCCGAAGGCGGTGATCGCATCGACCTTGCCCTGCATCAGCATCGGCTCGCGCAGCGGAAAGCCCACGTTCTCGATCTTGACCTTCGAGGTGTCGATCCCGGCGACCCGGACGAAAGCGGCCCAGTTCGCGAAGGCGCCGTCGGCTGCAGGCGCGCCAAGCAGTCGGCCTTCGAGATCCTTCGGCTTGGTGATGCCGGTCTTGCGCAGCGAGATGATCGAGAACGGCGGCGAGCTCATCAGCACGAACGTCGCCTTGATCGGCGGGTTGGCCGGGTTGTCGCGGAAGCGGATCAGCGAATTGATGTCGGCCATCGCCATCTGGTAGGCGCCGCTGGCGACCCGGTTGATGCCATCGACCGACCCGGCGCCGGGATCCATCGAGACATCGAGGCCCTCGGCCTTGTAGTAACCCTTGTCGATGGCGACCATGAAGCCGCTGTTGGGCGACTCGAAACGCCAGTCGAGGGAGAACTTGATCGGTGTCTGGGCCGACGCCTGCGAAGCAAGCGCGAGGACACATGCCGCGACAGCGGCCATCAGGCGAAAGCGCATCGACATTTCCTTGTGATGAGGAGAGGCTGGGTGATCAACACCGATCTCCCAAGCAAGTCGCATACCAGCATCGCGATGCGCGACCGACGGCGGGCATGCTTGTTGCTTCGATGGAGGGGCTGACTCAACCACAACCGAGCCCCCATGCCCCGCCTTCCCTCCTCCGTGGTCTGGCCCGTCCTGTTCACCCTGGCGCTGTTCGGTCTCTGGGAGGCGTGCTGTCGTGCCTTCGCTGTTCCGCCGACCTTCCTGCCGTCGCCACTGCTGGTTCTGAAGGCGATGGCCAGCTACCGCGCCACGCTGGCCGAAAACGCGTTTGTCACTCTCTGGACCACCCTGGCGGGCTTCGGCATCGCCACCGTCATCGGTCTGCTGCTCGGCGTGTTCATCGGCGCGAGCAAGCCGATCTACGAAGGCCTCTACCCGGTGATGGTCGGCTTCAACTCGGTGCCCAAGGTCGCGATCGTGCCGGTACTGGTGCTCTGGTTCGGGGTGGGTGCCCTGCCGGCGGTGCTCACCGCCTTTCTGATCTCCTTCTTCCCGATCGTGGTCAACGTGGCCACGGGCCTGGCCACCACCGAACCCGAGCTTCGCGACGTGTTGCGAGCCCTCGGCGCCAAGCGCCTCGAGATCATCCGCAAGATCGGCCTGCCCCGTTCGATGCCCTACTTCTTCAGTTCGCTGAAGGTGGCGATCACGCTGGCCTTCGTGGGCTCCGTGGTGGCCGAGACCGTGGGCTCGAACAAGGGCGTGGGGCATCTGATGCTCACCGCCCAGTCGGCCTTCCAGGTGCCGCTGGTGTTCGCCGCGCTCATGACCCTGGCCGTGCTGGGTATCGTGCTCTACGCGGTGATGGCTATCATCGAGCGCCGATTCACCAGCTGGGCTTACCGCTGACACCATGAGTTCCCAGGACCTGCACCCGCGCGACTTCGTCGGATACGGCCCCACGCCGCCGCATCCGCAATGGCCGGGCGACGCCCGCCTCGCCCTCAACCTCGTGCTCAACATCGAGGAAGGCTCCGAGTACAACTATCCGGACGGCGATGGCCGCTCCGAAACCACCCTCACCGACGCCGGCATGGGCCCCACCGGCGTCGAGGGCCGCGATCTGGCGGCCGAATCCTTCTTCGAGTACGGCAGCCGCGTGGGCTTCTGGCGGCTGTTCCGGCTGTTCAAGGATCGCGGCCTGCCGCTGACCATCAGCGGCTCGGCGCTGGCCCTCGAGCGCAATCCGCCGGCCGCCCAGGCGATCCGCGAAGCCGGCGACGAGGTGCTGTGCCATGGCTGGCGGTGGGTGAATCAGTTCAATCTGTCCGAGGATGAGGAGCGCGAGCACATCCGCAAGGCGGTGCGCAGCCTCACCGAGACCGTGGGCCGCCGGCCCCTGGGCTGGTACTGCCGCTACGGCCCGAGCCTGAACACGCGCCGCCTGCTCGCCGAGGAAGGCGGCTTCCTGTACGACAGCAACGCCTACAACGACGACCTGCCCTACTGGACGCAGGCCGACGGCCGGCCGCATCTGGTCATCCCGCACACCTTCGCCACCAACGACAACAAGTACGCGCGCGGCTGGTGGGGCACGTCGGACGACTTCTACACCTGGGCGCGCGACACCTTCGACGTGCTCTACCGCGAGGGCGCCACGCAGCCGAAGATCATGGGCGTGAGCCTGCATCTGCGGGTATCGGGCCACCCGGGGCGCAGCGCCGGCATCGAGCGCTTCCTCGATCACGTCGCCAGGCACCCGGGCGTGTGGATCTGCCGCCGCGAAGACATCGCGCGGCACTGGATGGCCACGCATCCAGCACCCGCGCATGCGTCTGCCGTTCAGGCCGCCTGCAGGCCGAAGTCGGGGTCGTAAAGACGCTGGAACGACTTGCGGTATTCGGGGCTGGCCTTGGCCCGCACCGCCGCCAGCGAGAAGCGGTCGGGCGTGATCACATCGCTGGCCTGCCACGAAAACGTGCGCACGAAGTGCACCCGCTCCGTGCGTGATGCACGGTAGCGGGCCACCAGCGCCGACACCGGCAGATCGCGCCCCGCCCGCATGTGCGCGACCCAGGCCGCGGCATCCTCGATCGCCATCGTCGCCCCCTGCCCGAGCGTGGGCACCATCGCATGGCCGGCATCGCCCAGGAAAAGCACGCGGGCCGACGGATCGCTCCAGACCGCATCGGACTCCTGCAGCCGCGACCAGTGCAGGCCGCCCTGCGCCGCCGCCGCGCAGGCGCCCTCGAGCAGTGCGCGGGGCACGTCGGCCATCGCGCCGTCGGCGGGCGTGTAGGCCTGGGCGAGCCCCTCGGCGGTGGTCAGATGCTCGGGGGTGTCCTGGTCGATCGGAATGGGCACGTTGCCCGACAGGTAGACCAGGCCGCCCCGCAGCCGGAAGGCCAGCAGCCGGCACGGCCCGTTGTGCCACTGCGCGAGATCGTCGAGATCCCAGCGCCCGCCATCATCGAGGAGCACGCGAAAGTTGGCCACGCCGAGGTAGCGCGTGCGGGTGGCGCCGCACAGTTGCCTGCGCAAGGCGCTGAAGCGGCCGTCGGTGACGATCAGCAGATCGACGTCATCGATATCGACGCCGCTGCCGTCGGCGCTGCGCACGGTGATCGAGAGCGGCCAGCCGCTCTCGGCGCCCCGCACCGCGGTCACCTCGGTGCGCCAGCGCACCTGCGGCAGCACACGCTCGCGGCACACCCGGTAGAGCTCGGCCCAGCGTATGCGCATGCCGTCGCTCGCGGCCACCTCGGCCAGCGGCAGGTGCAGCAGACGCTCGCCCGCCATCGTGCTGGCATGCCACTGCCGCCACGGCAGCGAAGCGTCGCGCAACCGCGCGGCGAGCTCGGGCATCACCCGGTCGAGCGCGATCAGCGCGTTGGGGCCGACATTGAGGCCGTTGCCGGCCACCGCGTGGTCTTCCGGGCCCACGCGCTCGAAGGCGAGCACCTCCACGCCGGGCATTGCGGCCAGGCCGGTGGCAACCACACCGCCGGCGACACCCACACCCGCGATGGCTACGCGCATGGCCGGGCTCCGGGACGACGCGCGACGACGCCGGACGCGCGGCAGGCGGCAGCGTGGCGCGCGCAGCGCGGCACGGCTGGAGGGAAAGGCTGAAACGGGCTCATGAGGGTGCGGGGTGCGTTGGCGGTGGGAATGGTGCTTGCAAGAAGCGATCCACCCCGACGCCATCGGCCCGGCGACGGGCGCAGGCGGCCGACTCACCGCCGCCCGCCGCTCACCCCACCCTCAGAGCAGCCCCTCCAGCGGCAGCCACGACAGCACCTTCGCGCCCAGGCGGCGCGCCAGACTCGCGCCCGGCTCACCGGTGAGCGTGCGAGTCCCGTCCGCGCCCTGCTCCCACCACTCCAGGGCACCGTCGCTGCCCAGCACCACCCGCCAGGCGGTGGCCGGCAGGTCGCGCTCGAGGGCTTGCGCGAGCTCGCCGGTGATGGTTGCGCTGTCAACGGTCAGACCCATCTCGGTGTTGAGCAGCGCCGAGCGCTGGTCGAGGTTGAACGAGCCCACGAACAGCCGCTGTCCGTCGATCAGGAAGGTCTTGCCGTGCAGGCTGGCCGCCGAGAAGCCGGCGAGCCTCATGCGCCAGGGCAGCCGGGCCGTGCGTTCGCCGGCCGCCGCATCGGGCTTGAGCTCGTAGAGCTCCACGCCGGCCAGCAGCAGCGCCCGGCGGTGGTGCGCGTAGCCGGCGTGCACGGCCATCACATCGGTGGCCGCAAGCGAGTTGGTGACGATGCGCACCTTCACGCCGCGGCGCGCGAGATCGGTCAGGCTGCGCACACCGGCGTCGCCCGGCACGAAATAGGGCGACACCAGATCGAGCGTGCGGCGCGCTCCCGCCAGCCACGCCAGCAACGGCTCGAGCATGCGCAGCCCGGGCGTGGCGGCCGGCTCGCCGTGCTCGAGCTTCGCGGGCGAGTCGGACAGCAGCTGCGCCGGCGCCCAGTGCACGGGCGCGAAGGCGCCCTGCGGCGAGGCGAGCCAGGGCGTGCGCTGCAGCTCGGCGAGCAACCGCGCGACATCGGCATCGCCCGCGGGGTCGGCGAGTGTGGCCTGCAGCGGCCGCAGCGCCGCCGGGTCAACCGCGGGCAGCAGCACGGCAAGGGGGTAGGCGCGGGTGCTGTTCCAGTAGGCGTCGAAGTTGCCCGCGGTGGCCCGCGCGGCCGGACCCAGCGCGAGCAGGTCGAGGTCGGCGAAGAGCATCGTGTCGTCCACGCCGTAGTACACGTCGCCGATGTTGCGCCCGCCCACCACGGTGGCCAGCGCGTCGGCGGTGAACGACTTGTTGTGCATGCGGCGGTTCAGGCGCGAGAAGTCGGTCAGATAGCCCATCGCCTTGAAGCTGCGCTGCGCGAAGGGATTGAACAGCCGCACCTCGATCTGCGGATGGCCGGCCAGCGCCTGCATCCAGGGGTCCATGCCCTCGCTGCCGTTGTCGTCGATGAGCAGGCGCACACGCACGCCGCGCTCGGCGGCGCGCCACAGCTCGTGCATCAGCAATCGGCCCGACAGATCGGGGTGGAAGATGTAGACCTGCACGTCGAGCGAGCGCTGCGCGGTGCGGGCGAGCATCACCCGCGTGGCCAGCGCGTGGGTGGGGTCGCGCAGCAGGGCCAGACCGCTGAGCGCGGCGTCGGCCCCGGGCGCCGCGGCGGCCAGCGCCAGCGGGCTGCCGGCGTCGCCGGCAAGGAAGGTGCTGGGCTGGCGCTCGGGCAGCGGCGGCAGCTGGAAGGCGCAGCCCGCCAGACTCAGGCTCGCGATCACTGCCACCAGCGCCACCATCCATCGCGCGAGCGCAGCCGCGCGCCCGCGCGCCATCAGACCGGTCGTGGATTGCCTGGCTTCCCGCATGGACATAGGCTTGGGTCCGTCAACCCCCGGAGATTACCTTCATGACAGCGCAAGCAGGGCGCGTGCACGCGCGCATCGACGGCCCGATCGGCTGGATCGTCTTCGACAACCCCGGCCGCCACAACGCGATGTCCGTCGCGATGTGGGAGGCGCTGCCCGGCGCGGTCGAGGGGCTCGCGGCCGACCCGTCGGTGCGGGTGATCGTGCTGCGCGGTGCCGGTGACGAGGCCTTCGTGTCGGGCGCCGACATCTCGCAGTTCGATCAGGTGCGCGACTCGGTCGAGGCCAACCAGCGCTACGAGGCCCTGGGCAACGCCGGCATGAGCCGGCTGGCCGACTGCCCCAAGCCCACGATCGCCATGCTTCAGGGCTGGTGCCTGGGTGGCGGCATGGCCATCACGCTCAACTGCGACCTGCGCATCGGCGACGAAACCCTGCGCTACGGCATCCCGGCCGCGCGCCTGGGCATCGGTTACCGCTGGCCCGGCATCAAGAAGCTGGTCGACACCGTGGGCGCGCCCAACGCCCGCGAGATCTTCCTCACGGCCAGGCGCTACACCGCGCAGGACGCGCTGCGCATGGGCTACGTGAACCGGGTGGTGGCGCGCGGCGAGCTCGAGGCCGCAGTGCGCGAGGAGTGCGCGCTGCTCGCCGCCAACGCGCCCCTGACCATGACCTCGGTGAAGGTCGCCATCGACGAGATCTGCCGCGCCGGGCCGCAGATCGATGCCGCGCGCATCGAGGAAGCCACCCGGCGGGCCTACGAGAGCCAGGACTTCATCGAGGGCCGGCAGGCCTTCATGCAGAAGCGCAAGCCGGTGTTTCAGGGGCGTTGAGCGAGCAACCTATACGTCGTGCGTTTAACGCGATACGATATATTTTCGCGCAATGATCAAGAGCTTCCGTTGCAAGACAACGGCCGCGCTGTTCGCCGGCGAACGGATAACCCGCTGGGTCAATGTCCGATCGGTCGCGGAAAGAAAGCTTCAGATGATCCATC
>Ga0315904_10009337_pt1 | contig 12843 bp, 7 predicted proteins | sample LakEriMetagenome_6_FD_203529 | JGI IMG/M metagenome (GOLD analysis project Ga0315904, IMG submission 203529) | Freshwater fungal communities from buoy surface, Lake Erie, Ohio, United States - Buoy 12 MA120 | ecosystem: Environmental > Aquatic > Freshwater > Lake | place: USA: Lake Erie, Ohio...
GAGCCGTTCCGATTGAGCCGCGAACTGCAGCCCATCCAGCGGTTTTCCCTGGGGGATCCGCAACAGCCGCTGGGCCTCTTTCAGCACGAACTGGGCATCCTGGAACGGCTCATGGCCGATGTCCTGCCACCGCACCAGGCCCTGCCCGTCGACAAAGAACGTGCCATGCAGAGGCTTGTTCTCAAAGTCATCGAAGGCCCGGAAGGTCTTGAAGGTCTGGAATGAGGGGTCGCTCACCAGGGGGAACGGGAAGTTCCCCGATTTGTAGTTTTCGAGAGATTTCTTGAGGCCGTCGGCATTGTCGGTGCTGACCGCGACCAGGCTGATCCCGGCCTTTTCGAACTCGGCCGCCAGCGGTGCGAAGGCCTGGAGTTGCTGGGCACAGTGCAGGCATTCGTAGCCCAGGTAGAAGATGACCACGGTGGGGCGGCCCTGGAACTGCGTCGAAGAACGCTCTCCCCCGGTGGCGTCCAGCAGGGCCCATTCGGGCGCCTTGTAGGGATGCCAGCGGTAGGGGCCAATCGCATCGAGGTCGGGACGGATTCCGACGTCGGTCGCGGCGGGGCGGGGAGTGCGCCAGTCGGCTGGCAGATTGAGCGCCTGGATGACCGGGGCAAGTCGTTGCAGCACGGGCAGATCAAGATCGGCTCGCCCGGCCAGTTCCCGCAAGGTGGCCATGCGCTGCTGCGCTTCGGCCTGTTCCCCAGCCAGCCAGAGAATTTCCACCAGGCTCGCCAGGGGCTGAACTTCATTTTTCTTGCTGTCAACAGCCGATCTGGCCCCCTGCAATCCCTTGTCCCGTTCCCCGGACAGCAATTGCAACCGGGCCAGGTACAGCGGATCCACTCCGCCCGCCTGCTGCAGTTTCTCGTGGGCTTTCTTCAAATCTCCCTGGAGCGCCGCCTGGTGTCCATCGATCTCGGCAATGGCCAGATCGATGGGTCGCAATGAGTTTTCAATCTGCCGCTTGCGGTTGTTTTCGTCGTCCGACAACTGGGGGAGGGACGGCTCTTCGGGGCGCGGGTCGGCTCCTTCGGGAATCTTGACGGTGAATCCGGCGGGCTGGTCGAACTCGGCAAGTCGGGGCCGGAGTTTTCCGGCACGCTGCCGCAAATCATCCAGCAGCGGCTGGGCCCGGGTCGGGTCTCCCTTGCGGATCCATGCCGAGGCCAGATGCCGCAGTCGCTTGATCTGTTCCCCCTCATCGTCGGTTGGTTCGAGGTAGGGGGTGTCGCACAGGGCGATCAGGTCGTCCCAGAGTTCCAGCAGCGTGAGGGTTTCGAACAGACGTTGCCGACTGTACGCCGCACTCTTGCCCCCCGTGACAGTGTTGTGCCGGGGATGCCGGGGGAGTTCCCCGAGATTCCGGGCGAGCGACAGGGCGTCGCGAGCCCGGCCCAGGTAGGTGAGGTTCCGGCACAGCCACTCGTTGTTGTGGGCGTAGTTGTGGATTTCATCGGGAAGGATCCGGTCGCGGATCATGTAGGCATGATCACAGCGGGCCGAGGCCTCCTGCTGCCAGACTGCGTCATCGTACCGCTGGACCCGCGAGTAGATGTGACCGGGCATGTGCCACATGTGGGCGATGCCCGGCGAGCCCTGGCCGCACCTGGCGGAAGAATCGAGGGCGAACTCGGCCTTTTCGTAGTCCCAGAGGTGAATGCGGAAGTGATGGCAGGGATGCAGTGGCTCGGCCGCGATGACTTCCTTGAGCAGGGCATCGACCGCGAGGTGGCTGACCAGGTTGCTGCCATGGCCACGGTTGAGCCACAGCTGCAGGCCCAGCAGCGCCTTGGCCTCCAGGTCCTCGGGAAACTTGTAGAGAATCTTTTCGAGAGCCCGGGCGTAGTTTTCGTGCCGTTCCTTGTCTTTGCCCCGGTCGGCCTTGTAGAAGGCGTCGAGGGCATCGATGTACATCGCCTCGCGCTCGGAGGCCTGGCCCTTCAGCTTGACGGCCTGCTCGAGAAAACCCTTGGCCCGTTTTTCGTTGTTGGTATTGGCCATGGCCATCCCCCAGAAGGCGATGGCACATTTCGGGTCGAGGGCGGCCGCCTGTCGAAAGCTCCGTTCCGACTCAAGGTACCAGAAGCCATGGAGTTGACCCACTCCCTGGTTGACAAATGCCTGCACCTCGGGATTCTGGGTGGTGGCGGGGAACCGGACCGGTCCGGTCGTTCCCATCAGGTAGGCCCGCTGGCGGGGACCTTCATTGAAGGTTTCCCCCATGTAGGAATGGCCATGCGTCACTGCGACCGGTGGTGTGGCGGGGGCGTCCTGACTCCAACCGATGTTGGGAATTCCCGCGGCCAGCACCCAGCCCAGCCCCCGGACAACGATCGATCGCAGGGATTTACGGGCGTTGGATTTGCGAATGTTCCGCATGGAGTTCCTCGCAGTGCTGGTGCCAGATTGGGTGCGAATTCACCCTACCCCGCAATCCGGGAAAAGTCCACTGGCTGACCCAGCCAATGGCTGTTGACGGGTTCCTCAAAAGTAGGCATTGTAACGGTCGAATGGATTGTCACACTCCGGTGACGGCTGAATAGGCTCCCAGGGCGGGGAGGTTTCGAGGCCGCGTGTTTTGGCCTGGCGGTTCTTCCCAGTCCCGAGATTGACACCCATGTTGCTTGATCCCGCGCAGCACTCATCCGGCGAATTCGTCCTCGCGAACGTGGACCGGCTTGAAGATGTCGACCGCAAACACCGGCAACTGGCGGATTTGATCGCCGTCTGGGAGTGCGACGGTTGTCTGCTGCGTGACCCGGCGAACATCAACTGGTTCACCTCGGGGATGTCCCGACCCGTGGGGGCGGAACACCGATCCCTTGCCCTGTACATCTCGCACGATGCCCGGGCCGTCCTGTGCGACAACACCGAGTCCCTGGAGTTGTTCGACCAGGAGTTGGGGGGCCTCGGCTTTTCGCTCAAGCAGCGACCCTGGTTCGAACCACGCGAAATGCTGCTCGATGAGATTTCCAGGAATCGCCGATTGCTGCTGGATGCCCCATTGCGACTGGCCGAAGAGGGGCTCGTGCGCCCCGGGATCTTCGGCGAACTGCGCTGCCAGCTCAGCCCGGTGGAACGCGAGCGGTTGCGCCGGTTGGGAACCAGGGTGGCCCACGCCGTTGAGGCGACCGCCCGAACGCTGATCGCCGGCCAGTCCGAGAATGAAATCGTCGGCCAACTGGCTCACCGACTGCTGCGACAAAACGTGCAGCCGGTCCGGCTGAGGGTCATCGGCGATGGACGTCTCGGGCACTACCGGCAGTGGGAGCGGTCGGCGGCCCCCTGTACCCGGTGGGCCATCGTCTCGGCCTGCGGGATGGCCGATGGTTTGCATGTGACCGCAACCCGTACGGTGGTCTTCGAAGGGGTGACTGGCATGGACGGGGTTTTGGCCCAGTACGAACAACTGGGACTGGTGGCCGCCACGGCCCGATTCTTCTCGCGCCGGGGAGAGGTGTTTGGCGATATCTGGAAGCGGGTGCGCCGGATTTATGAGAAGCAGGACCTTCCCAACGAATGGCTCTATGCCGACCAGGTCGACATGATCGGGTATCGGCCCCTTGAAGAGAGCCTGCTGCCCGACAGCGTCCAGCCGCTCGAAGAGCATACGGTCCTGCACTGGCATCCCTCCGTGGGAGGCTGCCTCCTGGGAGACACCATGCTGGTGACAGACTCGGAACCGGAAGTTGTCACTCCCCCCACCGACTGGCCCGTGATGACCATCGAGGTCCGGGGGAACCCCGTGCGCATTCCCGACCTGCTGATGCGACCAACCGAATGAGGGGACGGCGGCGGCATCGGTCCGGTCGCATGTTCGATCGCCTGCGCTGCCTGCTGGGACAGTCCCTCGCTGCACAAACCGTCGGGACGCTGGCTCGATGGTTTGGCGGCTCGATGGTTCGGCGGCTCGATGGTTTGGCCTGGTGGGGCTACACCCCTCCAACAGCCTCGTCGCAGAGCACGACCTGCAGTGACCGGGCTCCATGCGCACCGATGACCAGGGACTGCTCGATGTCGGCGGTTTTTGAGGGGCCCGAGAGAAAGACTCCAAAGCCCCGATTTCCCAGGGTCAGGCGCCGGTAGGCCTCGTGCATGTTGTGCACCACCTCGCGACTCGACACCACCAGCACCAGGTGCTGGGTGAGGAATGGGACAACGCGGTGCTTCAACCGGTCGGTGGGAAGCCAGATCGCCGCGTTCTCGGCCACGGCGAATTCCCCTGGCAACGCAGCGAGCCAGACATCTTCGAGAGTGTGCGGATCGTCCACCTGATCGAGGTCGAAAGTTGGGGTGACCAACCCGGGAATCAGCGAACAGATCCGCCGTTCCGGGGTCACGAGGCCCGACGCCTGCAGTTGTGTGCGGGCGTCGGCGAGCGTCGTCGCCCGCAGGCAGCGCCCGCCGACCAATTGCAGCGAGTCGGCAAACTGCTGGATCGGGTCGGCGTAATGAATTCCCGCCGTGAAGGGGGCGGGACGTGACACCGGTGGGACCTGGGCGGCCCGGACGGCGGAAAGAATGGACGAACGGCTGTCAGCGGCCATGACGGATCTGGTAAAGCTCGCGGAAACTCTGGGGAGGGGCCGGGGGCAACTCGCGCTGACGTCCCCAGGGATTGAACCGGTTGTAGACCATGAATCGCGGCAGCACCCGCAGGGCCATCCGTCCCATCCGACCCGCCAGGGCGTACAGACGGGGACGCTGGAACAGGGCACTCGTGAGCGTCATGGCGACGCGCTTGGTGAATGGCAACAGCTTCTGCTGGGCCAGTTCCCGCCGCCAGATCAGCAGTTGCTCGTGGATGTTGATCTTCACCGGGCAGACATCGCTGCAAGAGCCGCACAGGCTGCAGGCATGGGGCAGCGAGGCATGCTTGGCCGGGTCGCGCGCCGGTTCCAGAATCGATCCAATCGGACCGGGAACGACCGCGTTGTAGCTGTGGCCGCCACTGCGCCGGTAGACCGGGCAGGTGTTCATGCAGGCCCCGCACCGGATGCAGTTGAGCGAGCGGCGGAAGTCGTCCTGCCCGAGGACCCGGCTGCGCCCATTGTCGACCAGAACAATGTGCAGCTCCCCGCCCGCCCGGGGACCATGGAAGTGCGACGAATAGGTGGTGATCGCCTGGCCGGTGGCCGAACGAGCCAGCAGTCTCAGGAAGACCCCCAGGTCTTCCGGCCCGGGAATCAGCTTTTCAATCCCCATGCAGGCGATGTGCAAGGGGGGCAGCGAAGCTCCCAGGTCGGCATTCCCCTCGTTGGTGCAGACGACGAATCCCCCGGTGCCGGCGATGGCGAAGTTGACCCCGGTCAGGCCGGCATCCGCCCGGATAAACCGGTCGCGCAGGTGGCCCCGCGCCGCCTCGGTGAGATACTGCGGATCGGAGGCCCCCGCCTCGGTTCCCAGGTGCTCGTGGAAGAGTTCGCCAATCTCCTCTTTTTTCTTGTGGATGCAGGGAAGCACAATATGGCTGGGGGGTTCGTTCGCCAGCTGCACGATGCGCTCACCGAGGTCGGTGTCGACCACTTCAATGCCGTGCTCTTCCAGGTAGGGATTGAGGTGGCACTCTTCGGTAAGCATCGACTTGCTCTTCACCAAGCGCCGCACCCCGCGCCCCTGCAGGATTTTCAGCACAATCTGGTTGTGCTCGTGGGCGTCGCGGGCCCAGTGAACATGAGCCCCGAGGCGGGTCGCATTCCGCTCGAATTCTTCGAGATAGTCGGCCAGGTTCGAGACGGTGTGCGCCTTGATGGCCGCGGCGGCGTCGCGGAGCGACTCCCATTCGGGGAGGGTCCGCACCGCCTTGTCGCGGCGGGCTCGCACAAACCACAGGCTCTGATCGTGCCACGCCGCCCGCTGGGGAAGCTCGATGAACCGGGCGGCACGCTCGGGATGACCAGTCATGGGAGAAGTTTCAAGAGCGTCAACAGGAAGGCAAGACAGGGACGAAACCCGGGGGGGTTCTTTTCAGGCGGAACGCCCGGCCAGCAGTTGGGCGACGTGCATGCATCTCAGCGGTTGCCGGTCACGCTGGATCAGCCCGTCGAGATGCATCAGGCACGACATGTCGGTGGCGGTCAACACCTCGGCACCGGCCCGCAGGTGGTCGGCGACCCGGTCCCGGCCCATGAGGCACGACACCGCCTCTTCACTAACCGCAAAAGTTCCGCCAAACCCACAACACTCATCGGGGCGGGTCGGCTCCACCAGTTCCAACCCCTCGATTTTCTCCAGCAGCGACCGGGCCTTGTTGAACGGGGCCACCACGGTTTCGGTGCTGCTTCCCAGCCGCAATTCGCGCAGGCCATGGCAGCTCTGGTGCAGACCGACACGGTGCGGAAATTTCACCGGGATGCTGTCAACCTGGAGGACGTCGACCAGGTATTCGCACAACTCAAACACCCGGGGCCGCAGCGCCTCGTAGCGCGGATCGCCATGGAAATACTCGTGATAATGCACCCGAACCATGGCCACGCAGCTGCCCGAGGGGCAGACCACGGCTTCGTATTTTGAGAACAGGTCGACAAACCGGTGGGCCAGGGGGGCCGCTGCCGGGGTGCAGCCCGTATTGGCCATCGGCTGGCCGCAACAGGTCTGGCCTTCGGGAAACTCGACTTCGACCCCCAGGCGCTCCAGCACTTCAACCGTCGCCAGCCCCACATCTGGATAGAGCTGGTCGATGTAACACGGAATGAACAGACCAACACGAGGCACAGGAGGAAATCCGCCGTCAGTGGATCGAACCGCAGGGTGAAACGTCGTCTGATCCACCCTATCGCATTCCAGCGAATCAAGACAAGCATCCGCCGCCCGAGAGGAACTGGATCCGCCGACCCGTGGCCTTGACGATTGGCTCAGCCGTCATATTCAAACCCCATCCCATCAGGGCTCCTCGGGAGGGATGCTTTGGGGCTTCCCGGTGCGTCCCCCCTCTCCGCTCGGCGACGATTCGGATCAGCCATTTTCCTGATCTCGGGACCGAAGCCCGGGAGAGGACGTGATTCCGGGCCGCCGCATGCCCCCTGCGTCTGAGGTCACGTCCCCCCCACATTCCGTGGAAGAAGGACAGCGGCAACCGCCTGGCCTCTGCCGCGCGGCTCTGGATATCCACGGCTCTGGGGATTTTTGCGGTTCCGGATTTCGTCGCGTCTGGGCCAACAACTCCAGGTGCCAGCTCATGACCGACGGCGTCGGACGTACCGATCATGACGGGGAAGCCTGGGGCGACCACGCCAAATGGCTCGGATTCACTTCCCCCCTCCGGCCGGGCTTGACCGCACCCTCCCGATGACATTTCATGACCCAGATTGCCAGAGACGGGGCCGCTTGTGATACCACCGTCGCTGCAAAGCCGCGTCACCGGCAGGTGATCTTCGGCGGAGCATGCACTGTGGTGCTGCGCCCTGGCTCGGCCCACCCCAGGGCACAGGCAGCGGGGGCCGGCCCCTTGCGATCTCCCGAGGGGCTGTCCGTGAATCTTCCCAGGGTCATTCGCCGTGTGTGCCGACATGTTCGCTGAGTCTGACGCGTCTGTGGTTCGGCCGATCCCAGGGCCGTCCCAGGCCGGGGGAGGCTCCCGAGTCTGGGAGCGTCCGGTCTGGGCGGCGACCGTGGCGGGAATGACCCTGCTGGCCATTGCCTGGATGGCTTACCAGTCCCACCGCTACTTCTTCGTCACGGATGCGGGCCAACCGCGGCGGGCCACGGCGGGCGCCATCGATGTCCGCAACCGGTTCGACGAAACACGCTCGTGGTTCCAGCGGGAATCTGTTTACGGATCCTATGGGGATGCCGTGTATCCCCCGGCCACCTACGCGATGTTGCGTCTTGTGTTCAATGCGATGCCGTGGGCCATGGCGAAGCCTTTGTGGTTTGTGGTGTCGTTGGTTTCGGTGGGGATACTCTCCTGGCAACTGGTCCGGTTCAGCCTGGTCCAGACACCTTGGGAGCGGTGGTTTGTGGCGGTGTTGCCCTGGGCGATGTACGCGACCGGTGCGGCTCTGGGGAATGGGCAGTTCGTACTGTTTGTGGTGCCGATGGTTCTGAACGCTTTGCTGCTGCTGGCCGAGGAACCCCGGTCGAACCGCGACACCTGGATGGGAACGCTGCTGATGTTGGGCGCGCTCATCCAACCCACGATTGCCGCACCATTCTTCTGGCTGATCCTGTTTCGGGTGCGGGGTTACCAGCCGGCATTGCGGGTGGTGGGGCTCTATCTGCTGTTGACCGCGGTGGCGGTTCCATTTCAGGTGAATGCCCGGCACGTCGAACCGCCGATCGCCAAGGCCGACGAGCCGGTCGGTCAAATCCCGCCCCCCATCAATCCCGCTATCCTGGGTCAGGACAAGGCCCCGGCCAACCCGCTGCTCCGGTGGTTCCGGAGGGGGGTCAGGGGAACCTATTACGGCTCGGTCAAGGGGGGATACGGCAGCGTGCACGATCTGTTGGTCACCCCCGAGCTGGCCCAGTGGAATCTGTTGGCTTCGCTGGGCGTCCTGGGGGCCTTGGGACTGTGGATCTTCCTTCATCGACGGGTGGACCTGTGGCTGCTGCTGGGGGTCACCGCGATTGTGGCCCGGGTCTGGATTTACCACCGCTGGTATGACGATCTGCTGATGATTCTGCCGCTGATCACTCTGTGCCGATTGACCAGACAGCCCCACTTCAGCCCCCCGATCAAGACACTGGCCGCGATCCTGTTCCTGTGGCTCTGGATGTTCCTGTTGGCACCCGGCGTGCTGTACACCTTCGCCAAGCCCCAGCTTCCCATCGCCATCCAGGTGACCGGTTGGCTCGCGACCCTGGTCTTTTTGGCCCTGCTTGCCGCACGGGAACGACGGGGGCTCCCGGCCCGCGAGGCCGAACGACCTTCCCCTGCCAGTCCCCCCGTCTCGCCGCTGCCCGTCTGAAACTCGGTCTGTGGAAGATTTGGCCCGCCGGACTTCGGTTCCGTCCGCAGCCCTCCGGTCCCCCCTCCCCGTTCCCGCCCGCCGGGAGCCACGTGGTGGACAGGCACGCCATCGCCCCTCGCGGCATCAGGCTGCAGGTTGCCCTTCCATCGGACATGACCGTTCACGTCCCGTGACCGAGACTGGCCAGCCGACCGGTGTTTGTCTCTACTACACTGGCATGGATTTCATTTCCCCTCAGCCCCGGTGTGAGCCGGGAGAAATACGGCAAGGATCATGGCCGAAACTGCCCAAGGCGTTGTCTGGGACCTCAGCGATCTCTATCGCGGCGTGGACGATCCGCGGATTGACCAGCACCTGCAGGAACTGGCGACCCGCTGTGCGGCGTTTGGCCAATACCGGGGGTTTTTCAGCCGGTCCGATTTCTCGCCCCTCGCTCTGCGGGATGTGCTGGTCGAGTACGAGGCGATCTGCGAGTTGATGTCGCGGCTGGGGGCGTATGCCGGGCTGGTGACCGCTGCCGACACCGCCTGTGATGCGGGCCGTCGCTTGGAAGACCGCATTCGCCAGCAGTTGGTCGAGCGCGAGAACGAACTGACGTTCTTCGATCTGGAGTGGCTGGCGGTTGACGACGCCCGTGCCCAGGCCCTGGCGGCCGACCCGGTGCTGCACAATTACGCCCACTACCTGACCAGCGCCCGCCGGTACCGCCCGCACACCAGGAGCGAGCCGGAAGAATTGCTGCTCAACCAGAAGTCGCTGACGGCCCGCGCCGCCTGGACCAACCTGTTCGATGAATTCGTCTCGTCGCTGCGGTACGAATTCGATGACGGAGGCGAGCGCCAGTCGCTGTCGCAACCCCAGGTCCTGGCTCTCAGCTATCACCCCGAGCGCGACCGCCGGCGGGCCGCCCAGCAATGTCTGTTTGACGAACTCTCAAAGCACGAACTGGTCTTGTCGACGGTGCTGAACACGGTCGCACAGGATCATGCCATCAACGACCAGGTGCGGCAGCACACCGGACCGATGAACAGCCGGCATCTGGCCAACGAGGTGGCTCCCGCTGTGGTCGACCGCATGCTCGACGTGGCCGAGGCGAATTACCCCATCGCCCACCGCTACTACCGGCTGAAGGCGCGTCTGCTGGGCCTTCCCAGGATGGCCACCTACGACCAGTACGCCCCCGTGGCCAGCAACATGCCGCCGTGCAGCTTTCCCGAGGGACGGGACACGGTGCTGCAGGCGTTTGAGCGTTTCGACCCCCGGATGCGCGAGGTCGCCCAGCAGTTCTTCGATCGGCGCTGGATTGATGCCGAGGTGCGGCCCACCAAACGGGGCGGGGCCTTCAGTGCCAGCACCGTTCCCTCGGTGCATCCCTACATCCTGGTCAACTGGACCGACAAGCTGCGGGACGTCTCGACGCTGGCGCACGAGCTGGGGCATGGCATTCACCAGTACCTGTCGCGGAAGCAGACCTACTTCAACTTCCATCAACCGCTGACCACCGCCGAGACCGCCAGCGTGATGGGGGAATTTCTGACGTTTGACCACGTGATGGAGACCACCCGCGATCCGCAGGTCCGGCTCGGGCTGCTCTGCAGCAAGATTGAAGATGCCTTCGCCACGGTCTTCCGGCAGACGGTTCTGACGCGGTTCGAGCAGTTGGTGCACAATGCCCGACGGAAAGAACGGCTGTCGAGCGAGCAGTTGTGCGACTTCTGGTGGCAGGCCAACGGCCGTTTGTACGGCGATGCGGTCGACATGTTTGAGCCGTACCGCTGGGGCTGGGCCTACATCCCGCACTTCGTCCACACGCCGTTCTACTGCTACGCGTACGTGTTTGGCGAACTGCTGGTGCTGTCTCTGTACCGCATGTACCAGGAAGAGGGGAGGCGGTTCGTCCCCCGGTATTTCGAGCTGCTCGAGTCGGGCTCGATCGACGCCCCCGATCGGCTGCTGGCCCGGGCCGGGGCCGACATCTCGGAACCCGGCTTCTGGCAGAAGGGGCTCGACGTGCTGGGCGACATGGTCACCAAGGCCGAAACACTCGCGGCCGAGGTGTTTCCCGCGAAGTAAGATCGTTTCGATTCAGCGTGTCACTGTCGGCGTGCGTCAAGGGGGACGCAGCTCGTTTATGCCGGACACGAGCTGCGCCCCCCTTTTTTTTGCCAGCGAATTCATGAGACAACACGGTGTTTCGTGCGACAAGCTGGAAGCTCGTCGACACGACGTGGCCTCCCCTGTTTCAGTTCACCGTCTCCGTTCCTCCGTTGTTCAGATCGCTGATCGAATCGCCGGTGAATTGCCAGAACCAGTCCAGGGCCAGGCCGCCGGCCAAGGTATCGAGCATCGTCGAACTGTCGGTCAGCACGGTGAGCGTGCTCAGTTTGTAGGTCCCGTTGAGACCGCCGCCGTTTTTGAGGTTGGTAATCCGGTTGGCGTAGGCGAGGTCGACGCGGGTCCATTCGTTCCAGATCGCCGCGATCGCGACCCGGTCGAGCACCTTCGTCGACTCGCTGTAGTACGTCGTCAGCCCGCCGATGACGATGTCTTCGTCATCGCCACCGTTGAGATTGTCGTTGCCATTGCCGCCGAACAGCACATCTCGACCGGCGAGACCCACAATCGTGTCGTTCCCCGCCCCGCCGAAGATCACGTTCGCCACGCTGTTGCCGGTCAGGGTGTCATTCAAGGTTGAGCCGATCAGCATTTCGAACGTGTCGACGGCGTTCAGGGTGAGTGACAGGTTCGCGTTCACGACCTGCGTCGTCGTCAGGCCGAGGTTGACCGTGACTGCGACCGTGGTGGCACCGAAGTCGAGCAGATCGAGCCCCTCACCGGCCGCTTCCAACAGTGCGTCAGTTCCCAGTGCCGCGGTCGCGGTGAACGGATAGCTGTCGTCACCCAGGCCACCGGCGAGCGTGTCGTTCCCAGCCAGACCGATCAACGTGTCATTCCCGGCGTTCCCCGTGAGGACGTTGGCGAGGGTGTTGCCGGTCAGTACATCATTCCCGCCGCCGCCGGTCGCATTCTCGAAGGCGGTCGCCAATCCCAGGACCAGCGACAGGTTGGCATTCACCACCTGGCTCGCGGCGTTGCCCAAGTTGACGGTGACCGCAGTCGCAGTCGTGCCCGAGAAGTCGAGCGTGTCGATCCCACCGGCCGATTCGTTGAGGGTGTCGGTCCCCAACGCGCTGTTCGCCGCGAAGACATAGGTGTCATCCCCCAAGCCACCGACCTGGGTGTCGTTCCCGGCCCCGCCGTTCAACGTGTCGTTGCCACCGTTGCCAGTGAGGGTGTTCGCCAACGCATTCCCGATCAGGGCGTCGGCCAGCGACCCACCGGTCGCATTCTCGAACGTGTTGTCGGCCCCGAGGATCAGGCTGAGGTTGGCATTCACGACTTGAGTCGTGGTGATTCCCAGGTTGACCGTGACCCCCAACGCCGTGCTCGTCGTGAAGTCGAGCGTGTCGAGACCGCCGGCCGATTCATCCAGGGTGTCGATCCCCAGGGCACTGCCGGTGTTGAACGCGAAGCTGTCGTTGCCGAGGCCGCCGATCAGCGTGTCGTCGCCGGCCAGTCCCTGCAGCGTGTCGATCCCGGCGGTGCCGTCGAGGCGATTGGCGAGGGCGTTGCCGGTGAGGGTGTCGTTGAGCGTCCCGCCGATGGCGTTTTCAATCGTGTCGGCGGCATTCAGCGTCAGCGTCAGGTTGCTGGCGGTCACGGTCTGAGCCGTGATCAGCCCCAGGTTCACGGCAATCGTCTTGCCAGTCGTCTGCGAGAAGTCGAGCGTGTCGATTCCCCCCCCGGCCAATTCCGTCAGCGTGTCGGTTCCCAGCACCAGATCGGCATCGAGCAGGTAGGTGTCGTTGTCCGCTCCTCCCTGCAGGTGGTCGTTGCCGAGGCCGCCGTCGAGCGTGTCATTCCCGGC
>Ga0315904_10009341_pt1 | contig 12839 bp, 20 predicted proteins | sample LakEriMetagenome_6_FD_203529 | JGI IMG/M metagenome (GOLD analysis project Ga0315904, IMG submission 203529) | Freshwater fungal communities from buoy surface, Lake Erie, Ohio, United States - Buoy 12 MA120 | ecosystem: Environmental > Aquatic > Freshwater > Lake | place: USA: Lake Erie, Ohio...
TCTTTTTCTTTTTCTGTTTCAGGAGGTATTGCTTTTTCAGTAACTATTTTGATTGCATCACTATATCCTGGCATTTCTTTTAATACTTGGTATGTGCCAACAGCCATTGTTTTTGTATTATCAAGTTCATTTAATACAAACTGAGCAATCCTAGATAATGATTCTATCTTATTTTGCATTTCTATTAATTTGCTTTCTTTCATTTTTTTATTTTATAAAACATTACAAATACTATTCTATTATCAATAAACTCATTTGGGTATTTACTATGAAAATAATTGCAAGGATAAGATATTAATCTATTTTGCTTATGTCCAATAATGGACTTTAAATCCCATAGATCTAAATCATTTGCATCTTCATTTAATAATCTATTTTGTTCATTAATATTAACATTCTCAAATTTACTGCCATGCTTTTTATGGTCCCAAAAAGCTGTACCATGCAACCCATCTTGCTTTGTATCAGAAACATATAAAACACAGGCTCTGTCTGGTTGCTGGCCTTCTATTATAGAATCATTATGTATACGCCAATCATTATCTTGCCCCTCCTTTGCTTGTCTTAAAAAACCAAGTATAGGCTCTATGGCTGTATTTTCCAATTCTTCAATTTCGTCTTGTATTACTTGCAACATTAATTTTGGCACCTCTTTAACCCAAAAGGATTTTCCAGGAGTTTTTATTTCCTGGAATTCATCCTTATTGGCATTTAACAAATTGAGTAAATTTATATCTAAAAAATCATCTTTTATATATATCATACAATTTCACAATTGCCACCTCCGCAGGCTACAGAATCTCCAAAATTAGTATTGTCTTGTATTTCAATCACTTTTGATAGATCCACATTTTTTAACGCTGACATCATTTGGTCATAAACTTCTTGCGTGCAATCTTCAAATGGAGTTTGCTTATATGTTCCACCATGATACGGTAACACAGATAAGCCGTTATAATATTCTTTATTTGCCCACATCCATTCGCCCACAATTTTCCATTCGTGATCCCTAACTGAAACTGTGCAAGATACGTTATGTGTATTCTCACCCTTATTATGCCCAGCTTTAACCCAATCTTTAGAGATTAATTTAACTCTTTCTAATAGATCTAATGTTGATTCATGTCGTGTTATAGCGCCATATGGAGCCTTCTGAGGGACAGAAATTACTGCTTGTGATGTTGGATTAAAATATTCATCTTCAATCAATTCTGGATGATTTATTGCAAGATAAGAGTAGATTGCTTCATTCTTACCTAATCGCATTCTCCTAATATAATAATCATTATGCCAAGCGTGAATACCGCTAGATGTGCCGAGTACAAGACTAGTTGTGCCAGCTGGCTTAACGGCTGTAGTACGGGCAGCCTTGTTAATACCGAGAGCAGCAGAAATAACATTATTGGTATCTTTAACAATTTGAGCCGCTTCTTCATAATTTAAATTTAAGTTTGATTCTGAAGCAATACCTGTCATTGATACACCAAGTAAAGCATCTTTTTCTGTATTCTTTCTCCATATATCTCTTAAGTAATGAAAGTCTGAGTACGATGCCTGCAGTGTACCGATGAATGCCGCCGCGGAAGATCTAGCATTAAAATCATCCTGGTTTATAACATCAGCCATATTGATCTCTGTAAGATTACAAAACTGATATGGCCTTAAAGCAATTTCACAGCAAGGATTTGTACCCCAGTCTTTATCATTAGTAAGATAAATACCCGGTTCCCCAGACCCTGAGGCTTCAATACGTTCCCATACTTTATCAAATGTTTTTTTGTCAATCTTATGGCGTAATAAAACAACTGAATTATTTGCTCTGCCTCTTTGTGGGTTATCTTCCCACCAATTACCGGCTTTACAATTTAACATTGCCTCCGAATCAAGATCAAACAAACTAATCATTGCAGCACGTCGAATACCGCCAGCTAAAACAGCATCAGCAATATGGCACTGAATATCGTGGCATTCAATATCTGTTAATTTTGATCTATCCTCTTTTTGACGCAATACAGCTTCAATTTTTACTAAGGCTATTCTAAGTGGTTCCGGGCCAGGCGCTTTACCACCCGCGGTCACTAATAGCGCTCCTTTTGGCCTTATGTCAGAAAAATCAAACTCTATATGAGAGGTTAATCCTCCTGTATATGATTTGAATAATGCTTTAACAGCGTCAGCCCACCCTATTATACTGTCTTGAACGACATACTTTTTCTTACGATTGTAATTAGGTTTTCTGATTTCAGGCAACTTCTCAATGTGGTGGTTCTGGACCGAATAACCAACTCCAGTGCCTCCAAGCAGTAAAAACATAGTTTCAGAAAAACTATGGATACTGTCAACAGGTAAGAAAGCACAGTTATAAATACGAGCATTATTAAGCTCAATAGCTTTACCACCAAATTGTAAACTTCGCATGGATGGCAAAACTTTTTTAGTGAATACAAAATTTTTGTAAACTTGCTCAATTGATTCTTTCATTTTAGGGAATTTAGAAATGTGCATTTCCATATTCCTAGTTACTAATTCATCCCACGTTTCTCTTCTTTCTTTTTCCGGTAAATATTTAGCATATTTTGTATATACGGTTATAGAACTGAGGATTTCTTTATCCAGATCCATCTTTTTTATTATCATTTTTATTTATTAATTGTTAAATACTTTATAGCATTAAGCAAGCTATCTATGTTGTCATTAAAAAGACCTAATGCCGCATTGCATTTACGACACAACAAACCTCTCACTGCTCCTGTACTATGATCATGATCTATGGTAGCTGTTGGCTTATCTATATTTATATTACATATTTTGCAAGCACATCCTTGCTTTACGAGTAAATCATTGAATATTGATTCATCAATACCATATTTCCTCCATCTGCCCTTGTTTTTACAATAATCATTATTGTAATCTTTTTGACAAGCAATGCACCTAGAATTTAATCGGCTATTATTCTTATTAAATTTAAACTCTATTAACGGTTTATAATCTTTGCAGTATGAACATGCTTTTGAGTCTCCCTTAAACAGTTTACCTGCGCCTCCCATTCTAATGGAATTTGAACATGATCTACATGGCTTTGGGTTTATGTTAGATAAGTTTAAATCTTTTTTGTTTTTAAAAAATCTTTCCTTATTACAAATAGGACAATTATTTTTATTCGCTTCCATAATTATAAATGTCTATGAATAGCTTGTCTACTTATATTAAGCACATTCGCTATAAAGGTTATTGATTCTTCTGGTAATAATTCTTGTATCATCTTAATTTTATCTTTAGTTTTTAATCTATTATTGTTACTTATTTCCATAACTTGTTTTGTAGATTCTAAAGATTGTTTCATTTTATTAAGGTACAAGTTAGAAGCTTTTATCTTTCTGTCTGCCAATTCTCTGCTCCATTTGTAGAGCCATTCATTGAGCCAACTATAAGGCTTCTTCCAGTTATCAAATCCTTCAATACAATGCAACTCCCATTTATTCCCGTGTATTTTGTGTAACCACCAGTATTCAAATCCATCAAAAGTAATCTTATGATTTTCTGGAATACATAATGATTCAAGATCTTTGTCAGACCAACTCGTTATGTTCATATCTATTTCCATTTGGTTATATTTATATTATTACACGTTTACACAGGAACTTACAGCAATTGTAAACATTTATTTTGTAAAGCCTTGATAATTATACCGTAATGTCACTTAATATTTGCTTATCTAAGCTTAAACTCATATTTATATTATTATTTTTAATTATCTATTTCTAATGCAAAATCCACAAAAGGCAAATATAGTACGTGCGTTTTAAAGTTAGCCTCCTCATATGTTCTAATGCCAAATAATATACCAGGATAAAGGCCTATGGATAATGCCCATGTTTTACCTTGTTTATCATCCGGATATGGATCTGTATCAACCGGTGGTTTTGGAGGTACTTGTATTGGATATTTTGGTTTTGGATCTACTGGCGGTTTTGGTGGCACATCAACTTTAGATGTCTTTGTACTTGTTTTCTTTTTGTTGTTCATGATTAATTATTATTATTGTTAATATTCAATTCTTCTTGCTTTTTTAGTATGTCTTTATACTTTATTCTGCCCTTAATTTCAAATGACCATTTAATCCATTTATCAAATTGTCTTTCAGCATATTTTTTTCTTGCTAATCTTTTCTCTTCTCTAATATTAGCCTCACTGTTTTTAAACACTCGTCTTGATTTTGTGGTTTATATAATACTCTTTTATCATTCATAAGGAACATTAGATACTTAAACATTTTCCATCGCAACGGGAAAGATTCATTAGCCCTGCCTTTTGTTTCAATTATAAAATCTTCGCCAATAAAATCTGGGGTATATTTTATATTTGGTATCTTTTTATTTCCCCTATTTATAAAATCGCTTTTACCATTTGCTTGTCGCTCATAACATTCATTAGCAAAATTAAAGCTTGGTAATAATTCAAACGATTCTCCTTCGTATCTAAAATCTATTTTAGCATCTTTTAATGCTTTATACATAAACTTTTCAAGGCCAGAAGCGAAGGTAATGCCATTATACACTACCTTCTTTGCTACTACCGGGCCTTTCTTTTTTGATCGTTTAATCATCTATTTCAATTGAATAATCATTTCCAAATTTACCATAACATAAGTAATTACAACCACGACCACACTTCTTTTTCGAACACTTCTTCTTTTTTTTTGCTTTAACTTCAAAAGCATCCACAACATCAATATCTTTAAGCTTTTTTAATAATGCTTTTTCTTCACGTAATGTAGTTATTTCTTCTTTTAAACGTTGCAAATACAAAGTAGCATCCATTAATTCTTCTTGTAGATGATTAAGCCAAACAAATATGTCGGACTTATCATCACGCATTGTTTTGCCATATTTAGCAAAGCCTACATCAGATCTATCTACAAACTTATTTACTACAGATTGCACAACTGGATCTCTAAACTCAATTTCTTGTTTTGTCATATTATAATGTTGTTTTTATATGATTAGTTAATGATGGAGCGGTTGGCGCTGAGTCTTGTTTAACAAATGTTCCGTTAACCATGGACCCTTTTCTAGACTTAATAACATCATAAGCCGATACAACACAATCTTCAACTTTTAAGCCTTCCAATGCGGCTAAATTAGTTAGCACAACCATCATGTCTCCAATGGCATCTATTAATTCTGTTCTATTCCTTTTAAGAATAGCCCTTGCTAATTCGCCTGATTCTTCTTGTAATTTTATGTATTGAGTTTTAGAATCTCCACTATTATATATGCCTCGTTCATCAGCCCATTGTCGTATTAAGTCATATACATTAGGTGCGTCTTCTGTAACCTTTTCAGGCGCGCGCGTGGCTTCAAATAATACTTTGTTATATACATAACAAGAGGTGTTACGATACATTGACTCCCTTGCATTATCTACAATTATTTTAGCTAATTCTGGCGTGATAGTATATTTACCATAGTTTGTTTCAAAAGTTTGCCCTAAATTATCCATTAGGTGACCTTTTAATTTGTTTACAGGCACATTGAATGTGGTGGTTTGATCTGTTACATTAATATACATATTTTTATTTGATTTAATTTGGTTAATATTACTATTTTTTGCATTGTCATAAGAATTAAGATCTTTTTTATACCCAAAAAATTCTTGCCAATGTCTTTCTTTACCCTCTATATAATGCTTGTCATCGGAATATTCCAGTATTTGAAATTCACCATCTTTGAATCCTTGTTGTAACATGACTCTATATTCAATATTACGTGTCATTCCAACTTTTTTGCCTGGAATATGATAAATATAGTATAAATTCTTAGTTTTTTCCATATTTTTTTTTATTTAGACAGCAACCGGAGCCGAAATTACTGGTCCGTGCTTATAATTGTTAATTGTTAATATTCCATTAGTATACTCATAACTTGGCAAATTAAACGTTTCTTGCTGGCTATATTGGTTAACAGCTTTTAAGCTGGTCTTATAAATATGAGCATCCACAATTTGAATGTCTAATTGATTAGGTTTATACCCTGTTTTTTCAGCTACATATAAAAGTATTTGAGAAAATAAAGCAACGTCATAAGGTATACCTAAAAATAGATCACCAGATCTTTGCACAACAAACATATTTAAATAGGTATCTTCAACAAAGAATTGAAAATACAAATAACACGGCGGTAATCGCATATCCGATAATTGAGCAGGATTCCATAAACTTATAATGTGTCTACGACTATCTGGATCAGCAATTAAATTCTTTATAAGTGTTTGCATCTGATCTATATTTTGGTCGTTAAAATTGCGCATTTGATGCCCATATACGGGGCCTAGATCTCCATTCTCATCTGCCCAAGCATCCCATATTTTTACACCAGCATCTCTGAATCTTTGTATATTGGTTTCACCATTTATAAACCATTCAAATTCAGTCTTAAATGTTTTTTCAAACATCTTCCTACCGGTTAATAAAGGAAAGCCGTCACTTAAATTAATACTCAAACTTGCATTGAATATAGAATAACATCCGACTCCTGTTCTGTCGTGACGTTCAGTTCCTGATACAATGCACCGCTCAAGTATATTGTTATATTGCTCTTCGTATTTATTTTTTCCCCCCATATTTATCGTAATAGTATGTATAAAATTTAAATAATTGTTTCCATATTTCCACCTTCTTATAAGCATCAGGACTTATGTTTACTTTCTTATTTATTTCTATAAGCAAATGCCAGGATGCTCCATTTGCGGGCTTTGGTGATATATATATTCCATTATTAATGCACCATGAATAAGCTAATTGCTCTTTTTTATTAGGAACATAAAAGCCCATATCTACTTCATTCTTTTTTTTATATCCGCTTCCCATTATACTTCCCAAGGTAATTTATCATCTGTACTAATCATTGGATTATGTGGTATAAAACAGCCTGAAGAAGCATCCCATTTAAAATGGCATTCAGCGCCATTCTCTCCTAAGTTTTGAAATTTACATTTTAATACCTTCACTTTAACAGTTTTATCTTCGTAATTCCTATGAACGAGTAGCCCGTGATAAGAGGCATCGTACCATTCACCACCGCCTTTGATGTTGTACATTGTAGGCTCCTCAATTTTGCCGTCTTTGTCTTTATACATTTTTGTGGGGTGTGCAACAATAATAACTAATACATCATATTTTTTAGCAAATATCTCGATTTTAGTAAGATATTCTAGGGTATAAGCATTGACATCAGCAGATTCAGCATTATTGTCTCTAACCTTGTTAAATGGATCTATAACAAGACATTTGATGCCTTTACGTTTTACTAATTCTGCACCCTTCTTTAATACAGCTTCTAAAGTATATCTATCCATATCAATAAAAAAGTAGTTGTCATTAACATGATCCGCTATTTGATTCCATTTATCTGTTTTGATGTCGGATACGGTAGGCATGCCTTGCCATGTTTTTCTCATTAATTTATGAGCATGTAAATACGTTGGCGTATTTTCTGGAGAAGCATACGCTGTTTTCCAACCATATTTTTCATTATATCCAACAACCATTTGATCAACAAAATCAGACTTACCAGAACTAGGTATACCCGTAACAGTAATGAATTGACCAGTGTATGTGCTAAAAATACTATCAAAATTATCCAAACCAACTTGGAACCCTGGTTTGAAACCGTTTTTAACAAAGTCTGTAATTTCATCTTCTATATCTTTGAATGTTGTTACATTTTCTAATGGCACAGGTTTAGCTCTTGATATTCTTTGGGATAATGCTTCTTTTCCATACTTAAGCAAATATTCATTGGCGTCTTTACAATCTTCAAACGATGCCAAATAACAAACCTCCGCTCCCAATCTTCTAACTAATTCAGACTGAAGGGCTTGGCCAGCTGCATCAGAATCAACAGCAATAATAATTTTTTGCTTATCATCAAAGTAATCAATACAACTATCAAGATATTCAAGATTATTGTTGTTTAATGTTGCACCGTTAGGCACTGATATTACATTGGTTATACCTGCTTCATGCAACGCAAGTACATCCATTTCGCCCTCAACAATTACACAATACTCAAATCCTACAATACTATTAATATTATAAAAAACTTTTTCAGCGCCTTTATATAATTTAAAGTTTTTACGACCATCGCGATATTTTACATTTACAAGTTGATCGCCAATATAATAATTAAAGTGTATAGCATTTTCGGTTTTGCCAGTTTGAGGCATAAATTCCGGTCCCTCTGTTATACCAAGTTCATATATAGTTTCTTTTGAAATACCTCTTGTACTAAACCATTTGATGACAGCTTCGCTTATTTGCATTTCTTCTGCATGCTCCTTTTGTGGTGGTTTTACATATGTTTTATCATTTGATCCTTTTCTTTTATATGTATGTAGTTGAAATGTTTTATTACAATTGTGACAAGTTCCAATACCTCTTTCCCAATCGTAAGAAGCGCATTTTGCTTTTTCATTTTTAGGCTTTCTATCTGACGAGCATAAAGGACATATACCTTGCGTCTTACCCTCTTCCAATTTGTATTGGTTAAAAGTATCAATTAGAAAACCATTAATTTCAGTTGTCTCTATAATCATAGGAATTTATTAAGGATTTTTATTACACATATATTATCAATAAGTCATCGTATTTTGATTGTAAGACTTATTGCTTTTTATAGTTAGAAAAACCCCAATTAATGGGGTTTAACTAACTAAGGTGTTATACCGCGATGGTTCAAAAACCGTCACGCTATATTAAGACCGATTCTTATTTGTAACCTCTGCAGTGGTGCCGGTCAACGACCTGTATTTTAAAATGGCAAATCATCTCCGACTACTGGAGCTTGTGCTTTTTGAGGAGCAGGTACAGATTGTCCATCAGTTCTTGGTGCAGCTTCTACATTCACACCATTGGTCCATACAACCTTTACATTTCCAAGATATACTTTTGCCGCTTTTGACTCTCTTTCTTCTTTTGATTGTTCAACCATTATTGGCCCTTGATTACCAAATTGATCTACTTCATCATTCAATGTTATAGTTATAGGAAGATATTTGCCTTTAGCCCCGTCTATAATTTTGTGTTTTGGGATTGCATTAAGATTAATGCTCGTTTTAATAATACTCGCCATTTGTTTAAAGTTTTAATTGTTTATTATTAGTTAAATATTCTACTGCTCTTAATATTCCTTCAATATTATCTCCTAAAAGTCCTATGCCAGAATTGCAAGGCATACATAATATACCTCTTATTTTATTTGTTTCATGGCAATGATCTATATAAGTTGATCTTTTGTCAAGAATTTCTTTGCCACAACAATGACAATTAGAACTGTCCATTAATGACTGAGCTTGATCAAGAGTTATTTTATAATTTCTTGCTCTAGAATATAAACATTCACAAGTTTTACATCTTGATTTTAAGCCTCCTGTATCGGGTCTATTATAGAATTCAGTTAATGGTAATTCTAATTTACAATATGTGCATTTTTTCATTATTTAATTTAATGTTTTTGTAAGTAAAAATTGCTTGGGATCAAATCCCTCGGTTTCATAAAATAATTTATAAGCATCTATAGCCCTTGCCACTTTGTCTTGTCCATTTGCTAAAAAAGAATCAGAACAATCGAATATACCTATCTGATGTGTATTTTTATCAATGGCTATAAATACTAAATCGTAGCCAAATAATTTTTTATATAAATACGCTTGGCTATCATAGTTATATTTCTTTGCTGAATATGGAAACGCAGACAGATCTGAGGTTGTTTTAAGATCAACAACTAAACCTTCATCGTGGTTAATTATATCTGCTTTGCCTTTCCACATTATTCCATCTATTTCAACAATACCAGGAGTTTCATATTCCGTATTTAAACCTCTAATAAGATCTCTACATATATTATTTTCTAACACTCTTTCCTTCATTAATTCTATCTTATCAACCTCATGTTGTAACAAACATAATTCGCCATCCGATAATTCTTTATACTTATTAGTATTTCTTGTAGTGGCATCTATTATTTTATATTTGCTTAATTTATCAGGTTCTAAAATAGCAGTATGGAAATAACCCCCGATTGCAAAATTAATATTCGGGGGTTGTTTTTGCCTTAATAATAAAGGGTTTGATAGTAAAATTTCTATATTAGAATTACTTAAGAACTGTTGCCCAAAATCCCCATAATAATCTTCATCATTACGTAATCGCTCTATTATCTTCTGCTTATTAGTCATATTATAAAGAAGTTAATATTTTCTCAGCTTCAGGAGATAATTTATATTTCTTTTTAATAGTATCAATGGATCCACCGTTTTTGATAAACTCTTTTGCTTTATTAAATGCAATCTCATCCAATGTTAATAGTTCTTTATTTGCAGTTGGCTTATCATGGGTATTAGTAGCGTCCGGGTCTTGAGTATCATCAATTAAAAATAAATTACCTAATGCATACTTTTTACCATAACTTGAAGCTGATCCAAATTTTTGAGGTGTTTGCATGCCTTTTTGTTCTAAATCAACCCCAACAATTGCTGTTGCACTTATTGAAGATAAGTTATCGGATATTGTTGCTGTGGATTCCAGCATGGGAAATTGTAAAAAAGGGCTTTCCAATAGTCTTTCATTAATTGTTACTGACACTCCTAATCGTAATAAATAAGGTTTAATAGCTTCTAATATATCTTCTGCTGATCTAAAGTTATATTTGCCAAATGAATTAAATCTAGACTTTTTAGATTTAAACTCTGTTTGAATTATTGCTAACTTATCGTTGAGCAAAAAATCCTTTTCGAATACTTCTTCTACTTCTTTTTTTGTTGCCATATATTTGATTTAATTGGTTTAATTTTATATTATTATAATCACGTGTTTTAGACATTATTTAGACATTATTTAGACATTTATTCCATATAACTTATAGGTAATCAATGACTTGCGAGGAATCTACGTTGTCAATTAACTTTTGAATTGCTTGCTTTTTTATCTCCGATATTCTTACATAAGCGCTTGCCCCTTCTATGCCTAATCTATCTGCTATTTCATTTGCAGAATGCTTATCACAGTCTAATCCATAACTTAATCTTAATACCTCAAATTCGCGATTATCTAAATGCTTTTTGAGCAAACTTGTAAGGTATTTATTCATAAGATCAATATTGTAAACTTCTGATTGATCCGGAATCTGATAAAGCATATTATCCTCATCCTCATCATTGATTTGTTCATCGATGCTCAAAAATATCGAATTAAAAAACATCGCTACTAATTTATGGTCTTTGCTGTTATCTTTGCGTATTTCATTTAACTTGTGTTCCGGTATTTTAATACTGCCTCTATTAATATCAATTGCTCGTCTGATAGATCCTTTAATTCTTTTTGATAAGAAAGATTTTAATGTGGATTCCGGATTATCACTATTTAAAATAGTTGACCACTCAATTTTATCAATAGCTTGCACTAGACCAATAGATCCATATTGAATAAGGTCGGTAATATCTAATATCCCACATGCTTCAGTTGTGGTCGAAAACTTTTTTGAAATATTTTCTACCAAAGGCAAAAACTTTCCAATAAGCTCCTCACGAGTATATTCATCCCAAAATTTACCCTCAATTTGGGTGGTAGTCTGTTTTATATCTTCTTTGTACCTTATATAATTTGGTATATTATAACTTTTCATAGACTTTGGTTTAATAATTCTTTTTCTTTTTTTAATTCATTACTCATATTACGATGTATTGTTCTGGTGGTGCATCCAAAATGTTCCGCTAATTTTTTAATTGTTATTTTTTGATTAAGGTCATGAATGTATAGCATTGCATCGTAAATATCAGATTCGTTGATACGTTTTGTTTTACCAATCATCTTACCAACTATGGATAACTTCTCATTCAATGTTAGCTTACAATTATCCTTAAATATAATCTTACGTTGTTTATTATATGGTGGATCTTCTAGATCTTTTAATGAGACCTCATACATCATGCTTTGTAGCAATTGCTCACTAACATTGAAAGTTACAAATCCATTCTTTCTATCACATATATGCCGTGCAGTTGTTTCAAACTCATTCTGGTCCATATTAGGATTAAGATACCATAATACATACAGATGCCATTTTAATGACTTATATGTTGGTATTTTAGCTTTGCTTCTAAATAGCTCATAACATTCAGTTGTGCCTTGCTCGTAATAGTAACCCCATTCAAATGTCTCAGAAGGTTTATCATTAATTGGTCCTCTTCTATATATCACTTTTCTTTTATTTAGAAATTCTAGATTACGATCGTGTGACATTAGCTTATTACTTTTATACATTAATTAACTAACGTCGCATTTTGTACGTCAGTCCTTATATTTTTTTAATTCTTCTTTTATTTCATCTATGGTCTCCTGCAATTTAATTAGTTCTTCATATTTCTCCTCCGCTATTAGTTGCTGCTTTTCAATATTCAATGCTACAAGGCGCTGTGTTAGTAATTCTTTAGGACTTTTTTTATCGTCTGAATAGCTGAAGCTATAAGTATACCAAATGCCAGGACTGCCATCTGATGTCCATTTACCAGATATATCTTCTTCCTCTAAATACTCTTTCTCTCTTTCTAAAAACTTTTGGAATAATAGTTCCGCTATTCTTTCAATTTCTTCTTCGCTCATATTAACTTGTTTTATATAAATATTATCAATTTGTTGTCGTGTTTTGATTGTAAGGATTATTCATTTAAGTTACTTTTATTCTGGTGAACTTCTTTTTCCATTTGATCATAATAATCTTTTACTTCAGAGTCAAGTAGTACGGTCGCTTTTTGTGTTGAGCAAGACATTTTGTGTATAGTGC
>Ga0315904_10009342_pt1 | contig 12838 bp, 13 predicted proteins | sample LakEriMetagenome_6_FD_203529 | JGI IMG/M metagenome (GOLD analysis project Ga0315904, IMG submission 203529) | Freshwater fungal communities from buoy surface, Lake Erie, Ohio, United States - Buoy 12 MA120 | ecosystem: Environmental > Aquatic > Freshwater > Lake | place: USA: Lake Erie, Ohio...
GGCGGAATGGTCACGGCAGTTACTCGCAGCGTCGCGCCCGGTCTAGACACGGTTCGAACAACGACCTGTTGACCCTGGGCCGCAGGCGCTGGAGTCTTTTTTTCGGTTGACGAGTGCATCTTCATACCTCGTCTAATCTATATCGTCGAATGGCGCACTTGACAATTGCAGAAGACGCAGCCATCGCGGTAAGTAGCTGGTTTTCCGTGAAAAAGTTAGGGGTCACGGCATCCATACGGTCACTCGGCAGGCGGCTCAACCGCCGGAACCTCGTCGGTTGGCTGGAGCGATTCCAGCCATTCGCAGTATCCGTGCCAATAGCAGCCTTCGCCGCAGTCCGCGAGCAGATCGGCACCGACGAGCCAACCGCCACGCTCGCCACGCACAGGCTGAATCTGCCGGTCGGTGTGCTGGGCGTTGAGGGCCGCGAGCGAATCTAAATGGTTGGTAGCGTCAAGCCACATCAGACGTTCCTCCCCAGAGCCGTCTGGAACGCCTGCATGGCCGTGTTGTACGCCAACACCTCCCCCTGCGTCAGACCGCCGCCAATCGAATACGCGGCAAGCGTCTGATTAGAGTAGAGCGATGGCGTGTAGCCGTTGCTATTTGTTGACCGATTGTTGCGGCAAAAAATCGCAAGCGGTATTGATGTCGCGTTCACGGTCGTTGAGTACGTTACGGCAGAATTGAATGTTGAATTGCGCGAGCCAATAACGCTTGCGTCAGTTTCTCGCGTCGCGCACAAGAACGAGTCGTAAGGCGTCGGCAGCGGTTGCGGGCCGTGGTTCTCGCCAAGCGGGTGACCTCCCGCGCCGAACTCCCATGCCCGAACCGGGCTGCTGAGACGCGACGAGATCATTACGCCACTGGAACCAACCACCGCACTCGTCCGCTTGTAGATTGCGAGATGTGATCGGACGTTGCCGCCAGTGATCCACGCCGATGGTTGCAGGCCCGTTTGCAAATACTTGCTGCTGCCGTTGCCCGTAAGCCCGGTGGACTCCGCGTAATCGCCAGCCGCAAAGTTGACGTTCGTATCGGTGGTATTCCCGAACTGCGTGCCACCCAGCGACTGCCCGCGATAGAGCGGGACGAGGGCCGCCGAGAGGCCCGTGCCTGCGAACAGGTTGAGCCGGTAGAAGCGGTCGCGGATGCCTGCGGTCTGGATCGCGTTGCAGAAGTTCGACACTGCCGCGAGCGTAGAAGCCGACACGGTGCCGCCGTTGGCGATGACGGCAGCGCGCCACGCCAACGCTTCGGGGTTGGCCGTCGCTCGGAAGTATCCGATTTTTGCGGAGAGCATCAGAAGTTCTGCGCCGCAGTGCCAAACCAAGACGTGCCGTTGCTGACGAACACCAGCACATCGACCTTGTTCGCCGTCGCCGTGATCGTCGGGGCCGTGCCGCCCGCCCACAAAACGCCCGTAAACGTGGCCGTGAACGTGCCGCTCTGCGTCAGGATCAGCGTGAGGCTCGCCCCTGCGGAGGCGGTCGGCATGGTGAACGTGCAGTTGCCGTTGAGCGTGACCGTCTGAACGGAGCCGTTGGCGAGGCTCAACGTCGTGGAGGTGCCGCTGTTGCCAACCGTGACGGTCTGCTCAAGGACGGTCGGCAGGCGGGCGACGGCGACCGTGCCGCTGGTGATCTGCGACCCGAAGAACTCGCTCGGCGTGATCTGCTGCCAGTTGGTGGTGTTGAACGTGGCCCCGCTCGTCCCGGCTGCGCTGCGTCTGTAGGCGATGCCCTGAAAGGAAACGAGGTCGCCCTTCGCGTAGGCTGTATTGGCGGCCCAAGGTTGGATAGCGGCCCAGTTGAGCGATGAGGTGGACAGGCCGCCGCTGGTGATCTTGGCGTCGGTCACGCTGCCATCGGTCGGCGTCCTCGCGTCTGTGAATCGGGCGTCGTTCCCAGCCGCGACGGTGGTGGAACTGGTTCCGACCGGCAGGCGGGCAAACGGCACGGTGCCAGCCCCTAAATCGCTGGCCGATCCGCTGGTGGAGATGGCGGCAAACGTCGGCTTGTTGGTGATCTTGCCCCAGTCGCGTTCTTCGATGTCAAGAAACCGAGATGTCACCTTCTTGTATGGCGTTGGGCTGTTGAGGACAAACGAAGGCAGGTTTCCGAAGTTTTGGGCAGACCCGGAAATCACCCAACTGCCCGGCTGAGAAAACGACGGGAAATCGAATAGGTTCACTGTCAGCGTAGTGCCACCGTTGCCAGCAGTCGGGGCTCCAGCCCAGTCGCTCGCAGTCGTCGCCCATCCGACGATCCGGTTTGCGGCATCAACCAGACATACCTCCAAGGATGACCGCTCAAGCGAGAAGCCAGGGTTGGCCGCCACTGCTGCGTTGGCTGACGCCTGCACCGACACTGCCACCGATGTCGCCGGATAGGTCATTGTCGCCAAAACGGCGAGGTCGCCATAGGTGCCGCCAGTGGAGAAAGTCGGCGGAAGATTCAGCAGGCTGTTAGACGAGTTTTTTAAGACGATGATGCCGCCAACGTGGACTGCCCGCACCGGGTAGCTCACGGTAAAAGGCAGGCGGGCGAAGTCCAGCGTGCCGCTCGTCAACAGGCTCGCGTTCGTCGTGGGCGGGGCGGCGGCGATCACCGCGCTCGTGAAGTCGGTGATGTCGGCGGCGACGTGCTGGTGGCTGGCTGGTGGGAACGTCGAGGGGCGGTCGGTGATCCCAGCCCAGGTCGTCGTGCCAGCTGCCCCGGTCGCGCCCGTGGCCCCCGTCGGGCCAGCCACGCTCGAGGCAGCGCCCGTTGGCCCGGTGATTGAGTTGCCTTGAGGCCCGGCAGGTCCGGTGATGCTCGCGCCAGCTGGACCCGTGGCACCTGGCTCGCCGGCCACGCCAGCGGATCCCGTCGCGCCCGTTGGCCCAGCCACCGCAAAGAAGTCTCTCAGCGTCGCGAGCGTCACGCGCTTCGTCGCGCCGTCCGAGACGATCGGAACCACGTCCGGCCCAGTGACCGACGTGTCGAGCGGCAGTTGAGTGATGCGGCGGATTGGCATGGTTATGCGTCCGGGAACGGTGCCGTTGGCGGCGTGAAGTTGGCCGTGTAGCGGGCGACGCCCTTCGTGATGCGGAGCTCTTCGATGTAGCCCTTGAACGGCCTGCCAGCAAGGTCGTACCACCCGGAGCCAATGCGAAGCGGGCCGTTCGCATTGCTAGAAATGGTGTAACTGCCTGATGCGAAGCTTGCTAGAACACCATCCAAGAAAAATCGTGTTGTGCTTCCGTTGCGCGAGATAGCAACGTGATGCCATGTGTTCGTGGAGATGCCAGTAATAACGCCTAGGCCGCCAACGGACCAAGCATAAAAACCAATTTCAGAGTCGCCGGCGAATTCCAGGTTCCAAACGTCTGCGCTGGTGCTGCCTTCTTGGCCTTTGGAAATAACACCTGCGTACTGAGCCTGCCCACCAAGGCTGTATAGCCACAACTCAATGGTGAAGTCGCCGCTGCCAAGCTCCAGCCCATCGCTGGCCGGGACAGTGATGTAGTCCCCACTGCCATCAAAGTATCCGCTAGCACCGCCGAACTTGCTTTGCGCCGTGCTGATCTGGGCGTTGCCGGATGGGGTCACAGTCTTCGGCGTGCCGCTTGAATCCACAAAGTTCGTTGACCCGTTGCTGCCGTCCATGTGGAGCAGCAGCGAGACATTGGCAAAGTTGGGGTCGGGTTCAACTCCGATAGGCCACGTTCCTGCACGCCGGTATCGCGACGCCTCGCGCAGCGTCCACACGCCTGGAGCCGCCGAAGTGCTCGGCGAGGGAATATGGCCGACATATCCGCCAAGAGCCCTGCTCACGAGAGCTCCTTCCAGTTGACATCGACCACGAGGTCATTCGCCGTGCCAGCCGTAACGTAGATCGACTGGTTTTCGGTCAGGTTGATCTGATTGTCTTTGCCAACCACGATGAGCGACGCATCCGCCGGAACGGCGATCGTCGAGGCGATTGGAAACGCCGTGCCCGTGTTCGTCGCGCTCTGAAACCGCGTCACGGTCACGTCGCAGGCGCTTGTTCCATCCACGTTCGACACGATGATCGAGTCGATCAGAAACACCTTGCCGCTCGAAGCGGCGTTGCTCACCAACTGCGTTGCAGTCGTGGCCGTGAGCGAAATCTGGTTGTTCTTCGCGAGCACGCTGGTCGCAGACGCGATATTTGGGTTTGCCATGATTCACCTAAGAGAGAGCGAGAACGAGGCCGAGGCTCACGCCAGGGCCAACTGCGCCTGTAGGCCCCGTAGGGCCGCCAGATGGCCCCGTCGGGCCGGTGACCGTAGACGCCGGGCCAGTGCTGCCAACCGCCCCCGTCGGGCCTCGCGCCGCCTGAACAAGCACGCCGCCAATGAAGACTGTGTCTGACGTTGGTCCGCTTGTGACGGCAGGGGCCGGCCCGGTAGCACCGACCGCGCCGGTTGGGCCAGTCACAGTCGACGCCGCGCCCGTCGGTCCCGTCACAAACGGCAGCACAAAATTCAGCGTGCGGCTCGCACCAGTGCCCGTGACCGTCACCGCTGCCACGCCGGTCGTCACCGTGCCAACAACAACGCTCGTGAGTGCGCCCGTAGGGCCAGTGACGCTTGCGCCGGTCGGCCCCGTGACCGTAGACGCCGCGCCGGTTGGGCCAGTCATGCCAAGCCCCGTCGGGCCGGTCACGTTCGATGCTGGCCCTGTCGGTCCTGGCACGGTTGATGCCGGCCCCGTCGGTCCGTTGCTCAAATCGATGCCCGTCGGCCATCCGCTGACGGCATCCTTCGGCCCGTAGAGCAGTTTGTTGGCGCGATCGATGAAGAGGTCGCCGGCATTGCCGACGCCGCCAGTGGGCGCACCGTTGCCCGCGAGCACGGGTGACGCACCGGACGGCAGCGAAAAGAACGGCATGGCTTCCTCTTACGCGATCAGCAGGTCGCCGCCCTCGGTGGCGATGTACGTCACGCCACTGTCGGACTGCGTCGTGTGAACTCTAACAATCAGCCGAAACCCGTCGGCGTAGTGCCACGGCGGAACACCTCGAGGCGTGCTCACGGCATACGTCACCGAAACGCCGTTGATCTGCTCGACGATCTTGTCGCCTTGCACGGGATCGCCAAACGGCAGGTCGCTCGTCGCAATCAGAAAATCACGCGACTCCCACCGCTCCACAACACCAGACTGGTTGGCCGCCTCAAACGCCGACGAGCCGATTGTCGCGGTCACTTCGACGGCATGGTTGCCGCGGACGTAGACCACGGTCGAACCAGCGGCAGTTTTCAGCTGGCCGGCCAACCACGACGCACCGCTCGCGAGCATATTCACGGCAACCCTCCTGCACATCCGCAACGCCCCCGCGGCGCGCCGAAGGGTGAGCGCACCAGCGGGGGGTTGCGGTGTGGACTGAACTACCGGTTGATCAGAACGTGGACGCTGGTGTCACCGGCGAGCCGCGCCTTGGCGAGCTTGCCAGCGGCGACGCCCGTCGAGGCATGAGCCACGCCCGAGGTCGCGTACCAGTTGATCGCCGAGCCCTGGGCACCGGTGGCACCCGAAGCACACGGCATCTCGAACACGCCTTCGACAGCCAGAGCGCCGAGCGCGCCAGCAGCGATCGCACGCGGGGCAACGCCCACGAGCGAGCCGATCACGACCACGTCGCCAGCGGCCACGGCCGAGGCCGGGGTGTGGTCGAGGAGGTCACCGTCCTGAACGTAAGAAGCCATCGAAACACCTCGTCAGATTGAAGGAATTGGGTTGAAAGAAAGCCCCGGTGGGCTGGCACGATCACCAGCCCACCGGGTCAAGATCACGCCTTGTCGCCCTTGACGCCGGCGAGGTATTCGGCCTTGGCAACGCCAAAGTCGAAGTAGCCACGCATCTGCACGCCGAGCGTGTTGAAGTCGGCTTCCGCCGTCTCCACCACCGGGCTCTGCACGCCGTTGAGGAACGCCACCTCCATCGCGGGCATGTCGGCCGGCGATGCCATGAGGTAGTAGTCGTCGGCGCTGCTCAGGTAGGTCGTGCCGACCACCTGATAACGACCGGCGAGGACGTTGCGATCCGGCTGCCCGGTGGTCGCACCGCTCTGGATCAGGGCAGAGCCCATGATCTCGGCGGCGTCGAGCTCCAGGTCGGCCGGCACGAGCAGGATGCGGGGATCGATGGCGACGGGGTTGCCGTCGGGATCCTTCATCTTGCGGAACGCCGTGACGAGCTTCTTCAGGTTGGTGATGCTCAGGGCACCGGCCGCGCTGACGAGGTTGCCGCGACCGCTGGTGTACCAGTTGCCGTGGTCAGCCTGGAAGACGCTCCAGAACTGATCGTTGAGGGCCAGAGCGCCGCCACGACCGATCCGCTGCGGAACCGCGGTGAGAGCACCCAGGTCATCGTTGATGAGATCGGTGCGAGTCACCGAAGTCATGATGCCGTAGGTCTCGGCCGAGATCGTCCGCTGATCGTCGGAAGCCGCAGCGTTCTTGAGCTCGCCACCGTTGGCGACCTTCTCGAACTTGAAGCCGCCGTTGAGCCGGTAGCTCGTCAGCGTCTTGAAGTCGTTGACGCTGCGAACCGCCGAAATCTGCCGCCAGGCCGACTCGACCGAGTCGAAACCGGCGAGGAGGAACTTGTTGACCGTCGAGCTCAGGATGCCCGAGATCGAGTGGGTCGCCCACGCGGCGGCCAGGATCGGACGCAGCGAGGACGACGTGATCTTGCGGGTGCCGTCGTAGCCATTGGCTACGGCAGCCTGCACAAGCACGTCGCCGAGGGACAGCTCACGACGGGCCTTGTGGGCAGCCTCGAGCACCTTGGCGTCGTACTTCTTCTCCACGCCGGGCAGGCCGCCCTGAAGCGCGAAGGAGGCTTCGATCACTTCGGGCGTGATCGAGGTGGGCTGGGCGACGTGAACCGCCGGAGCGGCGGGCCGCTCGTCGCGGGTCGCGTTGAGCTTCTCCATGATCTCGACTTTCTTGCTGAGGGATTCGATCTGAGCCTTGAGAGCCGCGCTCTCGTCGGTGGCCTCGACCTTGGGGGCTTCCACGGCGACCGTCGCCGCGGCTTCCACCGTCTTGGTCTCAACGACCTCGTCGGCAGGCTGGGTGTTGGCGTTGTCCGCCATGGTTGACTCCTCTGCCGACTCTTCGGCGGCAATTGAGACGGCCGTGCTGCGGTCGGCCCCAAGGGTTACGAATGAGGTCTCGCGCAGCGTCGAGGCCCGGACGATGCGGACAGGCCCGGCGTGGGTCTGCCCGTTTGCGGTGGTGGCCTGGTCTTCGCCAAACCGGAGATGACGGCCGACATCGGCACCGACGCTCGCCTGCCACTGGTAGCCAGCGGCGGCCAGCGCGAGCACCTGGCGAGCGGTTTCGTTGTCGGCGAGGATCTCGCCCTCGACGATCAACTGCCCGCCCTGCACGCTCGGCGTGCCCTGCCCGAGGATCGAGCCGAGGGCGTAGTCGTGCCCCATCACGATCGGGATCGTCTGCGGGAGTTGCATCCCAGCGAGGTCGATCACGACCGGCTCGCGGCTCCAGCCTTGGCGGATCGGAGCCCCGGTGTAGGCCACGATGCGGAACCGCTTCGGGCCGGCGGCGGCGTCGCCGTCGGCAGCCTGGAGGAACGTCACATCGGTCGAAAGTTTCAGATTGTCGGCCATAGTTCACCCAAAAGTGATGAGGTCGAATTCGTCGTCGTCGTGATCGAAGTCCCAGGTCATGCGTCTTGCTCCTGGGCAGGCATTGGCTGCGGGGCCGCGTCGGCGATCGTGAGATCGAGCTCACGCATGAGCGCCCGCTCGGCGGCGATCTGCCGAAGCTCGACATCCCACCGCTTGCCCTGCCGGGCGTACTCGCTGGCGAGCGAGGTCGTGAGCGTGCGAAGCCGCGTCTCGGCGGCCGTCGCCTCCTTACCTGGGTCGACGTGATCCTTGCCGTCCCAGACCCAAGCCCAATTCCACTCCGAGAAGGGCGGCAGACCGGCAGGCAGGATGCCCGCCAGTGTCGCCTCGTTGACCCACGCCGAGAAGACGCGGTCGAGCATCGTCCGCTCCAGCTGGTCGCGTTCAACCCGCTGGTTCATCGCGTGGACCTGATGATCCATGCGGCCGCTCGCGTAGTTGTAGGTCGAGGAATCGAGGGCAGCGACGTTAAATGGAAGCTGGAGGCAGCGAGCTATCTCAGAAAGCAGAGCACGCACAAACGCCGGATATTGCGTCGTCGGCTGCTCGGCCTTGAGTTGGGCCACGTCCCACGCCTCGGGCAGCGTGAGCATCATCCGCTTGTGGATCTCGAGCTCGGCGAACGGCTCGACCTCGGCGACCTCTGCCGCCGGGCTGTTGGTCTTCACGAAGGCCGCGAAGTCCGCCGCAGTCTCGGCGGCAGCGACCACTGCCTCGGTATAGCGCCGAAGCTGTCCGAACAACTTGAGCGCGGGGGCCACTTGCGGGACGCCACGGTGCTGACCCGGCCGCACCGGCTGAAACCAATGCACCATCTGCGCCGCCGGCACCCGCTGGAATTGCAGGTTGTTGACCCGATAGTTGCTGCCGGGATGGAAGTTCAAGACCTGATAGGCGACGACGTTGCCGATCTGGTCGAACTCGATGCCGTCGACGATGTTGCCTTCGGGCGTGATCGTCTGGCTCATGAGCTCCGTCGGCGTCGCCACCATTTCGGCCTCGACCAGCCGGATGTCGAGCGTCACGCCGGGCAGCCGCTCGTTGGTGATCATGAGGGCGAATGCCTCGCCGTCGACCACCAGGGCCTCTCGCATCGTTCGCAGTTTGGCCGGGAGATCGACGAGCCAGCCCCAGTCGAAGAACAGCCGCTCGACCTCGCGAGCCGCCTCGTCGTCGCCAATGTCGAGTTGCAGCCGGGGGCCTGTGCCGATCAGGTCAGTGGCCAGCGTCGAGGAGATACCAGCGAGATAGGAGTTATTCGCCCGCTCATAGCGAGCGCGGTTCCGCAGCGTCCGCCGCACGCTCGGCGAGAGGGCCGCGTCGGCCGCGAATGCGTCGGCGTTTGCCCAATGGCGATAGTCGTCGCCACGCTCGGCGGCGTCGTACTTCGCACGGGTAACCGGCACCACGGTAGGCCGTGGCGTCTGCCGTCCTCGGAAGAGGTCGAGAAACGCCACTACGTCGCCCCCGGCGGAATGAGCTTGTTGAAACGCAGCCCGCGACCGGCAGACGACATCGCCGCCTTGCTCGCGAGATACTTGTCGGCCTCGATCTGCTCGCGCAGGTCGTGGGCCTCAACTTCGCCGGCGTCTGTACGGACCCTCTTCGGCTGCTGGGCCGCCTGCTTGAGGGCGTCGGATACTTCGTCGCTCATAGCAGCGACGGTAGGGCAAAATGCTTATTCACCCGGAGGGGGTGTGGCTACTACTTCGCAGCCATCGCCAACCCGACGTTCGCGAGCGCGTAGCCAAACCACGCGATCGCCATGCCGGGCGACCCTTGACGGTATTGGTCAACCGCCACGACGAGATAGACCACGCCCACGGCGAGAATCAGCGGCGCGCTCATGTTCCTAGCCTCTTCACTGTGATTGTCTTGCGACCGTTGGACGCCGTCGGGAGCGCCACCTTCTTCCGCTGCCGGCCGCCGGCCTCAGTCGCAATCGGGTGGACGCCCGCAATCGACGCCGCGACCGCAGAGCCGACCAAGCAGTCGAGCCAGTGGTTGTCCCGGCCCGCCATTTTCCACTCATCGACCACCCGGCCACGGGCCTCAGTCCTGACCGGGTATTCGCTCGTCAGGTGCTCGAATAGGAGATCGTGCTGCCCGGCGTGGAACGCGATCGCCTCGGGGTCGCCCATCTGCAACCGCAGGCGAGCCGCGACGAAGGTCTTGTAGAAATTGGTGTCGTAGAGGCATGACCGCTGCCCCTCGGAAATCTGCCCGACCTTCCAGTTGAGCCCGATGCGGTCGCCACGGCTTTTCTTCTCGCCGATCGGCTGGCTCGACGCGCCGATGCCTTTGCCGTGGCTCGGCAGGATCGCCCCCGCAAACGCCGACCGCCGGCAGAAGGTGCGGATCGTCCCCGTGCTCTGCCCCCAGTTGGCGTCGATGAGCATTTGCGAGATCCGCATCGCCGCCCCGTCCTCACGCTTCCAGTCGCGGCCCATGAGCAACTGCAAGACGGACTCCAGACCGGCGTGTAGCGACGCCTCAAAGCCTGCCCCCTTCGCCGCCTGGGCTAGCGTCCGCTTTGCGTGCTTGGCTTCAAAGAACGACGAAGCCTGGTCAGGGAAGGTGCCGTAGGCCACGACGTGACCGCCGAACGACTGATTCCACGAGGCGACGAGCCAGAAGAGGAGTTTCTCCTGCACGTCGACAAACGCCGTGAGCGTCTGGTGGTCGAGTGGCACGACGCCACGCTCGACGTTCGTGGCCCGCAAGGCGAGCGAACGCTTGTCGAGTTTGTCCGACGCGATGTCGTCCGCGATCGGCTGATTCTGGTATTCCGCCAGAAACGCCGACTCGCCCCGGTCGATCCGCAGATTCCAGGCGTGCTGAATCGCCGTAATCTCGTCATCGTTCTTCCGCTCGGGCCACGCCACGCGAGCCCCGGCGTCCATCGCCGCCTGATTCTGCCGGTAGTGGTCGTCAGCCGCCACGGTGCCGGTCCCGTTCCGCTGGCCCTCGCGCCGCAGTTCCGCGTACTGGCTCCAGAGATCCTCGGCGGTCGGCCACTCGTAGACGAGCTTCGTCCGCTCGCCCTGCCATGCCGGATGCTTCGCCCGGTCGAGCAGGCGGTCTGCTAGGTCGTCGGGGCGGATCACGGTGATCGTGGCGAGCCCCGAGATTTTCGCGCCCGGCCCGGCGAGACCGAGGATCGCACCGGAGAGGATCTTTTCCCGCGTATGCACCTGGGCAGGCGACGAGGCCGATTCGTCGGTCTGACAATCGTCGATTAGCACCAGCGAGGGACGCACCGACTTGCCGTCTGGTCGCGTGTGCTTGATGCCTCTGATTCTCCCAGTGATGCCAGCCACCCGGATCGCAGCCCCGGCACAGGCAGAGCCGGGAATCCAGGGCATCGTCACGGTGTCAGAAGTCCACTCAATCGACGTGGGCTTGCCCTTGTAGGTCTGCCCGTGCGCCCGCTGGGCGATACGGTCGAGCCGCTGGATGGGATAGATCGCCTCAGGGAAATCAGCCGCGAGAAGCTCGTTCGTTTCCACCTGGGCCTTGATGCTGTCGAGTTGCGATTGAGCGATCGCGGCGTCTGCCCCGATCAGCATCACAAACGACGAATGGCCGTAGAGGATCGCCCACAGGCAGGCCCACTCGCACATAGTCGACTTGCCGCTACCGCGAGGCATGGCAAAGGCAAACAACTCACCGCGGAGAACGGCTGCCTCGATCTTGGCTATGGCGAGCAGATGGTCCGGCGACCATGCAAGGACGAAAGCCTCTTTCCCATACGTCTCGCAAAACAGCCGGAAGTTGAGGCGGCACGCATCACGCCGAGGCTGATCGGCAACCTTCGGGATCTCGCCGATGTCCCGGCCCGCCTCCGACATCCGAGCCGACCGCTCGGTCATCCTGTCCTTGTGAGACTCGTAGGCGTCGCGATCACCGCCCAGTCGGCGGCGAATGGCACGAACGTCCTTCAACTGCTCCCGCAGTTTTTTCTCGGCTGCGGCGGCTTTCTGGAGGCGGTCCTCCGCCATGCGTTATTTCGCCTTCGACTTCTTGGCGGGCGTTTCCAGTTCTGCCTGCTTGCCGGTCAACGTTTCCCACCGCTTCACGATAACGTCGCAGTAGGCCGGGCTGATCTCCATGCCGTAGCACTTGCGGCCCAGTTGCTCGGCGGCGATGAGCGTCGTGCCGGAGCCGCAGAAGGGCTCGTAGACGTTCCCGCCATCGGAGCAACACGCCGCGATGTACGCCGCCGGAAAAGCGACCGGGAACATCGCCGGGTGTTTGTCCAGGTCTTTGTCTCGCGACTTCACTACATCGCACCGAAACACGGTGCCGAGCTGACGGAGTTTGGACGTTGTGCTTTCGGCTGGTGTGGTTGATCCGTCTGCCTGTCGACGCGTGCCTTCCGTTTTCCTACCGGCCGTTTTGTTTGGGACAGTTTTGTTTAGTGTTCGAGGCTCCCTTCCGAACACGAACACGAACTCGTGGTCGATCGTGAACATGGCGGTCGCCTGCCCGATCGTGTAGCCGAATCCAGAGCGGTCCCATACGTTCCAACTCAACAGACCGAGACCGCACGATTCGGCAGCCGATATGTAGTCATCCCAATACCTAACGACTACGCCACTATCTCGCTTCATACCAAGATTCACGCAGACCAGATCGGCGTATGGTTGCGACTGCGTAATGAACGCCGATAGTTTTTCTGGCGACAGGTCGGAGTTTCCGTCGTACGATCTCTGGTCGGAGTAGGGCGGAGACGTGAACAGGATGTCGATATTCGCCCCCGCCATCAACTGCTCGACATCCTCCGCCTTAGTCGAGTCGCCGCAGAGCAGGCGATGCTCGCCGAGAATCCACAGGTCTCCCGGCTTCGTGATCGGATCGACCGGCGGCTCGGGGATCTCGTCCTCGACGATCTCTTTCGCTTCGTCCTGGTAGAGCCCAACCTCCTCGGCCAAGTCCGAGAGCATCTGCTGCAACTCGGGCGAGCCGGTGTCGACTTCGCGAAGGATGGCGTCGAGCTTCGCCGCGTCCGATTCCGCCATCGCAGCCAGCGGGTCCAGCGTGGCAAGCACCTTGTCGCCTTCGGCCTCGTTCACGTCGAGGACGAGGACCGGGAGGATTTGGTCGCCCATCGTTTCGACCCGGAGATGCCCGTCGAGGAGCATCAGCGAGCCGTCGTCGAGCTCGCGGGCCA
>Ga0315904_10009344_pt1 | contig 12837 bp, 25 predicted proteins | sample LakEriMetagenome_6_FD_203529 | JGI IMG/M metagenome (GOLD analysis project Ga0315904, IMG submission 203529) | Freshwater fungal communities from buoy surface, Lake Erie, Ohio, United States - Buoy 12 MA120 | ecosystem: Environmental > Aquatic > Freshwater > Lake | place: USA: Lake Erie, Ohio...
AAGCGGCTTACATCCTCCCGCATAGTTGTCGCAATCGAGTGGTCTGCAACTATATCTCGTAATGCGGACAAAAGAGCGTTTCTTGCTATTTTCTTTTCTCGCATCAGTATTCGGAAGTGTTTTCCTAACAACTGGTTTAGGCTTGGGGTCAGATACCCGTGGAGTTTTAGTTTCAGTGCGTGAGTAGTTTCCATCGGCATCTATCTTATATCCCATTTGTCGAAGAATCTCATGGGTAAAGTTCATTGTTATTGTAATTTCATTCTAGCTTCGTCTCGTTGAAGCATCATTGCGTTTGCTTCTAGTCTGTAGCGTTCGGCTTTCTCCCGCGCTTCGTCCCTCTCCCGTTCTAGCTTCCTAGCGAAACTCGCTTCCACTACTTCATGTAGTATTCCTTCGCTATGGTCTGACCATGCTTTAGAATCTGTTTCTGGCGTGTTCATTGGTTCGGCATTTCTACGTCGTTGGCGATTTCGTTGCCCCACGACGCCCAGCCGTGCCGTTTCCGCCGGGCAAAGAGTTCGAGATACGGGCCGGGTGATACCGACTCCACGACCGTTTGAAAGCCTTCGGGTTTCTCGCTGTGCTTCTTTCGAGGCCAGTTCCACCATGTCGTATTACACAGTCTTGGTGGCTCGCATATTTCTCCTTCGAGCGTCGGCATCGCAGTTTTCAGTTTTTTCCAGTCACCCACTGAAGGAAAACAGTCGTCATCCTCCCACCGCTTTGAGATGCGCGTTACTTTTCCCCGGATGATTGTGTCGAGTTCCCCTTGCGATATTCCACTGGCTTCTCTCGCGGCTCTTATTTTCGCGCCTACTTTGAGCCGACCGAACAGACAGAACTCCGTGGTGTTTGCGAACGCTCCGCCCGGCCCTTGCCCAACGGGTTTTTTGCACCATGTCAGCGTCTTTATCACCGTGAAGCCCCACTTGCCCATGATGTCTTTCGCATCCCACAGGAAGCGTTGAGTTGTCCATACATACAGATGAGCACCGGGGGCTGACATCGAAGAGATTGGCAGTGCGGTTATTTCCTCCAGTGTCATTGTCGGGTAGGGCATCGGCCTCCATCCTTGTCCACCGACTGACCGAGGCCCAACGAATCGGCCAGAATACGGCCACGGAGGGTCAGCTACGATACACCGAAATGCCGAACAAGCGCATGGAGCTAACTGCACCCCGCCACTCGCTTCTACTACCTCATGTAGGATACCTTCGCTATGGTCAGACCATACTCTTGAGTCTGTTTCTGGCGTATTATTCATTTAATTGTCTGTCCACACACTGGACACATTTTGAATGGTTTATTCATAACTCTTTCCCATGCCATGCAGAATGACACATAAACTATTACCAGCAATATAAATGCTGTTATAGTAGTTGTTTTCATTCAAAACAATCTAATAATTCAAAGTTATTTATTGGAGAGCCATACCAAGGCATTGATGTCTTGCCGCATATATCTTCTAGTCTCCAAAATGCCCAACAATTTTTTTCTGTGATGTGTGCGGCAAGAATATCAAAATCTCCTTTAATATATCTATTAGATATTCGCTTTTTTGTTTTGTGACCATTTCCTGTGCAAGTTTTTATTGTCCATGTTCCATATTTTGTCAATAAGGCTTTTTTAACTTGGATTGTTATTGGTTTTTTTGGTTTTTTCCAAATAATCACATCAGCTTTTGTATCGTGACCAATTGGTAGAAAAACAATAAATCCCATTTGAGATGCTTTAGACATGAAATCAATTTCTGATATTGTTCCAATATCAATCCTTAAATTGCCTTCATTTTTTTTGTTGGCAATGTAATCAGATTCATCAAACAACGAGTGTTGCAATTCCATAATTTATAGGTTGAGAGCGAGCCGTTTTATGTGGTTACGACTCAGGGGCAAATGATAACCAGATACCACTCCGCCACAATCCCCTTGTTCTCTCAAAGTCTAGAAGGGTATGGCGTCACCTTCATCATCATGCGTCTTTGGAGTATGCTTTCCTCCAATAGCAAGATGTGGGTAGTCTTTCTTCAACTGCTCAAGAACTGACTTGCGCTTCTTGTCGTATTCCTCTCGGTTCTTTTGCTTCTTGGTAGCCGCAGGATTTAGCCAGCGAGCTTTGATTCTAATGTTGCCCTGCCATTCTGATTCGTCGCATTGCAAACGAACGCTCTGGCCGATGAATGCATTCAGGCCGTAAGGAGCGTCTTCTTCATCATCTGGGTTTTCAACCCAGCTTTCATCCCAGCTTCCATCCCAGTTGAAAACCTTCCTCAAAGTCTCCTCGGTGCGCTCACGGGACTTCTCTGACAGATAGCCATACCAAACAGCTTCGTGTCCGTGTTGTGGGTCTTGAGGAATCCCCTTTGCTGGGATAGCTGGCATATCAACGACACAAGGAATGCGAATGAATGGTGCTTTGCCTTCTGGGTAATCCAGCCAGCCGTTGCCGGGTTCCTTGACCTTGCAGACATACTTTCCGGGTTTATCAATGTATTTTTTATCCATAGTATTTATTTAGTAGCGTTGCTACGCGAGAGATCAGAACTCAAAATCATCCTCAGCGCAAATCTTTTTTTCTACAAATTTTTCTTGGTAGATTTTAACTCCTAGTTCGTATGCCTTCATCGCATCATCATACTTGTCTGATTGGCGCGAAGCCCAGATATGATTTGCAAAGTCGAAGCAATTACTGGCCTCAATGAATGCTGCATCAGTGTCACTCATTTTGAGATTTTAATCTGCTTAACTCCGCTTCTAGTTCCTCAATTTTTTTTAGGTGTTGTGCGAATGCCCTAGATTGCCAAGTCCATTTATCTTGCCATTCAGCTTCTTTTTTTTCCGCTTTTTCGCGCTCGTATTCTGCCGAATCTGGATTTTTGTAGAATCGCTCATAGGCTTTGTCTCGCTCGGCTTCAGCCGCATCAATGGCTTCTCGCGCTGCCGCTCGTTCTCCCTTTAATCTGCTTTTAGTAGATTCAAGCTGCTCCAATGCGGTGTCTCGTTCTGTCCTCAGCTCTTGATTTTCTTTATCCAATTTTTCATAACCAACCTTCCAGAATTGAATCTCTTCTTCTGGTGTTCCAATTTCACGATATGCCGAGAAATTTGGGTTGTTGCTGTTGCTATTTTTTTCTAGTTTTATTGTGTCTTTCATTTTTTCTTTTCCTGTTTTTCTGTTTGCTCGAATCGTGAAATTTCTCCGCGCATGACAACTGGGAAACCTACTCCCCGTGCGCCTCGGCGGTTCTTTTCCACAACGATGCTGGAATTGTTTTTCTCGTGAATGATGAACAACGCATGGTCTGCGTGATGTCCGATTGCGCGAGACTCGCGTAGCTTTCCATCATCGTTCAGTTGGCTTGCAGTGACCACAAGAGACTGACTTTTTAGGGCAGTCAATTTTAATCTGCGAGTCAATTCTGAAATCGCTTGCTCACGATTATCAGCTTTCGGCATGGATACAATTTGCAGGTAGTCCACGATAATCACATCAGCCTTTCCTAGCGATGCCAGTCGTTGTGCTTCTGCGTCGATTGCTCCAACTTCAGAGAGATCATCGCGGAGTGTGATTGGCATTTTATTCAGAGCTTGAAGTGCGTTGGCAATTTCCTTGAATGATGCGACAAATGATGTCCCGTCACCAAAGTCACCTTGATTCACAATCTTCTTTCCAATGATGTTTGAAGCCATGCGGCGCAGGATCGTTTTGCACGGCATTTCAAGCGAGAAGATCGCAACAGATTTATTGTCCATCAGAGCCTCCAGAGCGATTTGGTAAAGCAAGATTGATTTACCTCCCGATGTCTGCGCTCCGACAACAACCATTTCTCCACGATGGAATCCACCGCCGAATCCCATGTCTAGATCGTGCATTCCAGTTTTGAATGTATCCAGCTTGTTCTTGTTTTCAAGATCATCGACTAGTTCATTGATATGTTGATTGATCGTTTTGATTTCGGAATCGGTGACAACGCATCCTGCGATTTGCTCAGAGAGTTCATTCAAATCCATTCGCATCTCACGAATGTCTCTGTCTGAATTTGTGATTAGTTTGATGGCATCTCGGTAGGATTTAGCCTTGATGAGTTGCTGGCGGTAGTCATCAGCGATGGATACCGATACAGGGCCGGGAGCAATGTAGATGGTCTTAATCATCTCCATCACGGAATCAGTTCCACCAACATCTACAAGTTTGCCCGTTGTCTCCAGCTCCGAAATGACAGAAACAGCCGTGATAACTCCAGTTCGGCTATGGATGGCCTCAATTGCTTCAAAAACGCTTTTAGTGGCATTGTGGAAGAAATACGAGGGTTCCCAGTGAAGTTGTGAATAACAATCTGGATTCGATACGAGCAAAGAGATGGCTGCATTCTCTGCTGTGTTTGCGATAGGGATTAAAGACATGGCGTGTAGCTTTGATTGATTCCAAGCATTGAGCCGGGAACATAGGGTTGTTTCTCCATTGGTTTTTCAATTCGATTCATCCAGTTGGTGACGAACCGACGAGTTTTCTTGCGGTCTGGATGAGTTGAAATCCAAGCATCAATTTTCTTGAGTTCTATATCAACATTTATCCAGTCGTAGGTTTTTTTGAGATATTCTACAAATTCTTCAGTTGTTCTTGTATCTTTTGTCTCTTTAGTTCTTTTTTTATTATTATAGTATTTAGTAGCTACGGATTTTCCCGATTCGGAGATTTCCGTATCCGGATTTTCCGTATTCGGGTTTTCCGTAAACGGACAATCTGATTGTGGAGCATCGTAAACGAAATACTCCCAACCTCCCGGCTCTGTTCCAGACCTTGGCCTTCTCCAGATATACTTGGCCTCTACAAGCTCTAGGATTCCGTTATACACGCTATCCCTTCCATCTGATGCAATGGTAGCCAACTGGGACACATGAAGCTCCCAATCGGCAGGCAGCGATAGCAAATACGACAAGATACCTTTGGCCTTGAATGATAATGTTTTTGAATGCAGAAACTCATTTGGAATAACTGTGAAGTTTTCCGTGCGCTTCTGACGAAATATATTTTTGCTCATTTCAAGATCAATGGCTTAATCGTTTTTCCAGTAATGTTGCACTTACGCTTCTCTGTGCATTGCAATACACCTTTCTTCTTTAGTCCATTGCATCGGCCAGAGACTGCATTAATTGCAATGCCTGTCAGTTCAGACAACTCTTGCAGAGAATAATCTGATCCTCGTTTCATCTTTTCAAGAATCTGCTTCTCTTGTCTTTGCAGAGTTCCATCATACTGAATTTCATTATATGCTTCAAGCGATGTGCTTTGCATATCTGTTTTCTTGCTCCAACCAAATAGTTCTGTTAGTGATATATCAGTCATATATTTATTTATTATTGTTTATGTTTATTTCATTCCAAATATGGACATTAGATCATTTATGCTTGGTTGTCTTTGTTGAAAATTGTGTGATGTTTTTTCAACAGGCTCAGATTCTCCATCGTAATATGCAGTATCCCATGTAGTATCAAATAGCTTGCGTAAGCCTTTGGCCGACATGGTGACATTGCCATCTCCTTCAAACGAAGGATTGCGCTTAACATAGATTCTCCACAATTCATTCTTCGTCATAATCTTCTCCATCGTGGAATGTTTCTTCAATAGAAAAAGCAAGATGAATTCTTGCCCATTTCTTTCCTCTTTCTTCTCCAGAGTTTATTCTAATTTGCCAACCGCCCGTGCATATTCCTTCTCCAATCTTGATTGATTCTTTCATAAGCTCACGGGCGTTTTTGCGAATTTCATATTCATCTGGTGGAGTCTTGCTGTCATGCCATGTCCAATTGAGATGCTGCATGACATCAGCTACTTTTCTAAAGTCGAATGAATCCATTATTTCATCGACTTGATTATTTAATACTTCTTTTTTTGTCATAGTTTTGTTAATAATTAGAATGCCATTAGACGCAGATCAATTCGGTATTGTGGGTAGCCAACAGCCTTGAGGCATTTGATTAGCATTGTCTTTGGAACTGGATCAGTTTCTTCCCTTGAATCAAATTGAAGCCAATGGTCGAACTCAGTCCATCGTTCACCAACTAGGCGATTGCTCCAGAAATCCCACCAGACCATGCGAGCAATCTGCCCTTGTGCGCGTTCTGGAAGACTCTTGATGCGTTCCACCCATTCAGCAGGCTTAATCCTTTGAAGTGACTTCCACTCGCGGATTGCTGACTTCTCACTCAATGACATATTATGCCGACTCTTTTGTTTATATCCTGTTCTAACTCTCATTTCTTTGCTTTCTTATCTTCAATAATTTTGTTAAATCCATCTTTGCGTTTAGCTTCTTCTTCAGCAACTGGAGTCCTATACTTCTCGCATAGCTCACGGAATGTTGATCCAGACATTGTTCCGCCAAGAGCATCAACCAGATCATCCATTGACCACTTGCCGCGAATTGCCGCACGGACGATGGAAACCCTGTCAAAATACTCTGATCCCTTGACGCTGGATAGCTTGAACCCCGGCAGATAATCGCCAGACTCCAGCTTCTTCTTAGCCAAATCCTTGAGTGGCTTGACTAGCTCAGACTCAAATACCTTGTTGATTTCAAGGAATCGAGCGTGCCTAGCTGGATCGTTGGCGATTTCATCACGCAACACCGCAAGGTTGGCTGACTCCATTATAGCGTGAGCCTCTTGGACTGGCTGGACAACCATGGGGCATGAGTCTTTTTTGGCACACCAGCTACAATACTGACACGGCTGGGGTAAACGCTCTGGATCATGGTAGGAATCCAGAATGCCATTAACGACATTCTTGGCTTGGTGAAGCGTGAAGTGATGCTCTACGATTTCCTTTTGATCGCAGAACACAAGATAGCAAGTCCATTCCTCGCAGAAGTGCGCCTCCATGTTACCCCAAGCGTATGCCCCCATTTGTGCGTAGTAACTCCGCTGGATTCCCGTTTTCAAATCTAGGCTGGTCTGAATGTCTGGAATCCTAACATCTTCTGTTCCTTCATGCTCAATGCCGGGGGTCTGAACCTTTAGAAGTGCCTCATCCGATATTATAGGATTATTCCCTGCAATCTTGCGGACTTGCTTCAAGGCCCATTTCAGAGCTTTGATGTCATCCTTAGGCAGATCAACTTCGTTAAGCTCGCCAGTGGACAATGCCTCGCGGAATCTTCCGTCCAACTTTGTTCCTCGTTGTGCTGCTGGCCCTGCTTCGCCTTGCTTGGATTCGTAGCAAGGACATTCAGCGAGCTTGGGTAGTAGTGAATGTCTGATCATATTTATTAATTAAGTTTAAGTGTGATATATCCGATTATTGCTACTGGGACTAGAAACTTTGCTGCTTCAAATCCCGCACACATAATAAAGAGAGTATGGTCTGGATTCATTAGTCTGAGTAACGAGTTGATTTACCATTATAGAGATGCTGACCATCTGGATTCATGGAGTAGTCAAACGAGAATGTCTGACCTCCGCATCCGTGAGCATTAACTAGCTCCTTGACCGTATCATTATCTAACTTCTTGTCGCTAATGATAGTAAACTCAAACCATTCAGTGTTGCCAGAGGCGGACATTGAAGTGCGCTCTCCTTGGAAGTTGATAGTATTATTGATTTTCATTTTGTGGTTCTTGTGGATTGTCTTGTGGTTCGTCTTGAGGGCGGACGGAATAACGCACGCTTTCCATTATTTAGTTCCTTTCTCTACGGCTTCCACGAACTTTGCCAACTTGCCGACGATGTTCTTGCGGTATGTGGCATCCTCAATGTCCTTCCAAGTCTGGCCTTCTTGAATCTTACCTTTCTTGATGAGGAACGCATTCACTTCTGGAACATCTGCGAGGGTAGCCGCAACTTCAGGAGTCCACCAATTAGCCTCCCACGATATTTCACCTTCGACAATCTCGCCTTGGATTTCCGCATTATTAGCTGACTCGACATTATTAGAAGGAGGCTCTGGCAAGGATGGCACTTCTTTTGCGGCAGGAGGCTCCTGAACGAGTTCGACAACCTCCTTGGCTGGCCTTGGCTTAGTGTCGAAGTCTTGAACTTCCTCGGCCAAGTAAATGCCATTCAGACAACCGGGCAGGATTGCGCGAACTCCCTCCGCCAAGACACGAGCCGATAGCATGGCCCTTGCATATTGAACCCAAGTTTGCTTTCCAGTTAGTCCCGCCGCTTTCGCTTGCTCGATAGTCCAAGTCACAACTAACTCGCCTCCGCTTGGATGGCTAAACTTTGCGCTTGCCTTTGTATCAGTGCGCTCGATCCATTGAATCTTTCCGCCAGCCGCTTGAAACCTTGCCAACGCAGCCGAACTTTTCAATGCTGGACGCCCCGAAATAATATCAAATTGCGTGCAGACACTAAAAGGATGCGCGTTCTCGCTTTGTGCAAGCAACATAAGCGCAACAGCTTGATCTTGATTCTTGACGCCGAATAGGCCCGATTTAACAGCCGCTTGCGCCATCGCTGTAATGTCTTGAACGGATTGGTTATGAACTACGATTTGGTTTTGCATATTTATATTATTTATTGGGTTTTGTTTTGGTTTGTTTGGGGGGATAGACTGATGATTTAAATTTAGGCGGCGCATCATTATTAACCGCCTTACATATCCGAATATATGCCTCTGGCGGTAAACAGGTTTGATATTGCTTTTCAATGGCACTCATGACGCACCCCCTTCCCTTAGAGCTTCACGGCATTTTCTGGCCAGTTCTACGGCACGAGGGCGTGCGATTTTGACCTCATCAAGATCGTGGCGGCGCGCTTGCTTGACTAAAAACTCCAACAAGTCACGGATTTCAATTAAAAGATATTTATTCATTGCGCTACCTCCGCAAGCTTTTCCATTATTAAGGTATCAAGACGGCCAAGCTCCTTGGCTGATATGATTCCCGTATAAAATAAACGATCCATTGACTTTTCTAGTCTTTGCAATGTCTCTTGATCAATTGATGCCTTGATGCGTTTTTCAAGTTCTTTATATTCAGCGGATTTCATTTTGAGAAGTAAAAATAGAGGGTGACGATTATCAGGTGAATGAAGAATAATTTTAGAAGGAAAGATGCGAGGCGTTCGCGTTCGCGTTCCTCCCTTTGTTCTTGAAGGATTTCTTGAATGGTTCGGGCGCGATTCATTATTAGGGCTTCTTTATTGGTTCAAATTCCATGTCGGCGATCCCTTGCGCGTCACTGGTATCAAGTCCCTCGCTTTCGAGTTCCTGAACCCGTGCAAGCCATAGAGAATGCAAGGGACTGTCTTGATGGCATGGAGGGAGGTTCATGCTTCTCCTTTCGCCTTGGCAAGTGCCGCTTTGCATTGATCAATCAAGAGGCTGTCTTGATCTCCGAATGCGTCAACAATGGCTTGCAAGGCATCTTGCATCTCTTGGGATGTTCTTTTAAGGATAGCAAGACGGCTTTTGCGTTTGCGTTTAAATTTCACCCATTCAGGGCCGGGCGTGATGTTCATTTCAAGCCCTCCGCTTTAGAGATTGCTGCGCGTGCATCAGGAAGCCACGCAGAAAGAATTCTGTCGCCTTCCTCGTTTGCAATCTCAATTCGCGCAACGGCGGACTTTAAGATTTCCAGCAAATCAAAGGCGGAGGCGTAAAGCGGAGCACTACGCAAAGCGGATTGCGTTGGAAAATATGCAATCACGCTTCCAGCTTTCGCAATGCACCCCGCCATGTTTTTTCCATTGCTTTCATTATATTCTGAGCGGTCAGCTCGAAGGATTTCAATTTCGGCAGGGATTCCGGCAATAGGCCCGTCTCCTCGTTCGATTGCTTTGTTGCAATGGTGGCTAAGTCTTTCGTTTAGTGACATGGTTTTCATTTTCTCGTAATTCTTTTGGTTAAGTATTGGAAAGCGCGAACAATTCGGGAGAAATCAGCGGCAGAGATTGGCGCAAGACCCTCTTGCATAGTGTCGCGGAATTTATTGCGGAGGCGGTTAGAGTTAAAGGTTTGCATTGGTTTAATTTTTGGAAAAATAGACATCAGCTCTTTTAATTCCTGAATTTTCGTATTCCTTCCAAGATTTCAATTTCCAGCTCCCCCTTGCGTCTCCGTAGTGTTTCGCAACTTTTAGGATTTCTTTTTCACTTGGAACGGAAAGGCCCCACACATAGTCAATGCGACAATATAGCCCGTCCGTGTCTGGAATGAATGCAACAACCCTTGCGTGCTTCCCGTATCCAGTGACAAAAGAATCTTGATCCTTTGTGTAAATGTTTAAGTGTCCTTTCTCAAAATGTTCTTGTTTCATGGTTTGAAATGGTTTTTGCTTATGAATTAGAAAGGTGCGCATCGTTCAATGATTATGAAAAAACCAGATCGCGCCATCGTCGTCGGTGCTAGTTGCGTAGTCATAACGCAAGTTGCAATTCCAACTTGCTTCCCAATCAATCACAATCCAAGACGGCAAGTCTTTTGGTATTTCTCCGCAATCCTCCGCCATACGCTCTGCAAACTCTGCTTCACTGTCTGCCGTTCCATGGAATGCGTCGCGCGCATCTTCAATGGTCAAACCTTCGCAGCCAATCGCATCACAGTATTGAGCGAGAAGCTTCCGATCATCTTCATCGAGTTCGAGCCAGTCCCATATTTCAGCAGCAAGCCCAGACTCGCCGTAAAACTCACGAGGAAAATTCTGGAAATCCTGAAACATAAATTCAGGGTCTGACTCATCAGAATGAAGCTCTGCGCAAGCCGCATAAAAGCTTTCTTTATTGTGTCCCTCCAGTGACAGCCAGCCGCCGCCAATGCTGCCGTTGTTGTATTTTTCATAAGTGCCGACATAAACGGCGGGTTCGTGTTGTGGGATGATGGTTTGTTGCGTGGTATTCATTTGGATTTGGTTTTTCTATTTGGGTTTTTGTTCTGATGGGAACGGGGAAGAGTTAGGCGGCTTCGTCCTCAATTATTGATTCAGCAATTTCTTTGCATATAAAAAGAGTTTCCTCAAAATTATCAGAAGCAAGTTTTCCGTTGTCCAATACACGCCATGCTGTTTTCCAACATCCGTTGCGAGATGCCACGCACTCTGTTTTGATGAATTGAAACCTGCCGTCTTTCGACTCGTATCCGCTTGCTGTTTTTTTGAGTTTCATTCGATTGGTTTTTCTATTTGGTTTTGGTTGAGATTAGCGGGAAGCAAATGAAACAAGATTCAGGAATCTTTCCCGTGTTGCTGCTGGAGTTCCCTGTGGATGAGCAACCCACAGAGAGCGGCCTGTGGTTTTCACGAAGCGGGAAGGTTTTGAATTTCCGCACTTCACCCATTGGCCACATTGGAGTTTGATTTGGCCAGTCAAAACGGCTTGCTGAGTTGCGTTGTTCCAGAGATCGAGAGTTGGAAGGTATTTCATTTTGATTTGGTTTCTATTTGGTTTTTCGGAGCGTCGCGGATTGCGTCGTTCACTGAAAAGAGACTCTCCCAATCTTCGCGAATCACCAAGAAAAATCGTAAAAAATATTTTCTCGCGCACGCATTTATTTTATTGACTAGCCCACGGAACCGCACTGGATGCGGCTCTGCGGGCGTTTCAATTTCAAAAAATAATTGAAAAAAACATTTTGAGAGACCAAAAGAAAAATCAGATTTTGCAACTTCCCGCCCGTAAGAGGCAGGGGAATGTTGCCAGCAATTTGCCAGATACATTTTCCATGCCATTCTGATAACTTCACGAATTAATTATCATGCCAGCTTTCGGAGCGAAATCTGATGCAGATCAGATTGAATGCGGATGAATTTATTGCAAGCGAGAGACAGGAAAAAAGATTTCTAATCTTTTGCGCCTGCTTCGCGGCGTAGGGTAGCCACAGAAAAAAGGACTTGTCGAGAACTTTTTTCCAGTTACCCATAGAATCATGGAAAAACAACTAGGAAGACCAGAAATCCCATTTGATCAAGATACCGCAAAACATATTTGCGACATGATCGAATCAGGCATGACGCTCAACGCAATCTGTCAGCTTCCAGATGTTCCAAGCATTCCGACTGTTTACAAATGGCTCGACAATCATCCCGACTTCTTTCAAGACTACGCACGAGCGAGGAGTAAACAAGCCGACACTTTCGCCGATATGGTGATGACGGAGGCGTTTAATTCTCATGACGCGCAGATTGGCCGTTTACGCATTGACGCTCTAAAATGGACGGCTTCTAAGCTGGCTCCGAAGAAATATGGTGACAAAGTAGAGATCGAATCTAATTCCAGCCAGAATTTCAAAATCAGCTTTGCCGTTCCAGAGCGTGACACTAGGGACAGCCTCAAAGAACTTTCCACCCCGATTGCAAGGATTCAAGATGCCGAACCGATAGAGGCCGAAATTGTCGAATCTGAATAGATAAAGAGATTCAATCTCAGCGCAGGTTTTCACTATACCCGCAAAGGGTAGAATTTAGCTATAGTCCACGAAATTGCACCCGATAGGGTTTTCGCTTCAATCTGTCATATCGTGACAGACTCGCGCATTTTCCCTTTCGGTAACAATATCACCGAACCTTTCACGGAACCCCGTCTTTTTTCCCGATAGGTAAAACAAGCCATGCAATGCCATTGCCAACGCTAGGAAGCCCGTGATTGACTCGCCAAGCTTTTCGGGCATCATCTCCCGCCCTATGTCCCGAAAAACTAAGACCGAACTGGAAATCCTTTCGCACGCATACGAAAAGAACCCAACCGCCGAAAACTCCGCCCTGTTCATAAAGACCCTGCTAGATGCTCTCAAATCCCGAGAAGAGGCCATTGATGAGTTAGAAAAGGGAATCCGCACGCTAGAATTGTTCCTCGCCGAAAAAACCGATTGCGGACGGAAAAAACCATGATAAAGGGGAAG
>Ga0315904_10009345_pt1 | contig 12834 bp, 11 predicted proteins | sample LakEriMetagenome_6_FD_203529 | JGI IMG/M metagenome (GOLD analysis project Ga0315904, IMG submission 203529) | Freshwater fungal communities from buoy surface, Lake Erie, Ohio, United States - Buoy 12 MA120 | ecosystem: Environmental > Aquatic > Freshwater > Lake | place: USA: Lake Erie, Ohio...
ACTTCAAGTTCCAACAGGGTATCCGAGTCGAAGAGCTGTTTGACCGGCACGCCGATGGGCGAGTCTTCGGGAAGAATGAGCAGACCGTCCTCACCGGGCGGCAGACCGATCTCCGAAGCGGCGGCAAGCATCCCCTTGGATTCCACGCCGCGCATTTTGGTCTCGCCGATGGTGAAACCGCCGGGAAGCTCCGCGCCAGGGAGGCAGCAGGGAACTTTGTCGCCGACCTTGTAGTTCCGCGCGCCACAGACGATCTGGCGGAGCGTCCCCTCCCCTGCATCGACTTGCGTAACCTTGAGCTTGTCCGCGTTCGGGTGCTGCACGGCTTCCTTGATCTGCGCGACCACGATTTTATCCGAAGCAATGCCTTTGGAAACGATGCCTTCCACCTCGACACCGGCGAAGGTGAAAAGGTCGTCGATTTCCTTGATCGACTTGCCTGATAGATCGAGGTGGGTTGAGAGCCAGTTAAGAGAAATGTTCATGAAAAGCTGAGGGGAAGAGATTTCTTCGTCTTGTGTCTTGCGTCTCGAAGTCTTGTGTCTTCAGGCGAACTGCTTGAGGAAGCGCACATCGTTTTCGATGAGCAGGCGGATGTCCTTGATGCCCCATCGGATCATGGCGAGGCGGTCGAGGCCCATGCCGAAGGCGAAGCCGGTGGTTTTGTTAGGATCGAAGGCGGTGTCCTTGCGGGAGGCGTTGATGGCATCGAAGACGGCGGGATCGACCATGCCGCAGCCGGCGACCTCGATCCAGCGCGGGGCCTGGCCTTTGACGGTGAGTTTCACATCGATCTCGAAGGACGGCTCGGTGAAGGGGAAGAAGTGCGGGCGGAAGCGGACTTCGGTCTGCGGGCCGTAGAGTTCGCGGAAGAAGTATTCGAGCGTGCCTTTGAGGTCGGGGAGCGATACGTCCTCGGCGACGTAGAGGCCTTCGAGCTGGTTGAAGACCGAGAGGTGGGTGGCGTCGATTTCGTCGCGGCGGTAGGCCGAACCCGGGGCGATGATGCGGACGGGCGGCTTCGCGGACTCCATGGTGCGGATCTGCACGCTGGAGGTGTGGGTGCGGAGGAGTTTTCCGGAATCGAAATAAAAGGTGTCCTTCTCGTTGCGCGCCGGGTGGTCGGCGGGCGTGTTGAGGGCGTCGAAGCAATGGAATTCGTCCTCGATTTCCGGTCCATCGGCGAGCGAGAAGCCCATGCGGCGGAGGATGGAGATCGCTTCATCGCGGATCAGCGTGAGCGGATGCAGGGCCCCGGTGGCCACGGCGCGGGCGGGCAGCGTGACATCGATGCCAGTGAGCGCGGCCTGGTCGGCGAGTTCCTGGAGGGCGGATTGTTTTTCCTCAAGGGCGCTGGTGATGGCGGTGCGGGCGGTGTTGAGGAGTTGGCCGACCTCGGCCTTGTCCTCCTTGGGCACGTCCTTCATGCCGGCGGCGGCGAGGGTGAGGGTGCCTTTTTTGCCGAGCACGGCGACGCGGACCTCTTCGAGCGAGCGCTCGTCGGTGGCGGCGGCGATGCGGGCGAGGGCGTCGGTTTGGATGGCGGGGATCTGCTCCTTCATGGGAAAGCCGGGGGGCATAGCCCGAAACCCGGTCGGGGTCAAAGCCAAGGTTTGGCAGGGTGCGGCAAGCCATACCCGAGCTCCCGGAGGGGAATGAACCGTTGCGGAAACGGTTTTCCGGATTGCCGGACTGAGCCTGGCGGGCGCATCCGCCGTCCGTCCGGCCAAATCCCTTTACATCGTTCTGCCGGACGGCTAGCAGCATCGGCAATGCGTATCCCCTTCCTGCTCATCCTTTGCGGCCCGCTTTGCCTCGCGCACGAGGACGACAGCGAGTTGGTGTTCGACCGGTTTTTCGGTGGCGATGACGGCTGGTCGTTCCAGTTGCAATCCGAAATGGAAAGCCGGTATGCCTCGGAAGGACGCGACATGCTCGACGGCGACAGCCTTGCCACCGCGACTTTCGAGGCGGCATGGAATGCGGCATCGATGGGAATCTGGTACGGCAAGAGCCCTGACCAATCCTATGACGAACTCCATCTCTCCGGTGCGCTTGGCTGGGAATGGGAGGATCTCAAATGGTATGTCTCCTACACGCATCTCCGGTTTCCGGACGATGGCGCCCATGATCATGAGGTGGGTGCCGGAGTCTCATGGGCGGGGCTGCCTCTGGACATGAAACTGTCCGCAGACGCCTATTATTCCATCGAGGCGGATGGCACTTTCATCGAAACCTCGCTCCACCGGGATTTCCCGGTTTCCGAGTGCCTGACGATCTATCCATCGCTCGTGTTCGGCATCAACCAGGGCTACGTCTCCGACGGGCATGACGGAGCGAACCACATCGCGCTGAGGCTTGGCGGCGAGTATCAGTTTGCCCCATCGCTCACGCTCATCGCCCATGTGAGTCAGAACTTCGGCATCGACCGCGACGCCCGGAGGCATCCGGGTGATGAGCTTTTGGGCGACTTCTTCCACGCCGCGGTGGGCTTGCGCTGGGCGTTCTGATGCCTGGCGGTCAGAGTGTGGTCGCGACTTCACCGACCGCATCAAGGAACGACGGATACGCGGGGTCCCAGCCGGTGGCTCGAAGTTTGGCGTTTGACACGCGTTTGTGGGTCCAGCCGCGTTTGCGGTTGAGATCGCGCGGGCCGGAAGGTGGCAGGGGTTTGAGGAAAATCCGTGCGAGCGCCTGATAACATTCCAGTTGGGTGAGCGGCGTGGAATCGCAGACGTTGAAGATGCCCGTGGCGTGGATTGTCGCGAGGTGAAGCAGCGCTCGAGCCGCGTCATCGCGATGGATCTGATTGAGGAAACGGCGGCCGTCCTCTTCGATCACCGCCTCGCCGCCGAGGAATTTTTTCAGGATCACGGAGCGGCCGGGGCCATAGATTCCTGAAAGGCGCGCGACGGTGCCGCCGGCGGCGAGAGTGATTCGCTCCGCCTCCAACAGCAGGCGGCCGGTTTCGCGGTCGGGAATGGTTTCGCTTGCCTCGGTGACCACCGAGCCGTCGGTTTGCGGATAGACCGAGGTGCTTGAGGTGAAAATCAGCGGGGTCCCGGGAAATGCTTCTGTTAGATAATGACAGCCGTCCACATAGACTTTCTGATAGGCTTCCGCACCGCCGCGGCCGGAGGCGGCGCAGTGGATGATGAAATCGGCGGCGGGCAGTGTGGCGACAGCGGCGCGGTCCGAGACATCGCAGGCGATCACGCCATCGCCGCCTGATAGGGAAACGGGGACGACATTCCAGCCTGCGGCGTGGAATTCGCGGGCGGTTGCCTGTCCGAGGTAGCCGTTGCCGATGAGCAGGAGTTTCATAGGTCAAACGCGAAGGCAGGGACCGACCTCCGGGCGGTCCGCGTGAAAGAATAGTGTATGGCAGCCCATACGTGGTCTTTAAGGCGTTTCATTGTCGTTTCCATTTGCCGGACCGTTGCGGAGAACGATCCCTGCCATTTCAAAAACAGGTTCATAGACCGGCGGCGGCTTGGTGGAAGGCCTTGCGGATGTCCGAGCCGTCCGAGTTCGGCAGGCCGGCGCGCTGGATGAGCAGGATGTATGCGCGTTTTTTCACCGGATCCATCCACGCTTGGGTGCCGTACGCGCCGCCATGGCCGAAACTTCCCGGAGAAAGCGGCGCGCTGACACCCTGCGGTTCGCGGATCACGCACCAGCCGAGTCCCCACGCGCAACCGGGAGTGAAGCCGGTTTGAAGGTCGCCGCTTTGCACGGTGGTCATGAGTTTGACGGACTCCGGCGAGAGGTATCGCTTCCCGTCGAGTTCGCCGCGGTTGAGGATCATGCGGCAGAAGATGGCGTAATCCTCCGCGGTGGAGAACAGCCCGCCGTTCGCGCGGGGATAACGGTTCGTATCGGAGATCGACTTGCCGCCGAGAAAGGTGATGGGCACTTTGACGAGTTTCCCATCCTTGTCTCTCGCATAGGAGGTGGCGACACGGCGGACCATGGCCTCATCGGGATAGAAACTCGTATCCTTCATGCCGAGCGGGCCGAAGAGGCGTTTGTTGAGGAACTCGGGAAACGATTGTTCACTCACCACTTCGACGACGCGTGCGGCGGTGTTGATACTCGACTGGCAATAGCGCCACTGCGAGCCCGGAGAGAACTGGAGCGGCTTCGCCGCCACAACCCGGGTAAGGTCGGCGAGTGTCACCAAGCCGGCCTCGGCGGGTCCGGCTTCGGCGAGGCCGGAGCTGTGAGTGAGGCATTGGCGAATGGTGATGGAAGCCGGGTTACCCTGTGCATCCTTGAGCGCCGCGAACTCCGGAAGATGTTTCGCCACCGGATCGTCCACCGAGAGTTTGCCTTCTTCTTGCAGCATCATCACGGCGGTGGCGGTGACCGGCTTGGTCATCGAAGCGATCCAGAACAGGTCGTCAGTGCGCATTTCGCGCTTGGAATCCAAGTCGGCCATGCCGGTGGCGGAGAGATGGATCGTTTTCTCCGCATCGGCCACCAGGGTGACCACGCCAGCCACCTCGCCGGAATCGGCAAACGGCTTCATCGCTGCAGTCAATGCGGGAACATCGGAGGCACGAGCGAAGATGGGCGCGGCAAGGGCGAGCAGCAGGGCGGGTTTCATCGTGCTGAATCAACCGCATCGTGCCCGAACTCACAACTCCGAATCCGGGACCGGACGTCTGTTTTCCGGGAATCCCACGATGAATTTGAAATCCAATCCACCGCCCGCCAGTATTGGGGCTTTCGCAGCCTTGAAACGCGGCTCCGTCCGGTTATCCTAGCGTTAACACCCGAAAACCCGATGTCCCTTCACGCCACCACTTCGAAAACCGAGGCGATCCTCCGCCGGCAGCGGAAGCTGTCCTTCATCACCAGCGCGATCATCAGCGTGCTGACGGTCATCCTCATCATGCTGGTGTTTTCGTTTTTCCTGCTCGTGCCGATGTCCAAGGAGCCACCGGTCATCGTCACCTACGAGTCGGGCACGACCGAAAAATTCGAGCCCGACCGCCCGAAAACCCTGACCAACGTTGATAGAAAACCCGCGGCACCCTCGGCGGCGCGGGTGAGCGTGATCACCGCGCAGACCACCTCGCCCATGGCGGTGCCGACGGTGGATGTGGAGGTCGTCACGCCATCGTTGGATTTCGGGACAGGAGACGACTTTGGCGATGGCTGGTCCGACGGCGATGGATTCGGCAGCGGCGGCGGGGCTTCGTTTTTCAATCAGAAGGTGAAGGCGAAACGGGTGGCCTATGTGATCGACTATTCGCAGTCGATGAAAGGCGTGCCCGAGAAACTGATGCGCGCCGAGCTGGCGAAATCGGTCAAGGAACTCGGAACGGGCATGCAGTTCCAAATGATCTTCTTCGCCGGACCAGTGTGGGTGGCGGGTGCCGAGGTGAACATGCAGAAGGGCAACCGCACGGCCACCGTCAAGGATGGCGGCCGCAAGTATGATTGGAAATCAGGCGGCGACGCCCACAGTTGGAATCCCGATGGAAAGAAACAGACGCCCGAGTGGCTCACCGTGAGCGAGAGCACCCTCAAGACCGCCGCCAAGCACATCCGCGAGACCGAGCTGGTCTGGGGCACCATCTGGGACCATCCGCTGGAAATTGCGCTATCGATGGAGCCAAGGCCCGATGTGATCTTCTTCATGACCGACGGCGTGGCGGGCGGCAAATCGGCCGATATCGCCAAGGACATCGGCCGCAAGGCACGCAGCGCGAACGTGATCATCAACACCGTGGCGATGATGATCCCCAAGGCGCAGGAGCCGCTCAAAGACCTGGCCAAGCGCAGCGGCGGGCAGTTCACCATCGTCAAGGAAGGCGGAAACGTGCAGGTGGTGCCGCTGGACTGAGCGGTTGGCCCGTCACGGGTAAAACCGGCTGGTTTTCCTCGGGGCGGGGTTTATCATCCGGCAACCCGATGGATTTCAGTCCCTACAATCTGCTCGCCGGTTTCATCTTCGGCACCATCGGCTGGGGGGCCTTTTCGTACGGCCGCAAGCTGGAACTGTGGCAGCCGAAGTCGATCGGGCTCGGGCTGATGATTTATCCGTATTTCATCGGCAACCGCTATCTGCTCTGGGGCATCGGCGCGGGGCTGCTGGTCTTGCTGTGGTTTTTTCATGATGAGTGAAACCGCCGGTTTTTCCTTGGCGCTCGGCGGGTTTTCCCTCCTATCTTCCCCCCGCCCATGCCGACCGAAGCGATCCTCTCCACCGCCCGACAGTTCCTCGGAGTGGACCCGACCGTTCCCATCACTCTCGTGCCGATCCGGCGCGGTGCCTCGGGCCGCACCATCGTGCGGGTGAAAAGCCCCTTGCGCGAACCGTTCATCGGCATCCACTGGACCGAGGAGCGCGAGGACAACGAACAGTTCATCCCGGTGGCGAAGTTCCTGAAACAGGCTCGTCTGCGGGTGCCGGAGATCCTTCACGAGCGGGCGCGCTACCGGGTGGCGCTCGTCGAGGACCTGGGCGATACCGATTTGCATTCGCTGCGCGAACGGCCCTTCGACGAACGTCTGCCGCTCTATCAGTCCGCATTCCGGCAGATCGACCGCTTGTTTTATGCCAAGGCACCGAAGGAGATGCATCTCATGCCGCCCTTCGATGCCGCGCTCTACCGCTGGGAGCAGGAGTATTTCTTCGAGCATCTCGTCGAGGGTCATCTGGAAATGGATGCCTCCGCCCTGCGGAAAAACCCGGTGTTTTCCGAGATGGCGGAGAGACTCGGCTCAGGCGCAAGGCATCTGGTGCATCGCGACTTCCAATCGCAGAACCTGATGGTGCGCGGCGAGGATGTGTGGTTGATCGACTTCCAGGGCCTGCGTCGCGGCCGCCAGGAATACGACCTCGCCTCGCTCATCTTCGATCCCTACATGAACCACTCCGCCGAGGAGCGCGAGAAACTGTTAGACGCCTGGGAGGAAATCGCCGACGAGCGTCCTGAGACCACGCTCTTCCACCAATGCGCCGCCCAACGCCTGATGCAGGCGATGGGCGCCTATGGCAACATCGTGAAAAACCGCGGCGACGAATGGTATCGCCAGCACATCGCCCCGGCGGCGCGTTTGCTCGAAGCGGTGACTTCCGGCACGCCGCTTGAGAAACCGCTCGCGCCGGTGCTAGGCGCGATTTCCTGACAAGCTCCGTGGCCGCGCCGCCGCACAGACTCCGCCTGAAGGTGCTGCTCGGCGCGGCCTTCGCCGCCTTGCTCGGCTGGTGGTTGATTCCGGGCAGCGCGCCTGACCGAGCGGCATTTTCACTGGTCGCCCGAGCGGTGGCCAATCCGCCGTTTTTCATCGGCGGTTTCGGCACCCGCCAAACGCCGTGGAGCCTGCGCACGTTTTCGGCCGCCACCGCGACCGACAAACGCCACGCGCCGCTCATCGTCGCGCTGGGTGACGACCCCCAAGGGGTTTTCCAAACCTCGCCGCCCTCGCCGGTGGACATGGCAGTGGTCTTCAGCAACTTCCAGCGCCTCGGCGCGAAGAAAGCCGCGTCCGCCGCCGTGCTCGCGTGGGACGCGCCGGACGTCATCGGCCTCACCGCGCTGGAGACCACGCTCGGCAAGTTCGACTCGCTGGTCATGGCCGCGCCGGTCACGCGCGGAGCCTCGCCGCAGCCGCTGCCGCCGGTCTTCCGCCGCACCTCGGTGCCGGTGTCCGCGGTGATCGGCGATGCGTCGATGATTCCCGTCGTCAACCGCATCCCGCTGCCCGGTGTGATCCTCGGCGGAACAAATGCCAGCGCCGGCTTTCAAACCATCGACTCGGAGCAAGCGGACGACCCGCCGTTTCTGTTAGCCCGCTGGGACGACCGGGTGGTGTTCGCCTTTCCGCTTGTCGTCGTCCTGCAGCGGTTGGAAATCCCGGTGGATGCCGTGGAAATCCGTCCCGGTTCCTACCTCAGGCTCGGAAAAAGCGGACCCACCGTGCCCATCGACCGCCACGGGCGCATGACCGCCCCGCTATCCCGCACGAAACCCTACGCCCGCATTGTGGCCGAGGATCTGATAGACGGTGGCGACGGTCTGTTCCCGCGCCAGGCTCCCGATCCGGTCATCCTGCGCGACGACCGCGGCTCGGCCGAGCCTTCCACCAGCCGATTCTCCGCGAACGTCGCCGGGGTGATCGCCGCCATCGCTTCGGATTCGGGAATGGCGGAGGCGGTGAGTTATCCCCGCCCGGCACTCACGCGCGAATGGCTGTTGCTCGCCGCCGTCTGCGCCCTGGCGGCAATGATCGCCGGACTCGCGCCCATGGCGTCGCGGATCTGTTACGGGCTGTTAGGCACGGCGGTGGTGATCGCGCAGTTCATCGGCTTCGGCATGGCGGAAGCATGGTTGCCTGGTCTCGCCGCATGGCTGGCCATCGCGACCGCGTGGGGTTTCCATCATCTTCTGACGATACTCCAAAACGCAAAAACCGATCTAACATTCAGTTTTGAAGGCATGGACGGCTCTCCGCAGCCGTCCGGCGAATGCGTAGAGAATGAATCCACCCATGAAACGATCCATGATCCACCCATGGTCGAACATTCACCACCCATTCCCGCGGACCGCCCGGAGGTCGGTCCCTGCCCGGACGAATCCGTCAGTCCGGATCTAACCGAACCAGTCCCCTCCCCTGCGGAGCCGCCGAAGAAGAAACCCCGCGCTCCGCGCCGGAAAGCGGAGCCGAAGCCTGCGGCGGAAATCCCGAGCGAGGCGCCCAAGCCGAAACGCACCCGCAAGACCGCAACCCCGGAACCTGCCGCCGAAGCCACTCCCAAGCCCGCGCGGAAAAGCGCCGCCCGCAAGTCGGCCAGGCGCAAGACCGGCGATGCGCCGCCGGATCCCTGAGCGATCACCGGTTTCACGGATCGATCCCCACCCGGAAGAACCCGCGCGGGTTGGCCATGGAGGGACGGAACCTCAATGCGGTTCCGGTATTTCCCGGAAGCGGATCGCCTTCATTCACCCACGAGCCGGGCAACAGGTCCGGCGAGCGCTGGAGCTGATAGAAATGGCCGCTGTGCGAATCGATCCACAGCTCGAACCGGCCATCCGCCAGCACCGCGCGCGGAAGCGGAAGCGCGGAGGCATCGATCATCGTGCCGAGGTTGACGAAGCCCTCGGGCAGCGCCTGGCCGCCGGTGAGCAAATCCACGAACCCGGCGTTGGTGAAGGTGCCGAACGCCTCCAGCGCGGCGCCACCGGTCATGCGCACGGTGCCGTTGTTGGTCACGGTTCCGTTGAAGACGACGCCGCCCGCCGCCCTTCCTGTTAGAACGCCGTTGTTGGTGACCGGGCCGTTGAAAGTGAGCGAAGAGCCGGGAGGAACGATCAGGTTGCCGTTGTTCACGAACGATCCGTTGAAGGTGATGTTCTGGCCCGCTCCGCAGAGGCCCATGCCATTGTGGATCACCGTGCCATAGATGGTGCCGGAACCCTTGAGCGCCGAGCCGTTCACCAGAACCAGTCCGGCGGTGGACAGCACCGCGTTTTCGCCGAGATCCACGGTGCCGTAGGCGACGATGTTGCCCGTGGCCGACTGGGTGCCCGCCAGATCGAGCGTGGCCCCCGCCGCCACAGTCACGGTCGAGCCGACGGGCAAACCCGCAGACGGACCGCCTTCAGCGGAGTATGCCGAGACGATGGCCTCACTCCACTGCGACGCCATCCACTCGTATCCCGCCGGGTTCGGATGCAGGCCGTCGGCAAGCAGGCCGTTGGCAGGGAAGCCGGTATGCAAATCCACAGCGCGGACGTTCCATCCTTCCGCGCGCATGTCTCCGGTCACCGCTGTCACCATCGAGTTGAACTCCAGCTCGGTGTCATTGTAGGTCACCGGCGTGATCTTCGCGACCAACAGCCGCGCCTGCGGCCTGAGCGTCAGGATTTTTTCCAACAGCCCGCGAAACCTCTCGTCGGCTCCCTCCAGTTGGCCGAGATCGTTGGTACCCACCTTGAGCAGGACGACATCCGGAAACATCGGCAGCCGCCCGGTTCCTCCGCCGCCGGTCAGCCAGTGGCCGCCCAAAGGATCGCGCGAGGCCGTCGGAATATCGAGATAACGCGTGTTGTCGAAGCCATCGAGATTGTTGTGGATGTCCCGGATGTTGTAGGACGGCCTGCCGTCGTGACCGCGTTGTCCGGAAGGCAAACTTCCCGGGGACAGGATCGAGGTGCCCACATATTGGAATCCCGGCGCGAGCGGCGAAAGTTTCTGATAGAGAGGCGAACGGTATCCGGCGTCGCTGCCATTCCCGCCGTAGGTGATCGAATCGCCCAGCGGCATCACCTTCATGCTCGACGGAAACGACGGCGGCGAGGCGAGCCTCAGCGTGCCCGCCTCAATCCACGTCGGTCCGCTCCACTGGTTGTCTCCGGAAAGCACCAACACGCCGGGTCCGGTTTTGCGAAGCCCGCCACTTCCTGTTAGATCAACTCCCAGTGTCGCGCTTCCCGCGCTGACCCTTACTTCCGGCGCCGTTCCCGCTCCATCGAAGGTGATCCCACCGGATGATCCCTTGCGCACAAACCAATCGTCGCCCGCCACCGTATCGCCGAAAACGATCCTGCCCACAAGCTGAGGGCCATCCAGAGTGACGAGCATCGGACGCCCGATGTCGAGTTGCTCGAAATTCGCCGTCGCCCCCGCGCCGGATGCGGGCACACCATCGGTCCAATTCTGAGCCGCCGCCCATGATCCACCGCCACCATTCGACCATACGCCATCCGCCGCCCCGAGCGGGGTGAGAGGTGCGAGGAACACGGTGGCAAGCGCCATCCTCGATGATCGTGGGGGGGAGAACATCGCTTTCAAAAAGGGCGGGGATTTCCAGATTGCCCAACGGCCACCCCCCTTGCAAGCCGCCGTTTGCCAAAAAAATTCGGGGTTTCCTGATGTTGCGCGATTCCAAAACCATCCCCCACCCCGCCGCGTGACGCTCATTTTTCCGCTTGCCGGCTTCCGACTTTGCGATACAAAGTTCCCCGCCATGAAACGATTCCACCCATCTCCGCGCCCTCAAACTTTGTATCACAAAGTAAATGGAAGTCTCGACGACCGACGGTTCATGCCGCCCGGCGGGAAACGGCCGGTGCTGCAGGTCGCGGCGGCGCTGGGCATGGACGACGAGACACGCGCGGCGCTGGACCGGCTGCTGCGGCTCGCGGCGGGCCGCAAGGTGGCGGTGGTCGGGCGTTTCGCGCCGGACCACGGTGTGAGCGAACTGCTGGCTCGAGCGGGCGTGACCGAAGGAGTCGAGGAAGCGGATTTCCCGCGATTCCGTCATGTGGTCATTCCGCTGTGCGGCGTATCGGCCCGGAAACGCCGGGATTGGGAGGAACACGAGGGGTTGATCGAGGATTTCACCGCCTCCAAGGTGCGGCGGGCGCAGGTGGCGCTCGGTTTGCTGAAAATGGAAGGCGCGCTCCCGCTGGTCATCGGGCGTCACGAGGATCCGGAAACCGAGGCGATCACCGGCGCGGCGCAAGGGGCTCTGGTGATCGAAAACACCACCGACACCGCGCGGCTCGCCTTCGCCCCGGCCTTCGGGGCGGTCTGCCAAACGACCCTCTCGCCAAGGAAGTCCGAGTGGCTCGTGCAGCAGCTCCGCATGCGCTACCGCGACGCGCGGGTGACCTTCCTCGATACGGCGAACGCCTCGATGCGGGCCCGCGAGGAGGCATTGGAGAAACTCCTCGTCACCTGCGGCCAGGTGGTCGTGGTGGGAGATCCGGGCGAAGCCTCCTGCGAGGCGCTTGCCGAGACCGCCATCCGCAGGGGCCGTGCGGCGCTGATCGTTTCCGGGCCGGACCAGTTGGACCCGACAAGCTTCGCATCCGGCGAGCGCGTCGCCCTAACAGCCGGTGCCTTTGCCACCGACGACGCGGTGCGGGCGGTCGCCGGCGTGATCGCTCGGGCTTGAGCCCCACTCGAAGAAAGTTGAGAAGCACAGAGACTTGCTCATGGATCACCAGACTGAATGAAGGATGGAGATTCGTCGGGCTTCCTTTGGCTCAAGCATGGGAAGATTCCTCCGTTTGGCGAGGCCGGGAACTGGCTGGCGCCTGATCGGGGCGATGCCTCCGTGTTCGGCACCGTGATGATCGGGTAGTCCGTGGAAACCAACTTCCTGCGGTGACAGCCCTTGGTTTATCCGCCGATTTGTTTGATCACGAAATCCAGGAGCTGCTGGCTCTGGAACCAGTGGGCGTTCATGTCGTGACCTCCGCCGGGAATGATCTCAAGCGTCATCGGGCCGTCGAGTTCGTCGTAGCGTTGTTTGATGAGGCCGGAGTTCTTTTCCAAGGGCACGGTGCCGTCCTTGTCGCCGTGCAGATGGAAGATCGGGATGCGGACCTTCGCGATCGGCGCGAGGCGGTCCACCGGATTGTGGTCGGCGAGTTGTTTGGCAAGCTCCTCGGGACTCAGCCCATAGGCGGAGGCCGCGCGCGGAAGCCCCGGCCAGCTTGTTAGATTTCCAACCGGATAGATGCCGGCGATGGCGGCGACCTTGTCCGGATGCTCGGCGGCCCAGTTGTAATGCTGAAGCCCGCCGCGGCTGCGGCCCAGCAGGCAGGGCCTGGGAGACATGCCGCGGTTGGCAACCATTTCCCTGTGGAATGCGGTGAACCACTCGCGGCCTTGTGGATTGCCCATCGACTCGCCGACATCAATCCCCGCCACGGCGATGCCTGCGGCGAGGAACTTTTCGCAAAGCCACTTTTCTTCCGGCCCGGGAAGATTCGGCAAGGTGGGCGCATACCAAACCCATGGAGTGGGCTTTGCGGCATCGCGCTTCCCAGGCAAAATCACGAACGCGTTGCGGCCCTCGACGGTAAA
>Ga0315904_10009347_pt1 | contig 12834 bp, 12 predicted proteins | sample LakEriMetagenome_6_FD_203529 | JGI IMG/M metagenome (GOLD analysis project Ga0315904, IMG submission 203529) | Freshwater fungal communities from buoy surface, Lake Erie, Ohio, United States - Buoy 12 MA120 | ecosystem: Environmental > Aquatic > Freshwater > Lake | place: USA: Lake Erie, Ohio...
TCCTCCTCCGCCACCAGCAACTACAAGATAATCAATAGTTAAATTTTGTAGTGGTGTAAAAGTGTCAGAACTATTAAATGTATGAATCCAATGTGTAGATGTTTCACTGATAACTCCACCAGTAGCCATTGTTGCGCCAACACTAGAAGATCTTATTCCATACAGGGTGGCGGTTGAGTATTGAACAAAGTTTGCCGTATCGGGCGTTAATGTAATTGTAGTTATAGCCGCACTATTAGACCATGAATGAGCGCCTAAAAGAATATAAGCGGTTGTCTGATTATTTTCTTGAACTGAATAGCCACTAAATGATTTATTATTTGATGAAGCATAATTAGGAAAATATAATTCTCCGTTTGAAAATGTATTAGCCGTTCCACCTGAAGCATTACTGTAACCTGCAAAACGAAGAAGACTAAAACTAGCAGGAGCAGAACTTCCATCACCCTGTATCTGTTTAGCAGAAAAACTAGCGGTGCTAGAGTTTAGAGAGATATAGAAACCATTTTGTCCACCGCCAACATTTACTCGGGTAGAAAACACTAATTTCAAATCAGTATAAGTTCCAGGTATGCTAGTGAACTCTATACTAGCCGCCCCACCCGCAGGTACTGTAACAGAAGAAATTAATCTCATATCATCATTTACTGGCATTTATTTTTTTCCTCTCATACTGGATACCTGACTATAACTATACCACTTCCACCTGCTTGACCAGCCAAGTTAGAACCAGTTCCTTGATTTGGTTGTGCTCCACCGCCACCACCTGTATTAGCGGTTCCAGGTCTAGGGCCTATATTTCCGCCGCCATTACCTCCGCCGCCATTACCTCCAGTACCGCCATTTTGATTTGATCTACCGCCTCCACCTCCGCCTGCATACCAGTAAGTTCCTCCTATATTTTGACCTGTACCAGTTGCTGATCCCCAAGATGAATATGTTGATACACCATTTCCTCCATGCGAACCGCTAGCAGCGCTAGTTCCAGCAGCACCTGCTCCTCCGCCACCGCCGCCTAAATGATTAGGATGACCATTGCTTTGTCCAGCACCTCCAGCATTTCCTTGTCCCGAAGTTGGTGAGCCTCCACTGCCTGCTCCTAAGAAAGGAGATTCTCCAAATGGTTGTGCTCCACCGCCACCACCTGATCCGCCAGACAAACCATTAACAGCATAATAATTTCCTCCGCCACCGCCGCCTACTGAAGCAGTAAGAGAACCAAATTGAGAATTTGAACCATTACCAGTATTTTCTACGCCACCAGCTCCTATTGTTACCGTATAGCTTGTTCCAGATGCTAAAGATTGTGAATTATGTGCTAGCAAGCCTCCTGCGCCTCCGCCTCCGCCATTATTATAACCTGCGCCTCCTCCGCCTGCTATGACAAGAATGTCTGCTGTTACGCTTTGGGATGGTGTAAAAGTACCACTTGAATTAAATACATGATACCAATAATTAGCATCTTTTGTGATAGTTTGTCCGCCAGTTGCTTTAGCCAGAACAGATGCTTGTGCATCAATCCCGTAGAGGTTGAAGGTTGAGCCTGAAGAATAAGTAGAAGCACCAAAAAAAGTTAATTTAATTGATGTTATTGCTGCAGTATTTCTCCATAAACCAACAGTTGTTCTGACATCATTGCTAGCGTTATTGCTTCTTGCAATAAAAGTTTTGTAAGTAGTCGCATTGGAATAGTTTTGAAAATCGATGATTGCGTTAGTCGTTGTTGTATAAAATACGCCATAATATGATTGCGAAATGCTACTCCACCTTCCAGATGAGGCGGTTGTACCATTTCCACTTAATCGTGTTGCCGAATAATTTGTTCCTGTATCGCTATTAAATTGTAAACCAACCGTATCGTCTTGATTCGAAGTACCATTGATAACCAAAACTAAATCAGTATAGGTCTGTGGTATGTTGCTAAAGGTTACACTAGAAGCAGCAGAAGAAAGTGTTTGTGAAGCAATTGGTGTATAAGTACTCATTTATTATCCTTTTATCCCGTATAAGGCAAATTGAGAATTTGGCTGAACAGTATTATCAAAAGTAAATTGAATACTACTTATTGCACTTGTTGACATCCATAAACCACTTGTCAAATAAACAAATCCACCAGATTCCGAAATAGTTCCATTTATATCTGTTCCAGTTAATGCTCTCAGTGTTTTATATTTATTTGTATTAGAATAATCTAAAATATCTATTATTGATGATCCAAATGTATATAAACTTGCAGTAGTTGTTCCCAATGCGCTTCCAATTTCTATTAAAGATTGATTTCCATTATAATGATATGCTGCTGCTGAAGATCCATTACCCCTTAAAAATCCATGATTATAATTAGATCCAGTATCGGAATTAAATCGCATATAATATGAATCTGTACCATAAGTTCCACGATTAGTTTGTCCTAATATTCTTAATTGTAAATGACTGTAAGTACTAGGAATGTTGGTAAAAGTAACACTAGAAGCACCATTAGGTCCTACAGTAACAACATATAATGGATCCATCACTGTTGTAATATGAGTAGGAGGAGTAAATGAAGCACTTGCTGTTGAATATGAGCCTGTTCCAATTATATTTGTTGCTGCCACCCTAAATATATATTCGGTTCCAATTGTTAATCCTGTAACTGTAGCAGATGTTGATGCAGATGTTCCATCGCTAAATGTAGTCCATGATGATCCTGAATTTGATGAATATTGCACAGCATAATCTGTTATTGCGCTGCCGCCATTTGATGCAGGCGCAGTCCAGGAAACAAGTGCATATCCATCAGTACCAGGATCTGATACTGTGACAGATGTTGGAGCACCTGGAGTTGTGGCAGTTGTAATTGAATTTGATGCAGATGATGCATTTGATGTTCCATAACTATTTGTGGCAGTTACGGTAAAGGTATATGAAGTAGATTGAGATAGTCCTGATACTGATATAGGGCTAGATGCATTACTTGCTGTAATCCCGCCTGGATTTGAAGTTGCTGTATATGAAGTAATTGCTGCATCGCCAAAATCTGCAGGGCCTGTAAATGGAACTGATGCGGTAAGTCCACTTACCGTTACCGTTCCAATTGTTGGCGCTAATGGAACTGCTCCATTTGCAATTAATGATATCCAAGCGCTACCAGTCCATACTTCAAATGCTTTTTTATCTGTATTGAAGAATAGATCTCCTGCTGTTGGAGATACTGGCCTACTTGCTGTTCCGCCCCTTGTATATGCCGCAGGAACTGTATACCATGTTGTATTTGTTCCATCAGTTTGTAAAACTTTATTTGCATTACCAGTTTGGGCGGGCAGTAAAGAATTTAAAGTATTAGTAGTAGAAGTTTGTCCTGTTCCGCCCATTGTTACAGGTAGGGGAGATTGGATATCTATACCATTTTTTACTTTAAAGTCTTTATTAGCCATTATAACCAGCTCACATTTCCTGTGCCAGCAGTTATTGTAGCTACTTTATATCCACCGCTTGCTGCACCTTCTGTTCCAGTTAATCCTGCACCAAATGTAATTGTACGAGCCTCTGGATAACGTAAAATTACTATTCCAGAACCTCCAGTTCCTCCATTACCAGCTGCACTATTGCCTCCACCAGCGCCGCCGCCACCGCCTGTGTTTGCAGTTCCATTTGTATTAACGTTAATTTCGCTTCCATTTCCGCCGCCGCCTAATCCACCAGTTCCTTCACTACCAGTTCCACCACCGCCGCCGCCACCTCCGTAATAAACAGATGATCCAGTTATGGATATAGCTACACCATTACCTCCGTTACCGCTAGCCCCTGAAGTAGCATTACCTCCTGCTGCTCCAGCGCCGCCGCCCCCACCGCCATTCGCATAGCTATTACTATCTGTTGCTCCAGTTCCACCGACATTTCCTTGAATTGGATTTGTAGTTCTTGCTCCAACAGTTGATGAACTATTACCAGCAGCGCCTCCGCTAGATCCACCTGTACCACTTACATTAGGATTTCCAATGCCGCCAGACCCACCACCCGTAGATGTAATTGTTGAAAAAATTGAGTTGCCCCCACTTGTATTGATAGTAGGACTTGCAACTGTTCCCCTTGCTCCCCCACTACCAACTGTAACTTGATAATTGCTTGATGTACTTATGGAAAGAGCAGATTCTAATGAACCGCCACCGCCTGTTGCTGTTACAGTTGATCGAACTCCACCACCACCACCGCCGCCGCCATAAGCATATCCTGGACCTCCACCACCACCTGCGACTACAAGATAATCAACAGAAAATGTTGCATTTGTTGGAGTAATACTATTACTTGCCGATGATGCGGGTGATGTTCCATTGGAATTTAAAGCAACTACTGTAAATGTATATGAAGTTCCAGCTGTTAAGCCTGTTACAGTTACTGGTGACGATGTGCCAGATCCTGTTATATTACCTGGGGATGAAGTTACTGTGTAAGAATTTACACCTGTATTTGTAGGTGCAGTAAAAGATACCACTGCCTGCAATACTCCGCCAGTTGCTGATACAGATGTTGGAGCATTAGGAACAGGAGCAATTGCTGCCCATCCTGCTGATGTATATTGAATTAATTTGTCTAAAGTTGTGTCAAAATATAAATCTCCAACTGCAGGAGATCCAGGCCTTGATGCCGTATTGCCACGGCCTACATGGCCATTTGCTGCTGTATTATGTGCTGATACGGCAGAAGATGCAGCAGAACTAGCTACTGACGCCGTCTCTGTGTCCGTAGACAAAGTTGAGGCGGCAGTGAGAATACTTGCTACATCTCTTGCCCTAGTCAATTTATATTACTCCATTGATACAACTTGCCAATTGAGATCATCTTCACTCCAACGATAGAATTGTCCATCTGTTGGATATGGTGTAGGTGCATCCCATAGGCATGTATCTTCATTTAGAATCCAAGAATTAAAAGGTTTAGGTGGAATAAATGCGTCACGGGATGCATCATATGTGTATCCAATGCCAGCATAATTCTTTCTAAAACCTGCGTCTTCTGTCATTTCATTTGTTTCTGGGTTTCTCTTTTTTCCGCCGATTGAATTATATGATGTACGCTTACATGCTTGTCCATATACTTCTGCGTAATGAGCTTCCCAATCAGAAATGCCATCAACAACTTCATCTTCATTCCGACCAACGATTACCTGAGTAACTACGTTGTTTTCGTCAATAAAAGCGTAATGTGCCATTTTTATTTCCTCCTTTTTTAGATTACCAATACTTCTGCTTCTTCAGCAGTAAGTGGTTCACCAGCAATAAGTTTAGCTTTTGCTGATGCTTTGAGAGTTGCCCTTGCTTCTTCCGCCGCCACACGAGCTGCTTCTGCTTCGGCAAATGCTGCTGCATCTGCTTCACGTTGAGCAATTTCCTCGGCGGTCAAAGGAACAACAGTCTGCTCTCCAGTAGAACAATCTACTACTACCTTAGTCAGTACTTCAGTCATTTTTTGCCTCCTATTTGTCTATCTATTATAGCATTTAGCTATTATTTGTACCATACTATGAATTTTTAATGCCGTATAAGGTGGCGGTTGAAAATTCTTTGAGATTTACTGATGGTGCAAAAAAGGCTAGTGAAGTAATTGCTGAAGTATTACTCCATAAGATAGCAGCCAGTTCAGCATAAGCAGTTGTTGCATTATTTTCCATAACTGCATCAACTGAATAATTCTTATTAGTTGAACCTGCATAATTTGGAAAATAAAGTTCCGCATTACCAAAGGTATTAGCGGTGGTACCATTACCATTGACAGCGCCAGCAATTACATATCCTGCTGCGCTACCAGAAAAACTTACAGCAGCAGAGCCACTTCCTTGTATGAATTTAGACGAATAGGCGTTTCCTGCTGCATTGCCATTTATTTTTATTCTTATTTGGTCATCTGTTCCAGGATTAGTTGTTCTCAAAGATAACTTTACAACCAAATCAGTATAAGTCGCAGGTATGCTTGCAAATTCAATTTCAGCCGCCCCACCGCTACCAACAGTCACAGTTGCTATTGCCTTATAAGTATTTGCCATTATGCCGCCTTTATTCCGTACAAAGTCCAAGTACAACCAACTTCAAAACTTCCCGATTCTCCTGCTGGTCTATTGAAGTTTATTTGCGTGATTGCGCTAGTGTTGCGCCACATCCCAACAATCGCTCCACCTAGGTTAGCGCCATCGCTACCACCTAAAGTTGACCATCTACTCAACCAAGTTTTGTAGGTAGTTGAATTACTATAATTCATAAAATGAACTATGGCTGTAGATGCGCTGTTTCTGTATAACTGACCATAATAACCACCATTATTGCCTGTGCCTCTACCTGATGTGTTATCAAGATTTAATTGAGTAGATGAGTAATTATTACCACCATCGCCATTCAAATCAAATTCACCAGTCATAGCAACGTTTGCGGTCGTATTCTTTCCAACAAATACAACAACTAAATCTGTATATGTCTGAGGAATAGATGAAAAGACTACGCTTGAAGATGTGCTTGTTAGTGTTGTCGTTGCTATTGGTTCGTAAGTTACTGGCATTATGCGGTCCGTATTCCGTAGAGGGCGAAGGTTGAATTAGCTATTGCTGTTCCGCCTGAAGGTAAGATGGTGATGCTTGTAATTGCATCTGTTTTCATCCAAAGACCAGAAGTTAATCCAACAGTTCCTGAACCATTAGCATCGCCGCCTTGCAAAACACGGACGGTCTTATATTTATTGGTGTTGGCATAGTCTAAAATATCAATGACTGCTACTCCAAAAATGCCTGCTGTCAAACTATCACTTGCCCCTCTCATAAAGTCGTTTATTGAAGTAAAACTGTTATTAGCGCCTGATGATGTGGTTGTTCCGTTACCCGCTAAAGTATGGAAGGCATAACTTGAAGTAGAGTCTGAATTAAATCTTAGCCCTTGATTGTTAAAAGCTCCACCATCGTTTGTTCGTAAAATACCACGTATCTGTAGATGCTTATATGTTCCAGGAATAGAACTAAATACCAAGTTTCCAGCAGAACCAGTAGATGTTATAGTAGCGATGGATTCAAAATCTCCAGTTATTCCAACCAATGCACTATTACTTGCTGCAGAAGCTGCAGAATCTCCATTTGCATTAACTGCCTTTAGATAAAATGAATAATTTTGTCCATTTGTTAAATTTGAAATTGTTAATGGAGAAGATGTTTGAGCAGGACTAAATGCTGTATAAGTGGAATTATCTGTGGAGTATTTGTAATTGGTTATTGCAGATCCTCCTGTTGCTCCCGCCGTAAAAGTTAATGTTGCAGATTGATCTGCGCCTGTTGCAGTTCCAATTGTTGGTGCCTGTGGCACAGTAGTTGCAGTAACTCCAGCAGAAGCTGCTGATGCTGCGGATGTGCCATAATTATTTGCTGCTGTAACCGTATAAGTATATTGGGTAGATGATTGCAAGCCAGTAACTACAACTGGAGAAGAGGATCCTGTATTTGTATATGAGCCTGGAGAGGAAGTAACTGTATATGTTTTTCCTGCTACGGTTCCCGCCGAAAAAGCTACTGAGGCTTGACCATTGTTGAATGCCCGCCCACTTCCTTGATTTGTTGCAACTACTGATGTTGGAATTGAGGCGGCGGTACCAACAGGAGCCCATCCAGTAGATTCATATAGCTCAATAAATCCTGTTTCAGTATTAGTATAAATATCTCCTACATTTGGAGAACCAGGGCGGGAAGCAGTATTACCTGCCTTATAATGTCTATTAGTAGTGTTAGAGACATGTGTAGCAATAGCAGAATTTACCTCTGCATCCGTCGACACATCTGTGGAGGCGGAGAAGAGGTTAGATATATCTCTAGCTTTGCTCATAATATACTATTATATCTCCTTTTATTTATTAGTTAATAAGTATTAAATTGTAATAGTTCCACTAGAATTAAATTTATAATATGTAAATCCTCCAGATACATATCTTGTTGGAGAATTTGTAGTTGCAGATGCAGTTACGTTACCTACTAATCTAACGATTACTATTCCTGAGCCGCCAGAGTTTCCAGAGGAATTGTTTTGTGTTCCGCCGCCGCCTCCTCCTCCTGTATTAGCAGTACCAGCGCTTCCAGAACCTTGAGAACCTTTACCAGTTCCTCCGCCGCCATAACCTCCTGGGGAACCAGATGTTTGTCTGCCAGAAGTATCTCCTCCTCCTCCACCACCGCCAGCATAATAATATATTCCTCCGACATTTTGTCCAGAAGAAGTATCAGCACCCCATTGAGAATATAGACTATTTCCTACTCCACCTGAACCACCATTTGTGCCACCTACATTACTAGTTCCATTACTTCCCACTCCACCAGCACCACCACCACCGCCGCCGCCGTAGCCGAGATTACCTCCAGCGTAACCTTCTACTGGAGAATAACCACCTTCGTTACCTGCTGCTCCATCAGGATATGTATTGATATAGGCACCACCACCACCAGAACCTCCAGTGGTAGGGTTAGTAGGGTCTACTGGGGAATTACCCGCACCTCCGCCACCGCCAGTAGCTGAAACTGTAACCATGCCAGATCCACTAATAGAAGAATTGCTACCTTTACTTGTTTGAGAACCTCCAGCGCCTACTGTAATAGTATAAGTTGTGCCTGGATTAAATGTTAATGCTAATGCTCTAAAACCACCTGCACCGCCGCCGCCGCCACCGCCGCCATTGTTGCCTCCTCCTCCACCACCACCTGCAACAATTATTGCGCCAGATCCAGATCCTGGAGCTGCATCTCCCATAGATCTAGAGAAGCCATAAGATTTAACTGAACCTATTGAATCTAATATTGGACTCATAGGTTAACCTTACGCAAACTTTGTCTGCGATGCTAAAACAGTAAATGTAGCGGATGCAGTTTTAATTATATTAAAGACATAAGCATCTACGCTGCTAGCATTTCCTGCAGATGGGGCTGTTCCACCTTGCCATTTTGGAGTAACATTTGATCCGTCAATTTGAATAGTATTTGGGTAATATGCGGTTGTACCATTTGTATTAAGCCAAACTAAAGTTATTGAATCTCCAGTTGTTAAAATGCTATTTAGGGTATTTGATACGTTCCCACGAAAATTTAATGTATGGTTTGCTGAGGCATTAGATGTGTAATACCATGTTCCTGCAGTTAATGCATCAATATTTATTGTTCCTGTTGCTGCCGACGCAACTATATTTAATCTTTCTTCTGGAGAAACCATTACTGGCTGATTTAATGTCGGCGTTGTTATAGATGGAGATGTTCCAAATACTAATGATCCAGAGCCTGTCTCATCTGTTATTGCTGAAGCTAGATTTGCAGATGATGGAGTTCCTAACCATGTAGCAATTCCTGTGCCAAATGATGATATACCTGTTCCGCCATTTGCTACAGAAACTGGGGTAGATAATGATAGGGTTACGGCTCCGCTTGATCCGCCTCCTGTTAAACCTGTGCCAGCTGTAACGCTTTCAATATCTCCAGGAAGGGAAACTGATCCACCTAGCGATACCGCAGATCCATTTATAGTAATACTTGAATTCTGTAATTGTGCATTTGAAATTGTGCCAGTTAGTCCAGATGTAGGTAGCGTAGCTACGCTAAAATTATTATAGCAATTTACCTGAACAAAGTCCGAAGCGGACAATGCAGAAAGTCCTGTAATTGATGTTCCATTTGTAGCTGTATAGTCATCTCCACGAACTAGAAGAATACCATTGAGATATACCTGTTCCTGCCCTGGAGTATATGAAAGAGCTTGTGATGCATTATCATATCCTGAGAGAGATGTTTCTCCGCCTGCCGCCGTCTTTCTCCAGATAAGACTTGTTAACACACCATTAGCTGGTGGATATTGATCTATCATGAAATCTCAACTCCTGACACATGCAGTTTAACATCTGCGCTTGTTGCAAATCCTGCCACAATGTCTCCTGTCGGAATTACAGTCTTTGGTTGAATCGTAATAACCGTATTTGCCGAAACTGGGACGGTAGGCAGAATATTTACGCCATCTACTGTCATTGTAACATATTGTTGACTTGAAGACGTATTTGAAACTACAATATCTGTTAGTACCGCCGTTGTTGCGGCGGGAACAGTATAAAGAGTAGTAGAAGATGTTGCTGCTGCTCCTCTATGAAATAATGTAGGTGTAACTGCCATTTATAATACCCCCATCAAAGCATAAATATCAGCATTATTTGCAGTATCGGTATCTGTAAAAGTAATTGTTGTAGTATCTGTTCCAGCATTATCTGCAAATGTAGCACCTACGAAATTAACAATTCCTCTTGGTGTAACGGTTGTTCCATTATTCTTAATTGTCTGATTATATAATTTGCCCCAGTTGATATTTGTACCATCTGACTGGATTGCATAATTTACTGTTCCGCCATTTTGTACTGGCAATAGGGCATTGATAGCATTAGTTGCTGATGTTTGCCCTGTTCCGCCAGCAGTTATTGGAAGTACGGCGGTGGATGAAATATTACCACTAGAATCAGTAGTTAATATAGCGGCGGAAGTAATCGGGATATTTAGTCCAGATTTTACTTTAAAGTTTTTATCTGCCACTTACTTCCTCCTATAACTTAACTTTGCTGAATTTTACGGTTACATTTGTGCTTGATGCATCTGTTACTGTTGCTTGAAGAACTGCATCGGATCCTGATGTTGTAGCAGAAACTACTACTCCTGTCATTGTTCCGCCAGTTTCCGTGATAGCAAATTCTGTCATATCTACAGAACTTCCATCGGTCTGTAGAACAACCTTTGAAGTTCTTACCTTTGAACCCTGCTTTAGCGATACCATATACTCAATTGAGGTAAATGCTGAGAGTGCGGTTGTGCTAATTGTAGTCGCAGTATTTGCAGTTAGAGTAGCTGTGCCTGTTTCAATTGGAACTACTAGAGTTGCCCATGAAGCAGTTGATCCATCTGTGGTTAAATATTTTCCACCATTTCCTGTTTGTGAAGGAAGGCTAATTGGTGCGGCTGCCCATGTTGGAACACCAGATGATAGAGTCAAAAGATATCCGTCTGTTCCCGCAGAAAGTTTACTTAATGTATTTGTAGCAGAAGCATAAAGAATATCTCCAGTTGCATATGAAGTTAATCCAGTTCCACCTTTTGTTGCTCCAATTGCTGTTGCATTCCATGTTCCAGTTCCAATTGTTCCAAGAGTTGTAATGTTTGCGCTGCCAGCCCAGGTTGATAGAGCTGTATTCTCAACATTGCCCAAGCCTACTTTTGAAGCGGCCAAAGAAGTAATCCAAGCGGGATCTGCATATGATCCTGTGGTCACTACTCCATTAGTTACTGTTCCAGCATTTCCTGAAACATTTCCAGTTACATTTCCTGTAATATTTCCGCTAAATGTTCCTGTAATTGTTTTATTGGTTAAAGTCTGTGCTGTATTTAAGTCAACAGTTACTCCAGTATCAATTGCTAGAGTTCCAGCTACTGGTTCTGTTAAACCATTTCCAGCAGAAACAACTTGACCTGCGTTAAACTGAACATATGAAATTGCCGTTGTTCCAATTGTAATTGTTCCAGTTGTATTTACAATATATCCAAATCCGCCATTTACCGTGCCTTGCTGTACAAATGTAAAATCTCCATATGCTACTTCACCTGATGGTGAATTGTCGGCATCTGTTGCACGAGTTAGAACATATGGGTTTGATGCATCTCCTGTAGCTGTTACTACATAGATACCATTTTCTAATCCCGCCGTCTGATTCTTTACTAGTACTCGCTCATTTGCATTTAAAGTGTGTCCATCAACTACAAGAGCACCATTAGCATTTGCAGTAAGAGTTGCTCCTACTCCGCCTGTTCCATTTGCATATGTTGCATCTAGATTTGCAGTAGTTGCTGCGTGTACGGCGGCATGGAAGTTAAGTCCAGCAGTAGTATTATCTACATAAGCCTTAGTTGCAGCATCTGCTGAAGCAGTTGGTGTGCCCAAATTTGTAATCTTATATGTTGCCATATCAATATTGCCAGTAGGTGTACCAACTGCGCTTAGGGCAAATTCAGATGGATCTACAGAAATTGCTCCAGTGTTATCATCGTAGTCAAGTCCGTTTCCAACGGCATTTCCTACGGCATCCTGAGCATTCTCATCGCTATATGTTTGAGCTCCTGTAAAACTAAATTTATTATTATCGTCATCATATGTTATTGTAATATTTGTATGAGTTCCAGCAGCAATTGCTGTTGCAATAGCGTCTTGAGCTCTTTCATCTGTAAAATATTTATTTGTTGAGCCTTCTGATAGTCCGTCTGTTGTAGACGGAATATTTGTAGTTAGAGCAACTGTTCCAGTTGCATCTGGCAAAGTAATTGTACGATCAGCAGTTGGCTCTCCAACCATCAATGTGGTTTCATATGAGTCTGCAACTGCACCTTCAAATACGATGCTTGCATCAGACAAGGTTAGACCAGAAACAACGGGGGATGTAAGAGTCTTATTGGTTAGAGTATCAGAAGTATCAGTTCCTACAAGAGTAGTTGTAGCATTTGGTAGAGTTACAGTTTTGTCTGATGTTACATCTGGCACTGTGAGAGTAAATTCATGGTTGTCTACAGTTCCCTCAAAAATTATATTTAATCCTGGAAGGATTAGATCTCCATCAAGAAGTTCGGCTACGCCTACGCCTTCATCTTTACTTAAATCTGATACCTCAAGGTATCCATTTAGAATAGTATCTAGATTTGATGGAACTACGTTTGCATATGCAGTAATTGAATTCCATGGAGTGGAACCAGTACCTACTTTAAATTTAAGGGTATCTGTTTCAATACCTATTTCTCCCGCCCGCAATGTTGGATTTGATGAAACCCAA
>Ga0315904_10009350_pt1 | contig 12830 bp, 3 predicted proteins | sample LakEriMetagenome_6_FD_203529 | JGI IMG/M metagenome (GOLD analysis project Ga0315904, IMG submission 203529) | Freshwater fungal communities from buoy surface, Lake Erie, Ohio, United States - Buoy 12 MA120 | ecosystem: Environmental > Aquatic > Freshwater > Lake | place: USA: Lake Erie, Ohio...
AGCTGGATGTGGCCTCCGCAGCCTCCGTGAAGGCTTTTTTCAGCCAAATCGACCGCCTCGACCTGCTCATCAACAACGCCGGCCTCTTCATCGACAAGCCGCTCGTCAGCATGAGTGCGGAAGACTTCACGAAGGTCGTCGATGTCTGTCTCAAAGGCGCGTTTCTCTGCTCGCAGGCCGCCGTGAAGCTCATGAGCCGTCAGCGTGAAGGGCACCTCATCCACATCGGCTCCTTTTCCGCGCTCAGTGGTCCCGCAGGCCAGACCAACTACGCCGCGGCCAAAGCAGGCCTCATCGCGCTGAGCCAGAGCCTCGCCCGCGAATACGGCGCGCGAAACGTGCGCTCCAACTGCGTGCTGCCCGGCTTTCTGGAGACCAAGATGACACGAGCACTGCTCGCAGATGACTCCTTTCGCGAAAAGCTGCTCTCCGGTCACACGCTTGGCCGCCTGAACTCGCCGGAGGATGCGGCGCGCTTCATTGTCTTCATCGACAGCCTGCCTCACATCAGCGGCCAAGTCTTCCAACTCGACAGCCGCGTGCGCGCGTGGACTTAAAAACTCAAACCAGCCCCGGAATCGGCGATCCCATGTAAAGCGTGTGCGGCCGGCCGGTGAAGTCCTTCCAAATCGTTTCGCGCGGCAGGCCGAGCGCTTCGTAAATCGTCGCGGCGAGATTTTCCGGCGTTTGCGGGTCGCTGACAGGATAACCGGCGATCTTGTCGCTCGCGCCGATGACGCGTCCGCCTTTCACACCGCCACCCGCGAGCAAAACGCTCTGCACATGCCCCCAGTGATCGCGGCCCGGCAGCGCGGTCTTGGAGATGCTCTTAATGGTCGGTGTGCGGCCAAACTCACTGCCCATCACGATGAGCGTGTCATCCAGCAGGCCGCTGGAATCGAGATCCTCGATCAGCGCGCTCACGGCCTGATCCATGGGTGGAAGCAGGTAGTCCTTCAAATTCCGCCAAGCGGCCTGATGCGTGTCCCAGCTCTCGTTGTTGCCGAGATTCACCTGGATCATGCGCACACCGCTTTCCAGCAGCCGCCGAGCCATGAGCAGTGACCAGCCAAAACTGTGCCTGCCGTAGCGGTCGAGCCATTTTGGATCGACTTTCTCGAGGCTGAAGGCGTCGTGTACACCCCGATTGCCGAGCAGCGAGACGGCGGCGCTGCGGTAGGTGTCAAAGGATTCATCCCCGGCGAGACGCGCGAGGTTGTCAGACTGCCTTTCGAGCGAATCCCGCAGCGAGACGCGGTCCATCACTCGATCGAGCGAAAGTCCCTGCGGCAGCGAAAGGTGCGGTGCCTGAAACTTCATCTTCGCATCCTTTTCAAAGCCACGCTCGTGATGAAACAGATACTGCGGAAAGGCTCCATAGTGATCCGGATGATACGGAGACATCTCCAGGAACCACGGATCATGCTGCGCGCCGAGCATGCCGCCAAATTGCCCCGCGAGCGTGCGCCCTGTGCGGTGGACGAGCTTGTCCGGCAGCACGATGGCGGGCGGGAGATTGTCCTTCCGCCGTGGCAGCAGCGAGGTGGCCAGCGCGGCCATGCTGGGATGATCGGACTTCTTCGGCTTCGATGGATCAAACCCCAGCGGTGCCTCACTGCGGCCGGTGAGCATGATGTGATGCCCCAGCGAGTGATCGCTGCTGCCATGCGTGAGCGAGCGAACGAGCGACCATTTTTCCGAGATGCGCGCGAGGTTTGGCAGATGCTCGCAGATGTGCAGACCGGGCGTGCGCGTGCGGATGGGTTTGAACTCGCCGCGCACCTCCATCGGCGCGTCCGGTTTCATATCAAAGCTCTCCTGCTGGGCCAAACCGCCGCTCAGGAAGATGTAGATCACGTTTTTCGCCCGCGGCGCGGCAACGGGCGCGCTCATCGCCTGCAAGGCAGTGAGATGATTCATACCGAGGCCCAGCAAACCCACCGCGCCCGCCTGGAGGACCTCCCGGCGGGAATACAAATGCGCTGGATGCTGCGGAGACATGCGGCGTGGAATACGCCGCCGTTTTGCGCGAGCTATCAATACAGCTCCACCGGCGAGCGCTTGCCGTCTTCGACGCTGAGCTTCTTCGCGGCCTCTTCGCCCAGCGTATCGACGCGGAGCTGCCAGATGTCGCGATTGATGGCGGCAAAGCGGTCGAGGTCGAATTTGTCGGGGGCCACGAGGCGCTTTTTGGTCTTCTCGATACGCACGAGGGCGTCGTGAAGGGCGGGTTCTTCGACGCCTTCAAGATGCTGGCGGGCCAGTTCGACCATTTCGACGCGGTGGCAGATCATGACGAGGTCATTTCCAGCGCGAACAGCTTCCTGGATGGCCTGCTCGAAGGTCACTTCGTTCAAAATCGCGCCCATGTCGAGGTCATCGGTCATGGCGAGGCCGTCGAAGGCGTATTGATGACGGAGGAGCTTCGTGACGATGTTATGCGAGAGGCTTGCAGGCCAGCGGCCGCGGTCGGGATCGTAGGCGGTGTAGTTGCTGTGGCACGTCATCACGCTGTCGAGTTCCGGCAGCAGCGCTGAGTAAGGAAGCAACTCGCTCTTCTCCATCTCTTCGCGGCTTTTCGTGATGACCGGCAGGAATTCATGCGGATCGCATTCGGCGGGGCCGTAGCCGGGGAAGTGCTTGCCGCAGCTCAGGATGCCTTCTTTGCGCAGGGCGCGGTTGAAGAGTCCGGCGTTCGTGATGACCTGCTGCGGATCTTTGCCGTAGGTGCGGCCCTTCAAAGAATTGTCCGCCGCGTCGTCGTAGCTGATGTCCAAAACGGGGCAGAGGTCGAGATTGAAGCCGAACTGCCGCAACACTTGCCCGGTGAGCTTGCCGTGGCGCTTGATGAGCTCGGGATCGCCTTTGTCGCGGAGCGCTTGCGCATTCGGCGGCTCCTCGCCGATCAAACGAAGCCGTGAAACACGTCCGCCTTCCTGGTCGATGGTAATAAATGGCTCGATGTCCGAGAGATCGCGCAGGTCATCGATGAGTTTGCGGAGCTGAGCCGGGCTCTGAATGTTCCGACCGAACAATATGAAGCCACCTGGCTGGAGTTTTTTGAGGCGGGCGGCCGTTTCGGCGTCAAGTTCAGCGCCGGGGACGCCCATGAGCAAAAGCTGACCGAGAAGAGTGGAGGAAGAAGACATGCGCCGCAGTGGATAGACGGCCCATCTTGTCTGTAAAGCACGCGTAAATTGATCAGGGTGTCGTTTCTGCTGTTGCGCAGTGAGTGGCGGACGGCGCATTCTTTCGTGAATCCAGCCCGCAAACTTATGCGCACGTTCTTTTGCTCATTCCTCCTCGTTTCCCACCTTTACGCGGCCCCGGCAGACGATGCGGCGCGGCTGATGCAGGATCAAAAGTTCAAGGAGGCTGCGGCGGTGCTGACGGACACGGTGGTGCAGGGGGATGGCCATGCGCGCTACCTGCGGGCCGTGGCTCGCAGCCAGTCGGCGCAGTATGCGGAGGCCATCGCGGACTGTGATGCGATCACGGAGGCAGATGTGTGGCATCGAAAGGCCCGTTTCCTCAAAGCGCAGTGTCTGGCGGAACTGAAACGGCATGCCGAGGCGGAGGCGATTTACAGCGCGGAGGCGGCGCGGTTGTTTGCGACGGTGCGGAAGGAAAAACTCGCCTCCGCGCTGGTCGAACTGGCCGAGGAACTGCGCAAACCGGCACTGCCGGGCCAGGGCGCGAGTGGTGAGGCGCTGCAAAAGGCGCTCACGCTTTATCAAAAGGCGCTGGAGATCGAAACCGGGCCGCAGGTGCGTGAGAATCTGCGTTTTCAGATCGCGGACATCGCGCGGGTGCTGCTGAAAACGCAGAACAGCGTCACGGAGTATGAGAGCTACCTCGCGGAGTTCGATCCCGACTGGAAAAAGCCCTCCAAAGCCATCACCACCGGCTCGCGGCGCTGGAAGGTGCGGCAGATGCTCATCGAGACGCTGCTGCACGGTGGCGATGCTTCCCAGGCGCGGCGTCATGCGGAGGATGTGCTCGCGATTTGGAAAAAGACCGCGCCGCCTGCGAACTCGCAGCCGGATGAGGGCGAGATCGAGTGGCTGATCTGCCTCACGCATGCTCGTGGAGCCTGCGGGCAGTTTGATCCGCCGCAGTTGCCGCAGGGCCAGTATTTCTTTGAGGCGGATCATCCGGCCTTCACGGCGGCGCTGCGGGCGTTTTTGAAAAAGCACGCATCGCATGCCCGCGCTGCAGAGGCTGCGCATGCGCTGGTGGAGACGCTCGCCGCGCAAAAGAAGACCGAGGAGGCCATCGCGGCGGCGAAGGATCTGCACGAGCGCGCGGACTGGCCCGCGCCCGCGACGGATGCGCAGGACAAGCGCACACCGGCAGAGCGGCTGGCAGCGTGGCGGCAGGAGGCGTTTTTCAAAATCGGCGAGCTGCGCTTTGCGGCGCGTGAATTTGCAGCCGCAGCGGAGCAGTGGCGGCAATACATCGCGAAACACCCGGACGGCAGCCTCTGGCAGCAGGCGCAGGCGCGCATCCTCGATGCGGAGTTTCAGCTCTGCCTCGACGCGGTGGCGGCGGAGCAGCGGGAGGAGATGACGCGGCGCTTTGACGCCTTCATCGCCGCGCATCCGCTGGATGAGAGGTGTGCGCAGTTGCTCTTCATCAACGGCCAGTGGCTCTACGCGGCGGCCTTGAAGGCGGTGCAGGCCAAAACGGATGCCAAACCGGCTTTTGAGAGCGCCATCAGTGAATGGGCAAAGCTCATCACCAAGCATCCGCAGAGCGAGGAGGCATCGCTCGCGCTGTATCGCACAGGCGTGATCCTCGCTGAGCATCTGGAACGGCATGAGGAGGCATTGGCGGCCTTTGAACGGCTGAAATGGGGCTCGTGGAGTGATTTGGCGAAGGAACGCGCGGCGATGATGCCGCAGCGATCGCTGGCGCTGCGCAGTCCGCGTGTTTTTCGCAGCACGGAGACCGCGCAGGTGCTGGTGAACACGCGCAACATAGAGAAGCTGAAGGTCTCGCGCTACACGCTGAATTTGGAGAACTACTTCCGCAGCCGGCATCGGCTGGATGGCGCGGCGGGCATCGGCTCGCTCGACATCGACCTCATCCAGCCGGACAAAACGTGGGAAGTGAATGTGGCGGGCTATGCGCGGCTGAAACCCGTGGAGCAGGCCATCGACATCCCGTTTGAGGGCGTCCAGGCCGGCGTCTGCCTCGTGCGCGTGGAAGGTGAGGACTGGCAGGCGAGCACGATCATCATCCGCAGTGATGTGGATGTCATTTTGCAGTCCGCATGGCGCGAGGGCCTCGTTTTTGTGCTCGACCGCGTGAAGAACGCGCCCGTGGCCGGCGCGGAGGTGCTGCTCAGTGATGGGAAGGAAATCATCGGCCAGGGTGTGACGGGCGCGGATGGCGTGTTCCGGCTGCGCAGCGAAAAAGTCCGCGCGGCGGCGGATCTGTGCGCCTACGTGCGCAGCGGGCCAGGCATGGCCATCGCGCGTCTAAACCTGCGCGGCATGACGCAGGAAATCACCGGTGGCAGCACAGATCGCGAAGAAGTGGCTCTCAGCGCTCGCGGCTTCATTTACACGGACCGGCCTGCGTATCGTGCGGGTGAGGAACTGCACTTCCGCGGCCTTTTTCGCGAGGTGAAGGACGGTGCCTATTCGGTGCCTGCGGGCGTAGAGCATGAGATTGTCATCCGCGATGGCGAGGGTCGCGTTTTGCGGCGTCTGCGCTCGAAATTGAGCGAGCACGGCAGTTACACGCACAGCGTGCCTCTGCCGGAAAACATGCCGACGGGCACTTACAGCATCGTTTCGACGCCAAATGGCTCGGAGCAGCGATTTGAGGCTGAGTTTGAGGTCAGTGAGTTTGAATTGGAGGAAATCAGCGCGGTGATCGAAACCCAGCCTGAGGCGGTTTTTCGCGGGGATGTGCTCGAAGGCACTTTGCGCGTGAATTACTCATGGGGATCGCCTTTGGCCGATGAACCGGTGCGTGTGCATCTGCCGGACGGACGGCTTCTTGAGGGCAAAACCGACGTGGAGGGCCGTTTTTCCTTTCAGCATGACACGGCGGGCGTGGAGCCGGGCAGTTTCGTTTCTATTCGTGCGGAACTGCCAGCGCGGAAGCGTGAAGTGCAGCATGCGGTGCCGGTTTTGCGCACGGGTTTGAGTTTGCATTGGGAACGTGTGCCAGAGCCGGCATTGGCGGGCGAGGCGGCGCTCGTGCGCGTGAAGGCGCTGGATCATCGTGGCAAACCTGCGGCAGCAGAGGTGAAGCTGGTGCTCTCCAAACTCCCCGTGCTGCCTGCGAACGTTGTTTTGGAAGGCGTACCCGGTTTGAAATACCTGCCCGCTGCCAGCGCACCAGTGAAGTTGTCCGAGTTCACGCTGAAAACGAATGCGGAAGGCGGTGTGGCCGAAACTTCACCCGTGGTGGCCGAGGCGGGCCGCTACGAACTCATCGCGAGCACCACGGATGCGCGCGGAAACGCGGTGGAGCTTCGCGGATCGTTTATTGCCAGTGGCGCGGATGATCCGGTCAAGCTGCGCCTGTTCAGCGATGCCGAAGAAATCGCTGAAGGACAGGATTTGGCCGTAGATGCGCACGCGCGTGTCGAGGCTCCGCTGGCGCTCATGACTTTCGCAGGCGAGGACATCGTGGAGCATCGCGTGCTGGCACTGAAGCCGGGTCACAATGATTTGAAAGCCGCCGTGAAGGCCGCGCACTGGCCGCACTTCGCCGTGAGCGTGGCTTTTCTCGATGGCGACAAGCTGCACGAGGCCCGGCGCGGCTTCCGCGTGACACGCCCGCTGAAGATCGAGATCGAAACGCCGAAAACACCGCCGCAACCCGGTGCTGAAACGGAGATCGTGCTCACGGCGCGCAGCTCCAACGGCCAGCCCGCTGCGAATGCGGAGCTGAGCCTCGCTTTGGCGAGCACGGCGCTGTTTGCGCAGTTCGGCGATGGCGCGGAAAGCATCGAGGAGCACTTCCACGGCAATCTGCGCCGCGCGACGAGCCTACGCGTGAACTCGAACGCTGGTTTTCATCACCGCGCCGTTTCCAAGGTGGTGAAGCTGGACGAAAGCGGCGCTTCACTCGCCGAGGCTGCTGAGACGCCCTCGCATCGCGAACTGGAGGAGCAGATGCAGGAGAGGGAACGGAATGTGTGGCTCAACAGCCAGGCAGACGGCCTGCAGCGGCAGCGAGTGCCGGTGACTCCGAGTCAGTTTGATCCGCCGCAGATAGCGCAGGGTCAGGGAACGCTCACCCTCAATGGCGGCGGAGTTTTTACCCTGAATGCAACAAGCGTGACTGCCGGGTTGCGAGCAGGCCAGAGCCCGATCCAAGGCGGCGCGTTGCTTTTGGAGCCCCTCTCAGCCAACGGGCGCAAATCCTTCGCTCATGACGCCCAGTGGCACTGCCCGCTGGTGACGGATGCGAATGGGAGGGCCTCGGTGAAGCTGTTTGCGCCTGCGGTGGCGGGTGAATGGCGAATGAAGGCCATTGGCAGCACCTTGAGCACCCATGTTGGAGAAAGTGTGGGCAAATTCGTGACAAAGGATACTGTCTCGATCTCCTTCCATGCACCCAAGTTAGCGCGGGTTGGGGATGTGATTAAGCCGACGTTGAAGGTTTTCGGTGAAGGCAAAGAGGCGGAATTTGAGTTCTCCTCAACCTCCACTTCTAACTGGTCTGGCACCTTCCCTTACCATCTAAACAAAGAGAGCAAAGTGACACTCAATGGGACTTGGATGACACCCTTTGAGTTGCCTGCGATCAATATAACCGACCATATGTACGCTTTGAGGTTTAATCTTGGAACTAGCGCGGGCAGTTCCATTCACATCGAACCGTTCAATCAAGAGACGGACGTTCGATCATCAGGCGAGCAGCACGAGGTCGGCACGGGGTTTTTCTTGAAGGGACCGGGCAAGTTCACCTTGAAGCAACCTAGCAAAAATGAGTTTCTGCTGGTGCGTGCCTACTCTGGAATTGATGAGCTGGTACGAGCAATGCTTTTTCCAAACAACAAGCTCCTCTCGCGTCAGACGACTGTGAGTACGATCCATCGGTTTATTCCTCTTCTAAAGAGATACCCTGAGAACCCTCCAGAAGTGACAAGCCGTTACATTCAGCGGCTTGTTTCCGATCTCCAGATCACCCAGCGTGATGGTGGATGGACGTGGCAGGATGTGGACTGGCTGCCGGACAGTATCGTTACAAGCCTCGGGCTGTGGGGGCTGATTGAGGCACGCGATCTGGGCTTATCAGTGGAGGAGGATGCCGTAAAGAAAGCTTCAGCCTGTTTGAAGCGAATGCTGGCGGTGATTCCGCCAGAAGAGCCGGACAAGTCAGCGGTCATTCTGCATGCACTGGCTTGTGTGAATGAAGCGGACTTTTCGGTGGCCAACCGGCTGTATCGGGATCGCGATAAACTGAATGATCCCGCCCTGGCGTGGCTGGCGGCGGCGTTTCAGCGAATGAACCGCTCAGAAGAAGCCAAGACTCTCATCAAAGCGCTGGATGCAAAAAACGAATGGAAAGGCAGCACGACAACCGCCCGTCTGAGCAGCGATGCTGACACCTGCGCCGCTGTCTTGTATGCAGCCGATCTCGTGGAGCCCGGCCTTTCTTTGTCGAAACGAGCCACTGAAAAGTTATTTGGCTATTGTGGCTTTGAAATGGATTTTCAGTCATCACTGCAAGGTCTTTGGGTTCAAGCCTTGATGATGCGCTATGCCAAATCCGAGCCTCTGCGTGACCCACCCGATTTTTTCATCGTTATGAAGGAGAATGGCAGGATTTGTGGCAATCAGACTTTGATCCACGATCCGAAGTCTGACGGAACTGGACAAGTCTCTCTAGAGGTTGATTACAAGGATGCCAAAGAGCCGCCCTTCGTGATCGCGAGTGTGATCTCCGAAGCCGCCATCGATGAGAAGGCGGTCGCGCAGGCGGATTTGCCGACGGTGGCGAGGCGGGAGTGGTTGCATGAGGGGCTGCGGCACAAGGATGTACCGCTGCGTGCTCCGAGCGCTTCGCCAGTGAAGGTGGCAGCGATGGGGCAGCGGATTCGAGTCGAGGCTTTGCTGGCGAAGCCGCTGAAAGAGCAGCGCGGTTATGTGATCGTGGACGAGCCGCTGCCAGGCGGGGCGATGCTGGTGCCGGGTTCGGTCGATGGTGGGGCGGATCGTGTGGAGGTGCTGCCAGGGCTGCTGCGGCTGTGGTTTATACCGGGCAGCTTCGACAAGAACGTGGTTTATGGCTATGAGCTGATGGCGATGCATGCCGGGACGTTTGCGATCCCGCACACGCGGGTGCGGGACGCGTGCCGTCCGCAGCGCTTCAATGCGGGGCCGGCGGGCACTTTGACGATCCTGGAGCCGGGGAAGGCGAGCACGGATGCGTATGTGATGAATCGCTGGGAGCGGCTGGAGCTGGCGGAGTTGTTCTTTAAAGAAGAAGCGCATGAGGAGGCGCGGAAGCATCTGGAGCTGCTGCGCGGCGATGCGGTGATGATGAAGGATCATGAACGGGAGATCGCGCAGATGCTGCTGCGCATCCACACGGCGCGGCAGCCGATGGAGGCTCGCGCGGTGGTGGAGCTTTTCGAGGCGCTGAGCGAGCGGCATGCGGATGTGGTGATCCCGTTTGATCAGATCCTGCAGGTGGCGGCGGCTTACCGGCAGATCGGGGAGCATGAGCGTGCGTGGCTGGTGTACCGGGCGACGATGGAGAGCGGTTTCGTGCGGGACGCGGGCGTGAGCTCGGCGCTGGAGGCCTCGGGTGATTTTATCGGTGGTGCGAAGCATCTGACGGAGCTGTGGATGGAGCATCCGGATGGCGAGGATGGTCTGCTGGCGGTTTTCAGCCTGGGGCAGCGCTTTCAAGAGCTGGCCGGCCACCCGGCGAGCGTGCCGCTGAGACCCGGCGCGGTGAAGTGGAGCGAAAAACAACTGCTGGAACGCAGCCGCGACCTGTTGCGGGAGTTTTGCACGCTGCATGCGCGGGATGCGCTGGCGGACGACGCGGCCTTCAGCCTCGCGAATGTGTTTTTCGCGCTCAAAGACTACGCGGCGGTGGTGGAGACCGCGGGGAGCGCCGCGCGTCTGCACGCAAAGAGCCCGTTCGTGAACCAACTGCACTACATGACGGCGCTGGGAAGATTTTGGCAGTATCAATTCCCAGAGGCACTCGGCGCTGCCGCGCCAGTCGCCGCAGGCACGAGCGAGGACGCACCCAACGCGCGCTACATCACGGCGCAGATTCATCACGCGCAGGGAAATGCCGCCGAGGCGCTGCGCTGGTATGAAAAAGTGCGGGATGATTTTGAGGATGCGGACGAGTCCATCCGCGTGCTGGAGGAAAAAGGCGTGAAGCTGCCGCATGCGACCCGCGTGAAGCCCGGCGAGGCGGTGAAGGTGGAGCTGGAGCATCGCAACGTGCAGGAGGCGGCGCTGACGATTTACCGCGTGGATTTGATGAAGCTGCACGAGCGGCAGAAGGACCTCGCGCAGGCCGGCGCGGTGAATCTGAGCGGCATCACGCCGCAGGCGGAGCTGAAGGTGCCGCTGGGCGATGGGAAGGACTACGCGTGGAAAAATCGCGCGCTGGAGCTGCCGCTCAAAGACGAGGGGGCGTATCTCATCATCTGCCGGGGTGACTCGCAGATCACGAGCGGGCTGGTGCTCGTCACCACGCTGGAGCTGGAGACGCATGAGGACGCGCAAAACGGTGGGCTACGCGTGCAGGTGCGCGATACCGCACGCGGCTCCTATCTCGCGGACGCGGAGATGGCCGTCTATGACAGCGCAGGCTCCGCCGCGCCGCAAAAAGGCCGCAGTGATCCACGCGGTGCCTTCTCCGCGAGCGGCATCCACGGCCATGCGACGCTCGTGGTGAAGCACGGCGAGTCGCGATATGCGATTCACCGCAGTGCCGCGCCACTGATGGCAGTGGAACTGGCGAAAAATGAGACGCTCACGACCGGATCAACCCTCCGTGCGGCAACTCCTGCGCCTGCAAAGCCTGACTCAAAGCCGATGAGCAAAGATGACTACCTCAAAAACGTGCAGGACAAATTTTTGAACCTGAATGGCAGCAACAGCGCCGAATGGCAGGCAAAGCTGGAAAAGGGGGGCAAAGGGGTGAAAGCGGAAAAAGCCTTCAAAAAGTGACAATTGTGCCAGGCGGCGTTCTGAGAGGCGAGTGCGTCCTGAGGATGGATTCCGGGCAATTTTGGCTCATAGCCACTTTTTTCAGGGGTTCGCGAAAGAAGGCGAGGTGCTGTTTTTTCGTCCGAGAGGGTGTCAAGGCGGGTTTTGCTAAAAGATTGAGAAAAACTCGGGTAATTAACTCTCAAATCTGCGACTCGGGCTATCTTTTTGGAAAACAAAGCCGCCATGGTTGACGGCGGCGGCAAAAGTTTTTAATCTCCGGGCGTCCTCGAGGGCAACCTCAGGGCCACGTTTGCAGCTCTCCTCAGCTCCGCATTTCGTGCCGCGTATCCTCAATAGTTGTTGGTTGCTGGATCGCAACGGGACCCTCCGGTGGAAACACCGGAGGGTTCTTTGTTTAGCGGACTCACGCTCACTCAGTCGAATGCAAAGCTCGTTGTGCATGACTCTGTGAACAGATTGTGAGTTGGTTGTGGATGACTCGCTCAACTCTCGCCGAGTTGCTTCGCCCACTCGATGGCTCGCAGCATGCCGGTGGCCTTGTTCACCGTCTCGCGATACTCATACGCCGGATCGGAATCGGCGACGACACCCGCGCCGGCCTGCACGTAGGCTTTGCCATCCTTCACCACGCAGGTGCGCAGCGCGATGCAGCTATCGAGATTCCCGTCGAAGCCAAAATAGCCGACCGCACCGGCGTAAGCGCAGCGCTTGCTCTTCTCGCACTCGTTGATGATTTCCATCGCGCGAACCTTGGGCGAGCCACTGACGGTTCCGGCGGGGAAGGTGGCGCGCATCACATCGTAGGCCGATTTGTCCGGGCGGAGGCGGCCATCGACATTCGAGACGATGTGCATGACGTGCGAGTAGCGCTCGACGATCATGAGATCACTCACGCGCACGCTGCCATACTCGGCCACGCGGCCAACGTCATTGCGGGCGAGATCGACGAGCATGATGTGCTCGGCGCGTTCCTTCGGGTCGTGGAGCAGTTCATCAGCCAGCGCATCGTCCTCGGCCTGCGTTTTGCCCCTCCAGCGCGTGCCGGCGATGGGGCGGATGTCGATTCGGCCGTCCATGCACTTCACGTGCACCTCAGGCGAGCTGCCGACGAGCGCGAAGCCCTGCGGGAAGTCGAGGCAGAACATGTAGGGGCTGGGATTCACATGCCGCAGCGCACGGAAAAGATCGATCGTGCTGCCGCTGTAGGCCGTCTCGAAGCGCTGCGAGGGCACGCCTTGGAAAATGTCGCCCGCGGCGATGTATTCCTTCATCTTGAGGACCATGCCCTCGTATTCTTCGCGGGTGGTGTTGCCGCTCGGCGTGGGGAGCTGCTCCTTGCTCAGCGGCGCGAAGGCCTGCAACGGCTTCGCGGCGAGCGGGCGCTCGAGCTTGCTCATCATGGCCAAGATTTGTGCCTTGGCCCAATCGTAGGCCGCTTCCAGGTTCGCATGCTCGTCGGTGTGCACGTTCGCGATGATCGACAGGCGGCGCGTGCGATGGTCGAAGACCAAAACGGTGTCCGTGACCATGAAAACCATGTCCGGCAGGCCGAGTTCGTCTTTCGGCGGAGCTGGTAGCGTCGGCTCAAAGAAGCGCACCATGTCGTAGGCCAGGTAACCGACCGCGCCGCCGTGGAAAACCGGCAGCGCCGGCGAC
>Ga0315904_10009351_pt1 | contig 12830 bp, 3 predicted proteins | sample LakEriMetagenome_6_FD_203529 | JGI IMG/M metagenome (GOLD analysis project Ga0315904, IMG submission 203529) | Freshwater fungal communities from buoy surface, Lake Erie, Ohio, United States - Buoy 12 MA120 | ecosystem: Environmental > Aquatic > Freshwater > Lake | place: USA: Lake Erie, Ohio...
TCGTCGGTGATCGGAATCTGGTAGCGACCTTGCGGATCGGTGCTCACCACGATCTCTCCGTTAGTGACGCTCACGCCGGCGATACCGGGATCACGCGCGTCTTTGCGCCCGTTGGCGTTCAGATCGTGGTACACCATGCCCTGCGCAGTGGTCGGTGATTGCGCAAAAAGTCCGGTCTGACCTATCAGGGTCAGACCGGTGAGGATTAGGATGATTTTCATTCTCAGAACAGGATTCTAGCGGACACTTGGAACTGCCATGGCGTACCACCTGGATTGATGACGCCCACGTTCTGGTTCACCGCGTAATTGTACTGTTGCGTGGTCGGGTTGAATCCGCGGATGGTGAGGAGGTTCTGATCGCCGAGGGTCTTCGTGGTTCCCCAGGTTTTGTCGATCAAGTTGGCCACGTTGAACACATCCAACGCCAATTCGACACCGGTGCGGGACTGCCCCGGTACGATGAACTTCCTTGCCACACGCAGATCCCAGGTGCCGAAGAAGTCATTTTCGCACCCGTTGCGATCTGCGATGCCACCGAGCGAGGCTTCGATGCACTCACGTGCCAGGTTGTTCTTGTTGGCGAGAACGGTCTCCATGTCGGTCGCGATGGTCGCGTTGGTGGCCGGATCAGCCGGATCGAAGACATACGCCAGATCATTCGAGTTCACGAAGTCACCGTTCACGTTGCCGTTCACACGCAGAGAATATCGTGTGCCGCCAAGTCCGGAATACCGAACGCCCACTGCCACACCGTAGAAGGTCGGCAAGGTGCCGTAGAAGACGACTTTGTTCTTGAACTGGGCGTTCGAGTACGCCATGGTGCTCAAGGAACGGGGGTCATCGACCACCATTTGCCCAAGGGTGGCGCTGTTGGCTACGTTTCCGTTGTAGGAGGTGTTGTCTTTGGAGTTGTTCCAGGTGTAGCTGGCATTCACGATGCCGTCACGGAAGTAATTCCAGGAACCATCCACAATGGCTGTGTACGTGTCGTTTTTACCATCACTCACCAGTTCAAGTACGCGGCCTACACGGGTGGTTTTACGACCACGGGTCCAATCCGCCGACCCGTTGGTGGTATTGATGGTGTTCGCAGGCACATAGACGCCACGGTTGCCTTCGTTGGCCAGTCTGAAGAAAGGATCGTCCACCATGTTGCGGTCCACATACATGTAGTTGTTCCGCGCAAAGGCGCTGATCAGGTTCACACCCAAACGAAGCGAACTGCCGAAGAAGCGGTTATAGCTCACGTTGGCTTTGTAGACCGTGGGTACTTTCAGGTTTTCGCTGTTCATGTTGATAGTGGTGGCCGGCTGGACCAACGGATTGGCCAACAGATCCACACCTGGCGCAGTCGAAGGATCGGCACGGTACCCCGGGAAGTTCGGCGTCGGAACCAAGGCGCCACGGACATCGATCGCCGTCACTTTCGATCCGTCGAATTGCAGGTTGTTCACATCCGAATAGTTGTTCAGCGAAGATCCGAACACGCCCGCACCTACTTTCAGGATGTCGGTGTCTTTGCCACCGATGTTCCAGATGGCTTGGAAACGTGGCTGGATCTGGAATCCGGCGGCCGATTTATCCGTTCTCAAACCGAGATCATCCGAGACGATCTCGTTGAATTCGGGCGCCACGAAGTAGGAGGTATAATCGGCGCGAAGTCCGAAGGTCAGGTTCAGATCACGCATAGCCTGCCATTGTGCTTGGGTGTACAAGCCACCGCTGAACACATTCTGATCCACTTCCGGATCTTCATACGCCACTTCCCGAGCATAACGGTAAGGCGTGAGGTTGTCGAAGTTGTTCAGATCGGTGAAGAAGAATCGACCGTTGAACTCACTCGTGGCCAATGAACTCAGGTTGTTGAGCATCAGGTCGCCACCGACGGTGTATTGGATACCTCGACGATCGGTGTAATACACGTTGTTCACCAATTGATACACATTCGACTCGAAGGTTTCCGGCAGGAAACGCTGGCCACCGATTTGGATGGTGGTGCGATAGGTCGTTCCGTCGATCACCGAAGTGATATTCTCGACAATGGCGCGCGGGATGTTGGCCGATGGGAGTTGGCTGCTCGGGCGACCATCATCCAACGTGTACAAATGTTGAACTTTAAGCTCGTTTGTCCATCCGCCATCTAAACTGGTGCGGAGCGAGGCCATCAGGCTGTTCGCCATCGACAAGTGGGTGCCGTACACTTCATACAAGTTGATCCGGCTATTGTCGTTCACGCCCTGATTGTTCATGTCGCGCGTGAAGTTGTTGCGCACGGTCAACAGGTTGCGGCTGTTTAACTGCCAATCCAAGCGACCGAAAAACGTATGGGTGTCTCGAAGCTTATCGAAGCTGCCGGTTTGAGGTGAATCGGCGACGCCGTATTTGTCGCGCGCGATTTGAAGAAAACGGTCGAGATTGGCTCGGGAAATACCTTCGATAATCTCATCGCCCTCGTTCTGGATGTCGGCGATATACAAGGGCTGGGCATCCAGCTGACCATCGTAGGTCACAAAGAAATGGGCTTTGTCGCGGAGAATCGGTCCGCCGAGGGTGAAACCGAACTGGTTGATGGAAAACTCGTTGTTCCGGCGTTGGCCTCGGGTATCGTATTTGCTTGAAAGGGCATCGGCGCGGTTGTAAATGAATGCGGATCCCTCGAATTGGTTGGTGCCGGAGCGGGTAACCGCGCTGATCAAACCACCGCCATTGCGGCCATAGCTCACATCGTAGCTGTTGGTGACGACCTCGAACTCACGGATGGCTTCCATCGAGATGGAGTATGGTCCGCGGTTGGTCGTTCCGCTGGAAAGCGGACTGCGGTTGGTCATTCCATCGATCGTGTAGTTGGTGGATGAGAACAACTGACCCAACAAGTTGTTGCCACGGCTCACGGGCGACAAATCGATCAGGCTCGTGAAGTTCCTTCCGTTCACAGGGAGGGTTTCCAGGTTCTGGCGGGTCACTGAGGTTTTGGCGCCCATCCGATCGAGCGTCATGCTGTAGGCATCGCTCACGACGGTGACCTCATCCAAGAGCTGGGTGCTTTCGTTCAGCTCGAAATCAAACCGCAGGTGGTCGCCTTGGTTGATGGCCACCGATCGGACTTGCTTCGACACAAAGCCGATGAAGCTGGCGGTGATGGTGTAGTTCGTTCCGAGAGGAATTTGTTGGATGACATACGTTCCGGCCAGACCTGTCGACGCACCCGTGACAAACCCGGTCGCTTCGTTTTTGATGGTGACGGTGGCTCCGGTAAGGAGGTCGCCTGAATTGTCTCGAATGGTTCCCGAGATGCTCGTATTGGTTCCCTGTCCAATACCAACGGTGCTGAAGGCCAGCACGAAGAAGAAGAATAGCAGAGTTGACTTTGGTTTCATGACGGAGTAAATGAAGGTTATGGTAGCCCCTCAGATTACCCCGCCAATATCATCTCTGCATGTTCTGTGCGTGTGCTCTCCGTATCAATTCAATAACGATTCAATAATCAGAATCCGACTGACACGCTGTACTTGAACAGCAGATCGGGATAGGTGATCGTGCTGAAGCCCATCTTCACGTTCTTGGCGAGCATGTAGGTCCGTGTCATGGAAAGACCTGTTGGAATCGGCAGCCCCAATGTGGTCTTCATATCGGAGTCGGGATTGTCGTGCAAGCCTTCGCCCAACATCACGGTGGCCCCGAACCGGTAGTGCGGATCCCGATAGCCGGAAACTCCACGGAGCGCCTGGAACAGGAATCCATCCACATCCAGATACACCAGACGGATCGGAATCAGCAGGATGCTCATCGGTGTGAACCGGTCTTTCATTTGGAAATCCATTCCGAAGCCGACGCCATGGGCCGATTTCTTGCCCAGATAGGAGTCGCCGAAGGTCATCGACAGCTCACCCGAGTACTTCGTGTAGTTCAAGGTGAGGGTATGGCGACCCATGGCCACATCCGCGCCGATGGCCATCGATGAGGGCAGCTGCACGGTCATGTCGTCGATCAGCGAACTGATGTCGCGACGCGTGGTGAGGTTCGGTTTGGCGGCTTGCAGCGTATCGAGCTTCACTTTCAGGTCGCCGCCCAGCACATCGTCTCCGATGGCGAACACCGGCAGATAGGCGTCGCCGAACGCGTTCGGATCGGTGAGGGTGAAGGTCGGCATCTTGGTATACAGCGCCGACAGGGTGATGAAGCGGGCGATGGGGGCGCGGTAGGTCATCCCGATCGAGTACCCGTTTCCGGTATCCTTGTAATCGCCACGGGCGCGCATGTACAGGGCGTTCGACTCCCCGTTCTCGAAATCGAGGTTCGGATCGTCAGGGTTGTTGAAGAAGCGCTCATCGGCGCGGCTCACGACCACCATCCCGGTGAAATCGGCTTCCAGATTCCGGAAACTCGACATCTGGTAGCGGGAAAGCGACATCCCCACATCAAGATCGCCGAAGCGGCTTCCATCCAGTACCCGAACGCCCAACGCGGTGGTGAAGGCGTTCATGTTGAGGGTCATCCGGGTGGCGATGGAGATGTTCATGAGCACGTCGAAACGGATGCTCACATCGTCGCTGCCCTGTTCCTGGGCGATCTGGGTGTTGATGCCTGTGGCCAGCATGCCGAACTCGGCATTGATGGGCTGATGCGTGGCGAACGCCAACGTGGCCCGGTTGCCGAGCGGAACGGCCAACGAGATCGACGGGAAGGCAGGTCGGATGCCGCCGCTGACTCCACGGAACGTGGTGTGCGAACGGTAGCCATCGGCCAGGAAATTCACCTGTTCCGGATCGTCAAGGATCTCGTCCATGGCGCCGGCCACCTCGTCATCCAGAATGGCGCTCACTTCATTGCTCAGAAACGTGCCGCGTTTGAGCGCGGGCATGAGGCTGCCGTCGAAGATGAATTCGCGGGTTCGCAGGGAGGCCAATTCGGCTGGATTTCCGGTGGCCGCCGCCGCACCCGACCGGATGCGTGGCGACAACAGTCCGCCGTATCCGGACGAGCCGAAGGTGTTCGACGAATTGAAGCCGAGTCGGAATGTCAGGTCGACATTGCCGCCCCGCCAGAGCGACATTTCAGGTTTGGCTTCCTCGTCATCGGCTTGCGCGCTCACCACAGGAGCGATCAGGAGGAGGAGCAACAGGGCGGAGAGTGGAATACGTGGGTTCATGGCGTCTCCTGGTTCAGAATTCGAGGGCGATGGAGATCCGCTGCGAAGGCTTCAGCGGATCGATGAGGTAGGCGTAGTCGAGGCGCAGGCGCAGACCGACCAAGGATGGCGTCCGCAATCCCACGCCGGCGGTGTACCGCTCGTCATCGAACGAGTTCACCCGGTATTCGGCACCGCCACGCAAATAGAGCACATCCAGGAATCCGGTCTCCAATCCCACGCGCAGTGCGGGATCGATGTCATCGCTCAGCGCGGGTTTGTAGTCGGCAACCACGGTGGTCGATTTGAAGGCTTTGAAACTGGATCCGAGGATCAGTTCGGCGGGCATGTTTTCGGAATAGCTTCCGCGTGCCGGGTTGGTGGCGCTGGTGTTCTCGGAATCCCATTGGAAGGAGTTGAACGCGTCGCGGTAGACCATGCCGAATCCTACCCGGTCGTTCGGTCTGTAAAGCAAGCCCACATCCAACCCGAATCCGGTGCCGTTTCCGCTCACTTGGGTCTCGCGGCCGGTCTGGATCTCATCCGGATCGAAGACGATGTAGTCGGTGTCGTCGAACCCGTTGCGACCGAAGCCGGAATGCCGGTATTTGAGTCCGGCACCCGCACGGAGGTCTTTCCAACGGTAGCCGACTCCCATCTGCGCGGAGAATTCGCGCAGCATGTCGTCGCCCGATTCGATGACGGTGAGTCCGGCCCCGAGGTTGTCCCAAGGCAGCGGCGCCACCAACGCCATGAATCGGTAGGTCACGAACTCCATCTGGTCGGCATGGGAAAACGAGGTGATGTAGTGTTTGGTGTCGGCAAGACCGGCCGGATTCCAGTACACGGAATGCTCGTCGTCGGCGAGGCCCACATAGGCGCCACCCATGGCCATCGGACGGGCGCCGAAGCCGATATCGACGTGCGAGGCAGGGATGTCGCTCAGTCCCTGAGCGAGTGCGGCGGGGACGATGGCGAGGGCGATCAGGAAGGAAAGAAGGGATTTCATGGGTGGACTCCTTATTTGATGAGAACGACCGGCAGGTACTCGACACGTTCGGTCGTGCTGTCCTTCAATCGGATTTCGATGATGTAGCGTCCGTTTCGAGCCTGGTCACCCGAGTCGGTGCGACCGTCCCAGAGCAGTTCGGCTTGGCTGCTGGCGCTTCCGTAGCGTCCAGGCTGCTGCAGGTCGTCTTTGAGCAGGTGGCGCACCAATTCTCCTCTCACGTTGTACACGCGGATGTTGACCAACGCCGGCGGATACGCCGTGTTCAGGATGTAGCCGATGCGGACTGGGCCGGCATCCGGAGAGAACGGCGTCGGAAGAACCGCCGCATGCTTGAGACCGAGCGGCTCGTTCTGAGCGAGTACCGCGAACTGACCCATGCTGCGCAGGCCCGACACGGTGCGGATGTCTCCGACCGAGGTTTCGAGGACATTGTCCATCGGAAGCGCGCGTGGCATTGTGCCGGTCACGGTCGAGTTCAGAAGTCGCCATGACAGTACGAGCGGATCGAAGAAGGCCACCGCTTTCTCTCCTTCGAGGAAGCGGAAGGAATCGTCGACGGGAACATCGAGTTGCACATCCCGCACGAAGGCGCCGGTAGACAGATTGAAGCGGTACAGGGTCTCGGATGTCGTGTACGACACATCGGTTCCGAACGGCATCACGAATTTCTTCACCGATTCGGGTTTCACTTTGCGCAAGGTCAATTCCGAGGGACCCGTCACCGCGTCGGTCGGCACGCGCAACGTCACGCCTTGGAGATCGGTCAGCGCATAGCTTTGTCCGGCGATGATCGCGGCGGCCAAGGTCACCGGTTCGGTGATTTCGGTGATGCCGGTCCGGGTGTCGCGCACCTGGACCTGGAATTCACCGAGATACGAGGTCGACGCCGCGCGGAAGATCCCATCCGACGAGATCGTTCCGGCCACGCTCGGCACCACCGACCATTCCAGGCCGGAACCGAGAGTGAGCGACCGACCCGTCACATCGCGTGCGGTGTAGCTGAAGGCGACGGCGCGCGAGTTCAGCACCTGCGATGCCGGAGCGCGGAGTGTCATGCTGGTGACCGGCACATCGAGCACGGTGATCGTTTGCGAACCGGTCAGTTCCACGCCATTCAGACTCAGCAGCGTCCGGATGGTGTATGTGCCGGGGGCCGTGGCTTTGAAGGTGATGGAGGTTTCCCCACCGCTCTCCAGGCTCAGGCCAGTGGGCAATGTCCAGACCACGGCGCCGGAACCGGTTTCGAAGTCATCCAGAATCGACTGGTTCAAACCATCGGCGATGGCCAGCGACAAGGAATAGACGTCGTTCACCCGAAGGTTCAGGCCGGCGATCTGAGGCGTGAAGCGGAAGCTGCTGAGGATACCGCTCGCCAGTGGCGTGATGGTGCGGTCGATCGATCGGTAATTCAGGCTTCCATGGGTGGCGGTCACGAAATACGCCACAGGTTCGACCGAGAACAGAGCGGGAATCTGAGCCTCGAATCCGTTCGTGGTTGGCGTCATGTCGACCGTCGTGAAGGTGGAGGCGGACGTCTGCCGGTAGTGCAGCTTCACCGACGGAGCGTCGGGCACGAAACCGGCGGCATAACTGATTCGGACCGTGCTGGGTTGGTCGGCCAAGATTTCGGTGAGCGGAGTGATCTGATAGGGCAGCACCACGGTGCGTTCCACGCGAGTGGTATCGGTGGCCAGCGTGATCAGCATCGGATTCACCAAACGAAGTGTCGCAGGACGTTGGAACGTCGCGGAGTAGGTCGCCTGGCGAAGGTTGTCGCTCGAGGTGAACAACGCGGTGTTCCCGATCAGCGAGGTGACCGGCGCGCCACCTTGACGGCCGAACGCGATTTCAACACCGGGAAGCGGATTCACGCCGTCGCTGGTGCGGATGCGGATTCGTCCGCTCGGTACCAGGTAGGTACCTGTTCCGAGCCATTGGCCCACTTGCGCGCCGGTGACGCTCACCAGGCGGGTCAAGGTCACATCCCCGACAGCCACACGAAGTTCAAAGGTGGTGGTGTCCGTGGCACCGGTCTGGATCGGATAATCCTGCAGATAGAAGATACCATCCGTACCGCTCACGGTGCTTTTGGTGGTACTTCCCACAGCCGACACGGTGGCGTTCGCAACGGGTACGCCCAATCGCGTCACCGTTCCGAAGAAGTTGGCGACGGAGGGTTCAAGATCCACAACCACGCCGGTCCGGTTCTCGCCGATGCCCAGGGTGAAGGTGAGGGTATCCGGACTGAATCCGTTCTTCGACCCGATCAGCTCGTATTGACCCGCGCTGATGGAACTGAAGCTGAATGTGCCGTTCCAGATCGACTGCTCGGTGCGCGTGGCGCCCGTGGCCACATTCCGCAAGCGGACACTGGCTTCAGACAGGTTCGGCCGATCCGAACCTTGGATGCGTCGCACGGTGCCGGTCAGGCTCGCGCTGTTGGGCTGAGCCACGAACGATGCGGTTCCTGTGGCATTGAGAGCGACCGTGACTTCTCGCCGGACCGGCTCGAAGCTGTAGTTGGCGCGGCTCGGAGTCACGGTATAGGTGACACCGGCAGGCAGCTCGGTCGCCGTGACCGTGCCTTGCGCATTCGTGCTCACAGATCGGCTCACACTACCATCCGCACTGACGATGGTGACCGGAACGTTAGCGAAGGGCTGACCGCCGGTGGTCATCGAAACGGTCAGACTGCCCACGTTCGCGGTGGCTGTGGCGTTGAACGTGGCATTTCCACCCACCGTCAGGCTCAGGGTGGAACTCACCGCCGGTGTGAACACGAAACCGGTACGGTTCACCCGCACTTGGTAATCCCCATTCGGAAGCAGGGTGAAGGCATATGCGCCGTCGTCGGCCGAGGTGGCGCTGGTCACCACGTTCCCTTCCGGAAGGGCGAGAAGCGTGACGCTGGCTCCAGCCCGACCCACGTTGCCGCTGATCCGGCCTTCGTTGACTCGGACCGTGAGGTTGGCGACCACTTCATCACCGCCATCCGGGTAAGCCACCACTTGTTCGGCGTTGATGTGACCTGGACGGAAGACCCGGGTCGTGGTCTGGTAACTGACGCCCGTCGGCATGTCGCCGATTTCATAGAAGCCGGTCGCGTTCGTCGTGACCCGATACGAGCGGTCGCCTGTCACGAACTGCACTTCGGCGAGCACGGCCAGCGGCAAGCCGTTTTGGTTGGTCACCCGCCCGCGGATCCGGCCCGCATCACGGCGCAGCACGAAATCTTTGGTCGCGGTCTGCGATGCAGCCACGTCCACCGTGAAGGTCTCGGTACGGAAATTCGCCAACTGCACACGCAGATCGTAGCGACCCGGCGCCAGGTTCTGAATTCGGTAGGTTCCGTTGGTCGCAGTGATCACGGAGCCCGCACCTGCAGAGCCTTGGGCCGAGACTTGCACACCCGTGAGTGGTGAACCGCCGCTGAAATTGGTGATGACACCAGAGATCACGGCGTTGTTGGGGATGAGGCCGGTGATGTCGGCGCCGGTCACCGCCAAGGCCTCGGCGGTCAGCACGACCTGGATCGGTGTCGCCACACCGTACCCGGTGGCGCTCACATCCACGACATAGGTTCCCGGTGGAAGCAGCGACAAGGTGTAGCTGCCGTCGGAGGTGGTCACAGTGGAGAATTCGGTGCCCGTGGTGGACGTCGCCGTCACAGTGGCTCCGGGCACACCTGATGCGCCGCCGGCTTGGCGGGCCGTTCCGCGGATGGACCCCGTGGCCAACGTCAGGGCGAGGTCAACCCTTCGGGTCTGTCCGTCGGCCAAGGCAAATCCGGTGAGCGATCGGGAGATGTAGCCCGAACGGGTCACATCCACACGGTAGGTGTCGCCGATCAATCGACCTGCGCTGAATGAGCCGTTCGCATCCGTGATGAGCGATGCGCCGGTTCCGGACGACGAAATGAGGCTCACCTGGGCACCCGCCAGCGGAGCGGTGCCATCGGTGATCACACCGGTGATGAATCCGAAGTTTTCCGCGATAAGGAAATCCGTGCTGGTGAGGTTGTCACCGATGTTCAGGGTCACGTCGCGGCGGTCGACGGTATATCCGGGAAGTCGCGCCGATACGGTATACGTCCCGCTCGGCAAGCCGAGAGCATACGTGCCGTTCGCACGGGTCAACGTGCTGTCGATCGGTGCGTTGGTGGCTTTGTTCCGGGCCAGGATATGGACGTTGGCCAACGGATTTCCCGATTGATTGCGGACGAGTCCGCTGAAGCTGGAGGGGTTCGGCGTCAAGGTGAGCGTCACATTCACTGGCGTGCTGCCGGCCGAAAGCACCGCTGTGGTGCTCGACGCCGTGGCATAGACCACGGATTCGGTCCGGATCGTGTAGGCGCTGCCCGCCGGCACGGTGAAGGAGAACGACCCGTTGATCAGTGTAAGGCTGCTTTGAGACACGGTGGCATCGCTCACGGCAGTCACAATCACCCTCAGATTCCGGACGGGTCCGTTCGCATCAGACACGGTTCCATTGATCCGCGCCGTGTTTTCCACCAGGCTGTACGCCCGCCCCGTGATCTGCTGTCCAGGACCCAGCGTGATGGTATCTGCCGTCGACGACAGGAAGCCGGACTTCGAGACCACCATGCGGTAACGACCCGGCTGAAGGCTCATCGTGAAGAGACCGTCGGCATCCGACGACTGCGTCGTGGTCAGGTTGGTCGACAGGGATCTCGCGGAGATCGTCGCCGAAGACAAGTTCAAACCACCGGAGCTCACACGTCCGGCGATGACACCGGCGTTGGCCGACATCCGGAATTCGACGCCCGTGATCTGTTGGTCGGCGGCCACCGTCACCGTTTGGGAACCGCCCGACACATAGCCGGTGCGGGATGCCGTTAGGGTATGGGAGCCTTCCGACAGGCTGATGGTGAAGTTTCCGGATGGGGATGTCTCGACACTGGCTCCGGACGATGACCGGATGGTGACACCTGAGATGCCCACTCCATCCGAACCGACCACTTTACCCGACACGGAACTCGGGTTCGGGACCATGACAAAATCGACACCGTTCACCGTTTCCTGCACATTCAGCACCAAGGTGGTCGAGCTGTTGGTCGAATACCCTTCTCTGGAGAGGAGGATGGTGTAATTGCCACTCGTCAAACTGAGGCTGAAGGCTCCATTGGCTCCGGTGACGGTGGAAATGGCCGATCCGGTGGTCGGAATGGCCGACACTGTGACCCCCGCGAAGGCGGAGAAGCCGGTCTGACCATCCGCGGTCGTGACCGCACGTCGCACGATGCCCGAGACCTGGTTGGCGCCCGAGGCCAAGCTGAAGTTCTGGTTTTGGATCACCGCGCCCACCGATGCCGATACCGACACCGATTGCGAAGCCACGAAACCGGTCTTCGAGGCACGGATGGACCACGTGCCGCTCGACACATTCGCCGTGTAGAAGCCTTGCGAATTGGTGAGCACCTCGAGTTCGGTCGTTCCCGAGCGCAAAATCACTTTGGCCAAACTGATGGGGGACGACGATTGGTTGCTCACCGTTCCGCTGATCACCGCCAAGTCGTTCTGGATCACGAACGGCGTGGCCGACTCGTCTTGGCTTTCACCCAGATCGATCGTCAGATTCCGTGATGCGGAAGCGATGTATCCGGCTTTGGTGACCGACACGCTGTACGAACCCGGATTCACTTGAATGGAGAACTCTCCCAGATTCGTTGTCAGCGTGGTGCGTTCTTCGCCAGTCAAGATGTCGACCACCCGGACTGTCGCTTCCGGCGATGGCGCACCGGTTTCCGTCACCACTTTACCGACGATCGACGACGGTTGGCCTTGCATCCGCATAGTCACATAGGTGGACAATCCTTCCCGGATCGTCGCCACTTGAGCCAGGGGTTCGTACCCCTGTTTGGTGGCTTGGAATTCATACGTCCCCACCACCAGGCTGTCGCTCAGACTGCTGCTTTGCAGGATGTACCCCACCGTGGAGCTGGCTCCTTCGTTGATGGCGACCGTCTTCACTTCCACACCCACCAGCACCGAATTGTCGGTGGCATCCACCGCGCTCACAATGAATTCACCGGAAGGCACACTGTACCGGAAGGCGTTCGATGGGCTCGATGTCCCGTTGCCCAATTCATCGTTGGCGACCACCATCCAGCGGTAGCTGGCGTTTTCCATCAAGCCTTGGGCGTTCAAATCCACCAGGGTGTTCGTGGTCGTGGAGCTCCAGATCGGGATCGCGACTTCGGCACCGGCCTGGGTCAGCATTTTGGACAAACGCACCGAATAGTTGGTGGCTCCCGCAACGGGCTGCCAGCGGAATGTGATTTGCGGCGTACCGACCATCACCGTGTTGTTGATCGGCGAACTCAGTACCGGAGCCGGCAAAGCCGTCGGATTTTCGTACCGGAAGGGAATGATGCCCCCGAACACCGGACTCACATAGACCGGGTTCTGATCGGCGTACAGGTTCAGAATGGTGTAGGAATATTCCTGCCCCGCGTTGAGTGGAGGCGGTTCATCCGGAAACGCCGCGGATGTGGCTCCATAGGTGGCTGAGGTTCCGGAGGTGATGTACTGCCAGACTCCCGTGACACCGGTGATGCTGATGTTCCCGTCGCTGCCCTCTTCAATCTTGAAGGGCGTGCTCGAGACGATGATCCAGTAGGCCACCACGCCGGGAACCGGTTCCCAGTTGAATGTAGGAGTGACGGATG
>Ga0315904_10009354_pt1 | contig 12827 bp, 20 predicted proteins | sample LakEriMetagenome_6_FD_203529 | JGI IMG/M metagenome (GOLD analysis project Ga0315904, IMG submission 203529) | Freshwater fungal communities from buoy surface, Lake Erie, Ohio, United States - Buoy 12 MA120 | ecosystem: Environmental > Aquatic > Freshwater > Lake | place: USA: Lake Erie, Ohio...
ACATCATTAAGCTATGTGCAAGTGGTGTTGAAACCATACACCTTGCAGGTAAAGATTACATCGACAATCCTAAATTCGTTCACTTTATATTAACAAACAATGAGCAAAATAACGCTTAACGACTACAACAAGGCACTACTCATCTGCCAACAATACCGGGCGCAGATAGATAGCGAAATCGGGCGCACACCATTGCGCTCATTCATCGAGTACAACAAGCACCGTATGAGCAAACGTTTGATTAACGTGCTGAACAAAGCAACTGCGAAATTCGACACGGTTGAGGACCTAACCGAGGGCAAACTGCTAACCGTGCGCGGATGTGGGCAGTTGACCATTAGCGAGTTTAACGCTTTAATCAATGAGGTGCTATGATAGATGTGTGGTACTCACTTGATAAACTTGGCTTGATTGCCGAGTGGTCAGCAGATTGCAGCGAGTTAAATACGCAGCTATTAGATAAGATTTTAACGCACTTCGAGGGGCGCACGGATGTCCGCATCACAATGTCGGTAAAAAGTGTCAACCGCAGCCAAGGTGATGAGCATTGGACTGAACACGAATACTCCAACGTGAGTGATGATGCCAAGGCATTGCCGAACGAATTATTTACAGGAATTATTAACCAATTTTATATTTAAAACAAATGAAAAATTACAAGCTACATTTAGCAATCTCCGACTTGTCCGAACACAAGGACATCGAACAATTTGAGTTCAGCAACATTGATGAATTAACACACAAAATTCTTAACCATAAAGGATTGCCAGAGGATAGGGTATATTTGTGTGCAACACATTGTGCAGATGAGAATGAAACAACTGAAATTTTAATTACTGAAAACTATCATACTATGCAGTATTTTATTTTTGCAGTTGATGAATTAACTTATGGCGAAAATACTTTAACCGTTCACGTTCATATGTATGAGTCATACGAGGATGCCTATGCCGTTGCGTTAGATATGCGCGAAGCCAATCCATTGTGCTACAACGCACCTATGGAAAAAACTATCCAGATATCACAAGATTGCATCGACATTATTAATAATATTCAAAACAACAATAAACAACTAAAAACAAATGAACACAATCACAGGAACAATCCGAGAACTTTACAACACACAACAAGTAAACGACAACTTCGCCAAGCGTGAAATAGTTGTCACCGTTGCCGACAAATACCCGCAACACATCACAATTCAATTTACGCAGGACAAATGCACGATGCTCGACAAGTACATGGTGGGCGACAACGTAACCGTATGCTATAACCTACGAGGCAAGCAATACCAAGGCAAGGATGGCAGCGTTAAATACTTCAATTCAATTGAGGGTTGGAAAATTGACCGCACCGAGAATGTGCCGGTGGATGCCAAAGGATTGAGTGATGATAATTTATTTTAAACTAATACTAACCCCCTAAAACAAACAAAAACCTATGAACACAAAAACACATTACAAAGTTTTACGCAACCCCAACTACATTGGCGGTTGGGATTTAATTGATGCCGACAAGACCGTAACTATTGCCAAAGTAACCAAGGAAATGGTACACGATGGCAAGGGTGGCGAGTCCGAGTGCTGCACCATACACTTTGCCGAGTGCAAGCCGATGGTGGCTAACGCTACTAACTTGAAGCGCATTGCCAAGCTACACAACTCACCATTCATTGAGGAATGGATAGGCAAGCAGATAGTGCTTACAACCGAGAAAGTCCGTGCGTTTGGGGAAGTACACGATGCCGTTAGGGTGTCAACAAAGCCAGCGACCAAGCCGACAATGACTGCCGACACGTTAGCCAAAGCCAAGGCGGCAATCGCTGCGGGTTCGGTTACGCTTGAGGCGATTAAGAAGAAGTACACTTTGACTGCGGAAATGGAGGCCGAGTTGACCAATGGATAAGCTATTTCAAATACATTGCAGCCAAATCGGTAAGATAAGTGGCCACGTTGGATTAACAGATAATCAAACGATAAAGTTAAACGAATTAGTTGAGCGAAAAAAATTAGGACTTAAGCCACTAACTGCCAATATGGAACTTGAGTTAATTGACTTAATCGAAAAGAAAAACAACCCTAAATTACCCGAAACTTGCACTACTTATTTAAAGGAATGGTACGCAAACGATCGAGAAGAAATCCGCAGCAAGTATTTTGACAAGGGCAACATGGTTGAACTTGATTTGATTGACTTTATGGCCGAGCAGTTGAACCTCGGAATGGCCGAGAAGAACACCATCACGATGCACAATGAGTACATTGTTGGAACGGCTGATGTTGTGACACGCGACACAATCATCGATGTCAAAGCCGCGTGGTCAATCAAGACCCTACACGATGCCGTTACGAGTGGCATTGATAAGGACTACGAGTGGCAAGGGCGCGGTTATATGATGCTATGGGATAAGCCGAATTTTGTGGTGTTTCACGGCCTGCTCAACACACCCGAAGAAGCTAACTACGGAGTTGAGGTCAGTTACGATGATATACCTGCTGACCAACGTTGGGTAGCGTATAAGGTGCAACGTGATGTTACCATTGAGCAACAGATTATACAGAGGGTTGTTGAGTGTAGGGAGTGGTTGGAGCGGTATGATATAGCGGTGCGAAATTCGATAGGCCGCTTGCATACTTAAAATAAATTAGTATATTTGCATCATTGTTTCGGTTCGACATTATAGAAACATAACCTTATTGGCCTATTTAATGGACTGCAGAAGTCGAACCCTGCAGGAAGTTAGATGGGCTTTTTTATTTATACACAATGAAAATATGAAACAAATAAATTTATTTGGTAAAGAGTTTGCCCCAAATCAAGATGAACAAAAGTATTCATCAAAGATTGAAGCACCTATTTATGAACCTAAAAATATAAAACCGCACATCCTTGAATTGTGTGATAGGTCTAAATTTGATAGATTAGTTAGAGAAATTGATGAAAGCAAATTGCCTATTGATGAAAAAAAGTTTTTAAAACAAGCGGCAGCCCGTCACATGGTTTTTAATTATGAGAAAATAGCTGATTATTACGCTCATTCAAGTAAAGAAATGCAAAATCTAATGGAACGAAGTGCATTAGTTATAATTGACTTTGAAAAAGCTATTGAATACGGTTATGTAAAACTATGTGATGAAATTAGAAATCAATACCTCACTGAATATGGAGAATAAAGATTTTGCAGTATTTATACTGACACATGGCAGACCTGACAATGTATTGACATATAAAACATTATTAAAATGCGGATATAAAGGCAAAGTTTATTTCGTAATTGATAATGAAGATAAATGTATTGAACAATATCAAAAGAACTTCGGGGTTGAAAATGTAATGGTATTTGATAAAAAAGCAATGGCTGACAAAACAGATGAAGCTAATAACTTTGATAACAGAAAGGTTATTGTTCACGCAAGAAATTACTGTTTTGAATTAGCTGAACAATTAGGATATAAATACTTTATTCAACTTGATGATGATTACTACGAATTTATTTATAAGTTTAGCGATACAAAAGGGCAAGTTTTATCTAAAGATATAAATAAAATTTTTGATTTGATGTTCTCTTTTTATAAAAGCACTTCTGCTCTATCAATTTGCTTTGCTCAAACAGGTGATTTTATTGGAGGTGTTGACAATGGGAAAGGTGTTTATAGATTTGCAAAGAGAAAATGTATGAACTCATTTTTCTGCTCAACTGAAAGACCTTTTAGGTTTGTTGGCTCAATTAATGAAGATGTAAATACCTATACGACACTTGCAGGAATGGGTGGACTTTTTTTAACGATACCTGTATTTGCAATAAATCAAAAAGATAGCCAAACTCAAAAAAGTGGAATGAGTGATATTTACAAGCTACAAGGAACTTATATAAAATCATTTACAACCGTACTGATGCAACCAAGCAATGTAAGTATTTCAATGATGAATGCTTCTCACAAAAGAATACACCATTCAATAAAATGGATAAATACAACACCAATGATACTAAATTCAAAATATAAAAAACAATAATTATGAAAATATTTCGCATTCAATCCCCAAGCGGTCAAATGTTAACCATTTGGGCAGAAACAATTTACCATGCTGTTCAAAAGGCAATGGTTGTTGATGGGTTTAAGTATAAACAAAACCAATACAGATAATGAAAGATACATTTATAATTCGTTCGGAATGGTGGCCTGCCATATCTAAACTAAACGATACGCAAAAGGCAATAATACTATCAAACCTATTTAAGTTTCATGCCGATGACAATGTTGATTTATCCGACCCGCTTGTTGAGTTGGTATGGTCATTTATTGAGCCAAACCTTATACGCAATATGACCAATTACGAGGAACGTGTAAAAAAGGCATCCGAAAACGGAAAAAAAGGCGGCAGACCAAAAACCGAAGAAAACCAAACAAAAGGGTTGGGTTTTTCTAAAACCGAAGAAAACCCAAAAAAAGGGTTGGCTTTTTCGGAAACCAATAAAAAGCCAATTGAAACCCTAAATGTAAGTGTTAGTGTAAGTGATAATGTAAGTGTAAGTGAAAATGATAGTGTGAGTGATAAAATAGGCACGCCCGCCCGCGAGGATTTTCTTTTGTTCTGCAAAGGGTTAGATATTGACTTCGATAAGCTACAAGATACCATTGCGGCAAAATATGATACTTGGGTAAGGGCAGGATGGCGCAATGGCTTTGGAAAACCGATAACAGATTGGCAGCAAACTATAATTAATACCATCCCACACTTAAAACCGATGCCAAAGAAGAAACAGGCACCAAGCGATGTAAAAACAACACTTAATTTTGGCAAACGATGAAGCAGCAACTACCACCGCAATCACCAGAGATAGAACAAGCCGTACTTGGGGCAATACTGACCAACAAACAGGCCATTGAGCAGATACTTGACATCATTACAGATGAGTCATTTTATAATGAAAGCAACGCGGCCATATTTAGAGCAGCCATGAACCTGTATAAAGACAACAGGGGCATTGACTTGTTTACCGTTATTGATGAACTTAAACGCATGAATAAGTTGGAGTATATCGGTGGCAGAGTGTATATTGCTGAATTGATGAATAAAGTATCATCATCAGTCAATATTGAATACCATGCACGAATATTAGCAGAGCAGTATGTTAAGCGGTCAATGATAATGCTATCACTCGGCATAGCCAAAGAAAGCTATTCGGATGCTTCCGATGCCTTTAACGTGCTTGAAATGGGGCAGCAGATGCTTGACAAAGTTGAGAAGTTTGTGGCCGTTGGCAAGGTCAACACCATGCTTGACTTGTTTTATGAAAGTGAAAAGAGAAACGATAACATAATTAGCCGACACGGCATAAGCGGAATACCAACAGGTTTTCCACCGATTGACAAAATTACAGGCGGTTGGCAATCGAGCGACTTTGTGATATTGGCAGCAAGACCGGGCATGGGTAAAACATCATTGATGTTAAATTTCATCCGCAATGCAGCAGTTGAATTTAACGAACCTGTGGCCGCTTTCAGTTTAGAAATGTCTGCCATGCAGTTAACACATAGGTTGCAATCGGCCGAAACAGGAATTGCGTTGGAGCGATACATGCGTGTTGGATTGACACGTGATGAGGTTGAGTTTAATCATATTAAATGCCAAAAGTTAGCAAGCGCACCGATTTATATTGATGATACCGCAGGGTTAAGTATATTTGAGTTGAAAGTAAAATTGCGTAAATTAGTACGCGAGAAAGGAGTTAAAATGGCCGTGATTGACTACGTGCAACTAATGACCGTTGGCAAAGGTGCTGATGTTCATAGCCGCGAGCAGGAAATCAGTTATATCAGCAGAAATCTTAAAGCAATTGCAAAAGATTTGAATATTCCTGTGATAGCACTATCGCAGTTGAGCCGAAAGGTTGAAGAACGTGCCGATAGAATTCCACAACTATCGGATTTACGCGAGTCTGGTTCATTGGAGCAGGATGCCGACCTTGTGATGTTTATTTACCGACCCGAAGCATACTCGATTTATGAGGATGACAAAGGAAACAGCACCGTAGGCAAGGCAAGCGTGATGATATTGAAACATAGAAATGGCAGCACGGATGATAATATCTTACTTGGGTTTAAGGGCGAGTTAACAAAATTTTACACGCTCAATGAAAGTGAACAACCAAATAATGTATCTTTGCAACCATCCGATGAATTTTAACATCCTCACCATTACCGAATTTGAGCAATTAAACCACGAAGCAAAGCGGTCAAAGTATTCTGCTCATAGCTTTCAATACTTGCCAATTGAGAGGTATAATTTAACCAAGAAGAAAATCGTTAAGGTTCGCAAAACTGAATTGAAAACAAACCATTTGGATTTGCCGGTGAGTGAAATCCTGCAACACAAAGTTACCAAGGATGCGTTCAACACCAATCGATTTACCGACTTGATTATTGACTACTTAAAACTTGTACACAACTGCAATTCAGCAAGGCGCATAAGTAGCGAGGGCAGATACCGTAAAGGTATCGGTTACATAAAGGGTTTAAACAAGGGCATGGAAGATATACAGGCGATCATTAACGGCAGATTGATAGCTATTGAGGTGAAAGCGCCTGGCGACCGAATAAGTCCCGACCAATTAAAGCGCAAGGCAGCACTCGAAGCAGATGGGGGTGTGTATATCATTGCGGAAAGTTTTGAGGGGGTGCAGGAAGATATTTTGAGCATATTAAAATAAAGATAAAATGAAAGAAGAAGAAGAATTAATTTTGATGACATATGAAAAAGGCAATGGACTATTGATTTATTGTTCCGATGGAGATTGTTATGCCGAATTTGAAGAAACTGCTAATGGATATTACCCGCCAATAAAATATGAAAGTGATAAGTATAACAGGAAATGCAGCAGTTGTTTAAAAAGATTAGGTTATATTTAATCAGTTGTTCGATAATGCCGAACAAGTGAAAGTTTGGAATATTGAATTAATTTGTATCTTTGTGGGGTGAAAAACGTGAAAAATACACGAAAATACACTTAAAAATGGGTTTTACTAAAGGAAATAGCGGCAAACCGAAAGGAGCGCAAAACAAACTGACCAAATCGGTTAAGGAAGCATTTGAGATTGCATTCAATGAACTGCAGGGCGATAAGAATGCAAACCTTGCAACTTGGGCAAAGGAAAACACAACCGAGTTTTACAAGTTGGCTGCAAAGTTGATACCGACATCTGTTAACGCTGATTTGACCACACAAGGCGAGAAGTTACGCCTATGGAAAGTTGAATTTATAGACAATGAAAATAAATAACTGCTATCGCCCCGCACTTTTAAGCCAACATAGATACTTGGTATTGAAAGGCGGGGCGGGCTGATTGGCTCTGGCAAATCAATCGCAGCTATCCAAAAGATAATCTTGCGAACCACAACAGAGCGCCATCATCGTATATTGTGCATCCGCAAGGTAGCCACCACGATACGTAATTCAATATATCAGTTGTTGATTGATAAGCTACTTGAATACGATATTTATTCCGAGTTTGTCATCAACAAGTCCGAAATGCGCTTTACTCATACACCAACAGGCAACGAGATACTTTGTGCAGGGATGGATGATGCCGAGAAAATCAAATCTATTGCAGGTATTACTTCGGTTTGGTGCGAGGAAGCAACCGAATTAGATGAATTGGACTTTAACCAATTAGAGTTAAGGGTAAGGGGCGAAACAAGCAACTACAAGCAATTCATAATTACATTCAACCCAATAAGTGAACAGCATTGGTTAAAGCGCAGGTTCTTTGATGCTCCAGATGATGATACTTATGTGTTGCATACAACTTACAAGGACAATGCGTTTCTTGATGCTGATTACATCAAACACTTAACAGAGCGAGTGAAAGCTAACCCAAACTTGCACAAAGTTTATGTCCTTGGCGAATGGGGCAAGGTCGATTTCGGTGGCGAGTTTCTAAAAAGTTGGTCAACTGTTAAGCATACCGGTATTGTAACCTACGACCCCTCACTTGCCGTTTGGCTTTCCTTTGATGAAAACGTTAACCCATACTTTCCTTGTGGTGTATTCCAAGTGAGTGATGAAAATGAAATAAGAATGATTGATTGCATAGCGTTAAAGAACCCAGACAATACGGTTAAAGCAATGGGCAGGGCAATACTGCAAAGGTTACGGCATTGGAAGCACAACGGTCATGTTTATGTTTGTGGGGATAGCACCTCGCAAAAGGATGATGTAAAGCAAGAAAAGGGCTTTGACCTATTCCGCTTACTAATAAACGAACTTGATGAAGTTAAACCGATTAGGCGAGTTGCCAAATCAAACCCGAATGTGCGCCCGAGTGCTGACTTCTTCAATGCGATACTTGCCTACAATGAGCAGGGCATATCGTTTACCGTTGATGAAACTTGCAGAGTGGCAATACTTGACTTTGAGAATACCAAAGAAGATAAGAATGGTAAAGTTGACAAGAAAACCGTAACCGATCCTGTGACCAAAGTAAGTTATCAACCGTATGGTCACATTGTAGATTTAACACGCTACTTAATCACATCCGTATTCCCATCGCAATACGCAAGGTTTCAAACAGGCATCATCAAACCGCTTGTTGTTGTTGGTAGAGATGCAGAATGGAAATCAGCATCAAGATTTTAGTTACATATTTGCCCAATATCGAAATTTTATTTATTATTTCGCATCATGGCACGATTTCTTAAAACCTCCGACTATCTTTCAATAATTCAAACGGTTGACCTCAATCAAATTACCGAGAATAACCCGCAGAACTTGTACGATAGCGAGGTTAAGGCCATTTCACGTATGCGCACCAAGTTAGTGCAGCGTTACATGGTTGACATTGAACTTGGCACGATGGATGCCTATTCAAACAGCCGCCACTACCGTACACGTGACCGAGTGATAGCAGGCGAAGTGATTACACACGTAAATGACTTCAACCGTTGGGATAACAAGACCGAATATTCAACAAGCGACATCGTTACTGACACTAACGGCTATGTGTACACGGCTATTGCAGCAAGCACAAACAAAGCATTGACCTTAACAGCATATTGGACACCGATGATAGGTTATGCCACAACTAACGCAACTTATTGGACAGTGGGCGATAACAGATACCCAATGTTTGTTGAGTTGGCAATGGATATGACCTTGTATAATTTGCACGCACGTATTAACCCGCGTAACATTCCCGATTTGAGAATTGAGCGCAACCGTGAAGCATTGGACCAACTTGATAGATGGGCAAGCGGTACAGATACTGCCGAGGTGTTGAACATTAACACAGCAGATAGTGAGGGCTTTAGCATCCGTTACGGTAATAGTTTGGACAAACAAGATAATTTCTTTAAGTAATGGCATGGTATAACGATATATTCAACTTTAATAAACCTCAACCTCAAAAGGCCAACATCCGCAAAACGATTGACTTTGAGCAGCAGTTGCAACGTGTTAGGCAAGATGCAACACGCTTTAACATAGCTTTACAATCAGCAGAGTCACCGATGTACCCTAACCGTTTTCTGTTGATGCAAACGTATCAGCAAATCGTGTTAGATGGGCAGGTTCAAAGTGCAATGTTGCAACGTAAATCAAAGATATTGTGCAAGAAGTTTATGGTTTACGGACCCGATGGTGAATGTGATGAAGCTAAAACAGCGTTGTTCAATCAAAAGTGGTTTTATGACTTTCAAAACTTAGCACTTGATAGTATCTTTTGGGGTTTTTCCTGCGTACAATTCGGGGCAATAGTGAACGATAAGTATTCAAGTGTTGAATTGATACCGAGAATTTACGTAGTACCCGAATTTAGCTTGGTACGCACCAACACAGCAACCGTTACCGAGGGCAAGCACTTTGATGAAGCACCGTATAATAATTGGTGTATTGGAGTTGGCGAAAAAAGAGACCTTGGTTTAATGATGTACCTTGCACCGTATGTAATTTGGAAAAAAAACGCAATGGCAGCATGGGCAGAGTTTGCAGAGGTATTCGGCTCACCTATTAGAATAGGTAAAACAGATGTGAGGGATGAAATGACCCGCAAGAACATGGAAAACATGCTTAAAAACATGGGTGTAGCATCGTGGGCAGTGTTAGATTTAAACGATAACATTGAGTTGATGCAAGCAAGCCGAACAGATGCGTATCAAGTGTTTGATAACATGGTTGAGCGTTGCAATAGTGAAATTAGCAAGATAATCTTAGGTCAAACAGGCACCACCGATGAAAAGGCGTATTCGGGCAGTGCAAACGTACACCAGAACGTGGCTGATATGATAGCCAAACAAGACACGTTAAAGATGCAGTTTGTGATTGAGAACCAACTTGTGCCGATGATGATCCGAAATGGGTTCGATTTATCCGGATGCACATTTAAGTACGATGACAGTGAAAGTTTACCATTAGCAGAGCAGGCCAAAATTGATGCTTCATTCATGCCGTACGTTAAGTTTGAGAATGAATATTTGGAGCATAAATACGGCATTGAGTTGCAGGATGAAGAAGAAGAACCGAATGGAAGTGAAGTTGAAAACATTGCCAAACGATTAAGAGCCATATACAGCTAATGTGCGGGTACTGCGACATATTGAATATAGATAAGGAAGTTGACCCACCGACACCGTTTGATGAAAACGACTTCAATCGTTTGAGCAACGATGTATGGATAGGAGCCGTAACTCCTGCTCAACTTCCGCAAGGTATTTACCTTAAAACGGCCAAATATTTAAAGGATGGCATCGACCTTGCACCCGTAGTGGATGAGGTGTTGACTGCCGACTTGCTGAATAATATTTATGTGTTTAGTGGCGCGAAAACGTATCAGCAAACGAGAGCATTAACCGCCTTGTTAGCCGTTGATGAGTACAAGTCAAACTTTTACGCATTTAAACGTGCAGCCGAGCCGATATTTGGCACGTACAATCAAGATTATTTACAAGCCGAATACCAAACCGCCAAAGCATCGGCACGTATGGCCTCGGATTGGAAGCGCATAGAAATAGACAAGGATGTGTTGCCGTTGTTGAAATATCAAACGGTTGGGGATGGCAGAGTAAGGCCAACGCATCAGCAACTTGATAACATCGTGCGACCTGTTAACGACCCATTTTGGAAGCAATACTACCCACCAAACGGTTGGAGGTGTAGATGCAGGGTAGCGCAGTTAGCCGAGGATGAAGAACCGCTAACAGATATGAGCGGGTTCACACCGCCCGATGATGTGCCACCATTGTTTAGAATGAATGCGGGCATTGATGGCTATGTATTTAAGACCAAGGGCAAAGACAAGCACCCGTATTTTGATATTGCAAAAGAGGATAAAGCGAATGCTAAAGTAAATTGGAATTTACCACCGTTATCATCGTAATCAATGGCAAAGCAAAACAAATTCAATCTAAAAGGAGCAGAAAAGAAAGCGCGCAAAGCGTTGGAAAATGCCGTGGTTGAAATAGGCAACACGGCCAAAAACTTCTTTGTTGAGAATTTTAGAAAGCAGGGGTTTGATGACAAAACGGTTGAGAAGTGGAAAGCGAGAAAGAAAAAAACATACCGAACCAAAAGCGGTAAGGTAGTTGATGACACAACACGCGCAATACTTGTAAAAACGGGCGATTTGAGGCGGTCAATTATACGTGTTCCAAACAGGTCGGCATTGAATGTTAAAATCCAAACAGATTTGATTTATGCAAAGGTTCACAATGATGGGTTAAGAGCAGGGCGCGGCAAGGGTTTTAAAATGCCCAAGCGACAATTCATCGGTGACTCATACAACCTAAACGAGAAAGTAAAAGCGGTAATAGTTAAACGATTAGACAAGGTATTTACATAATGCAATTACAAATCTATAACCAATTAAAGGCACGTATAAGCACACTTCAAGCATTGAAGTATGTTGCATTATGGAACAATCAATTTGAACGCGAGGATGTGAACGTACCGTTTAATTATCCTTGTTGTTTCATTGAGTTTCCTGCGGCTGATTACATTGAGAACTTACAAGGTCAACAACAAGGCACGATGACAATAGCATTGCATTTGGGTTTTGAAAGCTACAAGACCGAAGATACCGATATATTGCAGTTAAAACAAGACCTAAACCAACTTGTTCACGGTTGGTCAACTCCGTACAATAGTAAGTTCCTGCGCAGAAGCGAAGTGCAAAGCAACGACCACACCAACATTCAAGAGTTCATCATCACGTACACAATGCAAGGGTTTGACTACTCGGCAAGCAGCGCACCAACAACCGAAGCATTGGTTGCAACGCTCATCACTAACAATGACCCGCAAATGGAGGATGATGTTATCCGCAGCGGAAGCATACCCGATGCCGTTGTGTTGGCATCCGAATTAGGTTACGAATTATTAAGCGAACAAGGTTATAAACTAATTATACAACAATAAAATGGCAGAGCAAAAAATATCCGAGTTACCAAACGCAACACCGCTTGATGGAACAGAGCAGTTACCGTTAAACCAAAACGGTGTTACATCGTTAACCGATGTAGATGCGATTGTTACCTATACACTTACAAATGGTGTTAGTGGCACCTTTACCACCGTTGATAACAAGACAGTAACAGTTACCAATGGCTTAATAACAGCAATAGTATAATGGCGAGGTCAGCACAACAAATTAAGCAACAGATGTTGGATGCAAAAAACGCAGACCCGACATTATCAACTTTGACTTCTACAAGTCAAACCGCAAAGTGGAACTTATACTACTTCATTGTGGCATCATGTATTGCAGTTTTTGAGCAGTTGCAGGACTTGTTCAAAGTTGATTTAGAAGCCATAGCAAGCACCGCAGCACCAAGCA
>Ga0315904_10009355_pt1 | contig 12825 bp, 9 predicted proteins | sample LakEriMetagenome_6_FD_203529 | JGI IMG/M metagenome (GOLD analysis project Ga0315904, IMG submission 203529) | Freshwater fungal communities from buoy surface, Lake Erie, Ohio, United States - Buoy 12 MA120 | ecosystem: Environmental > Aquatic > Freshwater > Lake | place: USA: Lake Erie, Ohio...
CGGCATCGGGAGAACGGATGCGTCATGCATGAAAAACCCGCCAGCGGCAAGGCGGCCACTGGCGGGTGGGCAACAATCCGATGGAAAAGAATCAGTATTTCACGCCGCAGCCGTAGGGTTTGTTTTTTGCGTTGGCGACTTCCTTGCCGGCGAGAACGGCGTTGAGCGCGTTGACGAAGAGTTTGTCGGCGGTCGCCACATCGGCGGTATCGGTGGTGGCCTTGGAGTCGATCGCCCCGTCATAGACGAGCTTGCCATCCTTGCTGATGATGAACATGTGCGGAGTGACTTTGGCATCGTAGGCTTTGCCGACCTTGCCATCGGTGTCCATGATGAAGTGGCTGGCCTTGTTGCCTTGTTTGGCGGCTTCTTCGGCCATTTTGGAGGGTTCCATGTAGCCCTGCTTGCCTTCGGCGGCGGAGTTGATGGTGAGCCAGACAACATCCTTGCCGGTATAGGTCTTCTGGAGTTCCGGCATATTGCCGCCGGAGTAGTGTTTTTTCACGAAGGGACAACCGAAGTTGACCCATTCGAGCACGACGACCTTCCCTTTGAGGTCGGCGAGTGAAACGGACCCGCCCTTGACGTTTTTGGCGGTGAAATCCGGAGCCGGCTGGTTGATTTCCGCAGCATGGGAGGCGACCAGCCCGAAGGCTCCGACGAGTGTGGCGCATAGGATGTTTTTCATGTCTGATAGAACGGGGTTGAGCCTGAACCGTTGCGAGGGAAATGGATTTGTCCAATGACTTTTTCGTCAAACAAGACTCAGGGCGGCGCGGACCATGTGAGATGAAGCGGCGGGTCGAGTCCGGCACCCTTGAGCACCAGTTCCAAGCGCTTCACGGGCTTTTTCACGAAGTCTCCGAGTGGCGCATAGGCAAGCCAGCGCGTTCCATCTTTGCGGAACCGGATCTCAACCTTCGGGTCGATCACTTCCGGGGTGGCGGGGAAAACATGACATGCCGCCAAATCACCGATGGGGGCTTTCGTGATGGCAAGCGAGAGATTGTCCCCGTTTTCCGATGCTTCGAGCCGGACCCCATCGCGGGCTTTCGGCAGGGTTTCGCGAGCTTTGCGGATGACGGCTTCATCTTCGGCGGCGGCATGGGGTCCCGCGCGGAGGTCGAGATGAAGCTCCTGCTGGCCGGATACGCAGGCGTCACCGCTGCATGCCAGCCAGGTGAGCGTGACGCTCAGGCGCGCCCCGCCCGTGAAATCCGCCGGTGGGGTGAGTGTCACAGGAAAGAGCACCGTGCCCTGGTAGCCGTAACCCGCCAGTTCTCCCGTTAGAAAACGAATCGGCGCGGGGAGTTCCAGCCCTCCGCATTTCCAGCCGGGCGGCAGTTTCCACTTGGCGGTGGTGGGCATGCCTGCCTCGCCGGGGTTGATCCAATAGCTGTGCCAGCCTTCATCATGCGTCATGCGGATGGCGGTTTGCAGCGGTTTGCCGGGTTCTACAGTTGCTGAGGCCGATAGCCATGCGACGCTTGCCCGGCCGGGCTGCGCGGCGTGGGCGGCACATGAAATTGCGGAAATTATCAGCAGGCGCGTGATCATGGTTCGCGAAAAATACCCGGTATCGCGCGGTGATCAAGCGGCGTGGCGAATGCTTTCGCTCGACAAATCCGGATTCTGCTGTCGATTTCCGCTCATGGGCACCCGCTTACTTCCCGTTCTCCTCGCCTCCACCGCTCTTGCGGCGGCTGAAGAACCCCGCGTCAGGCTGGACGATCCGAATGGCGAGGCAGGGCGCATCGCCCGCAGTCTGTTAGGCGATGGCGGAGGCAACAAGTTGTTCTATCTGCCGACTCATGACGAACCCGCCACGCCGGCAACCTGGGGCTGCAAATACGAGAACCTCACGTTCAAATCCGCGGACGGCACGGCGCTGCACGGCTGGTTCATTCCGGCCAAGAGCAAGGCACCGCTTGGCACGGTGGTCTTCTCGCACGGCAACGCCGGTTCGATCGGCCATCATCTCGGATTCGTCATTTGGCTCGTCGAGGCGGGCTATCATGTGATGATGTATGATTACCGCGGCTTCGGGAAATCCGGCGGCATGGTTGACCGCCGCGGCATGGTGGATGATGTGAAGGCCGCGTTCTCCCACATCGGCAAACGGCCCGGTGTGGATGCCCGGCGGCTGGTTTCCTACGGCCACAGTCTGGGCGGCGCCAAGTCGGTCACCGCTCTTGGCGAAACACCGGTTCGCGGCCTGCGGGCGGTGGTCATCGATGGAGCGTTCGCTTCCTATAAAACCATGGCGCGTGTCATCGGCGGTCAATTGGGCGAAAGCCTCGTGTCTGACGAACTCGCGCCGGAGGACTATGTGAAAAAGCTCAGCCCCGTGCCGCTGCTGGTGGTTCACGGCACGCGAGACGAGGTCGTGCCCGTGGCGCAGGGGCGGCTGTTGTTCAAGTCCGCCGCCGAACCCAAGACTCTGTTTGAAGTCGAGGCCGGCCGCCATGGCGACGCGCTCTCGGTCAACAAGGGTCAATATCGCAAGCGCATGCTCGCCTGGCTTGCCGAAAAGCTGAACGGCTGAACCGGTTCAGAACGGAACACTCAGGCCGAGACTCAAAAGCCATTGCGACCAATCCGTGTCGCCGCTGTTGGTATTGTAACGCAGAGTTGAATAAGCCGAGACCCGGTCCGAAAACAGGTTCCGGCTATACGTCAGGAACAGGCTGAGGTTTTCCTCATTGTCACGGGCCACGGTCGTAGCTCCCACCGCCTCGTATTCCGAATAGTCGAACTCGACGCCTCCGATGACGGTGGCTCTGAGCAACTGGTGTTCGAGCGAGGTGATGAAAGAGTAGTTGTTGACGATGTAGCCCGTGTCGCTGGGGGAGGGGATCGAGGCGGAACGCAGCGAACTGACCCAACTCCATCGTTCATTGATGACATAGCGCGAGCGGATGTCGCCGCGCAGGCTTATGCTGCTGTCGCCGGAACGCGAGTCGCTGGCGTATTCCGGGCCGAGCGAGGCTGAAAGATAGATGCGTTCGCCGACACGGTAGCGGAGTTCCGCCAGCAGCGCCCACGCATCGCGGCTGCCGGTGTTGTCGGATTCCGATAGAGTATAGCGCAGGCTGGAACCCATGCTGGTGCGATCGCTGGCGCTCCACAGGCCGCCGACGAAGGTGCTGAAAACATTGGAGCCTTCCTCCCCGGCCGAACTGTATTCCGACTGTGCGTATGACAAGCCGCCATTGATAGAAGTGCGCGCTCCTATTTCCCTGTTGGCGATGATGCCTCCGGTGAAAATTGATCCGCTGCTGAAAGCTCCAGTCAGACGATCGGTGCCGGAGAGTTCGTTGTAGCGGGCGAAAATCGAGGCCTGGGTGCGCGCACCCTGGAAATTGAGCCGGATGTCGCCCGACTGGTCGATGTCGTTGAGGTCGGAATTGTCGAGAAAGGCGCGGGCGGTCGGTTCGTAATTCGCGGTGAATGTCCAGCGCGCGCCTCCCTCGGGATCCGTGGTGTAGTTCAGCGACGGTGTGAAATTCACGGACAACTCGCTTTCGGGGTTGTTTGCCGCGAGGAAGAAATTCGAGTCATACACGGTCTCCAAATCAAGCATGACGCCGAAGTCTCCCTTGATCCCGCTTTCAACGCCCCCGCTATCTTCAAGAAGCTGCATGCGCGTGGGCACGAAGTTTCCGATGCCCAGTGGATTGGAGTCCGCAACCCCCAGTGAGAAATCCTGCGAGGCGGCCGTGCCACAGGCCGCGGCCATTGCGGCGAGCATCGGTATCCAGTGCGGGCGGGCTTGGTTTTTTTGCATGGATGACATCTTGGGAATGCGTATGAGGGCTTGATTATTAGGGAATCACACAGGTGATGTCAACTCTCCATAACAGACGAGTTACGGGGATTTTCCGGGAAAACTGATGCACGGACCTTGATTCGCGCCGGCAGCCATTTTTCCGGGCATCGATTGGACGCGTTCATCGCACGCGAATGCCCCAGCGGCGGAAGCTATAACGATCCTTCGAAAAGCGTATCGTAGAAAACCCGCGCCGCAAGCCGGTTGCCGCGCCCGCTGGGGTGGCTGCCATCTTTCTGATAGAGATCCGCGCCCCCTCCTGCATCCACTTCTTTTTCCCATGCGTCGCCCACCGGCACGATCGTCAATCCCCCGGCAAGGCTCGCCGCCTGTTGATAGCCTTCGCGCAGGCGGCGGTTCATCGCATGGAAGTCGTCGGTGCCAAGCAGCCGTTCGTTGCCGTCGCGGCGGCCCCATGTCTGATAGAGAACCGGAACGGCGCCGGCTCCGCGGGCTTCGTCGGCGAGTTTGCATACATTGGGAAACATGGCGTGAGTGCGTTTCAGCGGTTGTGAGGGAATCAGGCTCTGCTCCTGGATGACCACGTAGTCCCAGCCGCCTTCGCGGATTGCGCGCAGCGTTTCTTCGTTTTCCACATGCTGTTTGAGCGTCCAACCGCCGTTGGTGACCTGCTTGACGCGGAGTTTCCTGCCCTCGCGCGCGGCGGTGCGGCGGAGTTCCTCCGGCACGTCAAAACTATAACTGTTCCCGATAAACAAAACCGAAGCGGCGGATTGTTCGTCTTTCGAGCGTTTCGAGACTTGGACTTTCTCCGGCGTGTGACGCGAAGCACAGGCGGCGAGTCCGAATGCCAACAGGATGACGGTTAAAATTTTCATGCTCTGGGATGGGCGTCGTCGTAGGCTTGTTTGAGCCGCTCTCTCGTCACGTGGGTGTAGATCTGGGTGGTGGAGAGCGAGGCGTGGCCGAGCAATGTCTGCACGCTGCGCAGGTCGGCCCCGGCATCCAGCATGTGCGTCGCGAAGCTATGCCTCAACTTGTGCGGGCTGATCGCAAACTGAATGCCGCTGCTCTTCAAGTATTTCCTGAGCAGCAGGTCCACCGATTGCTGGGTGATGCGTGTGCGGCGCTTGCTCAGAAACAGGGGGCCGGACGTCACGACGGCTGCCTGCCGGTAGCGCTGGATCGCATTCACCGCGGGTCCGCCGACCGGCACGATGCGTTCCTTCGATCCCTTGCCCGTGACCTTGACCGTCTCGCCGATGAAATCCACATCCCTCACATCGAGCGCCAGCAACTCGGAAATCCGCAGTCCGCACGAGTAGAACAATTCCAGTATCGCCGCATCGCGATGTGGCAGCCAGGGCGGCGATTTTTTGTCCGGCGGAAGTTTCAGCGGCATGCCTAACAACTCGTCGATCTGGGCGATGCTCAACACCACCGGCAGGCCGCGCTCGGGTTTCGGCAGCCGCACTTCCGCCACCGGGCTGCGGCCCATGCCGCGGCGCAGGACGAGGAATTTGTAAAACGATCGCAGCGCCGCGAAACGCAAACGGATGGTCGCGCGCTTGAGTCCTTGTTTCATCATCGCGAAGAGATAATCGCGGAAATCATCCGCCGTCTGATCCCGCCAGCCCGCGAATGACTCGCCGCGCCAGGCGCGGTAGGCGGCCAGCGCCTCGCGATAGTTCACCAGCGTCCGGGGCGATGCGCTCCGCTCGGTGGCCATGAAATCGAAAAACGCGCTCTCGTCCGCATCCGTCATTGCGAAGCCAGGCTAGGCTTCCGGTCATGCGCATCCAAGGGAAATTGTGACAGCCATGTCACCGGGCTGCTGGGCAATTCGTCATTGTTGTCCGCTCCGCAGTGTTGTTCGCTTCGCGCGTCATGAAATCACTTAAACTTTTCCTTCCCCCCTGTCTCGCCATGCTGCTGGCCTCCTGCTACGAGGTGAAACAGGAAATCACGCTCAACCCGGATGGCACCGGCAAGATGCGTCTCGAAACCAGCTTCCAGAACGTCAACCTCGGCAATCAGGACGACAGCCCCGAAGAAGCCCTGCAGGCCGCGGTTGCCAGAATCGTCACCGACTCCAAAGGCGTTGAAGTATGGGACGATGTGTCATACAAACAACTCGGCGACGGCAGGATGCATTTCACCGGCACCGCCTATTTCAAGAAAATCGAAGCCGTGGAAATTCCGAACCTCGGGATGTTCAACTTCAAGTGGACTCATGACAACACAGGCAAAGGCAATCTCTCGATGGTCATGAAAAAATCCGATGAACCCAAAGAGAAGAAAGAGCAGCCCACATTGACCGCGGAGGAGAAGGCGAAAAAAATCAAAGAAGAACGCGCCAAGTTCCAACAAATGAAACCTATGATGTCCGCCATGCTCGGCGGCCTCAAGCAGAGCGTTGATTTCCGCCTGCCGGGAAACATCACCGCCAGTTCGAATCTCAAACGCGGTCCGATTGGCGCGCTCGGTCTATCGTTCGAGGGAAGCAAGATGATCGAAGCCATCGACAAACTCATGACAGATGACGAATGGCTCGGCAAAAACGGATTCGATCCTCAAAACGCGCCCGAGATGGACAACGAATTGTGCGGCCTGATCTTCGGCGAGAAAGCTCCCGTTTCAGCCACGGTCACCGGAGCGAAGCAGCCGCAGTTCGACTACGCGGCTGAGACCGCCGCCGCCCGAAAAGGCATGGAGGCGCTTCAGAAAAAACTCGGTGTCGCGTCGATCGCCGCACCGGCCGAGGGCGGCAAGATCAAGTCCATCAAGGTCGTCGGCGCGCGCATCGCCCGCGAGGTGGAGAAGAAACTCGACATCCGCCCCTTTCATCAGGAGCCGGGCTACACGCTTTCCGTGCTCGTCGAGTTCCCCGGCAGCATCCTCGACATCACCGACAAGAGCGTGATCGAAACCGCTTTCGCAGGCGACGGCAGCAGCCTCATCAAGGGCAATCGCGATTGGGACCGTCGCCTGGGTTTCCCGAAACTATCAGCCGATCAGGCCTCGGCGATATTCGATGTGGAATTGAAAATGCCGCCGGCCGGCGTGCGGGGCATCAAGGAAGTAAGCGGCGTCATTCAATACCGCGTATCGATGGGCACCAAGGAAACCGACCTCGGACAGATGGAACTCAAAACCGGTTCCAAGTCCGATGTGCTGGGAGCCAGCATCGAGGAAATCAAGGATGGTTGGAAAGAGGGCGCCAAGGAAATGGAACTCAAGCTCAAGCTGAAAACCACCGATCTCAAAGCCGTGTATCTCGTTGAGAACGGCGTGAGAACCGAACTCAAAAGAAGCGGCTACAGCGGCGGCGGCAATACCACCGTCTTCAGCTTTCAGATCGAAGGCGACCTGCCGGAAAAGGCATCATTGATCGTCGATACATACGACAAGATTCAAACCTTCGACGCGCCCTTCATGCTGCAAAACCTCTCGCTCCTCGGCGAACCCCTCGGCCCCGGCGCGTGATATTTCCATGGTGGAGACCTGTCATCGGACAGCGGGCCTTATCGAGAATCCGGCATGAAGCAGCGCCTGTCGCACGGCCTTGAGAATATCGAGCGCCAGCGGGTTGTCGCCATGGATGCAAATCGTTTCCGCAGGCAGCGCGATCAACGAACCATCCGCGGAGCGGACGCGCCGCATGACGGCGATTTCAACGGCCTGCGCCACCGCGGCATCGATATCGGTGATCACGGAGTCGGGCTCGCTGCGCGGCACGAGCCCGCCGCCGGGAGAGTATCGACGATCGGCGAATCCCTCCACCACCACCCGCAAGCCGGCATCTTTTCCCGCCAGGGCGAGCGCTCCGCCCGGCGGCGTGAAAAATCCGCAACCCGGCAGAAGTTTCGCCACGCTTGCTGTCACCGCCGAAGCGAGCGACGTATCGCGGTCGGCCTGATGATAGAGCGCGCCGTGAAGTTTCACATGATGAATTCCGGCGCCTGCCACTGCGGCGAGCCTGTGGATTTGCCGGGTTATCATATCCGCAACCCCGCTTGCGGGTATGGCGAGTTCCCGTCTGCCGAAATGTTCCGCATCCTCGTAACCCGGATGCGCGCCGACCGCCACGCCCGCCGCGATGCAGGCGGCCACCGCCTCACGCATCGTCGTGTCATTTCCCGCATGGCCGCCGCAAGCGATGTTTGCGGAACTGGCCAGCGCAATCATTGCGGCATCGCGCGCGCCGCCTTCGCCGAGATCGGCGTTCAGATCAATGGAGCGCATGTCACTCATCGCCGGTCACGAGGCCTTCACCTCGTCCCAGGTCTTCGACCAAAGGGCGAGATCGTCGCCCAGATCGTCGATCGGTTCGCATTTGGCGAAAACCTCATCGCTCGGGAAGAGCGCCTCGTTGCCGCGGAAATCCTCGCTCAGAAGCCTGTAGGCGTCCTTGTTGGGCGCGCGATAGGCGATGTATTCCATGTTTTGAGCGGCCACTTCCGGCGTGGTGAGGAAGTCGATGAACGCATGCGCGAGATCCACTTTTGCGGCGTCTTTGGGGATGCACAGATCGTCGCAGGAAAACGCGGTGCCCTCCTTGGGGATCTTGACGACGATGTCGCCGTTTTCATCCGCAACCTGCAACAGGTCGCCGGCGTAGCCCTGCACCAGATGAAACTCTCCGGAGGCAATGCCGCTCTTGTATTGTTCGTTGTCGAACTTCGCGAGGTTCCTCTTCCATCTTGCCGCCACGTCGCGCGCCTTGGCGAGCTCCGCGGGATTCTTCGAGTTAAGTGTGAATCCAAGTGATAGAAGTGCCGCGCCGAGCACCTCGCGCATGTCGTCCAACATCGTGATCCGGCCCTTGAGATCCTCGCGGTCGAGCATGGCATAGGACGCCACCGGGTTTGAAACCTTGGATGCCAGCCAAGCCAGGCAAGTGGGCGCCATCATGTAGGGCACCGAGTGTTTCATCTCCGGATCGAGCGCCCGCTTGAGGTAATCGGCGTCCACATGCTGCAGGGTTTTGAGTTTCGCATGGTCCAGCGGCTGGAGGCGGTTCTCGCGGATCAGCGTCTTGACCATGTAGGAGGATGGAACCAGCAGATCGTAGCCGGTGGCGCCCGCCGCGAGCTTGGCATACATCGCCTCGTTGGAATCAAAAGTGTCGATCTGCAGCTTGCAGGAGTTTTCGCTCTCGAAATGTTTCGCGAGTTCCGGGTCGAGATAGTCCGCCCAACTGTAAACACGGAGCGTGGTCTTGTCTCCGCCGGAGCAACCCGGAAGCATGCTGGCGACGGCGGCGGAGGTGGTGGCGAGGAAATGGCGGCGGTTCATCATGGTTTCGGATTATGAAAAATCATGAAATCCGCGCCCTGCCCATTCAAAACTGGCGCGAAACAAGGGAAATCTTGACAAAGCGGAGCGTGGAGATTGGCTGGCCTTCACGACTTTGCACTCCAAAGTCACCGGCACTCAGGCCCAGGCCCGCTTGCCGCGGATTCTTTCAAATGGAAATCCAGCCAACAACCCGACTCTTGGTTCATCCCCCCGCATACCCTTCCAAGTCCGGCCATGAGTGACAACCTGTCCGATTTCTGGTCAACCATCCATCAAGAAAATTCTGGCCTCTCCCCCGGCCATGCGATTTGTTGGAGCATGCTGCCATTCGGTTGATCCCGGGAATAATCAAACCCCAAACTCAAAATCCATGCACCAGCCGTTCCCCGCATTCCGCCCCGTCCTGCAAGCCATACTTGCCATTGCTCTCACGACCACCGGTCTTCACGCCGCGCCGTATGGTCCGGAAGGTTTGCCCATCGAGTGGACCCAGCCTGATGGCACCAGGCTCTCCCTCCGTGTTTTCGGCGACGAGTTCTACGCCCGCACGGAAACCCTGGACGGACACACGGTGGTATACAACGCGGCCGGGAAAGCCTACGAGTATGCCAAGCTCGCACCCAACGGCAGGGATCTCGTTTCCAGCGGAGTGAAGGCGAATGGCAAGGTGCCTCCGGGTCTCGCCAAGAAACTCGAACTCCCCGCAGAATCCAGACGCGCCATCTGGAAGGAACGATACGAAAAACTCGCGCCCGATGAACGGGCGAACTGGGCCAAGCGCGTCAAAGCCGCACGCGATCGCAAAGGCATTGATGCGGGAGAACCCGGCCCCCAGAACGATCCGGACGCAGGAGGCGGCAGCCAGCCCGCGCCGCTCGCTTTCGCCCCGGTCACAGGCGCCTACGTCGGTCTCACCATTCTCGTCCAGTTTCCCGATGATCCTGCAACCACCCCGGCGGTTGACCCGACGAATTTCCCGACGACCAAGGCCGCCATGGAAAACTACTGCAACCAGATCGGCTACACCGGCGGCGGCAATACCGGTTCTGTTAGAGACTACTTCCTCGCCCAATCCCTCAACCAGACCGACTACACCCAGGTCGTCACCGAAATCGTCACGCTGCCCCAGCCGCGCGCTTATTACAACTGGTCGAACTACCCCACCAACACCACGCTCCGCGACGGCGGTCTGACAGGCCGGCTGGTCCTCAACGACGCCATCACCATCCTCAAGGCGCAGAACTTCGATTTCACCGGTCTCACCCGCGACGGCAGCAACCGCGTCGTCGCCACCAACGTTCTATTTGCCGGCGCCACCTCGGGGGTATGGCCGGACGGACTTTGGCCGCACCGCTGGTCGCTTTCGCCGCAGGTCAACGTGGGCACCACACAGAATCCCATCTACATCTACGACTATCAGATCACCAACGCGCAGACCTCAAGCGTGCCCATCGGCACATTCTGTCATGAAAACGGCCACCTTCTGCTCAAATATCCGGATCTCTACGATTACGGCGGCGAGTCGGAAGGCGTCGGCAACCACTGCCTGATGGGCGGCGGCAACCACCTCAACGGCGGCAAGACCCCGGGTCCGATCAACGGCTACTTCAAGGACATTTCGGGCTGGAGCAATGTCGTGGACATCACCACCTCCCAGTTCTTCACCGACTCCCTGCCCACCACCGGCAACGAAGGCTACCGCATCCGCAAACCCGGCACCCCCACCGAGTATTTCCTGATAGAAAACCGCGGCACCGGAGATCCGTGGGCGCAGTATTCACCCGACAAGGGCATCCTCATCTGGCATATCGACGAGAACGTCAGCGGAAACGACAACCAGCAGATGACCGCGAGCCAGCACTACGAAGTGTCCGTCGAGCAGGCCGATGGCGCCTTCGACCTCGAATTCGGTCGCGACCGTGGCGACAGCGCGGACGCCTTCGACAGCACTTATCCCAACTTTAATGACACTACGAATCCCGATGCGAAGTGGTGGAGCGGAAGCAACTCCGGCGTCCGCATCTCGGTACAGAGTGCCGCTGGCGCAAACATGAACGTCCAGTTCGGACTCCCTGCCAATACGATCCAGGTGAACTACCCGAACGGCGGCGAGTCGATCTATTTCGGCTCCACACAGAACATCAGTTGGGGAGCCAACATCACCGGCAACGTGAAGATCGATCTCTACAAGGGCGGCGTGCTCCATTCCGCGCTCTCAGCCAATGAAGCCAACGACGGTAGCTACACATGGACGGTTTCCGCAGGTCTTCCTTCCGGCAACGACTACACCGTCCGCGTCACCAGCGTGGACAACCCGGCCTATCTGGATTCCAGCAACGCCAACTTCACCATCATTCCCCAGCCCACCATCGCTGACGCGCTGGACACCAGCGGCATCACATGGACCATCAGCGGCAACGCCAACTGGTTCGCGCAAGGAACCACCACCAAGGACGGCATCGACGCTGCGGAGAGCGGCAACATCACGCACAGCCAGTCCAGCACCATGGAAGCCACCATCACCGGGCCCGGAACCATGACCTTCTGGTGGAAGGTTTCCTCGGAAGGCGGTTACGACTACCTTCGTTTCTTCCTCAACAATGTCGAACAGACCGGCTCGCTCGCCAAGATCGCGGGAGAAGTCGATTGGGTTCAGAAAACCGTCACCATCCCCGCAGGCAGCCAGACCATCAAATGGACCTACTCCAAGGACGGCAGCGTGGACACCGGCGCGGACACCGCTTGGGTCGATCAAGTGGTTTACACGCCTTCCACCGCTCCGGAGATCGCCGTTGAGCAACCTGTCGGCACCGGCCTGACCGATGGCGCCGCCAGTATCGGCTGCGGCACGGTAAATCTCGGCAACTCCTCCTCGCCCGTCACCTTCACTGTTAGGAACACCGGCACTGCCAATCTCAGCGGCCTGTCACTTGGCAAGAGCGGAACCCACAGTGTGGACTTCACGCTCGGCAGCCTCGGAGCCACCACGCTCGCTCCCGGTGCCAGCACCACTTTCGACGTCACCTTCACCCCCGGCGCTGCGGGTTCAAGAAGCGCCGCCATCCAGATCACCAGCAACGATGCGGATGAAAACCCCTTCGACATATCTCTAACAGGAACCGGCGTCGGCCCCGGCACGCTCGCTGTCGGCCCTGCCGGAAACCTGACATCATCCGGCAATTACGGCGGCCCCTTCTCGCCCTCCTCGTTGGTTTACACACTCAGCAATCCGGGAAATTCCAGCATCGACTGGACGGCCACGAAAACCGCGGGCTGGGTGACCTTGAGTTCCTCCGGCGGCACGCTCGCTCCGGGAGCCAACACCACTGTCACGGTCTCACTCGACGCCAACGCCCTGGCTGTCGGCGGCTACATCGACACGGTGAGTTTCGCCAACACCACCAGCGGCAGTGGCGACACCTCGCGCGGCGTCGCTCTAACCGTCAATCCGATTCCCGCCACCTTCAACTTCAGCAACCTGACGCAGACTTACGACGGCACGCAAAAGTCGGCCATCATCACAACGAATCCGCCCGGCCTCGCCCACACGGTCACCTATGGCGGATCTGCCACCGAGCCCACCAATGCGGGCAGTTACGCCATCGCCGCGACCATCACCGAGCCGAATTACAGCGGCAGCGGTTCCAGCAGCCTGACCATTTCCAAAGCTTCGCAAACCATCAGCTTCGCCGCGTTGGATCCGGTTCTCGACAACGCCGCGCCCTTCTCGCTCA
>Ga0315904_10009360_pt1 | contig 12817 bp, 11 predicted proteins | sample LakEriMetagenome_6_FD_203529 | JGI IMG/M metagenome (GOLD analysis project Ga0315904, IMG submission 203529) | Freshwater fungal communities from buoy surface, Lake Erie, Ohio, United States - Buoy 12 MA120 | ecosystem: Environmental > Aquatic > Freshwater > Lake | place: USA: Lake Erie, Ohio...
TTGATGCCCGAGCCCGCGTCGAAGATGAGCAGCGGCTCGCCCGCCACCTCCAGCGTCAGGCAGGAGGTGTTGCCGCCGTAGCGCAGCGTCTCGGGGCCTGGCACCGGCAGCGTGCCTCGCACCCCCCAGAAGCTCAGCTTGAGCTCATTGGCCAGCAGGGACGACACCGTGGCCAGAAAAGTCTCCGGCCGAATGGGCTTGACGATGTAGCCGTCGGCCCCCAGCTGCCGCGCGCGCCGCTGGTCGTGCTCGTAGGCCTTGCTCGACACCACGATGATCTTGACCTTCGCGAAGTCCGGTTTTTCGCGCAGCCGACGGCACACCTCGAAGCCGTCCATCTCCGGCATCATCAAGTCCAGGATCACGACGTCGGGTGCGATCGCGGAGGCGTCCTGCAAGGCTTGCACTGGGGACTTTCGAACCTCTGCAGTGTGTCCCGCAGACTCCAGCAGCATCTTCTCCAGCAATGCGATGGACTCGCTGTCGTCGACGACGAGGAATTTCATGGGGTGGTCTCCGCCGTTGAGGGGTGTACCTTGCCGTGTGAAGGGAGGCACTTCAGCATGCAGGGGCGGGCCGATTTTGCGCTGTCGTGGTGCGGTTCAGGTGATCGGAGCTCGCCCAAACCAGTGCGTTGAAAGGAGCCAGTCGCTTGATGGATGCCTCTAGATGGCTACAATTGTGTACCGAATTAAAGCTTAGCGGGCCTTTCTGCGATGGACTATGTGACTGTTCGTGAACTGCGAGACAAGTCGGGCGAGGTCTGGCAGCGGGTGGAGTCAGGCGAGGAGTTCGTTGTCACCCGCAATGGCTTGCCTTGCGCGCTGCTGCTGCATGCCGAGCCGGGCGAGGTGGAGGACCTGTTGCGTGCGCACCGGGCCGCCCGTCTGGGTGCCGTGGTCAAGCGTCTGCAGCAGCAGGCCCGCGAGCGAAGTGTTGGCCCGTTGACGGAAGAGGACATCCAAGCGGAAATCGACGCCGTCCGCAAGGAGCATGCTGGCTCGCTGTCCGGTGGCTCCACGGCATCCACTGCTCCGCGCGTTGCTGATGGCTCGGGCCGTCGTTGACACCAATATCCTGGTTTCCGCGCTGCTGCGTTCCGGTAGCCCGCCGGATACCGTGGTGCAGGCAATGGTCACGCGCTCTCTCACCCCCGTCTTGTGCGACGCCATCTTTGCGGAATACGCCGCGGTACTGGCGCGCCCGCGGTTCGGCTTCTCCGCCGCCTTGGTGCAAGAGTTACTCCATCTGTTGCGCCAACAGGCAGATTGGGTGAGCCTGCCGCCTTACGACGGATATCCCCAACTGCCCGACCAAGCGGACTGGCCGTTCGTGGGCTGTGCCATCGCGGCGGGTTGTGCGGTGGTGACGGGCAACTTGAAGCACTTTCCCCCCGAAATCGGCGTGCCGATCTACACCGCCCGGGCCTGGATCACCCTCCAGCATCCGCCATGAATGTTCTGCCCATTGCTGAAATCAAGCGCCGTGGCATGGCCGCTATCGAGCAGGCGTTGCGCAACGGCCCTGTGCACATCGTCAAGCGCAACCGGCCGGTGGCCGTGGTGCTGTCCGAAGACAACTACCGTGCCTTGTGCCAACCGCAGAGTCGCCTGCCTGGCGGCATGACGGCCTTGCAGTGGCTGGCGGCTCAGCCAACCAAGGGGCTGCGCACCAAAGCCCAGATTGACCGGCGCTTGCGTCAAGACCGAGCTTGGTGAGTCCCGGCGATGTTCGCTTTGCTTGATGCGAGCGAGCTGACGAGCCTGATCGACGGTGCGAAGCGCCTTGCCTCGAGTGCAGGACGCAGTTTGTGGTGACCCGTCAGAACTTGGCCGGGCTGACGCGCCTTAACGCGGCATGGCCTTGCGCAGGGCTTCGGCGGCGCGTGTCTGCCATCCCTTGCCGCTGGCTCGCCATTGCGCCAGAACGTCAGGGTCCAGTCGCAGCGTCACGGGCTGCTTGTGCACGGCTTGCACGGGCCTTCCGCCAATGCGCTTTGCAATGCTTTCCCCAGTGGTCACGCGGGCGTGCTCACCGCGCAACGCCTGGCCCACAGATTCCAGCAAATCCCGCTCGAACGGGCTCATCTCGGTGTCTTTGGCCTTGGTCACCGGGTCACTCCTTGATCAGTTGGCGCAGCGCGCGCAAGAAAGCAGCGGACAAGTTGTCGGTCCTGGACTTCGGGTAGACGATCAGCAAAGTCACCGTGCCATCGGCCGCGGTGGTGAAGTAGATCACCCGTACCCCTCCACGCTTGCCCATACCGTCACGGGACCAGCGCACCTTTCGCAGTGGCGCTGCGCTGGGGATCACGTCGCCAGCTTCAGGATGAGCCGCAATGAAGTCCACAAACGCGAAGCGTTCTTCCTCGCTCCATACCTCGTTGGCGTAGCGCAGGAACATCGGCGTTTCGATGACGGTACGCACGAGGTTATTGTGCATCGAATAACCCCAATTTGGGTGGCAACATCTGCCTTGAAACTTGTCGCTGTGGCCGGGACCGTGGGCCGTGTTGCAAGGCTCAGCAGGGCGCTCGGCGTGACGGTCAAGTTGTTGAAGTGGGGGCTTGACCCATCTGCCAAGCCTCAGTACAAGCACCAGCCATTCGTAAGACGAACCTTGAGGCTCCATGTCCACTGATCTTCAGAAATGGCTGCAACGGCAAGGGCTGGCGCACCTGGGGGCGGTGCTGTCCGAGGCTGGCCTGGATCTGGACGTATTGAGCGACCTGACATCTGCGGAACTGGCTGAGATCGGTCTGTCGCTAGGCGACCGCAAGCGCCTGCTGAAGGCGGTGGCGGCAGGGCTCACCAGTGGCGGCGCAGAGGCTGGCGCAGCTGGGCCGCACCCAGCATCCGATACGCCGGCAAGGCACGCCGCGCGGGCCTCGCATTCACCACTGGCCGTGCAGTCCTCACCCTCCCCATGGCGCCTGGAGTCTGAGCGTCGACAGCTGACGGTGATGTTTTGCGACTTGGTGGGGTCGACGGCGCTGGCTGCGGGGATGGACCCGGAAGAGTTCAAGGCGATCATTGGGGAGTACTACGCCAGGGTACGAGAGGCGGTGGCGCCGTATGAGGGCCATGTGGCGAAGTACCTGGGCGACGGGGTACTGGTGTACTTTGGCTACCCGGTAGCGCACGAAGACGCGGCGGTGCGCGCGGTGAGGGCGGCGCTGGCGGTGGTGGGGTTGCTGCAGGCGCGGGTGGTGGGGGGTGTGCACGCGGTGCAAACGCGCATTGGGATTGCCACGGGGCTGGTGGTCATTGGGTCCGGTGTCGGAGCGGGAGGCTCGGTGGAGGCGGAGGCCACGGGCGACGTGCCCAACCTGGCGGCGAGGCTGCAGGCCGAGGCGCCGCCGATGGGCATTGTGCTGGCCGAGCAGACGCGGGCGCAGGTGGGCGAGACCTTTGAGCTGGAGCCGACGCAGCCGTTGCTGCTTAAGGGGCTGGCGCAGCCGGTGGTGGGCTGGCGCGTGCTGGGGGAGCGGCGGCTGGACAGCCGGTTTGAGTCGCTGCGGGGCCACGTGCCCAGGGCGTTCGTGGGGCGGGAGGGGGAGCTGGACCTGCTGCTGAGAGCGTGGCACACGGCGCGCGAGGGGGAGGCGCAGCTGGCGGTGATCACGGCCGATGCGGGGCTGGGCAAGTCGCGGCTTTGCCAGGCGCTGAAGGAGCGGGTGGGTGCCGAAGGCGGTCGGGTCGTGACGCTGCAATGCGCGCCGCACCTGGCGGGCAGCCCGCTGAGCCCGGTGGCACGCAGCCTGGAGCTACACGCGGGGCTGGAGCCGGGGGATGACACAGGGCGGCGGCTGGCCAAGTTGCAGGGGCTGCTGGGGCAGCTTCAAGCGCAGCTCACACCGCGCCAGCAGCACGCGCTGGAGCTGCTGCTGTGCCCGCAGGCGCCGCGTACGGGGTTTGAGCAAGTGACGCCGGGGGAGCTGAGGCAGGAGGCGATGACGGGCCTGACGAGCCTGCTGGCGAGCATGGCGCAGGCCACGCCGCTGCTGGTGCTGGTGGAGGACGCGCACTGGATTGACCCGACGACGCAGGCGTTTTTGGAGGAGGCGGTGGGTGAGCTCAGGCTCAGGCCGCTGCAGTGGGTGGTGACGTGCCGGCCGCAGTACCAGGCGGCGTGGGCTGACCGTGCGGGGGCGACGCGGCTGCGGCTGAGCCGGATTGCCAGGCGGGCGTGCGAGCGGCTGATCGAGTCGATTGCGGGGGCGCAGCTGGAGCCGGCGGTGGTGCAGCAGATCCTGGAGCGCACGGACGGGGTGCCGCTGTTCGTGGAGGAGTTGACGCGGGCGCTGATGGGGTCGACTGCGGAGCGGGTGGGCGCGGGGGGCAAGGTGGCGGGAGCGGCGGCGGTGCCAAGCACGCTGCAGGACTCGCTGATGGCCAGGCTGGACCAGTTGTCGCGGGCGAGGGAGGTGGCGCAGGTGGCGGCGGTGATTGGGCGGGAGTTTGAGTCTGATGTGCTGGCGCGGGTGCTGGAGGTGGAGCCGGGGCAGCTGGCGGTGGCGCTAGGGGAGCTGGTGCAGGCGGACTTGATCCATGCGCAGCCGTCGTCGGTGGCGGGGGGTTACCAGTTCAAGCACGCGCTGATCCGGGATGTGGCTTACGACAGTTTGCTGAAGTCGGTGCGGGCGGTGTGGCACGCGAAGGTGGCGGGTGCGCTGCAGACGCTGCGGGCGCAGGGGGTGCAGACGCAGCCGCAGTTGGTGGCGCAGCATCTGGAGGACGCGCAGCGGCCGCAGGAGGCGTGGGACTGGTGGCGCAAAGCGGCCGAGCGCGCTCAGGCGCAGGGTGCGGCCAGCGAGGCCGAGGCGCTGTTTGCTCGTGCCATCGAGCTCAACGAGCGGCTGCCGCGCACCGAGGATCTGGACGCGGCCTTGGTGCTGATGCTGGCGGCCATGGTCGTCTTTCTGATCTACAGCCAAGGGCCTGTGAGCCCCGTTACCCAGGAAGTGATGTCGAGGGCCTACAACATGGCGTTCAAGCGCCGACGGGCCAGCGAACTCATCGCCGTGTTGACTGGGGCCATTGCGCTATCGAATCGCAGCCATTTCATCTCCTCCATCCAAGCGATGGAGGAGATAGCAGCTGAAGAGGTCAACTGCTTACCCTTGAAACAGCAAGTCGATCGTCTCCTGATCCTCGGGATCCTTTACAAGTCAGTAGGCCGACTGTCGGAAGCGGTCAATACGTTCGAGAGAGGCTTGTCAATCGATACCTCTAGGCCAGGCCCAGCAACTGGACTTGGCGGCTCTTCGGCTTGGATCACTCTGAGGGTGCACCTGGCCATCGCTCTGGAGGCTTGTGACCAGGACGCTAATGCTGCTGCCTTGAGAGACGAGGTCTGGGATGCGGCGCAGCAATTGACCCATGCCCCCACCGTCCTCTGGGCTGGTCATGCCAAAGCACGGGCGCTGATAGCTCGGGGCGCATGGCCAAAGCTTGAAGTTCTGGCACGTGAGATGCTGCACCGGGGTACAAAGTTCCGCTACTGGATCGGAATGCACCGCGTCAACTTGGCGTGTGCCCTCGTGGGGCAGGGGAAGCTGGGCGAGGGGTTACGCGAGGCCCGTATCGCATTGGACCTGCACGCCCAAGTCTCGGGGCAGTGGTTGATGGCTGAACGCTGTGCGCAGGTGTGCGAGCGTCTCGTTGAGCAGGCGTGCGAGGCCGCAACGTTGGACGAGTTCCTGCGTCTTGCGGAGGCGGCCTTGCAGAAGTCTGAAGACCAATGGGCAGCCCCGTACGTGCTGCGCCTGCGCGGCCGCTGGCACGAGATGCGCGGTGACCTCGATGCCGCCAGTGCCCACTACGCGCAGGCCGTCGAACTGGCCCAGAGCATGCAAGCTCGGAAGTTCGCTCGCCAGGCCCAAGAGGAACTGGACAGGCTGCAGTCCCTCGGGACGAGGGTCTGAACCAGGGCAAGCCCCGCACGACACCTCGCTACAGGCTTGGCGAACTTGGTCTTCGAGAGGGAAGGCTCCGGGAAAGCGTTGATTGCGCCTCCGCGCCTGTCCTATGACGATTCCTGCCGTGAGATTCTTCACACGCTTGGCCAGCTCTCGCGCCCGAAAAACGTCGGGTCCGCCTGCCGCCGTCCTGCGCCTTGCCATCGCGATCTTCCTGACGCTGCTGTGGCAGGCAGCGCAGGCCGCGCCGGGGTTTGTCATCCCGCCGAAGGCCGGTGAGGCGCCGGTCTCGCTGGCCTCTCATGTTGAAGTGTTCGTGGATCTCTCCAGAGCGATGACGTACGAACAGGTGAGCGCTCTCACTGGGCCCGCCCGCTTTGTTCACCAGGCCCCAACCCGGGAACATCGGTCGAGTGGGTTCTGGTACCGTTTTCGCCTGCACAACCCGGGTCCGCACGCTGTTGAGTGGTGGCTGGAAACGGGGTGTGGGACTTTGAGCAGGGCAGACTTGTTTATCAACGCCTCTCAGGGGCCGGTGACGCGGGATATGTATTTCGTCACTCGAGGGGCGGCGTCGGCGACCTATGTTCAGGAGGTTGTTGCATGAAGGATCCTGGTGCCCCGGACTTGCGCGCGTGGCTTCAGACGCTGGGCCTTGAGACCTACGTTGAGGCCTTTGCGCGCGAAGAGGTCACGCTCGAGCAGTTGCCCGATCTCACCGACCAGGACCTGAAGGACATCGGTGTTTCGGCCCTCGGGCATCGCAAGCGGATCATGAAGGCGGCGTCGGAGATGGGGGCCTTGGAGGCCACGTCAAACGGATCCATCACCGCCCAGCCCCAAGGCCCTGCGGCACCACCCCCACGTTCCACCCCCACCCCGCTGCTTACCCACCCCGATGCCCAACGCCGTCAAGTGACGGTGATGTTTTGTGATCTGGTGGGCTCGACGAGCCTGTCCACGCAGATGGACCCGGAGGATTTGCGGGAGTTGATTGCCCGGTACCACCAGCACGCCAGCCGCGAGATCAAGGCCGCTGGGGGGTTTGTGGCCAAGTTCATGGGCGACGGCGTACTGGCGTACTTTGGTTACCCGCAGGCCAGCGAGAACGACGCGGAGCGTTCGGTGCGGGCGGGGCTGGCGGTGGTGCAGGGGATGCAGGCGGTGAACCCGCGCGGGCGGGGAGACCTGCAGGTGCGGGTGGGCATTGCCACGGGCACGGTGGTGGTGGGAGACCTGGTGGTGGAGGGCACGGCGCCGGAGCGCGCGGTGGTGGGCGAGACGCCGAACCTGGCGGCGAGGCTGCAGTCGCTGGCCGAGCCGGGGCAGGTGCTGATTGGGGTGTCGACGAGGCGGCTGCTGGGCGAGCTGTTTGAGCTGCAGGACCTGGGGGCGCTGGCGGTCAAGGGGTTTGCGCAGCCGGTGCAGGCCTGGCTGGTGCTGGGGCAGCGGGCGGCGGCCAGCCGCTTCGAGGCGCAACGCGCGGGAGCGCTGTCGCGGTTTGTGGGCCGGGACAGCGAGGTGGCGATGCTGCGGGAGCGCTGGGAGCTGGCGGCCGACGGTGAGGGCCAGGTGGTGCTGGTGACGGGGGAGGCGGGGATTGGCAAGTCGCGCATCACGGCGGCGCTGCGCGAGCGTGTGGGCCAAGAGGTGCAGAACCCGGCGCTGATGCTGCTGTGGCAGTGCTCGCCGCTGCACAGCGGCACGCCGCTGTACCCGGTGGTGCAGCAGCTGCAGCAGGCGGTACAGATCGAGCCGGGCCTGGAGACCCGGCTCAGCCAGGCCGCAGTGCCCGAGGCCACGCGCGGCTGGGTGCTGAGGCTGGCGGGGGCCGCAGCACAGCAGCCCACGGGGCTGGATCCGTCGGTGGAGAAGACGAACACGCTGTACGCGGTGGTGGAGGCGCTGCAGGCGCTGAGCGCCAGGCAGCCGGTGCTGCTGTTGCTGGAGGACGCGCACTGGATCGACCCGAGCACGGAGGAGCTGCTGGCCCTGGCGGTGCAGCAACTCAGGGCGCACCGGGTGCTGCTGGTGGTGACCTCGCGCCCGGGCTACGAGCCCGGCTGGCAGCAAGCGCCGAACCTGACGCGGCTGGCGCTGAGCCGGCTGGCGCAGCGGCAGAGCCTGCAGCTGGCGCAGGAGGTGGCCAGCGAGGTGGCGCGCAGCGTGATGGGGCATTGGAGCCTGCCCAGGGAGCTGCTGGAGCAGATCGTCAAGCGCACGGACGGGGTGCCGCTGTTTGTGGAGGAGCTGACGAAGGCGGTGCTGGAGGCGGGGCTGCCGCAGGAGCTGCAGCAGGGGTGGCAGGGGGAGGGGATTGCCAAACTGGCGATACCCACGACGCTGCAGGACTCGCTGACGGCGCGGCTGGACCGGTTGCAGCCGGGCACGCGGGAGGTGGCGCAGGCGGCCTCGGTGATTGGGCGGGAGTTCTCGCAGGCGGTGCTGTGCGAGGCGCTCAAGCCGATGGGCGAGGTGCAGGTGACGCAGGCGCTGCAGGAGCTGCAGAAGGCGGAACTGGTGTACCTGCGGCAGGGGGTGCAGCCCGTGGCGGGCGGGGGTGCGGATAAGGTCAGCGGCGTGGGCAGCGCGGGCACCACCAGCACTTCCGGCACTGGCGGCCTGGGCAGCTTCAAGCACGCGCTGGTGAGGGACGCGGCCTACGGCAGCCTGCTCAAGGCGCAGCGCGCGCAGTGGCACGCCAAGGTGGCGCGGGCGCTGGAGACCGTGGAGCCGCAGGTGGTGCAGCAGCAGCCGCAGCTGCTGGCCGGGCACCGGCAGCAGGCGGGCGAGCTGGCCGAGGCGCTGGAGTTGTGGCGCAAGGCGGGGGATCTGGCTTTCAGCCGCTCGTCGCTCGTGGAGGCGGCCGAGCATTACCGGGCGGCGATTGCGCTGTGTCCGCAGGTGCAGCCTGAACCGGCGGTGGAGTTCCACTTGCAGTTGCAGTTGGCAGTGGTGCTCACGCAGACTCAAGGATATGGGTCGGAAGAAGGCCTGGCGGCTGCGAGGCGAGCGTTTGAATTGACCTCGACTGGAGATTTGCGGGATCAGCGCTTTGAAGCTGCCCGAGCCTTGGGTACCAGCCTTGTGTCAAGGGGAGCGATTACCCAGGCGGACGAATCGGTCAGCGCATGTTTGGCAACCCGACCAGACGATCCTAACGCCTCTTACGACATGCTGGGTGCTACATCCTGTCACTGGGTGCTCGGAGCGTCTTCACAGCTTGCCGGCCGATGTCACGATGCCAGATCTCGACTTGTGCAGTGTCTCGAAGTTCTGGAAAGCTGCCCGAATGACGACGCAGTGACCACCTGGGGAGGTGCCCATCCAAGGGTCGCTGTTCTGCTCTGGCTCGAGCGCACGCTGATGTACAGCGGATTGTTGGAGCAGGGGATGCGTCTCAATGAGAGAGCTCTTGCAATAGCAAGAAGCACAGGACATCCGCCTTCCTTGACATGGGCTCTTCTCGGGATGATCAGTTGGCTTAATCTTGCAGGCCGGCACACTGAGGCTGATGCCCTGGTGCAACAGGGCGCGGATATCGCCGAACGCTTCCAAATCAAACCGCGAATTGCGGGCTTTCGTTTGATTCAGGGGCGCAACCTCATCGCATTAGGCAAGCCACGTGAGGGCGCAGCTTTGATGCGCAGTGGAGTGGACCTCTGGCTCGAGAGCTCTTCCGTGATGACCGCCACCTTGATGATCACCACCCCAGCCAGTGCGATGGCCTCGGTGGGCGATGTCCAGGCGGTGCAGGAATATCTTGACATTGGCGACCGCCTGATGAGGGAGACTGAAGAGCGTATCGGTCAGGCGGAACTCCTGCGGCTTCGGGCCTGGGTCTGCCGCAAGCAAGGCGATGCCGTTGCCGCGAGGTCTGCTCTGGAAAGTGCCTTGTCCGTGGCGCGGCAGCAGGGCGCACGCTATTTCGAACTGCGTGCGGCCCTGGACCTGATCAAACTCACCGATGGCAAGGCGCACGAAGCGGCCGCTGTGGCTGAACTCCATCGCGTCTACAGCGGCTTCACCGAGGGCTTTGACTTCCCCGTGCTGAAGAACGCCCGCAAGATCCTGGAGGCGGGGGGAGCCCGCCTGCCCATTCTGGCTACTGTCAACCCCTTGCCGGGTTGATCCTCAGCATCAGCGTCATCGGATGTGCAGGCGAGGCCATGAAGCCATAGTGCTCGTAGAACTGCCGAGCCCGCTCATGCAGCGCGTGCACCAGCAAGGCGCGCACGCCTGTGTGCTGCGATACCACCAGACAGCGCTGCAACGCGTCCTGCAGCAGGGCCGCGCCGAGTTTGATCCCTTGCGCACGATGGTCCACGGCCAGCCGGGCCAACACCATCACGGGCACGGGGTCGGGCATGTTCTGGCGAATCGACCGGGTGGCCTCCCGGTGCGCCACGCCGCCGGCGGCCAGCGCGTAGTAGCCCATGACCTGAAGGTCGTTATCCGCCACGACGAACGTGCGGCTCGCACCACTGGCCTGGTTGGTCAGGGCTCGGCGCTTGAGCCATTCGTCGAGCGTGGGCTCACCGCAAGAAAACGGACCCGTCTCGTGGTCAGAGCCCAACGGTGTGGGCCCAAGCAGGTTCATGCGCCTGCTGCCTTCCAGGGCGCCTTGATGGCCAGCAGGCGCTCAAGACCCGGGTTCGGTTGCGCGGTTGCGTCCAGGAGCGCGGTGAACTCTTCGAACTTCGCGGTGTCCAGGTTGAAGAACACCTGGTCAAGCAGGACCGACTGCGCCCGCTCACAGGCGGCCTCAAGCATGAAGTCGGACCGGTTCTTGCCCAGCAACTGAGCGGCCTGGTCGATGAGGTCTCGCTGCTGCGGCAGGGCTCTGAGGTTGATGGCTGCGTCGCGCATGAAAGTTCCTGGAGCAAGTGCGAATGAATATACAACAGCTACACAGATGCGATTGTCTTGGAGTTTCTACCAAGCAGGCCTTCGCGCCCTGTGGTGGCGTGCGGCGCCGTCATGGTGTCAGCACGGATTGCCAGCCATCGCAGATGCGATCAGGATTTCGATCAGAGTCACCGTGATCACCTCGACATGAACCGCCACCTCGCCGCAATCCTGGCGTACGACGCGGGACGCTTGGTGTGAAGATCCAGGCGTTGACGCAAGAGCTTGGAATGTCCTCCGTGCGTCACCACAAGCATCAGAGTACCGACCTGCCTACCCGGACCTTCCATGTCCATTGACCTTCATGACTGGCTGCAACGGCAAGGGTTGTCGCACCTGGAGGCGGTGCTGTCCGAGGCTGGCTTGGATCTGGACGTATTGGGCGACCTGACTTCTGCGGAACTGGCTGAGATTGGTCTGTCCCTTGGCGACCGCAAGCGTCTGCTGAAGGCGGTGGCGGCCTCGCCGCCGGGCGCGGAGTCTGGCGAGGGTTTGGCCGCGCAAGAAGGTACTGCGCCAGGGGCGCTCCCAAGGGCTGCTCCCACCACCCCCGCGCCCACTCACCCCGATGCCCAACGCCGTCAGGTGACGGTGATGTTTTGTGACCTGGTGGGCTCGACGAGCCTGTCCACGCAGATGGACCCGGAGGACTTGCGGGAGTTGATAGCCCGGTATCACCAGCACGCCAGCCGCGAGATCAAGGCCGCTGGGGGGTTTGTGGCCAAGTTCATGGGCGACGGCGTACTGGCGTACTTTGGTTACCCGCAGGCCAGCGAGAACGACGCGGAGCGAGCGGTGCGGGCGGGGCTGGCGGTGGTGCAGGGGATGCAGGCGGTGAACCCGCGCGGGCGGGGAGACCTGCAGGTGCGGGTGGGCATTGCCACGGGCACGGTGGTGGTGGGAGACCTGGTGGTGGAGGGCACGGCGCCGGAGCGCGCGGTGGTGGGCGAGACGCCGAACCTGGCGGCGAGGCTGCAGTCGCTGGCCGAGCCGGGGCAGGTGCTGATTGGGGTGTCGACGAGGCGGCTGCTGGGCGAGCTGTTTGAGCTGCAGGACCTGGGGGCGCTGGCGGTCAAGGGGTTTGCGCAGCCGGTGCAGGCCTGGCTGGTGCTGGGGCAGCGGGCGGCGGCCAGCCGCTTCGAGGCGCAACGCGCGGGAGCGCTGTCGCGGTTTGTGGGCCGGGACAGCGAGGTGGCGATGCTGCGGGAGCGCTGGGAGCTGGCGGCCGACGGTGAGGGCCAGGTGGTGCTGGTGACGGGGGAGGCGGGGATTGGCAAGTCGCGCATCACGGCGGCGCTGCGCGAGCGTGTGGGCCAAGAGGTGCAGAACCCGGCGCTGATGCTGCTGTGGCAGTGCTCGCCGCTGCACAGCGGCACGCCGCTGTACCCGGTGGTGCAGCAGCTGCAGCAGGCGGTACAGATCGAGCCGGGCCTGGAGACCCGGCTCAGCCAGGCCGCAGTGCCCGAGGCCACGCGCGGCTGGGTGCTGAGGCTGGCGGGGGCCGCAGCACAGCAGCCCACGGGGCTGGATCCGTCGGTGGAGAAGACGAACACGCTGTACGCGGTGGTGGAGGCGCTGCAGGCGCTGAGCGCCAGGCAGCCGGTGCTGCTGTTGCTGGAGGACGCGCACTGGATCGACCCGAGCACGGAGGAGCTGCTGGCCCTGGCGGTGCAGCAACTCAGGGCGCACCGGGTGCTGCTGGTGGTGACCTCGCGCCCGGGCTACGAGCCCGGCTGGCAGCAAGCGCCGAACCTGACGCGGCTGGCGCTGAGCCGGCTGGCGCAGCGGCAGAGCCTGCAGCTGGCGCAGGAGGTGGCCAGCGAGGTGGCGCGCAGCGTGATGGGGCATTGGAGCCTGCCCAGGGAGCTGCTGGAGCAGATCGTCAAGCGCACGGACGGGGTGCCGCTGTTTGTGGAGGAGCTGACGAAGGCGGTGCTGGAGGCGGGGCTGCCGCAGGAGCTGCAGCAGGGGTGGCAGGGGGAGGGGATT
>Ga0315904_10009361_pt1 | contig 12816 bp, 11 predicted proteins | sample LakEriMetagenome_6_FD_203529 | JGI IMG/M metagenome (GOLD analysis project Ga0315904, IMG submission 203529) | Freshwater fungal communities from buoy surface, Lake Erie, Ohio, United States - Buoy 12 MA120 | ecosystem: Environmental > Aquatic > Freshwater > Lake | place: USA: Lake Erie, Ohio...
TACCAGGATCAACCAAACAAAGTAGTGTTTTCGCAAGTTTAAACAAACGGCTTGCCGAATTGTGCTCTTGGTTTTTGGGCGTAGCCTACACTACCGGCACGCCCACCTGAATCACCACGGGTTGGAATTTCGGATCCATCAATGCTGGCAGGGCGTCTAGCAACCTTACCGAGAATGGTTGGCTCATCGATACTGGCGGATTGCCGGAATTTACCGGCAGTTCGTGCAGCTCGCATGAACTTAGCAACACGATCTTGATCTTTATTTAGCGATTCTGCAGAAGGCCGTTCATCTTCTGCTACACGTCGCATATCAGTGTCGTACGCTTGCTCCGGCCGCAAATCTGACACTTCAGCTCCAGAAGTTCCAGAGAGCTGGCGGGGATCGTATGTGGAATCAAAAAACTTAGCCATACTAATATTGTAGAAGGAATAAATCAAGCCTCATATAACCATGCACGGCGCCGCTGGCTTTTTAGATAGTTTTGTTCAAGATGAACTTGACTGCCGTTGTTTGTCACCAGAAGATTTTGGTGATCCTATCGACAACGAAGAAAATGATGTACCCTTGTACGATATGTATAACCGAGGGTTAACAGCATGTCAGCAAGGGCTGGAAAGGAATCCACTCAATCTCGAGGGGCAACGTCCCGGAACGACGGGTTACATTCCATCAGTGGAGGAAGCGATGGCGGCGTACCCAGCGTCAAGTCCAAGGCCGAAGAGCTTATTGCTGCAGCTCAACGGGCCCAACGAGGAGATGATCGAGATGTCACGAAAGCGCCGTGGTTTAACCCGGTAGAGCGCGAGACACCTGCTGAAGACCGAACAGTTGTTATGGAATGCAAGGACGGCGTTTGCCCTGTACCCTGGGCAGTGGAACCAACGCCTGCACCTGTGGAAGAACACAAGATTGCACAAGAGTCTTCTCCACTTCTTAAAGTGGATAATGTTAACCATCCGTCGCATTATACAGAAGGTGAAATTGAGTGCATTGAAGCTATTGAAGCTGCATTAACCCCAGAAGAATTCCGTGGTTACTGCAAGGGTAACTTGATGAAATATGGCTGGCGTGAACGCAGCAAGGGTGGCACTGAGTCACTTAGAAAAGGGCAGTGGTACTTAGACCGCCTAATTAAATTTGACGAAGCTCAAAAAGGTTGAAGTTCGTCTTCATCTTCGTCCTCGTCATCGTCTGCCATACAGACGGTGGCGAGTTCCATTAGTTCCAGCTCTGTAGGGATGTCGAAATCTAGCTCAATCTCCTCGTCTGCCAGTAGTGATTTAACTGCGTGCCATTCCATCAACCGTTGGTGGTACAGGTTTAACAGTGCAGCATACAGCTCTTCCCAAGTTAACTCTTGCGCCTGAAGCTCTGCTTTACGCATTGAGAATTGCAGTTCCAATGGAAGTTCAAACTCCCGTGGTTCGACCGATCGCTCCATCTGTCCTGCGGAATCCTTGTTCATTTATTCTAAGACTACTCGTTAAATCATAAGGCTAATCGTCAAATACCGAGCCGTAGTCGTTGGATGGGACGTAAGCCCAAGGATCTTCGTCAATGCAGAAAGTATTGGCAAATTCAGAAAGGACGTAAGGATTGACGTTTTCTTCCAGCTGACGGACTGCTCTTACCTGGTGAGGTGCTCCGCTGTAATTCCTAAATGCTGTCAAAAGAATTTCAGTTGAAGACCAGGGGTTAGCGTCAATTTCCTTTAGAAACAAATTAACTTCTTCTCGCCTGCGATCAATGAGACTGCCGATCACGCGATGGTATTCATCAAAGATCCAGCGACTCATGCAATCTGATGCAACCTTAAAATCTTCTTGCTCAATGGCGTCAACAATTTCGCTGTACAGGAATGGTTCCCAACCAATGGAATGCACAAATGAGATAAGAGCCTGACGCATGGGATCATCCAGGCCCAAGTTGAGCTTCTGAAGTTCCGTGTCAATAATGCTCACCTCGTGGAACAAATATTCCAACGCTTTTTCTTTACTACAGCGCTGGCCTTTTTTAACAGGTGAACCATCTGGGTAATATTGAGTGCCGAACCCAATGGTGTAGGGCTCGGCACCGGTAGCAGGATCTGCGTATGCTCGTTCGTTAAACCCTTCGTATTTACGAATTAGGTTAATGGCATGCGCAAAATCAGCCATGGAGATAACAAATAGTTATCACCAATATACACAATTTTTACTTCCCTTGTCCCCTGGTTTTTTTTCGTCCGTGATTGGGAAGTGAATTCCTTCCCTGCCCTTGATGTGTTTTCTTGGGTTTGCCTTCAATATGAATCGTTGTGGATTTGGGTTTGGCCATGCTGAAGCTGAGGTGCAATTTAATTTAGCAAGCAAGTCACCACTTGACGCGATCCGCCCAATATGCAGCAGACATTTTTCCTTTTGCAATGTTGCCTGCATGCCGGGCTTTAAAACTTTCTCTGCGTTTGCGGTAAGTTTCGGACTCCCCTTCTTTTTTAGGACTACCTTGAACACCTTGCTGACCAAAGTGAATAATTTTTTCTTTACCGCCTTCACATGCTTTGACCACATGTGATTTAGTTGGATGGTTAGGAGTACGTTTAGCTTTATTACAAGGCATTGAATCCTTGTGTAGTTTAGCTGCTTGTGCTGCTTTTTTGTGTTGTTCTGCCATCACATAAATCCTTTAAACATAGAAGTAAAATCAGAAAGAATTTCTTGACCTGATTTACTTTTGGATGTAGTTGTATCGCTTGAACTGTCTCCAAATAGTGTACTATATGAAGATTTACTTTCACCGCTTGCAGTTGGCGAAAACATATTTTCCAAAGAAGACACGGAAGACAATGCTTCAAACGGATCTGAAAATGAAAAGCCAGAACCAGTGACGCCGCCTGATGTGCTTGCTTTAGTCAAAGTGATTTGTTCGTTGCGATCTACGTCAGGCATAAACGTTGTATAAAAATCATCTTCAGAACCACCGTATCCTGCTTTTTTAAACATTGTGTACAATGCCGTTTGCCCCGAAGCAGTTGTTTTTTTTACATCTTCGGGTCGTTGGATGTAAGTAACGCCAAGGCGCTCCTGTGTCGGTGTTAGTTTTTTTTGATTTAAATATTCAATAGATTTTCGAATCGTTGCTGCAGAGCCAGTGCGAATGGCTTCGATAATATAATTCTTGACTTCTTCTACTCCTTGTCCTGCATCTTTGATTCCGAATTGATTTAATACTTTTTGCCATTCTTCTTTTTGAAGGGATGGATCAACACCTTCCAATACTTTGTTTGCAAATTCTTCTGGTGTAACAAGCTTTAGAAACTGAGCATCATTTAACGAAATTTGCTTATCAATAACGGCGGGAATAATTGTATTAGAAATATAGTTAGAAGCATCTTCCAAGGTAATTACATCTTTTGCGGCATCATATCCTTGCGCCGTTCCTTTCACTTGGTAGTGAAGTCTTGCAAATTGATCTTTATTGTTTAGATCAATTCCGTAACGATAAGCTTCTTGTTTCCAGTATGGATCTCCTTTTTTAGCAGACTCCCAATCGGCAGCAACTCCTGCTGCTTGTTTTGTGTAATCATTGGTTTTTTCCTCATTCCCAGTGGGATTAAAGTAAAAATCTGGATCAAAATTTAATGCAGCTTTATTTTGAAGGCCGTCTAAATATGCTTTTGCCCTGGTATCGGCAAGCACTCTTAATGAATCAAGTGCGTTTTGACTAAGCGCAACATTCTGCGTTTGGAAAATATTTTCTTCGCCTTGTTTAACATCAACATAACTAACAAATTCATCCATTGATTTTGATGTATCAAAGCGAGGTTTAAGATAATCTGTTATGAATTTTGCAGCAAAATCTTTATCAACTTGATATTTAATCTCAGCATTGCTGGGATCCTCTACCATGAGGCCTTCTTGATATCGTTTTGTTAAAACGTCATCAAACCATTTTTGCCAGTTATAAATAACTGAGTTAGATGTCTTCAAGCCTGTTAAGGCTGCAATTTGATTCTTCCGCTCTTCTTCGGTTCCACCCGCAAGTCCGTTAAAAGATAAAATTCCACCAATACCCGAATCTCCCAACAAAGAATTAACAAGTGACCCAGTAGGATTTGATATGTCTTCAAAACCTGTAAGACGACCCATTAACTGCATATTGCTTTCTTTTAACTTTGCAGCTTTAATTTCGTTAATACTTTGTTTTAATACATCTTGAGTTAAGGCGCCAAAAACTCTTTGTTTTTGTGCGTCTAATGTGCTTATTGTTTTTACCAACTCCTGTTCCAGGGCTGTAGTTGGTTGTTGTTCTGTTGCAAGGCCAAGGATCTGATCTCGATAGTCTTGATATTCTGCGTCCGTAAGTTTTTCTTGGTATTGCGCAGAAGAAGTAAGAGGTGTTTCTGGGTTGGCGCGAAGTGTTTCACCACTTAAAGTGCGGCGTGTGTAATCTTGCAACAAAAAACTATCTTTGGTATAGCGGTTAATAACATCAAGGTCATCATTTCTAACAGCTTCATCCCATTTTCCAACCGCAGTAGGGTTGTTTGTTCCGTAATAAGCAGGATCAAATTCTCCAGCGGGCGGCTTCAACCCAAGTTTTGAATCCCAAGGAGCAACAATTTTGGTTGCGTAATAATTTTTAAAATTTTCTTTTGCTGAATTTAAATATTCGTCAGCTTCTTTTTGTGTGATTAAACCTTGAGAAATTAACTCGTTGAGTCCGGTTTTGGGTACAGAGTCTCTTGTAGCTACATATGTGCCAGGGGCAGAAGTAGAAAAATAACTAGAGACAGCCTTGCTCCAGTCATTTAACTTGGTGTTTTTTAATGCTGTTTGTTGATCAACTCCCGCCGTAGGAAGGTTAAATGAAGACCACCCTGCGCTTTCATTCCAAACCGCCATTAGATTTCACCAAAAATAAAAACTGATTCTTGTTGGCACCAGGAGTTAATCCTATCAAGAGTTGCAGAAGAAAAGAAAGATTGAGATTGAAACCACTCTTGCATGTCATTGGAGCCTTTGTTGGAGTTACAACTACGACAACAAGGGAGTAAATTGTGGCGGCTAGAAGAACCAGATTTAAATCTGGGGATAATATGATCAAGGCTCGTTGCAGAATCCCCGCAATAACCACATTTATAGTTCCAGGCTTGATAAATACTTTCTCTAAATCGTTTCTTTGCAAGTTTTGGCGTTAATTCAACTAGCAGGGCAAGGGGCTCATGCTGGTTGCAAAACATGCTATTTAATTGCCGTTATCTTATTTTAATTTCTACACACATATAACAAACCACAACAAAGAAATGAAATTTACATTAAGAACCGCGCTGGTTTGCAGTGGGTCGATATGCTGCGAAGGCAAGCGTTACACGCGCCATGTCACAACACACCGGATGGGTGTCCGTCCAAAAGGCTGAAGAGCTTTTAGGGCTTGACCGCAAGACTCTTTTCAAGTACCGCGATGACGGCACCCTGAAGCTTGGCCCCCATTACGCTGCATTTCCGGAGACCCGTTCCAGGGATAGCTATCGATGGAATGTGAACGCTGTCAGGAAGCAACTGTGCAAACTTGAAAGTGTTGCCGCGTAAACATATGTAGTTACCTGCTTCACACGAGACAGACCGGGAATTTTAACAGCTTCGCCACGGTGAGGCTGTTTTCTTTTGTCATGGTTTTTTGTACACAAGGAGATTTTGGACAAACCAACCCATGTGATAACCCTGTTCAATAAAGGAAAGTAGCTTGGATTCAATTTCTAAATCACGAATCAAACCTGTACTATCCAACAAATTTTCCCAATATTCTTTTGGTTGACAATTGATATGCCCAACTCCACCTTGTCCTGGCTTGGCTGCCGTCCAAATTAACACTCCTTCAGAGGCCAAAGCATTTGACATTGTAGCGGCAATCTTTTCGTTTGATTCACCATCAATGTGTTCTGCCACTTCCAGGCAAAGGACGAGATCTGCAGTATGCTCAAGATCAAAAAGACTTTTGCAGAGCAGATTATCTTTGCCCTCCACACGCGGATCAGTATCGTACCCAATGCAAGGGATTCCAAGATCAGTAAAACAATCAACATAAGTACCTGGCCCACATCCAAGATCTAATACCTGACTTGGATCAAGATTATCTTTAAGCCAGCCTGCCAAACGTTTAGCAAAAGGCCGTTCTTCCGTATCAAGATCAGCATAGTTGATTTCAGATGGTTCACGCAGTTGATACCAACCTGCATGGTTGAGATTGTTGATTGCTTTAAAGATCTTGTCGTATTTTGCTCCACATGCTCCCAGGCTGTAACGGGACCTTGCAGTAGAGGCTATTACTTGACGGTCAAGATCTCCAGCTGCGTAAATAGCATCGATCCAATCTTGGAGAGTATGGCAGCGGAAACCTGTGACACCATCAACAATGGTTTCAGTGAAAGCGCCATAATCAACTGCAATCAACGGAGTGCCACACAGCATTGCTTCTACACCACTGCCGCCAAATGGCTCAGTGAAGTTAGTTGGCATTAAAGCTGCACGTGCCCTACGCAAGAAATCAGATCGTTCGCGACCTGTCAGTGGACCACCGTACTTAATGTTTGGATGGCTCCATGGAGTTGGATCGCCTTGACCACAAATAAAAATAGGCCATGGGCTGTAGTTTGCCAACTCCTTAATTGTGTCCATACCTTTGACAGAACAAATACGCCCAAGAAAAGCAAGATATTCTCCTACTTCATAGCGGGGGCCCCAATCAGATAAATCAAAGTAATTGGGCACAACCCATTCATAATTCCTTCCTTGCCTGTCTTCCTTGCCCTGGTGGTAATGCATCCAGGCATACGACTCAAAAATCCGAAAACTATTTGGCATCAGAGTCGGATACCCAATCCCCGTTTCAACATGATGATGAGTCGGGAACTTCTCCATGAGGATTTGGTGGGCATGGCCAAAGGGATGGCAAATAATATCTCCTGGCTCCAGGCGTTTACGCATCTCAACAATCAAACGCTCTTCAAACACTTGATGTCCTTCACTGCCAATGGTTGCGTCATCACCGTGAAAATCCGTTTTCTTTCGGTCTCCGTAAAAGTTATTAAACTCTTCTTTGTTTAAAATAGAGACATGTTCTGTTGCACTCGCTTCACTGCCTTCGTTGCTGTATTCAATTACGTCATAGCCATATGCCTGCATCATTTTAGGAAAGCGTAAAGCTTTACCTGTGAAAGCACAGTGGGAATATTCACTGGTTGCTTGGGTATGAAAAATGCCAACCAGATGCAGACGCGGTTTTGACATGATGAGCTTTATTCTGCTCATCAGTTTACATGAATTACGCGAAGGAGCCTGTCGTGACAGAAACTTGACGCACAGTATAGAATGAACCTGCCTGCGGCGTTACTGTACCAGCGCCGCAAGTAATCCGCAGCGCAAAGGTGGTGGCTAAGTTAGTAATCACTCGTGTGCGGAACTCGTAAGCCATAAAAGCGTTGCTAGAAACTGAACCAGTTGCACCAAATGCAGCAGTGGTAGCGCCACGGGAACCTGTGTATAAAGTAGTTGGGGCACCAGCGGCAATACCAGTAACTGGACCTGCACGAAGCAAGCTGCTAATCAGCGTAGGTGCGCTTGATGCAGTATGTGTCCAGGTTAAGGTGCCAGCGGTGTTCTTTTGGAAGTATGCAAAATATTCAATTTCATAGACACTTGCAGCGGCCAAGTTAATTGAACTAGTGGCACCAAAGTAATCAGCAATGGTAGAGCCAATGGCGCTGCCGTTAGCTGTGAGACGGAATGTTTGGAACACACCGGTGTGTCCACGTCCTGACGTAGTTGTTGGCGTAGCATAAAAGTAAGTACCATCGTACTCAAGTGCGCCTGCTTCCGGTGTGGTAAGATTTGTACCAGCAGTAAATTCAAATGGGGCCGTATTAACAGCTGCAGTTCCTGCTGGTGGTTTAATGCATTTGCCAAATGTGGCGGCAATTGCGCCAAGTGTTAGAGCGTCTGTCGCTTCTGAGTTGTAAGAAAAACGAATATCATGCGCAGTAGTGGTGCCGATTCCCAGAGGTCCGCTGGTTGCTGTGACATAAACAGCGCCAGGCTGGTTAAAGATGCCAGTACCAGCATAAGTAGAACTATTAATACCAAAATTGCCGTAGTTAGTTGTATCAGTTGAAGCGTCATTGCAAACAACAAAATCACAACTGGCGTTTGTGTTACTGCTTGTATTTTGTAAAAGTACTTGGAAGTATTGTGCTTGCGAGGAAGTAAAGTTAGCACCGACACGCGCACCCGAAAAGCCTAAACTTCCAACCGCTAAAACACCTTGTGTAGAAGAGCCAACGTTTACAGCTCCTGTTAAGTCAACACCAGGAGAGGCTGACGTTGTTATTAATTGGCTTCCAAAATTAGGACTTATTTTTGTGCCCGCAATAGCTGCGGTTGTGTTTACGTCAAGATCAACAATCGTATCGTTAGCAATCTTGTCACTCGTAACAACGCCAGTATCAATGGTCCAAACAGTTCCACCACTTGTGACTGTTATATCGCCTTTATCCCCATCTGCAACAACACCCGTGGCTCCAGTAGCACCTGTAATGCCAACACCTGTAGCTCCTGTGATGCCAATAACTCCCGTAGCTCCCGTGGGGCCCTCAACTCCAGTTGCGCCTGTAATCCCTACTCCGGTTGCGCCTGTGGGACCAGTGGTGCCTTGAACGCCAGTGGCTCCAGTAATTCCTTGAACACCCGTGGCGCCAGAGGGCCCCGTGGGGCCAGAAGCCCCTGTTGGGCCTTGTACACCCGTGACTCCCGTAGCTCCAGTGATGCCTTGAACGCCCGTTGGACCCGTAGTACCTTGTAAACCAGTGGCACCAGTAGGTCCGGTAGTACCTTGAGTACCAGTGGCACCTGTGATTCCTTGAATGCCTGTAGCGCCAGTTGGCCCCGTTGGCCCTTCCACACCTGTGACGCCGGTGGTTCCCTGTAACCCTGTAGCTCCTGTAGGTCCGGTACTGCCTTGAACCCCAGTTACACCGGTAGCTCCCGTAGCACCAGTAATACCTTGTACACCAGTTACCCCTTGTAAACCAGTGGCACCAGTTGGACCTGCAACGCCAGTGGCACCAGTGGCACCAGTGGTGCCTTGTGTGCCCGTGGCCCCGGTAGCTCCCTGTACTCCAGTAACGCCCTGTACTCCAGTGGCTCCGGTAATGCCTTGGACACCTGTTGCGCCTGTAATGCCAACTCCGGTTGCGCCGGTGGGTCCGGTAGCGCCCTCAGCACCATTTACTAAAGCCAAAAATAAATTTTGATTATTTGCAAAGTTTGTTGAGCCCGTACCACCAGAACTAACCAGCGTTACCGGATAAGTCCAATAACTGTTGGATGCTCCAGGATTGACGTTGGTCGGTGTTCCAGATACTCTCCAAAGTTGATAATCAGCACTTGAAGACTGATCCTGGATAGTGATAGTTTCAGTCTGTGTAATTTGCGCAAGAAAAATGTCAATATCAATTGCGTCGCTGGTGGTATGGCTGATGTTGACTTGGGTTGCACTTGTTTGTGTACCGTTGTTCCAAATTATGAAACCAGTACCTGGATCGCCGGACGTAATTGTGGTTTTTGCGTTGTATTTAAAAATACTAGAAGAATAGCCTTGGGGGCCTGTAGCTCCAGAGGGGCCCTGGGCACCGCTGGCCCCTGTTGCACCCGTAATACCAATACCTGTAGCGCCTTGCACCCCTGTGGCGCCAGTTGGGCCTGCTATACCAGTGGCTCCTTGAACGCCCGTTGCTCCTTGGATGCCTGTTGCTCCAGCAACGCCAGTAGGGCCAGTTGTTCCCTGAACACCTGTACTGCCTTGAGCGCCAGTTACCCCCGTTGCACCATCAACTCCCGTGGCTCCGGTGGAACCTGTGGGGCCTTGAATGCCAGTTGCTCCGGTAGAACCTAATACTCCTGTAGCTCCAGTAGCGCCAGTGACTCCTTCTACTCCAGTAGGGCCAGTAGCTCCAACAACGCCAGTTGCACCCGTAGCGCCGGTGGATCCCTGTGCTCCCGTTGGCCCTTGTATTCCCGTAGCTCCAGTAATACCTACTGGTCCAGTAGTCCCTTGAGTTCCTGTAGCACCTGTTGGTCCTTCTACGCCAGTTGCACCCGTAGGCCCTGTAGTCCCCTGGATACCAGTGGCACCTTGTACGCCTGTTACACCAGTAACTCCTGTGGCCCCTTGAATACCACTGGCGCCAGTAGGTCCAGTTGTTCCTTGAACACCGGTAGCACCGGTAATACCCTGAACACCCGTGGCCCCTGTAACTCCCGTAGGACCTTGAATACCAGTTGCGCCGGAGGGTCCAGTTGGTCCGGTTGGCCCAGAAGGGCCTCCGGCTGGTCCAGTTGGGCCCGTAGCCCCAAGCATGTTATAAACTTTTTCCAGCCCAATAGCGTCATAAACACGCCAAGTACCATCTTGTGCAAGAATTAGTTCTTCTTCTGCCTGCAAAGCACCTTGCCAAATGGTGCTAATAAGCGTTCCGTTGGTGTGATCAACAGTTAACGTATTGCTTGTTGCACCTTCATTTTTAATATATAAAGTACGAACGTTACGTTGAATGGAATCTGCAGGAGATTCAACAATGATTGTTGTAGTTGCAGATGTAATCGATGTATTTTTTCTGCCGGGAGTTACAGATCCTGACTGATTATCCACGTAGGATGCATGCACTTCTATTGCAGAAGAGCTGCTGGTATCCAGCAGAATCTGATCCGAAGTAGAAGTTAAAAGAAGCATCTGATATTAACTGAGCCTATCTTTGTATTTTAAGCGAAAACATCACTGCCCCGGCTTTTGGCCAAGTGCTGGAATGTACGGTAAGTTGTTCTTGTCATACATGGTAAACCCATCAATCTTGATATAGTTCAAGGGTATATTAAACAAACGCTGAAGCATTGGTTGCATAATTTGTGATTGGCAATTGTATGGTGGAACATCCATGTATTTCAATGAATAAGCAGCTAAGTCTTTGGCAATTGCACGTTGATCTTCTTCATTTTCTATAACCAGTTTCTGTTCCCACGTTGTCATTGCTTCAATTTCTACTGGCAAATCAGAAGGTTCTGGCGGAAAAATTCCATCTTGAAACCGCATGGCATAAATGTGTTTGCAATAGCGCAGCTCGTCAAGTACAGGAGTCCAGATATCTGTCAAAGAAGTAACAACATTGTTGGTGGATGTGTAATCTTCATAACTTGGAACGCCTTCTGACTTAGAACCTGTTAATGCTGGATTGCTTGTTGAGCGCAAATATAACGAACCAAATTCTCGGTAAACACCTGGATTATCTCTTGTTGCTCTGTAATCAATCGCAGTTTGATCTGTAACGGTTCCGTCAACATTGAACTGTGCATCAGGGGCAACAATCTCAAGAATGCGGTCGACATCAGCTTCGGTCATTGCTCCGTTGTCAACAATGCCTAAATTCCGTAATACCTCGTATCGACCAGGTTTAATGCTGGCAATACTTGTACGTGGAAATGCCCGCTTATTTGATGAACCAAGGCTCATCATGTAGCTATAGTCGCGGTGATTAAAATCTTGACACGTACAACAGTACCGGGGACCTGTTATGAAATAACGTCCAATGTTCGGCGGCTTAGTTGCTGGAGTTACCAGAGCGCGGTCTGGTGTTGCTTCTACGGAACCAGCTTTTTTTAGCGTAAGGATTCCCGTTTCTTCATTCGTATCAACCAATACGGCTTGTACATATCCATAACGCTTATTTTCCAAGGGATTAATTGTATCTCGATCTATAACTTGACCATTTTTTTCAAGGATTCGATCTTCAAGCACTTCTCCGTTTAATGCTTTAAGTCCTTCAATAGCCTGGCTGATGTCAACATACAACGGAGGAGGTAGTTTATTTCCAGCATTCCATGCACCATTGAGTTTTACATACCAGTAATTAACATCTTCCGTTACTGATTCAATAAAAAGGTCAATCTTTGATTGAACGGCTTCTTCATCTAACCATTGACCAATATTTTCGTAGTCAGTAAAACGAGCATCAAACCAATTTTCTTTTAATAAAACGTTAAAAGCACTGACCTGATCAAAGCGTACGCTACCTGCCTTCTTAGCGCCACCCCAGTGAATACCAAATTCTTTATTTGTGGTAGGAAACCCTGCAAAAGCCCCTTGAATATCTGGGTAAGAAGTTCCAGCGGGCAAAATACCTGAAGGAAATGGAACAGTGTATTTGAATTGATATGTATAGTTGTTGTCATGAAGTGACGCAGTTGCTAACTCGTAGCCCCTGCGCCAACGTGTCCAGGCGGATTCTCGATTGGCGGCCGAAATAGAATTGGGTACGCTACCGCGAGAAAACTCAGTGGTAATTGGCCTCAAGCGAAAAGGATCTTTTGTTATTGCTTGACTGAATCCACCAAATGACCCAAAACCATTTGATGATTTTACCATTGGTTAGAAGAAGCCGCCTTGTGCAATGACGTGAGCACCTGGTAAGTAACCAGAAGATGTTGCTGCGTCTGGGAAAACACCAACGTAAATACGGTCGCCTCGCTCAAGATAAATACCTTTATTGCGCAGGGGAGCAGTGCTGCCAAGTCCATTGGTATTGCCTGCATGCATCACAGGTGTTGCCAATTGAGGCATTACGTCAGAACAATCAACTGTTCCGCTGTTTGCAGGAAGAGTTTTAGCAAAAATTAAACGGTAATCACCAGAACCCGGAATGGGCACTGTAGTATTACGCGTTTGATAAAAGATGAAGGTAACTGCAGGTTGATAACCGTAAGCTACGCCTTTGTAATCAAAACCAGA
>Ga0315904_10009364_pt1 | contig 12814 bp, 11 predicted proteins | sample LakEriMetagenome_6_FD_203529 | JGI IMG/M metagenome (GOLD analysis project Ga0315904, IMG submission 203529) | Freshwater fungal communities from buoy surface, Lake Erie, Ohio, United States - Buoy 12 MA120 | ecosystem: Environmental > Aquatic > Freshwater > Lake | place: USA: Lake Erie, Ohio...
GCTTTTGGGAATACCCCTCTGTTTTTGGGCGATATTCCCTCTGTATTCCCAAATGCTGGACAATAGTCAGGGAAACGCTTTTACAGATAAGCCATTTTTCAATTCGGAATTCATACGCATCAATAAGCTGAAGGAGCTTAACGGGCAGTTCACCTACAAGAAGCCCGGAGAGGTCATGCGTAATACGGAGTTCAATTATGTGTACCGTTTCGATGATCTGGGAAGACTCGTGACGAGTTTCGAAACTCGCAGGGATGACGGGACCACCGATACCACCTGGAATACCTATACCTACAATGAACAGCATCGATTACTCGAACATCGTAAGGGAGACGGAAACGGATTCACCGCTACCATGTATGAGTACGACGAAGCAGGTCGCGTCACGCGAGAGAGTTATGTCCGCGAATACATCGATTCGCTTGGTCAGCCTCAGCGCACAATTCTCAACTCGGAGACCATGAAGTATGAGGAGTACGACGGGCAACTGAAAAAGACAGTATACAACAGTTTTGATCTTCCGTATATGAGGGAGACCACCTATTACAATGAGCTGGGTTACATCACCTCAGTCGAGACGCTCTATATCATGACCTCCACGCTGAAAACGCACCGCTACGAATACAATGATAAGGGCTACCTGTCAGCGATCCGGACCTTCACTGATCAAGCGGAAACACCCGGGGAGGAGGTGGCATTTTTGTACGATGACCATGGCAATTTGATGGAAAAGCAGATCCATCGTAATGGTGCGTACATGACTGAGATCGAGATGTTGTATAACGAGCGGAGCATGATCCTGACGTATGTGCTGACGCGTGATGTGGCGACGAACTTCATCATGATCCTTGGATTCAAGAGTCCGGCCTATTTTTAATGTAAATCAGAACAACTGTTTCCGAATTTCCGAATTCGCCATATGGCGAAGATGGAAATCAACTTGAATGTCATTACTCAATCAGCGTATACACCAAACGGAAACCGGTCAAACCATCTGTTTGCCCTTTCGCGATCAGCCGTTTATAAAACAACGCATTGAACTGAAAATCATCCTTTGTCTTAACACCCATGTAATAGTTATCTCCAATCGCACAGTAATAGTCACCAGTATTGTGCGGCGCTTTCAATCCATGTAATGCTAAAAACTCCGGATCAACCTGGTCGCGGATCACCTCGGAAACATTCCCATTTAGGAAGTGGATTGAAGCATTGTAATTACCCTTTAACCAGCTGAAGTACTGAGCTTCATTTGCATGTTTGATGTCTTGCGGATTTGTATCGACTTTCTTCAAGAATTGTTGAGGTTCATTCCAGTTATTTCTGTAATAAGTAATGAGTTCATCATTCAATGTATTATGGGCTTGATTCATGAGCTGGTTTTGAGTGGACTTCAAGGCAAATTCATATTGCGTAAGGGTGGGAATGTTCACCTCTATCTTGTACCCTTCTGGTTTCAATTCCCTGCTCAGTTGACGCTCTTTCCATTTGCAGTAGGCGATGATCTGGTCATAGTTCAAGCCGACAACGGGATAGTCATCATAGGCGGGGTGCCAGAAATACATATTGGCAACGATATCCATAAAGGCCGTTTCGATCTTGTACATGACAGTGGTGTCAGGGTAGACATTGATCTCTGTAGAATCATTCAAGCGATACTTGATCCTTCTGTTGTCAACCTCACGACGGGCGTAATAACGCGCCGGTTGGGGGTAATAGATCCAGGATGTTAATGGAACAAACATGGGGTCTTCCCAGAATCCCTTGGGCATCTTTAATCCGTAGGTGTTCAGATTTTCTTCTTTTTTTGAGGGGTCTATTTTTTTACGGGTCGATTTTCCGGTATTCAACAGCGTAAGGGCTACATCCCCCTCGGCATCCCAAAAGGCGCGGTGCAGAGCCAGGGAATCCCTCACATGATGAATAAACTGCTTGTATTCTCCGACCGTAACCTCCGTTTTGGAAATATAGAAGGGTTTAAGTATTGAATCCAGTTTAGGCTGAACAATGTACGTGCGGATTGAATCGTTCTGCTTTATAAGAGAATCCTTGACCTCAGGATGCTCTTCGAAATAATCAACCTGCTGCAGATAGGTTCTTTTTTTGCCTAGATAAATGCCATCGACGACTCCAATGATCCTTATACCCCCACCGCCAATATTTACCCCACCAATGTTCTCAGATTTTGTACGTTCCACGACCACATCAGACAAAATCTCAATGTAGGAGGATTCATCAGGAGTTCTCAGAATCGAATGATTGGTATCTGACTCAAACTCCATGCTTACTGAAATTCCGGATTCGCGTTTAAAGTCTTCCATGGTGATCCAGGCACGTTCCTTTTCGGCGGCCTTGTAAAGACTGTCCAGTTTTTCAGGAGAGATTTCTTTATACCAGTATCGGTCTTTTTCATAATAGGGGAGATCTTTGACAAGTCCGGGAGCGGAATAAAGTGTCATCCAGTCGTCGTAAACCATGATCTTGGGATCGACATACCTGAATCCTTCAATTGAAGGTAAGAAATAAGGAGGCTTTTTTATGATGTATTCTCCATTTGAGGAGAAATAGGTGATACAGTCGGGAAAGGTATCATTATCAACCCGGAACTCAATATTGATCGTGTCGGTCTGACCGTAAGACTCAAATATGAGGAACAGGAGAAGGAAGACCATAAACTTCATTTCCCTAATATAGGAAAAAGAGCAATTCAGGTCTGTCTTCAGCGTGAGGAGCCAAACATCGGTATCCGCTTCAAGCGCTCGTAGATCCACACTACACCGATCAACATATCGTAATTGTAGAAAAGATCCTCCACAGGGATGGTGATGATCCGTGGTCCCATAATGTGGTTTTCACTGTACCAGACTACTGGTTCAGGTGTGACAGCGCCGGTAAGTACACCATTGACAAGCAGAAAGGGAACGATTGCGATCAGATAGGCAAAAGTAAAAGACCCAAACCAGGGAACTCGCTGGATGAAATAGATTCCGATCGTCAGAATTGCGGCTAAAATGCAGGCAGAAGCCGTATACCAGTTTTGAAGGTTCATGCTTCCGAAAAGCAATCCCGAAAACACGATCGTAAATGCGAATATCTGACCGGCTTTGCGCATTGTAACATTAGGAAAATAGGCTATCAAAACCTCGTAAATGAAGACACAGGCGAACGGAACTACAAAGAAGAAGGAAACCTCTTCCAATGGTAAATTACCAAGGAAGATCCCGCTGAGATAATCCGGATTAAATCCCCAGATTCCGTTTTGGGTGAAGTATTCATCCCAGATGAGAAATACGATGGCCACCAGTGTTATGGCAGGAAATAAAGCACGCCAAAAGGTGTAAAAGTGGACTTTTTTGTCAAAGCTCAGGGCAAACGGACCTAAGAAGGTTCCGAGGATCAGCCAACCATACAGACTCATCAGTTTCTTTTTCTGGCTTCAAATGCTTTTTTCGCTTCGAGATAATATTTTCTTGGTACGAGGAGCATTCCGAAGCATTCACCGTGTTCCTTTACCCTATGCTTGTGGTGTACTTTGTGCGCCTTGCGGATCGCCATGAAGTAAGGTGTGTCGATGTCACGCAGCCACTTGAATCGTCTGTGGATGTAGACGTCATGGACAAGGAAATATGCAAATCCGTAAGCAGCGATCCCGAAACCGATCCAGACGGAAACATAATTCTGCTTCATCATTCCCAGCATAATACACAGCCAGGAAGGGATAGCGTAGATCAGAAAGAAAACATCATTACGCTCGAAAAAACCGGGTTCTTCAACGTGATGGTCAGCATGAAAATACCACATGAAGCCGTGCATGACGAACTTATGCGTTGCCCAGGCCATGAATTCCATAACAAAGAATGTCATCAGTAAAACGAGCGGTCCCCACCAATACATATCAAATGAAATTTAAAAGTGTAAAAAACACAGTCAGAATTAGGAACAATGTTTCATATACTTTGTTCGATTCTACCAACCTGCTTCGAAAGTAAAGATATTGTAAAGGAAGGGATACTCCAAACCAGCAGATGTAATTATAGAACGGAATAATGCCGTTCTCCCAAGTCCAGAAGTCACTTTTAACGGCAACCGGTTCCATAAGAACATCCAGAAGGGTCATCAGTAGCGCAGATAAGACCGCGGAAATTACCGGTGATAATTTAAAACGGTCAATGATCGAGGCAGATGTGAGGACCAGAATCCCCCAGTTAAGTCCGATAACCCATGGTACCCCCCACAGTTTTGGGCCCAGATTCTCACCATAGTGATACGATCCGAACAGAAGTCCGGTTTTCGTTCCGATCCACTCCACAGTCATTCCTGTCGCAAAACAGAGCAACAGGAATCCGAAAAAACCGGCCGTTCTCTCCCTTCTTCCCAGAATTACAGTTCCGAAGGAAAGCAGCAGATTAAGAAAGGACAGTCCCAGAAACCAATCTCTGGTAGCTTCTCTGAGCAAGCCAACAGTACCAACAGTGTAAAATATTAGAAGGAAGCCGACAAGACCGAATTCAAGATACTTGCGATTATGGTTCAGGGTGATGCTCATATGTCGAGAACAATCAAATTGCCATTTGGTTTACTCCATTCTGCCTTCAACGGCATTCCTAACTGCCTCTTCAGCTGATCTGAATTTGAAATCCAGAGCCTTACACACCTTCGAATTATCGTAGCGCATGTGGCTGAATGCATGATGGGCAGTGTTCCGCGTGACAACGGGACGTTTTCCTCTTAAAAGGGCGAGAAGTGCGGCAATTCTCCAGGTAATACCCATTAGCCATCTCGGGGTAGGGATGGATGGAGCTTTCTTACCTAACTGAAGAGCAATCAGATCGAACAATGATTTGAAACTGAGATTTTCCCCAACGCAAATGAACCGTTCGTTGCGTATCGGACTATTCACGAGACCAACCATCACTTCTGCCACGTCTCGTGCATCAACAATCGCATTGGAACCTGGTGGATAAAATCTCAAACCGTTGGCAATAGTTCGACAAATTGCCATCGAGCCTTCGTTCCAGTTCCCTGCCCCAAAGATCACACATGGGTTGACGATCAAACAGTCCAGGCCTTCCTCAACGCCCCTCCATACTTCTTTTTCAGCCGAGTATTTGGAAATAGAATACGCACCTGTCGTTGCCGATTGCTTCCATCGGGTTTCTTCTGTCGTTACTTCATTTGGTCGACCGTTAATTGCTGCCGTCGAACTTACATGGCATAAGGTTTTAACCCCTTTCTCCAGACAAACATTGACTACATTGGCCGTCCCTTCTCGGTTGATCTTCATGCATTTGAAGTAGTCCTGACGGGCAAAGGAGACGAATCCGGCGCAGTGATAAACGGTTTCTGCACCTTCAAAGGCTACTTCCAGAGATGGTATATCAAGGATATCACCCTCAATCCACTCTATGCGTTTGTAGTGGTCATCAGCCGTAGTTCCCAGATAAAAGTTGAACACCTTTCTGACAAGGGCAATCTTCTCCTTGTTCCGGAAGAGTGCGCGAACAGGTGTATTACCTCTGGTGAGTTCGATCAGGAGGTGACTCCCCAAAAGACCTGTGCCGCCGGTGACAACTATCATGGCACTAAAATACGCTGTTTTATCGATTTGTCCTGACTATGGGACACGAAGTTCAGCACTTGGATCCCAGAACAATTGTTGGAAACACTGGATCTGATCATCTTTCACCTGAATCCCTTCGTTTTCGAGTGCACGCTGCATGTAGTCAGGATCGGGAAAATGCATTTTTCCGCTGAGTATGCCATTCCTGTTGACCACGCGATGTGCCGGTACATCTGTCAGCTTATGCGAAGCATTCATAGCCCAACCGACCATTCTGCTCGAACGAGCTGATCCAAGGTATCGCGCTATGGCACCGTATGACGTGACACGTCCTTTTGGTATGAGACGGACAACATCCCAGACAGACTCAAAAAAGTCATTGTTTTCTTGGCTGAAAGGTTTCACTGACATACGACGTAAAGTTCGGTATTCGAAGGCAATTAACAGCTGTGCATTGAAAGAATATCTCACCGGTCGGGTGCAGTAGTACTTCCTTTACAGAATTTTAAATCGAATATAAAAGGACTTTACACCATAGGCTTGCTTGTGCTTTCGAACATCTTTATGACCTTAGCGTGGTACGGGCATTTGAAATTCAGTGAATCGAAAAGATTTGCAGGAATTGGACTTTTTGCGATCATTCTAATCAGCTGGGGTATTGCCTTTTTTGAATACTGCATGCAGGTACCAGCAAATAGGATTGGTTTTAAGGGACACGGAGGACCTTTTTCACTGCTGGAACTGAAGGTGATCCAGGAAGTGATCACCTTAATGGTTTTCATTCTTTTCTCACTTATCTTCTTTAAGCATGAAAGTTTCAAATGGAACCATTTTGCAGGAATGGCCTGTTTAGTGCTGGCGGTGTATTTTATGTTCAGGAAATAAGATCAACGCTGATTGAAACGATAGGAAAGCCCTGTTGAGAATGTGATTCCGTATTCTGGGTCCGACTGGTAACGGAAACTGATTCCCATAGCGTTTCGGTAGAAATAGGTAAAATCAGCCACTAATGATGAACGGTATTCATTGTTCATTGCAAAACCCAATTGTAAACGGGTTCCATTGAGTTGTCCGAATCCAGATCCAAATCCAAATTGAACGGGTCTTAGGGGTTCATTGTGATTAAGACCGTTATTGAAATAGTCATTTCCGTTATTGGCATATAGATAAATTATGCGGGTTGGAAATATTCGAAGGTCCCAAAGCAAATCTGCTTTGAGACTTGCGCCTCCTGTTCTGACCGGAACACTTCCTGAGTAAGTGTCCTGTGCCATATTGTAACCGGCTGATATTCCAATACCACCGCCTATCCATCGAGAGTCATAGGTATATTTACCCCAGATTGTTCCGAGAACATAATTTTTTGAAAAGCTTGAATCAACAATCGACTCTCGGGTATAGGTAGTCACTCCGCCCAATTTTAGCGTGCTTTTATCAAACCTGTTTTTTGTCTTTACCTTACTGTAATTGACAGCAAGGGAATGTGATTCATGACGGTATTCATTGCCTGTCGGGGAATAGTAAGCACCCATACAACCGCTTTGCTGAATAGCACCGTCATACTGATGGTGAGATTCAAATTCATAACCGCCGTCGATCTGTGAATAACTGTGCTCGCCTTGTGACGGATACTTGTCATTACTAATGATAGGTGGTTGCGGGTCCTGTGCTACGATGGACTGTCTGAATACAAGTAAAAGAGTTAACGATAAAATAGCACTAACCTGGTACCATTTGAAAACAGGAAACTTAAGGCGCTCTAACGGGAAAATGAGAATTGGAATATATGTCAGAATAAGTGCTACCTGTTCAGCAGTGCTGAACCAATTCCAATAAGTCATACTTGGCACAACGCAGCAAAGTATCAGTAGTATTCTGGATCGCAGGTCAGGATCCGAAAGCGCAATTTGCTTCTGTAAAGTCTGATTTCGCTTCGAGAGATACCAAATGAGAAATACAAGTGATACAGACAATTCCAACCACTGGATGACCTTCAGACCACCATATACAATACCAAAGGATGGATTATTGAATCCTGTGCGATAGAAGTCAACAAGAAAGGTAAGGAATAGGTAAAGAGAAATAGATAGGAGGAAATAACCTCGATGCAGTACCCCGCGTTTTTTAAAATAGGCGATAATTCCGGCTATAACAAAACAGCCTAAAGAAAGAAAAAGAGTCGTTGGAAATACCGCAAGCGTATGCGCTGAATTTGCGGATATCAATCCATTTTGGGTCTGATGCATGCCAGCCACAGTGCAGGTATCATATTGAACCCCTAGCCAACTTTGAGTAATTTCACCATGGCAACAACCCGTTGTAAAGCAACCTATGCGCTGTATGCCCATGGCAACAGGAAGCGCGATGGCCAGCACATCCGGCGTAATTGATCTTGCTTTCAATATACTTGTGGCCAAATAAAAACCAAAAAGTCCGAAAAGTAGCCCTCCGATCATGGTTTTTCCGGGTGCATCCGGCAATTCTCCACTGGAAAATAGAATGTTCCATTCTTCGCCTGAAAAAGTCATCACTTTGGATCCGATCAGAAAGAATGTGAAGGCACTTAGCATTATATACCCACCGTATTCCAGCGGGTATCTTTCTGTCTTACAAGCTCTGAAGAAAAGAAAAGCCCTTGCAATGACGGCAAGCAGGAATGTAAGCTCGTATACCGATGATTCAGTGTCAAATGTGAAGAGTGCATTCATAGGTTCGGCTATAATTCAGCTGTAAGTGTAATCAAAAAAAAAATATCTCAAGATGCAAGACAGTGATTTGGAATGATTCCAAATGGAAAAGCCCCTAAACAGGGGCTTAACTTTATTGATATCAGAAATTACTCTACCGTAACTGACTTTGCCAGATTCCTGGGCTGATCAACGTTACAATTACGCATCACAGCAATGTGATATGACAGTAATTGCAATGGGATGGTCGCGAGTAGCGGAACAAGGTGTTCATCAGTATCCGGAATTTCGATGACGTGATCTGCTATTTCCTTCACATGCTCATCACCTTCTGTTACTATGGCGATGATCTGTCCTTTCCGGGCCTTTACCTCCTGAATATTAGAAATAACCTTTTCATAGGAAGTACCCTGTGTTGCGATTACAAACACAGGCATATTCTCGTCGATCAATGCGATTGGACCATGCTTCATTTCTGCGGCAGGATAGCCTTCGGCATGGATATATGAGATTTCTTTCAATTTAAGGGCTCCCTCCAGTGCAACTGGGAATGAACTTCCTCTTCCAAGGTAAAGCGCATTGGCAGCGTCCTTGTAGGTTGATGCGATGCGTTCGATAAGTTCATTTTTCTCCAGTACCTTCTGTACTTTTTCTGGAATGGCTTCCAGTTCAGCCAGCATGGTGTGGAATTTCGTTTCGCTCAAAGTCCCCTTCTTGTGCGCAAGTGAGAGAGCCATTAACGTGAGAACGGTCACCTGTGCAGTAAACGCTTTTGTGGATGCAACACCGATCTCCGGTCCTGCATGCGTATAGGAACCTGCATCTGTAATTCTGGAGATGGAAGAACCAACTACGTTACACACACCAAGAATGGTGGCCCCCTTGGATTTTGCTAATTCCAGAGCGGCCAGTGTATCGGCTGTCTCTCCGGACTGAGATACGGCGATCACCACATCATTTTCATTGATGATCGGGTTTCTGTAGCGGAATTCACTCGCGTACTCGACCTCTACATTGATTCGGGCGAGGTCCTCGAATAAATACTCTCCAACCAAACAAGCATGCCATGATGTTCCGCAGGCAACCATAACGATGCGGTTGGCATTGATCATCTTCTGCTCATAGTCTTTGATTCCTCCGAGCGAAACCCACCCTTCTTCTGCGTTCAAGCGGCCGCGGAAACAATCTTTGATCGAGCGTGGCTGTTCATGTATCTCTTTGAGCATGAAATGCTCGTAACCACCTTTTTCCAGAGCTTCCAGCTGAAGCTCGAGTTGCTGAACGTAAGGGGTCTTTTCCTGGTTCTTAATATTGAAGATCTTAAGTCCTTCCTTGAGGTCAACTACCGCTATTTCCTCGTCTTCGAGATAAACTACGCGCTTGGTATACTCAACAATTGGTGTGGCGTCGGATGCCAGGTAGAAATCTCCCTCCGTTCCAATCCCCACGACAAGCGGAGAACTTTTTCTCGCAGCAACCAACTGGTTCGGTTCGTTCTTCGACATGACAACAATGGCATAGGCGCCAACCACACTGTGCAGAGCAAGACGCACTGCTTCGGCAAGACCAACACCTTCGTTCTTTCGGATATCGTCGATGAGATGAACCAAAACCTCGGTGTCGGTTTCGCTTCGAAACACATACCCGTGCTTGGTAAGCTCTTTACGTAAAGAGTCATAGTTCTCAATGATCCCATTATGGATCAAAACAATGTCTCCTTCAGTTGATGGATGTGGATGGGCATTGACATCGTTCGGTGCACCGTGGGTTGCCCAACGGGTGTGTCCTATTCCGGCATGGCCTCCCAGGTTATATGCTGAAGCATGTTCTTCAAGATTGGAAACCTTTCCCTGGCGCTTGTACAGGTTGATCTCACCCTCATTCAATAATGCAATACCGGCACTGTCATAGCCGCGGTATTCAAGTCTCTTGAGACCTTTAATGATGATAGGATAAGCCTCCTTTTTTCCGATATAGGCAACAATTCCGCACATATCAATATTCAGTGTAAGTAACGATTAACTGTGGTTTTTTCTTATTGGTCGTATTTGGTCCATTAAACACGATCCTGTCTGCTGAGGTGATGAAGTATCTTGGGGAAACGATCAGTTCTGAGTTAGGGAAAAAACCGGTCGCAACACTTTGTACATAGGAACGCAGATCGATCTTGAAGTGTTTCTGATAGTCAATGTAAGTTCCAAAAACACCAATGCTAACAAACTCATCCGGATTGTCTTCCGGACGTGTGGCAACCGAGACCTCGAACCCGGGACCGTAGAATGAACCGGTCTGATATTGAACAGGAAGGTACAGTTCTGCCTTGTGAATAACTGCTTTCTTTGGAATATTACTGAGGCCAGGGATCTGAACAACGGCGCGACTCTTAAATGCCTGGGCGTAAAACTCAGTTTGACCGCTTAAGGTGTCACTGATCACGTTCTGCACCGGTTTTCCCGTATTGTCAATTTCAACATGATTGAAATCGACACATGCCGAATTGATCACTAGGTCATACCGCTTCTGAGTGGACTCCTGAGTGTAATAGATCGTCAACTTTGAAAGGGGATCGTTGAGGTTGAAATAATAGATCCCACCGTTTCCGCTGGACGGGTTTGGGTTGGTGCAACGGATCCGGATTCCTTTAAAATAATCGAGGAAACCGTCCACAGAGGAAAAAGCTGTTCCGTTCACTGCTTCGTTGATCAGGGTGGTTCCAAGTGAATTCCTCAGGCGGATACGCAATTGAGTATCTACGGTATCCTCGCCGATCACAGTTATGCCTTCCGGGTTAGGAGTGATAGTTTCATAACCGGGCATGACGAGGTTCTTGCTCGTTGTTCCTAATTCAGAAAAGGCGTAGTACATTGAATCCTGATCCAAGGACTCGGTCAGTCTGCTAACTTCCAGGGTGATGGGGTCGAAATCACCGTAATAACCGTCATACTCCAATCCAAGGATCACAGAATCGATAGTAATGGTTGAGATGTCGCCAAAATTAGGATTGGCCCCGGAGATACGAAGTTGGGTATAGAAACTGGCATCCACCGTACCAAACTTAGGGTCATTGTATTTCCCTAGCACTGAGTAGGCAGGATCTTTTGTGATCACTGAATCATCTACGATGGTGAATGTGGTGAGGGAGAAGGTATCAACCTGGGCTGAATTCAGTAATTCTTCTCCGTTTAGGTTGTTCATGCCCATTGAGTTGTCCTTCTTCTTGCAAGAAATGGATCCTGTAATCAGCAATAAAAAAGTAGCGGAAAGTATGAATACCTTCCGCCACGAAACAGTTCGCTGTCTGATCATATTATATGAGAACAGATTCTTCAATTACTTTATCAAAAAACTCCGACATGGCCTTTGTTCTTTGCTCTTCAGGAATGAAATCCAGCTTCAAACAGGTAGCCTCATCAAATACAGCCCTCAATTTTGGATCAAGGTGCTCACTACCAACGGTAATCCCGTCAGCATATTTTGAAATGACACGGGAAATATTTTCGTAACTGGTATCCTTGAACTGATCAGAAAGCTCTGAGTCGAAGCCGTCAAAATTAAGTTTGTCCGGGAACCGGGCATCCCAATTTTTGTTAAAGCCCTCATTGTAGATGCTGTACACCACCCTTGTATCTGCAAAATGAGGATCTTTACTGTATAGTTTCTTGATGTAGATGGCCATGAGTGCGGTCATCCATCCATGACAGTGAATTACATCCGGTTGCCATCCCAGTTTCTTTACTGTTTCAAGAACACCGCGACAGAAGAACATGGAACGCTCATCATTATCCTCGAAGTAATTGCCATCATCATCGGCAACCGTAAACTTTCGCTTGAAATATTCATCGTTGTCAATGAAATAGACCTGCATGCGCGCAGCCGAGATGGATGCCACTTTAATGATCAGCGGATGGTCTGTGTCATCGATGATAAGATTCATTCCGGAAAGCCTGATAACCTCGTGAAGCTGATGTCTTCGCTCATTGATGCAACCGAAACGCGGCGTAAACACACGAATCTCTTTTCCTGCTTCCTGGATTCCCTGAGGGAGATTCCTGGCGGTCGATGCGATTTCAGATTTAGGTAGGAAGGGAAAGATCTCCTGAGAGACAAAAAGTATTTTCTTTTTCTCCATGAAAACAGATTCGTAAAAACGCTACAAAAATATAGAAAAATAAGCGGAACTTCAACAAAAACGAATAGTTTTGTCGATAAGCCTCCATAATGGATAAAACAACGGTTTACGACAGGTCTTCTGAATTACAGGCTGCACTTTCCGCGGAGCGGCAGCAAGGTAGGACCATTGGCTTCGTGCCTACTATGGGTGCGTTGCATCAAGGTCACCTGGCGCTTGTTGAACGAGCGATGAATGAATGTGATACTGTTGTTGTAAGTATTTTCGTAAATCCAACACAATTTAATAATCCAACTGACCTGGAGAAGTATCCCAGAATGTTGCAGAATGATATCGATCTGCTTGACTCGTTGAGTCCGGTTATGGTATTTGCCCCTGAATATGAAGAGGTCTACCCTGAAGGTGAACATTTTCTGGGGATCGATCTCAATGGCTTGGATG
>Ga0315904_10009365_pt1 | contig 12813 bp, 9 predicted proteins | sample LakEriMetagenome_6_FD_203529 | JGI IMG/M metagenome (GOLD analysis project Ga0315904, IMG submission 203529) | Freshwater fungal communities from buoy surface, Lake Erie, Ohio, United States - Buoy 12 MA120 | ecosystem: Environmental > Aquatic > Freshwater > Lake | place: USA: Lake Erie, Ohio...
GATAAGTGTATCCATTTCCTGGTCTGTAAAAAGCAGCAACAGTAGTGGCTGAATTGATGCGACTGTCTCTTGCCTGAAATACCGTATCCACCTTTGCCCCGGTTACCAGACGCATAGACGCGTATCGGTATTGAAGTCCAGCAGATATCTGCCACTGCTTTTTCTGGAATATTAACACACCAATACCAAGTGAAAACGAAGCACCTGCCTGATACTGTAAATTACCCGGTGAAACAGCAACACCACTAATATTTCCAGTACCGATAACGGGTGAAGCCCCTCCACTGAACTGCATATCCTGTGCAGCAGCCAAGCGCAATAGTTCATTAGGACGAATATCACTGAAACCAGTTTGTACCGAGAAATACCATTTCAGCTTTCTTATATCAGCCTTCTTCTTTTGTGCAGTATCTGTTACACCTGTGTTGATTGAATCCGTATTGTTAGTGATTGAAGCCATGATTGATTGACGCTCAACCCCAGCCAAAGAATCTGCTTTCCCATTCTGATCATCAGTATGCGCTTCTTGCACATTTGCAGAAATGGCTGTTTTTACAGCATTGACATTTTGAGTATTCGTTATCTTATCTGCATTTACCTGCTGTTGAAGTTTATGGCTATCATCAGTGCTGACTAATTGCTGTTTTCCAGATTGCTTCGTTTGTATCATGCGTACTTCCTTTGAACGAATGGATACTGTTTGAAGCTGTTTACTTACTTGCTTAACCTTAATTGCTTTAGGATTGACAACATTGTTTATTTCTTGCGCACTATCTACTGAAGATTTCACTTTCACTTCCTTATCCGATTGTATGCTAGCGTGATTTGCCTGCTTATTGGAATGCAAGAGTTCCTTTCTCGCTATTGCAGATTCAGTTGGCTCGCTTTGCTGTATGAACATCCAGGCGCCTGTACTCACCAACAAAAACATTGCAGCAGCCGTCCACCAGAAAATGATTCGCCTCCTGCGCTCCTTACGGATACGCTCAGCCACGGCATCCCATACAGCCGGATCGGGCTGCAGCGACCATGCCTTCAGTTCGCCGCTGGCAAATTGTTCCAGATCATTTTGCATAAGACCTCCTGTTTTCATTGTCTGCTTGTTGTATCCACTGCATCAAGAGTTTTCTGGCTCTGGCATATTGGCTGCGCGATGTGCCCTCTTCAATCCCCAACATCTTACCAATCTCCGGATGGGTATACCCTTCTACCGCATGCAGGTTAAAAATGGTTTGATAACCGATGGGCAGTTGCCTGATGAGCTTAGCCAGATCATCGGCTCTCAGCTTCACCTGCACATCATCTGCCGCAACTACATGCAGTTCTTGTTTGTCATCAACAAAGACCAGTTCCTGCTGATAGTTTCGATGCTTTTTCAAAAAACTTAAAGCGCTATTGACCATAATCCGCCTGATCCAGGCACCCAAATCGCCTTCCTCCCTGTACTGATGCAGAAATCGGAACACACGTACAAAACCTTCCTGCAATACATCCTGCGCATCATCCATACTCTTGGTGTAACGGTAACAAAGACCCAGCATATTGGGCGCAAAGAGGTCGTACAACGCTTTTTGCGCAGTTGGCTTCCCTTTCAGGCACTCTTTCACCAATTGTTGATGCAGATTCATTCAGCAGGTTCAGTTAGCTTGACTCTGGTTTTATATGAAGCGTTGCATGACAAATACAGTGCCGCAAAAATATTGCACCCTATTTTTGCGCCATGTCCGAATCACTCATTTCCAGAGACAGAAAATACGTTTGGCACCCTTTTACCAGACAGAAGCAAATGCCAGACCCTATCGCAATTGTGAAAGGAAAGGACAGCCTACTCATGGATGCTGACGGCAATACCTTTATTGATGCCATCAGTAGTTGGTGGGTAAACCTGCACGGACACGCGCATACATACATAGCTGAAAAGATTTACGCCCAGGCCCTGGAACTAGAACAAGTCATTTTTGCCGGCTTCACTCACACGCCTGCCGTGACACTTGCAGAAAGATTATTATCCATACTACCCGGAAATCTGGCAAAGGTTTTTTTTAGTGATAATGGCTCAACATCCACTGAAGTAGCGCTTAAAATGGCCATACAGTATTGGTGGAACCAAGGGCAAACCAGCAGAAAAAAAATCCTGGCATTCAGGAATGCCTATCATGGAGACACATTTGGTGCTATGAGCGTGAGCGATCGAGGCGTATTTACTTTAGCGTTTCATCAACACCTCTTTGAAGTTGTTTTTATTGACACCCCTAATGCAGATAATATTGAAGATGCACTCAGTATCATCAGCACACAGGGACAGGAGATTGCTGCTTTTATTTATGAGCCCTTGGTACAAGGTGCTGGCGGCATGTGTATGTACACCGCCGCAGACATGGATGTATTGTTAAGTGCCGCAAAAGCTGAAGGCATCATCTGCATAGCTGATGAAGTAATGACGGGCTTTGGCAGAACCGGTAGGCTTTTTGCAAGCGAGTATATGACTAATGCTCCGGATATCATTTGCCTGAGCAAAGGCATTACCGGGGGATTCATGCCGCTCGGTGTTACTGCTTGTGCAGCATTTATTTATGACGCATTTGTGCAGGATGATCAATTGAAGACCTTTTTTCATGGACACTCTTTTACTGCCAACCCGCTGGCCTGTGCAGCTGCTAATGCAAGTCTGGACCTCTTGCTAACAGAAACCTGTACACAGCAAAGAACATGGCTTGAACAGGAAACCAGTAAACTGGCCGGCAGAATCAACAATATTGCTCAAGAGACGCAAAAGCTTGCAAACCCTAGGCACTTGGGTACCATACTGGCTTTTGAGATCAACGAGGGCAAAACCGGCTATTTAAATGCTGTTAGTCAGACAGTTACAAAAGATGCCCTCCAATCAGGCCTTTACATCAGACCCCTGGGCAATACCGTCTATATCATGCCCCCTTACTGTATAAAAAATGCGGAATTTTGCAGGATTTCACAGTTTTTAGAGAATTTTGTTAACAAATAATTGCGAAATCCATCAACATAAACCAGCTTTTTTGCGTTTTTTGTTGTCTATTCAGCACTAAACCAAAAACTGCTTGCTTATGAAGTATGCGACTCTACCGCAGAAGAGGCACATCATGCAATTTTTTGCAGTGGCTTCTCTGTTCTTGATCAGCTTTGCGTTACCAGCGCAGGTTGTGATCAAAGGAAAAATAACTGATGCCGGTGGCAACGCTTTGCCAGGTTCCTCAGTTACGATTAAAAACACTACCCTTGGTACCGCTGCAGGTACAAATGGTACCTATCAACTTACAGCCAATATTAAAGCTGGTCAGTACACAATTGTCTTTTCTTCTGTTGGTTACAAAACCGTAGAAAAGAATTTTACTGCTTCCGGTTCGGCCAGCGAAGTTGAACTAAATGCAAGTTTGAAGGAAGATGCTTCAGGCTTGGATGAAGTGGTAGTTACAGGTACATCTGCAGGTACTACCAAAAAACAATTGGGTAGCTATGTAGCCACCGTAAAAGCTGCAGACCTCAACAAGGGTGCACCTTCTAATGCTTTACAAGCATTACAGGGTAAAACTCCTGGTGCCGTGATTACGCAAAACAGTGGTGATCCTGCTGGTGGTTTGAGTGTAAGACTTAGAGGTGTGAGTTCTGTAAACTCTTCTTCTGAACCACTCTATATTGTTGATGGTGTAATTGTAAACAATAACACACCAAGAGTAACCAATACTCAGGGCAACTACGAAGGTGCCAATTTTGTAGGTGTGGTTGGCCAGAACAGAATGGTCGATATCAACCCTGCCGACATTGAGCGCGTTGAAATTCTGAACGGTGCTGCTGCAGCTGCCATCTATGGTTCAAGAGCCAACAGCGGTGTAATACAGATTTTCACCAAGAGAGGCGCAAGTGGTGCACCACAAGTAAGTTTCAGCACGAATGTAATGTTCAGCGGTCTTAGAAAAAGACTTGATATGAATCAGGCCCCTACCAAGTTCGGTGGCCCTACAGACGGCCCTGGCGCACAAACGCAGGACATCCTTAGCCCCAACCTGGTGAATACAACAGCTGTTACACGCTATGATTATCAGGATTTGATTTTCCGCGATGCAATGGGTACTGATAACAATGTATCCGTGAGTGGCGGTACAGAAAATACAAAGTATTTCTTCTCCGGCTCTTACTTCTACAATCAGGGTATCGTAAGAAATACAGATTTTCAGCGCTTTAGCTTCAGAACTAATATCGATCAGAAAATTACCAAGTGGCTGAGTGTGAACATGGGCTTAAACTATGTAAACAGCAGCGCTAACGAAAAACCCGATGGCAACTCTTTCTTCAGTCCGATGAACGCGGTAACCATCCTAGGTAATTTCCACGACTTAAAAAGAAGAGATGCGCTTGGCAACCTGCAGACCATTGGTAATCTTGGTCGTGTAAACCCTATTTCTGTAATTGAAGATTTTAAACAGGTTAACACCACCAACCGTATCATCACCAATTTCGGCATGAAGCTGAAGCCAATGAAGAACCTGTCTGTAGACTATACAATGGGTATCGATAACTATGCGCAGAATGGTACAACCTTTATGCCTCCTTTTGCTTATAACGTGAATGCTGCATTTTTTGGAGGTGGTACTACAAGCACAGATCCTACCCTGAATGGATACGCCAGTGCAGGTACTTCAAACTTCTTTGGTATCAACCATGATCTGAATGCTACTTATACTGCATCCATTAGCAAAAACATCAGTTCTGTTACTCAGGTTGGTTTTTCTCAACAGTATGAGCGCAACACTTTTGTATTGTTGCAGGGAAGAGGTCTTGCTCCTTTCGTAGAAACCGTGAATGGTGCCAGCACCATTATTCCCGGCGCCGATTCAAGATCTGAACTGTCTATCAATGGTGTTTTCTTACAGCAGAACTTCAAGTTCAGAAATCAGCTCTTTGTTACTGCAGCAATCAGACGCGATGGCTCATCTGTATTTGGTCCTGAGAAAAGAAATCAGGTATACACCAAAGCAAATGCCGGTTACATTCTTTCTGAAACAGATTTCTGGCAAAAGCTCAATGTAAGCAAGTGGTGGGATCTGGCTAAAGTGAGAGTGGCTTATGGCGAAAGCGGTAACCTGACAGGTATTGGCGCTTACGACAGATTCAATGTCTATTCAGCTTCCTCTTTCAACACAAGAACAGCACTCAATACAAGCAGCACACTGGCCAATACCAATGTGGGTCCTGAAAGACAAAAAGAAATTGAATTTGGTCTTGACTTTGCATTCCTGAACAACAGAATCAACCTGAATGTGAACGTGTACGATAAGCGCGTGAACGATATGTTACTGAACCGCTTTATTGCACCTTCTGCAGGCTTCTCTACCCTGCTGGACAATATCGGTAACCTGAAAAACACCGGTTATGAAATCATGCTTTCCGGTACACCAATCAAGAAGCAGGATTTCAGCTGGACCATCACAGGAATCTATAACAGAAACAGAAACGAAGTACTGAATATCGGTGCTTCCCTGATTCAGTTCGCAACCAATGGTGGTGCGCCTGTAGCCTTGATACAGGGACAACCCGTGGGTGTTTTCTATGGCACATTCTTCGCAACTGCACCGGGTGGCAGCTTCTCAAAGAACAGTATTGGTTTACCTAACCACAACGGACTTGTGTTAAGCCCTGGCGGTATTCCCAGACAAGCATATGGCGTACAAAACAGTGTATTAAGCTACACACAGCAGAATTTCCTGCCTGGCGGAGCAGCCGGACAAGGCATTCCTGTAGGTACACCACTTAGAAAAGTGATTGGTAACCCCAATCCATTGTACACTGCCACCTTGATTAATGAATTCAATTATAAGAAGTTCAACGTCCGCATTCAGATAGATGCTACCAAGGGTAACGCCGTATTTAATGCCGACTTCAGAACAAGACAAGGTGTGGGTAATGGCAAAATTGCTGAAATGGAGCACCGCGGTCAGCTGCCAAGAGGTTATATCAGCGCCTACAACCCCAACGCCGCATTCGCTACCGGTATTTACGGTATTGAAGAATGGCGTGTGGATGATGGAAGCAACGTACGCATACGCGAACTCTCTGTAAGCTATAGTGTAGGTAAACTGGGCAAGATCGTGAGAGACCTGAGTGTGAATTTTACAGGAAGAAACCTGATTGTCTGGACAAAATACATTGGTTACGATCCTGAAGTAAACGCAGGCGGACAGAGCACTTTGTTGAGAGGTATCGACTTCGGAGCTGTGCCCATTCCAAGAACACTCAGCTTCGGCCTTCAAGCTAAATTTTAACCGACACTTAAACCTTATACCATGAAAAGAATGAAAAATATATCGAGCCTCTTTGGTTTAGGTGCTTTGCTACTACTTGCATCTTGTACCAAAGAATATAAGAATCCTAATGCTGCATCTGAACCGGATGTACTTTCATCGCCCAAAGGGCTGATGGGTGTTGCGGTAGGTGTTCAGCGTACTTACGCATTAACTGTTCACCCAAGCATGATGAGTGCAGTTGGCCTTAGCGCCGGCGAAACATTTGTGGTGAACGTTGGTAACGTTTCAGAAGCCAACCTGGGTAACGGTGGTGCCGCTGTAGATGGCAACAACGGTCTGCTTGGCAGCATCTGGATCAGCAATTGTAAAACCATTTATGACGCCAATACCGTTATCAATGCAGCACAAAAGCTGAATGATGGTGGTTACAGAAGCGGCTTAATTGGCTATGCTACCATCTTCAAAGCATTGGCTATTGGTAACCTGAGTATGTTATGGGAAAACATCCCTGATACCGTTGGGTCTCCTGTATCTACTCCTGCAAGTTTTATCAACAGAACAGCCGGTTACAACAGAGCTGTGGCTGCAATCGACCGCGCGCTGGCATCCATCAACGCAGCTCCAATCTCAACTCAGTTCTTATCTGACGCACCTGCTGGTTTGGATATTGTGAATGCACTTCAGGCATTAAAAGCGAGATATGCTCTGTATGCAGGCAACAACGCTACTGCACTTGCAGCAGCCAACGCTGTTGATCTGAGCAGAACATCTGTGATGAATTACGAAGCACTGAACCCGAATCCGGTTTTTGTAACAGTAACTTCATCCAATAACGTGTATCAGCCAATTGATTCAACACTGGGCTTACCACTCAGCATTCGCCCGGCATTAACAGATGCACGTGTTCCGTTCTATACTGCCGTTGCAACTTCTGGTGCACCAAGATTCCGTATGAATGGTTTCTGGAACAGCACAACAAGATCTATTCCTGTATATCTGCCTGATGAAGTTCGTCTGATCAGAGCAGAATGCCTATTGCGCCAGACAACACCTGACCTTACAACAGCTAAATCAATCATTGATGCAGTATTGCAGCAAACACCTGCGCAAGACCCATTGGGTGTAGGTGCGAATATTGCTGCAGGTTATACAGGCACAGTAGATGCAGCAAGTATGCTGACGGAAGTGTACAGAAACCGTTGTATTGAATTGTATATGAGCAGTAATAAGCTGGAAGACATGCGCAGATTTGGCAGACCCAACAGCGAAATGAAACGCCGCAATATGCCTTATCCTTTCCGCGAAAGAGATAATAACCCCAATACACCAGCCGACCCAACCTTCTAACTATTCGTTAGTTATTTGGGATGGTAAAGAGGCGCTCGTTTGAGCGCCTCTTGTTTTATTGTTCACTGATGGTTTTGAGTGATGCAAGGTTTTGTTCCATCATCACACCCAGTATCTTATCATTCATCATGGAGCCTAATCGCTCCCATGGCATCCAGCCAATCTGTTGCTCAAACTGCCATTGAACGGTGGTGATACTACCCAAAGGAATGATACGCATAGTACTCGTCTGAGGCGTACCGCTTCTGCCCTTCCAGTTTGTAACAAAGGTGGTGTCATTCTGCAACTGCATGGTTACACGGTTGTAACCAATCTGCGCATCAGCTGCTGAATAAATATTTACATTGGTATCACCCATACCGGCTACCCAGGTTTTCCAACGATCAATGCCATGCGTAAACGCTCGCACTTTTTCCGGCGCAGCTGAGATATCTACTGCCCGGGAAACAATCACCCGCGAGGGCAATAACAAACCAATGGCTGTAGCCAATGCAAAAAGTATTACTACACTGATAAGTGCAAATCTGATCAAACGCATCTTATTCCCATTTAAAAGTTTTCACCGCTACCGCATACACAACCACAATCCAAACACCCAATATGGCCAGCTCCTGCCAACAGCTGAATAAACTGGCACCCTCAAAAGCAATATTGCGCATCGCATTATTGAAATGCGTTAAAGGCAGCACTTTACAAATAGGCTGCAACCATGCCGGAAAACTTTCAATGGAAAAGAAAGTGCCAGCCAATAAAAATTGCGGCAGAGTAATCAGGTTAGCAAATGGTGGTATAGTGCTTTCGTTCTTCGCCAATCCACTTACAATAAAACCAAAACCCATAAATAAAATGAGGGCATAAAAACTCAGCAACATGATCTCCAGGAATGTAATCCAACCATGTACAAGCGTAAACTTAAAAGCAAAATGCCCTACCCCAATAATGATGATGGATGTAATCATCTGAAAAGTAACGCGACTTAAAGCTTCACCCAATACGATATATGCTCGTCTGATGGGTGTTGCATAAAACCTTTTCAATACTAACTGTTGACGCAGGTTAAAAAACAAAAATGCCACACCAAATACACCTGCACTCAACAACGAAAAACCTAACTGGCCGGGCAGAATAAAATCGATGGTACGGTAAACACGTCCGGGTATTTTGGCAATATCCTTGTTAACAGTAGCAATGGTTGGCGCTGGATCAAACATGGATTTATCTACGCCGGAAATAATCGCGCCCAAAATAGATTGCAACACCTGCAGATTCTGTGGATTCACTGCCTCAGAACTTTTCAGATCGATGATGTATGCAGGATTACGCTGGCCTGTACGGCGAATATTGATCACAGCAGTGATTCTTCCTTTCTCCAAATCTTCCTGTAAAGCCTGCGGCGTTTTATTACGAATGTTCAATCCGGGCACCTGCTTCATCGCAGCATACACAGGATTGATGGTATCAGATTGCGCATCGAAAGCCACACTCAGTGATACTTTACCACCGCCGCCTATAAATCCAAATACCAGGATAAAAATGAGCGGAAAGCCGATACTAAAGATGACCGATGACGGACTGCGGAAGACAGCGCGCAAACTGGCTTTGGAAATGGCCAGCATTGCTTTCAACTGACTGTATTGTGCTTGCATGGAGCAAATCTACTGTTTATGCCATGCCCGGCAAAAGGATCAGAAGCGCAGCTGAATATTGTAAGGCAAACGGGTCTGGGTTACCCCAACCATTTCCTGTACTTTTTTCCATTCTTTGAGCAACTTATACTGGTCTTCACCAATTTCTTCACGAATGGCTTTTGCCTTGGTATTCTGCTGGAATGATTTAAACAACTGATCAAACACATTGATCTTATCAGGATAAGTCCTGATCTGATAAGAACTGGTCTTGGACATTTTAGCAGCAGCTGCGATGGCATCTTGCAGCGTACCATTTCTATCCACCAAACCAATTTTGGTGGCTGCAGCACCAGTCCAAACCCTGCCCTGTGCTACACTATCTACAAACTCCATAGACAGCTTTCGTCCATTAGACACCCGAGTTTTGAATGTGTGATAAATAGAATCAATACTGTTTTGTACAAAGCGTTTTTCCATTTCTGTGAGCGGACGGTCGATACTGCCCATATCTGCATAAGGAGCAGTCTTTACACCATCACCAGTGATGCCTAATTTGTTTTTTAGGAAGGCCTGCATATTGGGGATGATGCCAAACACACCAATAGAGCCGGTTAATGTACTTGGATTAGCAAATACAGAATCTGCAGCGCAGGAAATATAATAACCGCCCGATGCGGCATAGTCGCCCATGCTCACAATAACAGGCTTCTTTTTCTTGATCAGGGTAATCTCGCGCCAGATTACATCACTGGCCAAAGCACTACCACCGGGAGAATTCACACGAAAGACTACCGCTTTGATACCATCATCCAAACGGATTTTACGCAACAATGTGCGGAAGCGATCACTCGCAATGACACGATCGTCTTCAGATTTACCATCTACAATATCACCATCTGCATACACCAATGCAATCTTATCTGTTCCGCTGTAAGGATTATAGCTCACCGCTTTTGCGTAGTCAGCAAAGGATACAAAATTGATGCGCTCATTATCCAGCTTCAACTTATTACTTAAAGTGGTCTTTACTTCATCATCATATTTCACACCATCAATCAACTGATATTTCACTGCATCATGCGCTGTTTGTACCACACCGGTAACAGCCAGCTTGCGCAAAATAGCCGTATCCATTTTCCTGCCATCGGCAGCAGCCTGAAGAAAGCGACCGTACATATCATTCAAGAAAGCCAATGTCTGCACCTTGTTAGCATCCGTCATTTTATACTCACGGAAAGGCTCAGTAGCACTCTTGAATTTACCAGCATAAAAAATTTGCGGCTCAATTTCCAGTTTTTCTAAAGTGCCTTTGAAGAAAAGCAGGTTAGCAGAAAAGCCAGACCAATCCAATCCACCCTGAGGATGACAATAAATTTTATCCGCTACTGCAGCTACATAGTAAGCGCTCTGTGCGATGGTCTCTGCATACGCATAAATAAACTTCTTACTCTTCTTAAAATTCAGCAATGCCTGACGCAGTTCTTCAGATGCCGCCATAGAATTGCTGCTGGAACCACATTTAATATAAATACCTTTCACCTGATCATCCTTAGCTGCATAATTGATCATCTGCACCATATCTATTAATGCAGGCGTATGTTCAACATCTGAATCAGCAAACCCTTCAAAAGGATCTTCTAAATCCTGCTCGCGGAATTCTTTAGACAGGTCTAAGACCAGCACAGCATTGTTGCCAATACTTGTTGTTGTGTCAGACGAAGAGGCCAGGCTTCCGAATAAGAAGAAAAAGAAGCCGAAAACCAATGTCGTGAACACGATCATCGCCAGGAGGGCGGCAAAAAAAGATTTGAAAAAACTCTTCATAGTTGCTGTATACAGGATGAAAGTAAAGATATTTGGCCCCTTTAGCACACCCAAACGTATGAACAGGGCATATCTACTGACAGGCGGCAATTTAGGCAAGAGATGGGATAACCTGCAAACCGCGTTTAAACATATCGGCGATAGGTGCGGAAAAATTGTGGCGCAATCGGCTATTTACGAAACCGCCGCCTGGGGAAAAGAGGACCAACAGGCATTCCTGAACCAGGTATTGCTGTTGGAGACTGATTTAGCACCGGAAGCCCTGATGCAGGCCTTACTGGAGATTGAACAGGCCATGGGGCGCGTAAGACAGGAAAAATTTGGCCCCCGCATCATTGATATAGATATCCTTTTCATTGACGACCTGATCCTAAATACCTCCTTGCTGCAATTACCCCACCCAGCCATAGCCGAAAGACGCTTTGTACTGGTACCCATGCAGGAACTGGCACCCCATTTCGTCCATCCTGTGCATCAACGTTCTATCAGTGATTTATTAAGCATCTGCCCGGATCATTTAGATGTGAAAAAGTTTTCTCCCCCTGCGCTGGATTGACGGCTATTTTTGAGCCCGAAGCAGCAAGATGAAACATCACTTTATTACTGTAGAAGGGAATATTGGCGCCGGTAAGACAACACTCACACATCTGCTGGCCAAACACTATAATGCCAGAATCATTCTGGAAGAATTTGCAGACAATCCGTTCCTGCCTAAGTTTTACGAAAACCCTCAGCAATATGCATTTCCACTGGAATTATTTTTCATGGCTGAGCGTTACAAACAGCTGAAAGACATGATCCATACCAAGGACATGTTCCAAAGCATCACCATTTCTGATTATCTGTTCACCAAATGCCTCTTATTTGCAAAAGTGAACCTGCCGGAAGAAGAGTTCAGGCTGTATCAGAAATTGTTTGATATCATTCATCAACAATTGGTTTTTCCGGATATCCTGATTTATCTGCATGCACCCGTGCACAAGCTGCAGCAAAATATCAGAAAACGAAATCGCGACTATGAGCAATCTATTCCGGATGAATACCTCTACAATATTCAGGAAACTTATACCAGTTATATCAAGCAGCACAATATCAAAACCATTTTCATAGACGCCAGCAATGCTGATTTTCTGGGCAATGAAAAACATCTGCAGGTAGTGCTGGATGCATTGGATAAAGACTATGATGAAGGTCAGCACTATTTTACCCTACCCTGATGAGCAATACCCCAAAAAAACATGATGCGTTTGCCGCCATGCGGATTGCGGAATACCGTGACCTGATGATTGGCCGCTTTCTATTTATCATGGGTCTGCGCATGATGGGTACACTGGTTGGTTGGTGGATTTATGAACTCACCAATGAACCCTTTGCCATTGGTTTGATTGGTTTGGCCGAAGTGATTCCGGCAGTATCATTATCGCTTTATGCCGGCCACGTAATTGATATCAGCGAAAAAAGAAAGCTCCTCTTGCGCGGCGTAGCCGCCTATCTTGGCTGCACATTGATTCTGCTGACTCTTTCCTTCTCCGTCAGCGAAGAATGGGTTTACGCAAAGACTGCAGCCATTGTGATCTATTGTGTGATCTTTTTCACCGGCGTATTCCGCTCCTTCACCGGACCCACATTTGGCACCATGGTAGCTTATATTGTGCCGCGCGACTTGCTGCAAAACGCCACTACTTGGAACCAAGGTACTTGGCTGACTGCCTCTGTAACGGGACATGCTGCCGCTGGTT